>Ga0233425_10000157_pt1 | contig 173698 bp, 157 predicted proteins | sample Watercolumn_Towu_2_FD_181712 | JGI IMG/M metagenome (GOLD analysis project Ga0233425, IMG submission 181712) | Freshwater microbial communities from Lake Towuti, South Sulawesi, Indonesia - Watercolumn_Towuti2014_140_MG | ecosystem: Environmental > Aquatic > Freshwater > Lake | place...
TTCATCTCCGAGCACGGGCCCTCGGGCGAGTACGGCCGGCGCAAGGACGACGAGATCAACGTGGTCCGCAAGGGCGCGAACTACGGCTGGCCGCGCGTGGTGGGCGCGGCGGGCCTGCGGGAGTACGTCGATCCAATCCTGCTGTGGCGCGAGACCGGCGCGCCGCCCAGCGGCATCGCGTTCTGGCACGGCGATCTGTTCGTCGCCACGCAGCGTTCCGACGCGCTCATCAAGGTGGCACTGACGCGCGAGGGCCGGGACTGGCGCGTGACCCAGATCGAGCGCTGGTTCTCGGATCGGCCCGACCGCGGCCGCTACGGCGCGTTCCGCGACGCCGTGGTGGGACCGGACGGCGCGCTCTACGCCGTGACCACGTTCACTAGGGACGACAAGATCCTGCGGATAACGCGGCGCTGAGGCGCCGCGCCGCCCCCTATTCCGCGAACTCCGCGCGGCGGTAGCCCTGGGCGAACAGCAGGGCGGTGAGGTCGCCGTGGTCGATGCGCGCGCGGGCGGATTGCGCGACAACGGGCTTGGCGTGGAACGCGACGCCGAGGCCCGCGGCGCGGATCATTTCCAAATCGTTGGCCCCGTCGCCCACCGCCAGCGTGTCGGCCGCTTCGATGCCGCGCGCCTTGGCCGTGCCGACCAGGGCCTGGAGCTTGGCGTCGCGCCCGAGGATCGGCTCGACCACGCGGCCGGTGAGCCTGCCATCCGCGATCTCCAGGCGGTTGCCCTGCTGCGAGTCGAATCCTACGAGCGCCGCCGCGTGCCGGGTGAACACGTCGAACCCGCCCGAGACCAGCACGGTGTAGGCGCCGTGCTTCTTCATGGTGGCGACCAGCGCCCTAGCGCCGGGCACCGGCTTCATCGCGTCGCGCACGCGGATGAGGAACGCCTCGGGCTGGCCCGCGAGCAGGCCCATGCGCCGGCGCAACGCCGTGGGAAAGTCGAGCTCTCCGCGCATCGCCGCCGCGGTGATCGCCGCGATCTCAGGCCCGATGCCCGCCAGCGCCGCGAGCTCGTCGATGGTTTCGCCCTCGGTGATCGTGGCGTCCATGTCGGCGACGAGCAGGCGCTTGCGCCGGCCCGCGCGGCCTTGCGCGACGGCGTCGATAGCTTTGCCCGCCAGGGCGGCGCGCGCTGCGTCCTGCGCCTGATGCGGATCCGTGCCCGAAAACGCGATGTCGCAGGCGCGGCCCCGCTCGAGCCAGTCCGGCGCCCCGCCCGCAACCGCCCGGCGCGCGGCCTCGGCCGTGCTAGGATCGAGCGCAGCTTTCCCCGGGGCGGCGACCAGCGTGAGAACGAAGTCCATCCGCGCATTTAAGGCATGGCCGGCCCGGCGTCCAACCGAAATGCGATGCGGCGTCGGGCAATGAATTCCCCCGTGATCGTCGTCGCCGGGCCGACGGCGAGCGGCAAGTCGGCCTTCGCGCTCGCCCTCGCGCGCGAATTCCAGGGCGCGGTGATCAACGCCGACTCGATGCAGCTCTACAAGGAGCTCCGCGTGCTGACGGCGCGGCCGGGCGAAGCGGCGATGAACCAGGCGCCGCATTTTCTCTATGGAACTTTGAGCGCGGCCGATCCGGCCTCGGCGGGGCGCTGGCGCGGCCTAGCGCTGCAAGCGATCGCCGAGGCGCGCGCCGCGAAACTGCTGCCCATCGTCGTGGGCGGCACGGGGCTTTACCTCAGCGCGCTGATGCGGGGCCTGTCGCCGATCCCGCCGGTGCCCGCGGCGGTGCGCCGCGCCGCCGCGGCGCTGCACGCCACGCTCGGCGGCGCGAAATTCCGCGCCGAGCTCATGAAGCGCGATCCCGAAACCGCCGAACGCCTCAAGCCCGGCGACACGCAGCGCCTGATCCGCGCCTACGAAGTGGCGGAGGCCACGGGGCGGCCCCTGTCGGCATGGCAGGCGGAACCCGGCGAGGCCGCGCCGTTCCGGTTCTTCTCGGTCCTGCTGATGCCGCCCAAGGCTGCGCTCGACGCCGCGATCGACGCGCGGTTCCTGGGCATGATGCAGGCCGGGGCGCTCGACGAGGCGCGGCGGATTGCCGCGTTGGGACCCGATCCCGCTCTGCCAGCCTTGAAGGCGCTCGGCGTCCCCGCCCTGCTGGCCCACCTCAAAGGTTTGATTTCGCGCGATAAAGCGGTCGCGGCAGCGCAAGCCGCCTCGCGCCGCTACGCCAAGCGCCAGGCGACCTGGTTCCGCCATCAGTTCCAGGCGGACCTGACCATCTCCGCGCAATATTCGGAAAGATTGTTGCCTGAAATCTTTGCAAAGATTCGTCGCTTTCTGTTGACCCGCTGAGTCGCGCCCGCTACGGTGCCGCTCCCTTAGGCCGGCCGAAGCCCCTGGCAGCGCGGGATTTTCCCGCCCCGGGCGAGGTCCGGGAACGGGACCACGACGGGAGCCAGGAAATGGCCCAGCACAAGGGCAAAGGGCGCGCGGCCGCCGCGGCCGCGGCGAAGCCGGACGGCCAAAAGCCGAACGGCGGCCGGCGCATGACCGGCGCGGAGATCGTGATCCGCGCGCTCGCCGACCAGGGCGTCGACACCGTGTTCGGCTATCCCGGCGGCGCGGTGCTGCCGATCTACGACGCGCTGTTCAAGCAGAATTCGGTGCGCCACGTCCTGGTGCGCCACGAGCAGGGCGCGGTGCACGCGGCCGAGGGCTATGCGCGCTCCACGGGCAAGGTGGGCGTGGTGCTGGTGACCTCCGGCCCGGGGGCGACCAACGCGGTGACGGGCCTCACCGACGCGCTGATGGACTCGGTCCCGATCGTTTGCCTGACCGGGCAGGTGCCGACGCACCTCATCGGCAACGACGCGTTCCAGGAAGCCGACACCACCGGCATCACGCGCCCCTGCACCAAGCACAACTACCTGATCAAGGACGTGAACGCGATGGCGCGCACGCTGCACGAGGCGTTCTACGTCGCGCGCAGCGGCCGGCCCGGCCCTGTCGTGGTGGACCTGCCCAAGGACGTGCAGTTCGCGGAAGGCGCCTACGAGGGCCCGGCGGACGTGCGCCACAAGACCTACCGGCCGCAGACCGAGCCGGACGCCGAGGCGGTCGAGCGCGCGGTCGACCTGCTGGAGAAGGCGGAGCGGCCGATCCTCTACGGCGGCGGCGGCATCATCAATTCCGGGCCCGAGGCCTCGCGCCTGTTCGCCGAGCTGGTGGCGGCGACCGGGTTTCCCTGCACGCTGACGCTGATGGGCCTTGGCGCGTTTCCCGCGAGCGACAAGCGGTTCCTCGGCATGGTCGGCATGCACGGGACCTACGAGGCCAACTGGGCGATGCACGACAGCGACGTGATGCTGGCGGTGGGCGCGCGCTTCGACGACCGCGTCACCGGCAGGCTCGCCGCGTTCTCGCCCAAGTCGAAGAAGATCCACATCGACATCGACCCGTCCTCGATCAACAAGAACGTGCCGGTGCATCTGGGCATCGTCGGGGACTGCGGCACGGTGCTGAAGCGGATTCTCGAATCGTGGAAGCGCCGCCGCGCGGCGCCCGACCACAAGGCGCTCAGCCAGTGGTGGAAGCAGATCGAACACTGGCGCAAGCGCGACTGCCTGCGCTACATCGCCTCGGACAAGATCATCAAGCCGCAATATGCGATCCAGCGCCTGTTCCAGCTCACCAAGGACCGCGAGCCCTTCATCACCACCGAGGTGGGCCAGCACCAGATGTGGGCGGCGCAGTTTTTCGGCTTCGAGAAGCCGAACCACTGGATGACCTCGGGCGGCCTCGGCACCATGGGTTACGGCCTGCCGGCGGCCGTGGGCGTGCAGATGGCCAACCCCGGCAAGCTCGTGATCGACATCGCGGGCGAGGCCTCGATCCTGATGAACATCCAGGAGCTGTCCACCGCCGTGCAGTACCGCCTGCCGGTCAAGCTCTACATCATCAACAACCAGTGGATGGGGATGGTGCGCCAGTGGCAGGAGCTGCTGCACGGCGGGCGCTATTCCGAATCCTACACCGAGGCCCTGCCCGACTTTGTCAAGCTGGCCGAGGCGTTCGGCTGCGTCGGATTGCGCGCGGAAAAGCCCTCGGACGTGGACCCGGTGATCAAGGAGATGGTCAAGGTCGACCGCCCGGTGGTGGTGGACGTGCGCGTGGACAAGACCGAGAACTGCTTCCCGATGATCCCCTCGGGCGCGGCGCACAACGAGATGCTGCTGGGACCCGCGGACAAGGCCGAGAAGCCGGTCAGCGAAGAGGGGATGGTGCTTGTCTAGCAGGAAGAAACCCGCGGCCGCGGGCTCGGTCTATGCGCCCGGCCCGGCCGAGCAGAAGGTCGCCGCCCACACGATCGCGGTGCTGGTCGACAACACGCCCGGCATCCTGGCGCGCGTGGTGGGGCTGTTCTCGGGCCGCGGCTACAACATCGAAAGCCTGACCGTGGCCGAGGTGGACGCCAAGGCCAACATCTCGCGCATCACGGTGGTCACCTCGGGCACGCCGATGATCATCGAGCAGATCAAGAACCAGCTCGCGCGCCTGGTGCCGGTGCACACGGTCCACGACCTGACGCTCGAGGGCCCGCACGTCGAGCGCGAGCTGATGCTGGTGAAGGTGGTGGGCACCGGCGAGCACCGCGTCGAATCCCTGCGCATCGCCGATATCTTCCGCGCCCGCGTGGTGGATTCCACCACCGAGTCGTTCGTGTTCGAGGTGACCGGCTCGTCCGAGAAGCTCAGCGCGTTCGTCAAGCTGATGGAGCCGCTCGGCCTGGCGGAGGTGAGCCGCACCGGCGTGGTGGCGATCTCGCGCGGGCCCACCGCCATCATGAAGCGCGGCGAGGCGGATTGACCGCCGCGCCGATGCGCGCCTCCGCCCGCCGCCTCGCCGCCGCCGCCCTCGCCGCCTTCGTCGCGGCGCCCGCCCCGGCCGGCGCGCAGGCCGACGCGGTCGTGGACGTGGCGGTGCGTCCGGGCGTGACCCAGCGCTACCTCGCTCTCGCGCCGCAAGGGCCGCCCAAGGCCGCTGCGATTCTGTTCACCGGCGGCCAGGGCGTCGCCAACATACCCGACCGGCCCGACCCGGATTGGGCCCGCCAGGGCAACTTTCTGGTGCGCTCGCGCGAGCTGTTCCGCGGCCACGGCCTGTTCGTGGCGGTGATCGACGCGCCCAGCGACCGCAAGGGCCCGGGCGGCCTCGGCGCCTATCGCATCGCGCGCGAGCACGCCGAGGACATCGCGCACGTGATCGCCGACGTAAGGAAGCGCAGCGCCGGCGTTCCCGTATGGCTCATCGGCACTAGCCGCGGCACGATCTCGGCCGCGAACGCGGCGGCGCGCTTGAAGCCGCCCCGGGCGGCCGACGGCCTGGTGCTCACCTCCACACTCACCGGCAAGGCGCCGGGCCGCAGCGCCAGGCCCGGCGTGGCCGAGACGGTCCACGACTTCGACCTGGCGGCGGTCCGCGTGCCGGTGCTCCTGGTCTATCACCGCGACGACGCCTGCTACCGCACGCCGCCCGGCGACGTGCCGGGCTTGCAGGAGAAATTCTCCGCCGCTCCGCGCACGGCCGCGATCGCGATCTCGGGCGGCGATCCGCCGCGCTCCGAGCCTTGCGAGGCGCTGGCCGCGCACGGCTTCCTCGGCCGCGAAGCCGAGGCGGTCGAGGCCATCGCGGACTGGATTCTTAGGTCCAAATCGTGACAATACGCACCCCTCTAGAAGGAACCTCCGCCATGCGCGTTTACTACGACCGCGACGCCGACGTGAACCTGATCAAGGGCAAGAAGGTGGCCATCGTGGGCTACGGCAGCCAGGGCCATGCGCATGCGCTGAACCTGCGCGACAGCGGCGCGAAAGAGATCGTGATCGCGCTCCGCCCCGGCTCGCCCTCGGCCGACAAGGCCAAGAAGGCCGACTTCAAGGTCGAGACGCCGGCCCAGGCCGCGAAATGGGCCGACGTGATGATGGTGGTCACGCCCGACGAGCTGCAGGCGCAGCTCTGGCGCGACGACCTCCGGGCCAACATGAAGCAGGGCGCGGCGATCGCCTTCGCCCACGGCTTCAACATCCATTTCCGCCTGATCGAGCCGCGGCCCGACCTCGACGTGTTCATGATCGCGCCCAAGGGCCCGGGCCACACCGTGCGCTCGGAGTACGTGCGCGGCGGCGGCGTGCCGTGCCTGGTGGCCGTCGAGAAGAACCCGAGCGGCAACGCGCTCGAGATCGCCCTTTCCTACGCCTCGGCCATCGGCGGCGGGCGGTCGGGCGTGATCGAAACCACGTTCAAGGAGGAATGCGAGACCGACCTGTTCGGCGAGCAGACCGTTTTGTGCGGCGGCCTGTGCTCGCTCATCATGACCGGCTACGAGACCCTGGTGGAGGCCGGCTACGCGCCCGAGATGGCGTATTTCGAGTGCCTGCACGAGGTGAAGCTGATCGTGGACCTGATCTACGAGGGCGGGCTCGCCAACATGCGCTACTCGATCTCCAACACCGCCGAGTTCGGCGACTACACGCGCGGCCCGCGCCTCATCAACGCCGAGGTCAAGGCCGAAATGAAGCGCATCCTCGACGACATCCAGTCCGGGCGCTTCGCCAAGGAATGGGTGCTGGAGAACGTGGCCGGCCAGCCCAGCTTCAAGGCCATGCGCAAGCGCGCGGCCGAGCACGACATCGAGAAGATCGGCGAGAAGCTGCGCGCGATGATGCCCTGGATCGCCAAGAACAAGCTGGTGGACAAGACGCGGAACTAGCCGGCCTGCCGGCGGGAAGGGGCGGCGTTCCCCACGCCGCCCTTTATTCTTTGCCCGGAATGAACTAAATTCATCTGTGAAATGAATTAATTTCCCGTTGACTCGCCGTATTGATCCGTGATTTCATCGTGAATACGGAGATTATCTACATTTATATCGCGGGATTTGACCTGGAGCAGCTTGCGACCGCGAGGGCCGTTTGGGCACGAGCCAAAGACGGACCGAACCAACCGCTAAAGCGCCACGAACCCGCTTTGTGGTTCCGCCGCACGAGGGATGGAGAACTGCGATGACGACTTGGACCCGGCCGAGAGAGAACGCCCCCCGATCCCCGCGGGGCCGGCGCTGTTGTAGCGGCCGCTGAACTTCCCGCCGGGCCCCGGCCCGGCGCCCAACCGATCCCCGCCGACCGAACCCCGCGCGCGCAGCCCGCGCGCGAAGGAGAAGCCATGCCCGAAGCCGCGTATCCCAAGGTCCACGTCATCCACGAGAACACCGAATGGGTGCTGCCGTTGCGCCAGGCCTTCGCCGAGCTCGGCACCCCCTACGCCGAATGGTTCCTCGACGAAGGCCTGCTCGACCTCGGCGCGCCGCCGCCCCAGGGCGTGTTCTACAACCGCATGTCGGCCTCCTCGCACACGCGCGGCCACCGCTTTGCCGCGGAGTACACCGGCGCGGTCCTGGCCTGGCTCGAACGCCACGGCCGCACGGTGGTGAACGACGGCCGTGCGCTGCGCCTGGAGATCAGCAAAGTCGCGCAGTACGAGGCGCTGGCCCAGCACGGAATCGCGACGCCCGCGACCATCGCCACGGTCGGCCGCCGGCACATCCGGCTCGCCGCCGAGAAGCTCGGCTTCCCGCTGGTGCTCAAGCACAACCGCGGCGGCAAGGGCCTGGGGGTGCGCCTGTTCTATAGCGCCGCGGGCTTGAGCGAATACCTGGACGGCAGCGAGTTCGAGGCGCCGGTGGACGGCATCACGCTGGTGCAGCGCTACGTCCGCGCGCCCGAGCCGTTCATCACCCGGGTCGAGTTCGTCGGCGGCAAGTTCCTCTACGCGGTGCGCGTGGACACCTCGCAGGGCTTCCAGCTCTGCCCGGCCGACCAGTGCCAGGTCGAGCTGCGGCCCGCGTTGAAGGACGTGAGCCCCGCTACCGCCCCATCGGCGCGCTTCGCGATCCTCGAGGGCTTCGACAGCCCGCTGATCCCGCGCTACGAGCGGTTCCTCAAGGCCAACGGCATCGGCATCGCGGGCATCGAGTTCGTCGCGGACGAGGACGGCCGCGCCTGGACCTACGACGTCAACACCAACACCAACTACAACCCCGACGCGGAGGCGCGCGCCGGCAAGCACGGCATGCGCGCGATCGCCAAGCACCTCGCGGGCCTCTTGGAGGGAACCCATGCCCGCGCCGCTTGACCTGGTGCTGGCGGCCCTCGCGCTCGCCGTGCTGGCGCTTCCCCTCGCACCGGTGGACGCCCGCGGCGCGTTCGCGGGCGAGGACGAGCGCCTCAACGACGCGATCCTGAGCTCCCTGGTGTAGCCATGGACGGGCCGATTCCCGCCACCGCCCCCGCGCCCGGGATACCGGCGGCCGAGAAGCTTTCGGAGGTCGAGCGCCTCAAGCGCGACAGCCGGGCGTTGCGCGGCGACCTCGCGGAGCAGCTCGCCTCGCCGGCAGCGAGCTTCGACGACGCGGGCTACCAGCTCCTCAAGTTCCACGGCACCTACCAGGGCTACGACCGCGACAGCGCGACCGAGCGCAAGCAGCGCGGCCTCGACAAGGAATGGGAGTTCATGGTGCGCGCCCGCATCCCCGGCGGGCGGCTGACGGCCGAGCAGTACCTGGCGCTGGACGAGCTCGCGACCCGGTACGGCGGCGGGTCGTTGCGCGTCACCACCCGCCAGGGCATCCAGTTCCACGGGATCGCGAAGGGCGATCTCAAGGCCACGATCGCCGCGGTCAACGACGCGCTGCTGACCACGCTCGCGGCCTGCGGCGACGTGGTGCGCAACGTCACCGCCACGCCCGCGCCCATCGCCGACGCCGTGCACAGGCGCTTGCAGGACGACGCGCGGCTGCTTTCGACCGCGCTCTTGCCCGCCACGCGCGCCTATCACGAGATCTGGCTGGGCGAGGAGCGGGTGGCGGGCAGCGCGCCCGCGGAGGACGATCCGCTCTACGGCGCGCGCTATCTGCCGCGCAAGTTCAAGATCGGCATCGCCACGCCCGAGGACAACGGCATCGACGTGCTGACCAACGACCTCGGCATCGTGGCGCTGTTCGAGGGCGAGCGCCTGACCGGCTATAACCTGGCCCTGGGCGGCGGCCTCGGCATGACCCACAACAAGCCCGGCACCTACCCGCGCCTCGCCACGCCGTTGGTGTTCGTGGAGCACGACGAGCTGTTGGACGCGGTCAAGGCGGTCGTGGCCCTGCAGCGCGACCACGGCGACCGCGGCGACCGCCGCCACGCGCGCCTGAAGTACCTGGTGGACGACAAGGGCCTGGGCTGGATCAAGGCCAAGCTTGAGGAGTATTTCGGCGCGGCGCTCGAGCCGGCGCGGCCGATGCCGGCGTTCCGCGTGCCCGACCACACGGGCTGGCACGCCCAGGGCGACGGGCGCTACTGGTACGGACTCAGCGTCGCCAACGGGCGCATCCGCGACCGCGAGTTCGTGCAGCTGCGCACCGCGATCCGGCGCATCGTCGAGTCCCTCAGACCCGCGCCGATCCTGACCGCAACCCAGGACGTCCTGCTCGCCGACCTGCCCGCCGCCGCGCGGCCGCTGATCGAGGCGATCCTCGCCGAGCACCGCGTGCCCCTGCCCCACAGCCTGACGCCGCTCTCGCGCTGGGCGTTGGCCTGCCCGGCGCTGCCCACCTGCGGCCTCGCGCTCAACGAGGCCGAGCGCATCCGCCCCGCGCTGGTGGCGGAGGTCGAGGCCGCCCTCGCGCGCGCCGGCATCCCCGAGGAGCGCATCTCCTTGCGCATCACCGGCTGCCCCAACGGCTGCGCCAGGCCCTATGCCGGGGAGATCGGCATCGTCGGCCGCACCGCGAGCGACTACGCGATCTTCCTCGGCGGCGACTTCGAGGGCACGCGGCTCAATCGCCGGGTGTTCGACCGCGTGCCGCTCAACCGCATCGCGGCGACGCTGGAGCCGATCTTCCGCGCCTTCGCGCGGGAGCGCGGGGCGAACCAGGGCTTCGGCGACTGGTGCCATGCCCAGGCAGACGAGCGGCTGCGTGGCCTCGTGCAAAGGCTCGCGGCATGAGCGCGCTTCTGCCCGTGACGCTGGACCTGGAGCGGCTCAGCGTCGTCCCGGTCGGCGACGGCGCGCGCGGCTAGTCATCTCGCGCCGGCCGAGGGTCGATTGTTGCGCGGCGGGGCGCCCCCTGCCCGCCGCCCGGGCCGCTTTCTTGTCCTTGACAGGGGGCCGCTCCTCTCCCTAGTCTTCCGGCCGCGTGGTGATTTGGGCCGGCCGGCTTGCGGACCACGTTAAACAATCCGCTAAAAGGTCGGAGCAGCGATCCGAACGCGCCCGGCCTTCTTGGCTGGGCGTTTTTGCTTTCCGGGCCGTGCGAACGCGCGTGGCCCGGCGAAGGAGAGAGCGGATCATGGCCAAGAGCAACGGCGGCGGCGGCAAGATCGCGGGGCCGAAATCCGCGGGCGCGCCGCGCACCCGCACCACGGCGGTGCGCGGGGGCCTCCGGCGCAGCAACTTCCAGGAAACCTCGGAAGCGCTGTTCCTGAACTCGGGCTACGTGTACGACAGCGCGGAAGAGGCCGCCGAGGCGTTCGCGCATCCCACGCCCGAGCGCTACGTCTATTCGCGCTACGCCAACCCGACCGTCAGTATGTTCGAGGACCGTCTGCGCCTGCTCGAAAGCGCCGAGGCGTGCAAGGCCACGGCCAGCGGCATGGCGGCGGTGTTCGGAGCGCTGCTGGCGCTGTTGCGCGCGGGCGACCGGATCGTGGCGAGCCGCGCGCTGTTCGGCTCGTGCCACTACATCGTCAACGACATTCTGCCCAAGTACGGTATCGTCCACGAGTTCGTGGACGGCTGGGACATCGACCAGTGGAAGCGCGCGCTGGCGAAGCCGGCCAAGGCCGTGTTCTTGGAGACGCCGTCGAATCCGATGCTCGAGATCATCGACCTGCCGCAGGTCGCGGCCCTGGCGCACCAAGCGGGCGCGCAGGTGGTGGTGGACAACGTGTTCGCCACGCCCCTGCTCCAGCGGCCGCTCGAGCTCGGCGCCGACATCGTGATCTACTCCGCGACCAAGCACATCGACGGCCAGGGGCGATGCCTCGGTGGGGCGATCCTGGGACGCAAGAGCTTCGTCGACGACGTCCTGGCGCCGTTCCTGCGCCACACCGGCCCTGCGCTCAGCCCGTTCAACGCCTGGAACCTGTTGAAGGGGCTCGAAACGCTGCCCTTGCGCGTCGAGGCGCAATGCCGCAGCGCGCTGGCGATCGCGAAATTCCTGAACGGCCGCACCAAGGTGAAGCGCGCGCTCTATCCCCAGCTCGACTCGCACCCGCAGGCCCAGCTCGCGCAGGCGCAAATGGCGATGGGCGGGACGGTGGTGACGTTCGAGATCGACGGCGGCCGGGAAGCCGCGTTCCGCTTCCTCGACGCGCTCGCGCTGATCGACATCTCGAACAACCTCGGCGACTCGAAAAGTCTGATCTGCCATCCCGCCACGACCACGCACCAACGCCTGGCGCCGGAGGAGCGCCAGCGCATCGGCATCACCGACGGCGTGCTGCGGCTTTCGGTCGGCCTCGAGGACGAGAACGACCTGATCGACGACCTGAAGCGCGGCATCGAAGCGGCGTAGGGACGGTCCACCAAGCCCTCCGTCCTACGCAACCCCGCCCCGACCGAGCGGTGGGTGGCCGCCCGGCGCGCGCGCGCCTAATATCGCCGCCCATGCTTCCCTCGCAGCGCGACACCAACGTGATCGTGGCCGGCGCCATGCTGACGCTGTTCCTGGCCGCGCTGGACCAGACCATCGTGGCCACGGCGCTGACCAAGATCGCGGCCGACCTGGGCGATGTGCACCTGATCGCCTGGGTGGTGAGCGCGTACCTGCTCAGCTCCACCTGCGTCATGCCGATCGCGGGCAAGCTCAGCGACATCTACGGCCGCAGGCCCGTGATGATCGCGGCCCTGGGCGCGTTCCTCGCCGGCTCGATCGTCTCGGCGACCGCGCCGGCGATGGCGGCGCTGATCGCCGGCCGCGCGGCGCAGGGCATCGGCGGCGGGGCGCTGATGACGCTGTCGCAGTCCGTGGTCGCCGACGTGGTCGCGCCGCGCGAGCGCGGGCGCTACGCGGGATACTTCGCGACCGTGTTCGCGAGCTCGGCCGTCCTCGGGCCCGTGCTGGGCGGGTTCCTCACCCACTATCTCGGCTGGCCTCTGATCTTCTGGATCAACCTGCCGCTCGGGATTCTCGCGTTCTTCATCTCGAGCCGTGCGCTGAAGCGCATGCCGGCGCTCAACCGCCCCGCGCGGGTGGATTACCTCGGCGTGCTGCTGTTCGCTGCCGGCGCGACGGCGCTGCTCGTGGCACTGTCGAGCGGGGGCGTGGTGCTGCCCTGGACCTCGCCGGTGCTGCTGGCGCTTTTCGGCACGGCCGTGCTGCTGGGCGGCCTGTTCGTCAAGCGCCAGACCGAGGTCGCCGAGCCGATCCTGCCGCCGAAGTTCTTCGCCGACGCGGTGATCGGGCCGGTCTATGCGGCGCTGTTCTGCCTGTTCGGCAGCTACCTGGCCGTCGTGGTGATGGTGCCGGTCTTCCTGCAAGTGGCGCTCGGCGTGCCGGTCAACCAGGTCGGCATGCTGCTGATTCCGCTGACGCTGACGACCGCGACCTGCGCCTCGCTCGCGGGGCGCTATACGCGCTGGTCGGGGCGCTACAAGCCGCCGCCGCTTGTGAGCCTGCCGATCGCGATCGCCGCGCTGCTGGGCCTGGCCGCGAGCATCCGGCACGCCTCGCCCCTCGGCGTGGCGGCGCTCTTGACCGTGCTCGGCATCGGCGTCGGCCCGATGTTCCCGACCAGCACCGTGGCGGTGCAGAACGCGGCGCAGCGCGGCGACATGGGCGCGGTGACCGGGGGCCTCGGCTTCGCGCGCATGCTGGGCGGCGCGGCGATGACAGCCGTGGCCTCGTCGCTGGTGCTGGGCCTGGCGGCGCGCTGGGTCGCGGGCCTGAGCGGCGTCGGCGGCCTGCAGGAGCTGGTGCGCCGGCCCTTGGACGCGGCCGAGCGCGCACAGATCACCGACGTGTTCTCGGTCCTGTTCGCGGCGCTTGCCTGCACGATGGCCGTGGGCTGGGTGCTGTTTTGGCGCGTGGCCGAGCGGCCGTTGCAGGAGCGCAAGGACCTCGCGGGCGAAGGCAAACCGGCGGAGTAGGCGGCGCGTCAGCTCTCCTTCGGGTCGAGGGCGTCGCGCAGCCCGTCCCCGAACAGGTTGAAGCCCAGCACCACCAGGCAGATCGCAAGGCCCGGCCAATATGCCATCCACGGCGCCTGGTCGAGGAAGTTCTTGGCGGTGTCGAGCATCTTGCCCCAGCTCGGATTGGGCGGCTGCTGGCCCAGGCCCAGGAACGACAGGCTCGCCTCGGCCAGGATCGCGGCTGCGATCGAGACGGTCGCCTGCACCAAGAGCGGCGGCACGACGTTGGGAAAGACGTGGCGCAGCGCGATGCGCCAATGCGGGTTGCCCACGGCGCGCGCGGCCTCGACGTAGTCCTCGACCTTGACCGACAGCACCTGCCCGCGCGTGAGACGCACGAAGACCGGCACGGTCGAGATGCCGATCGCGATCATCGCGTTCGTCAGGCTCGGCCCCAGGAACGCCGCGAGCGCGATGGCCAGCACCAGAAACGGGACCGCCAGCAGCGCGTCGGTGATACGCTGGAGCACGTGGTCGACCCAACCGCCGCAATAGCCCGAGAGCAGGCCCACCGGCACGCCGATCGCGAGCGCGATCGACACCGACACCACGCCCGCCAGGAGCGACGCGCGCGCGCCCCAGATCATGCGCGAGAGAAGGTCGCGGCCGATCTCGTCGGTGCCGAGCCAGTGTGCCGCCGAGGGGGCCTTGCGCACCTGCAGCCAGTCGGCCTTGATCGGGTCGAAGGGGGAGATCCACGGCGCCAGCAGCGCGACCGCGACGAAGAACGACACGACTACGGCGCCGAACACCGCGCCGCGGCGCCGCCACAGGCGCCGCCAGATGCGCCGCGCGCGGCTTTCGTGCGCGGGGTCCGCGGCGGCGCCGAACGCGGCAGCGGCCTGGGCGGTCATCGCCCTAGCCCCGGAGCCTGGGGTTGACGAGGAAGTACGCCATGTCGGCCATCAGGTTGAGCGCGATGTAGGCGGTCGCGGTGACCAGCACCACGCCCTGCACGACCACGTAGTCGCGGTTGAACACGGCATCGACGATCAGCTTGCCGAAGCCGGGAATCGTGAACACCTGCTCGGTCAGCACCGCGCCCGAGAGGAGCTGGCCGAGCTGGAGCGCGCCGAGGGTGACGATGGGCATGAGCGCGTTGCGCAAGGCGTGGCGCAGGATCACGCGCCGCTCGGCGATGCCCTTGGCCCGCGCGGTGCGCACGTAATCCGAGCGCAGCACCGAGAGCATGGCGCTGCGGGTATGGCGCATCATCACCGCCGCGAGCGCCGCGCCCAGCACGAAGGCCGGCATCACCATCGCCTGCATGTTGGCGGGGAAATTCTCGAGCGGGCTGACGTAGCCCGACGCCGGCAGGATGCCGAGGCGGACCGAGAAGAACAGGATCATCATGATGCCGAGCCAGAACGTCGGCACCGAAAGCCCGGACATGCCGACCACGCTGGCGAAATAGTCCCAGAACCCGCCCTTGCGCACCGCCGACACGATGCCCGTGGGTATGCCGATCAGAAGCGCGAAGGCCATCGACATGAGCGCGAGCTGGATCGTGACCGGCAGCTTCTCGGCGATCAGCTCGGCGACCGGCTTGCGCGTGCGCAAGCTGTGGCCGAAATCGCCGGTCGCGGCCTTGGCCACCCACAGCGCATACTGCACCGGCACCGGCTTGTCGAAGTTGTACTCGCGGTTGATCTGGGCGATGGCCTGCGGCGAGCGGTCCTCGCCCAGCATCACGAGGGCCGGGTCGCCTGGCAGCAGGTGCTGCAGCCCGAACACGATGACCGTGACGATGAACAGCGTGGGGACCGCGATCGCCAGCCGCGAGACGAAATAGGCCCACATGGCGCGTCTCTTACGCCACAGCGGCGCGAGCCTCATCCTTCGACAAGCTCAGGATGAGGCTCGTTCGGTTGCCGTCTCGGTCATTCTGAGCTTGTCGAAGGACGAGGACGGCGCGGCCCGGCACGGCGGCCGCCCCTACTGGAACTTCACGCCTTCGAGGCGGATCATGGCGTCGGCCAGCGGCTTGAAGCCCGCGAGCTTGGCCGAATGCGCGAACAGCCATTTCTGGTGATAGAGATAGAAGATCGGCCGGTCCTTCGAGTAAATCTCGGCCGCCATGGCGTAGAGCGCCTGGCGCTTCGCCACATCGTAGGTCTGCCGCGCCTCGTCCAGCAGCCTGCCGACCTCCGGGTTGTTGTAGTCGGTTTCGTTCAGCGGCGCACCGTGCTTGAGGAAGATGTGGATGTTGCCGTCGGGATCGGGCCTGCCCGACCAGCCGATCAGCGAGGCCTGGTACTCGCGCTTGGTCTGGTTCTGCAGCGCCGTGGCGAACTCCATCGACACGATCTTCATGGCGATGCCGGCCTCGGCCAGCATGCCCTGGATCACCTGCGCCACCTGCTGCTGCTGGGTGTCGTTCGGCACCTGCATCTCGAAGCTGAAGTTGGGCTGGCCCGCGGCTTTCAAGAGTTCCTTGGCCTTGGCGACGTCGCGCTTCGGGATCGGCACGGTCTTGGCGTAGAACGGATTCGCGGGCGAGACCGGCTGGTTGCCCGGCGTGAACTCGCCGTTGAACACGACCTGGTTGATGACGTTGCGGTCGATCGCGAGCTCGATCGCCTCGCGGATGCGCGGATCCTGGCCGAGCGGCGTCTGCGCGCGCGGCGTCTTGCCGACGTTGACGCTGAAGCTCGCGTAGCCGAGGCCGACGACCGGGCTCAGGACCAGGCGCTTGTCGGCCTTGACCTTGGCGATGTCGGTCGGCAGCAGGCGCTCGAGCAGGTCGAGCTGGCCGGATTGCAGGTTCGCCAGACGCACGGTGGCGTCGGGGATCGGCGTGAACGTGACTTTGTCGAAGTGAATCTGCGCCTTGTTCCAGAAATTGGGGAACCGCTCGAGCACGATGCGGTCGTTCTGCACGCGCTCGACGAACTTGAACGGGCCGGAGCAGACCGGGTTCTTGGCCAGGTCCGCGCCCATCGCCTCGGCCGCCTTGGGCGAGACCATCATGCCCGCGCGGTCGGTAAGCTGCGAAAGCAGCGGCGAGGACGGTTCCTTGAGGTTGACCCGGATGGTGTATTCGTCCACCACGTCGACCGAGCCGATCGCGGCGATCTCGCTCTTGCGCCGGGACTGCGGCAGGTTGAGCGCGCGTTCGAGGTTGTACTTGGCCGCGGCTGCGTCGAACTTCTCGCCGTCGTGGAAGGTGACGCCCCGGCGCAGCTTCATGGTGACGGTCTTGCCGTCCTGCGAGAACGACCACTCGGTCGCGAGCCGCGGCACGATCTTCAGGTTCTCGTCGATGTCCACCAGCTTGTCGCACAGCGCCGTGAACACCAGGCGCCCGACGAAGGTGCGGGCCTGATGCGGGTCCAGAAGGTCCGGGTCCTCGGCCAGGCCGATGCGAAGCTGCTGCGCGGACGCCGCGGCCGACAGGGCCGCCGCCAAAGCCAGCGCCCCCGCGCCGGCCATCAAGGACTTGCGCGTGACCATGCTCCTTCTCCCCTACCCCCTTGTGAAGCCGATCGTCGACAGATCAACAATGTCGCGGCCGATGCTATTCCCCGGTCTGCGGCCTGGCAAGCAACCGGCCCTGCAGGCTAGGCGCCGGGACCGGCGGGCGCCGCCGCGGCGCCATCGGCCCTGAAGAACCCCTGCAGGCGGACCAGGACGGGATCGGCGTCGATGCCCGCCCGGATCGGCTCGACCTTGGGCAACTGGCGCCAGAAATGGCAGGCGGTCTTGTGCCCGGCGCCGTCGTCCTCCAGCGCCGGCTCCTCGGCCTTGCAGCGCGCCTCGGCGTGGGGACAACGGGTATGGAAGCGACAGCCCGCGGGCGGGTTCAAGGGGCTCGGCACGTCGCCCTGGAGGATCGTGCGGCCACGCTTGACCGCGGGATCGGGCAGCGGGATCGCGGACAGCAGCGCGCAGGTGTAGGGATGGCGGGGTGCTGCGAACAACGCGCGCTTCGGCGCCAGCTCGACGATCTTGCCGAGATACATCACGGCGACGCGGTCGGAGACGTGCTTCACGACCGCGAGGCCGTGCGAGATCAGGATGTAGCTCAAGCCGAAGCGCCGCTGCAGCCCGCGCATCAGGTTGATGACCTGGGCCTGGATCGACACGTCGAGCGCCGAGACCGGCTCGTCCGCGACGATCAGGCGCGGCTCGACCGCGAGCGCCCTAGCGATGCCGATGCGCTGGCGCTGCCCGCCCGAAAACTCGTGCGGAAAGCGCCTGCTGTGGTGCGGCATGAGGCCCACGAGGCCCAGCAGCTCCTCGACCCGCCCGCGGCGCCCCGCCGCGTCGCCGAGCCCGTGCAGCTTCAAGGGCTCCGCGATCATGTCGCCCACCGTCATGGTCGGGTTGAGCGAGGCGTAGGGGTCTTGGAAGATAATCTGCATGCGCCGGCGCAGCGCCTGCAAGTCGCCGCCGCCCAAGGCCCGCACGTCGCGCCCCTCGAACTCGATCGAGCCCGACGTCGCTTCGATCAGCCGCAGCACCAGGCGGCCGAGCGTGGACTTGCCGCAGCCGCTTTCGCCCACCAGCGCGAGGGTTTCGCCCGCGCCCAGCGTCAGGTCCACGCCGTCGACCGCGCGCACGCGCCCGACCTCGCGTTGCAGGATTCCTTTGCGCACCGGGAAGTGCTTCACCAGCCCGCGCACGGAGAGCAGCGGTTGCGCGCTAGAGGACATTCTGTTCCAGCGGCGCGCGGTGGCAGGCGACCAAGTGCCCGGGCGCGATTTCGCCCAGCGCCGGCGTCTCGCCGCGGCAGCGTCCCACCGCGAACGGGCAGCGGGGATGGAAGCGGCAGCCCGGGGGCGGATCGAGCGGATTCGGCACGGCGCCTTCGACTACCGGCAGTTCGTCCTGTTCCAAGGTCAGCTTGGGGATCGAGGCCAGAAGGCCGATCGTGTAGGGATGGCCGGGGCGGCGGAACAACGTGGCGGCGTCGGCGCGCTCGACGATGTGCCCGGCGTACATCACCGCGACCTCGTCCGCGATCTCCGCCACCACGCCCAGATCGTGGGTGATCAGCAGCAGCGACATGCCGAACTCGGCGCGCAGCTCGCGCAACAGCTCGAGGATCTGCGCCTGGATCGTCACGTCGAGCGCGGTCGTCGGCTCGTCGGCGATCAGGAGCTGCGGGTTGAGCGACAGCGCCATCGCGATCATCGCGCGCTGGCGCATGCCGCCCGAAAGCCGGTGCGGGTAGTCGTCCACGCGCTGCTCGGCCGCGGGGATGCGCACGCGGCGCAGCATCGCGATCGCGCGGTCGCGCGCCTCGCGGGCGCCGACGCGCTTGTGGCGCCTTATGCCCTCGGCGATCTGGTCGCCCACCGTGAAGGCGGGGTTGAGGCTGGTCATCGGCTCCTGGAAGATCATCGCCATGCGGTTGCCGCGCAGCTCGTTCATCTGCTCGCGCGTCAGCGCCAGGAGGTCGCGCCCCTCGAATGTCACGCGGCCCGTAGGGATCACCGCGGGCGGGCGCTCGACCAGGCCCATGATCGACAGCGCCGTGACCGATTTGCCGCAGCCGCTCTCGCCGACTAGGCACAGCGTGCGGCCGCGCGGCAGGCTGAAGCTGACGCCATCGACCGCGCGCACGGTGCCCTCTTCGCCGAGGAAATGCGTGCGCAGATCCTCGACCTCGAGCAGCGGTGCGGCGCCGGAAGCGTCCATCTAGGCTTTGTCCACCTGGGCAACACCCTTGCCGCGCCGGGCGCGCACCTCTTCGATCTTGGCGCGGTCGTAGACGCCGGCGGGCTTCGCGCGCGTGGGGATCACCTCGCGGAACATCTCGTAGTCGAAGCGGAACATCTTGAGCAGCCGGCGCAGCTCCACGAGCGGCTCGGGATGGTCGTCCACGCGCAGGTCGTAGTCCGGATAGTCCTCGGTGGAGTAGATGAGAAGCGCCGCGGACTGCTTGCCGCGCTTGTCGCCGCCCGCGGCCTGGCCGGCGTCGAGCGCGCCCAGCATGCGCTCCGCCATCGGCAGCTTGGACGAAGCAGCATAGGCCGCGAAGGTGCGCTCGACCACCGCGGGGCCGGCCAGCATGTTGCCCGCGACCGAGAATCCCTCGCCCAGCTTGTGCCCGCACCACTCGATGCAGCCCTGGCCGGTATGCGCCGCCACCCGCCCCGCCGCGTCCACCGCGTGCACCTGGCGGATGACGCTGCCGGGGTCGTTCTCGGTCAGGACGCGGACGAGGTCCGGCGCCGGCACGCCGTCGGCCATGAGGCGCAGGCCGCGCGTGCCATACATCGGGTTGGTCAGCGCCTGGGTCGAGATCGCGCCTACGCCGCTCATCGCATGCGGGCACAGCGCGCCCACGGCGAAGAACTTCGTGGTCACGGCCACGCCGAACGCGCCGGTCAGCGGATCGCGCGCCACGATCGACCAGGTCACGGCTCACCCCGTCCCAATCCAGTCCCGGCGGCAGGGTACAAAGCCGCGCCTGCGGGAACAAGGCCGCGGCCTTGACCCAGGTCAACGCCCGCTTGGCCGCCGCGCCTAGACTTTCTCTAATGCGGATCCTGCGGCGGGAGCCGCCATGCCCTATCGCGTCAATACCGACCTGCCGGAGCGCGTGCGCGGCCATCTGCCGCCCGACGCGCAGACCATCTACCGCGAGGCGTTCAACCACGCCTGGCTGCAGCACGCGCGCGACCCGCGCCAGGAGGAGATCGCGCACCGCGTGGCCTGGGCGGCGGTGAAGCGGCGCTACGAGAAGTGGGGCAGTGAGTGGGTGCCGCGATAGGCTTGAACCCGGCTTGTAGCCGCAAACTGCGCCCACGACCAGAGCCTGAAAACGCAAGGCTCGAATCCTGTCAATGGGTTGGCGACCATCCGGCGGGGCCTACCCCAGCGCCCGCGTTAGTGCGAAAATGCACGTTTTACCAGGCAAGCAGGGTCCGCATGGACACGCCCGAGAAAGCCCGGCCGCGCCACATCATCCTGACTTCGCACCCTCAGGGCAGCGCCAAGGTGAAGCCGCTGCCGATCCGCTGGGGCGCGGCCACGGCGGCCGAGCGCGGGCCGATCGTCGCGACCACGGCCGACCCCGGACGGCGCAACGCCATCGGCACGCATTCGGGCGCCTACGGGCTCTACCGGGCGCTCGCGATCGCGGCCAAGCAGCTTAGCCCCTTGCACCGCCCCGACCTCACCGACACCGCGCCGGCGGCGCCCATCGGCCCGCACCCGCAGTGGTTCGACGCGGGCAAGATCGTGTCGCTCGATCCCTGGGGCCACCTCGTGGGCGAGGCGTTCGCGGACCTCCTGAAGCAGGGCTGGGACATCAGGCCCACCATCGCCATCACCAAGGCGCGCATCAACATGCCGGAGTTCAAGGGCGCGATGGCGGCGGGGCGCTTGAAGGGCGACGGCGACGTGTTGCTCGACTCGGGCGACGTGCGCGTGACCAAGGTCGCGATCGAGCCGGTGTGGTACCTGCCCGGCATCGCCCAGCGGTTCGGCATCACCGAGACCGAGCTGCGCCGCTCGCTGTTCGAATATTGCGGCGGCATGTTTCCGGAGCTGGTGACGCGCCCCGACCTGCATGTGTTCCTGCCGCCGATCGGCGGGCACACGGTCTACCTGATCGGCGACCCCGCGGCGCTGGCCGACCCGAAGCGCAAGGTCGCCTGCCGCGTGCACGACGAGTGCAACGGCTCCGACGTGTTCGGCTCGGACATCTGCACCTGCCGGCCGTACCTCGCGCACGGCGTCGAAGTCGGCATCCGGACCGCGCAGGAGGGCGGCTGCGGCGTGATCGTCTACAATCGCAAGGAGGGCCGGGCGCTGGGCGAGGTCACCAAGTTCCTGGTCTACAACGCGCGCAAGCGCCAGGCCGGCGGCGACCGCGCCGAGAAGTACTTCGAGCGCACGGAATGCGTGGCCGGCGTGCAGGACATGCGCTTCCAGCAGCTGATGCCCGACGTGCTGCACTGGCTCGGCGTCAAGCGCATCGACCGTTTCGTGTCGATGAGCGACATGAAGTACGCGCCCCTCGTGGAAGGCGGCATCGAGGTGGTCGAGCGCGTGGAGATCCCCGACGAGCTGGTCCCGCCCGATGCCCGGGTCGAGATGGATGCCAAGAAAGCCGCCGGCTACCACACCAGCCGCGTGCCGGGGAAGGACGAGCTCGCCCGCGCCAAGGGCCGCTCCTGGAGCGAATGACGGCATGACCGGCGCGGCGCGGCCGGCGGGCGCCGGCGGGGAGCTGCGCGCGGCCGTGGCATGGCTGCGCACCACCGAGGCCGTGCGCGCGCGCTGCCGGTTGCTCTACGACCTCGCGCGGCGCGGGGAGCTCGAACACTTCCGGCTCGACCTCGGGAAACTCGACGCGGCGGCGCGGTACGTCGCCGGCACGATCCGCGAGAGCTATGCCTCTCTCGACATCCCGTACCACAGCCGCTGGCGGCACTTCGATGCGGGCGGCATCGACCGCTGGGGGGCGATGGCGCGCGCAATCGCGGACCCGGCGGAGCGCGCCCGAGTCGCGGGCGACTTGGCGGTCGTGAGCGTCTTGCTGGACGCAGGTGCGGGCGCGGACTGGAAATACGCGGAGCCGGGCACCGGCCAGACTGTGGCGCGGTCGGAGGGTCTGGCGGTCGCGTCGTTGCACATGTTCAAGGCCGGCCTGTTCTCGAGCGACCTGCGCGACCCCCTGCGCGCGGATGCCGAGGGCCTGAAGGCGCTGACGCCCGCACGGCTGGCGGCGGGGTTCCAGGCCGGTCCCACGAATCCCCTGGTGGGCCTAGAAAACCGCTGCGAGCTGCTGCGGCGCCTCGGCGCGGCGCTGGCGGCGAACCCGGCGATCTTCGGGACGCACCCCGCGCGGCCCGGCGCCATGATCGGGCATCTGCTGCGCGCGTCGCGCGGTGCGGTGCCGGCGCACGCGGTGCTGGACGTCCTGCTCGGCGCGTTCGCCCCGATCTGGCCCAACGGCCTGATGTTCCACGGGGTGAACCTCGGCGACGTGGCGCGGCACCGCCGCGCGCGGGGAGCGGGTCCGACCGACGGCCTCGTGCCGTTCCACAAGCTCAGCCAATGGCTCGCCTATTCGCTCATCGAGCCCCTGGAATGGGCGGGCGCGCGGGTCGAGGGGCTCGACGCGCTCACCGGCCTGCCGGAGTACCGCAACGGCGGGCTGTTCATCGACCTCGGCGTCGTGCTGCCGCGGCCGGGCCTGGCCGGCGAAGGTCCGCTCGATCCGCGGAGCGAGCCCGTGGTGGAATGGCGCGCGCTGACCGTGACGCTGCTCGACGAAATCGTGCCGCGCGTGCGCGCGATCCTGGGGCAGAGCGCGGAACGACTGCCCTTGGCCAAGGTCTTGCAGGGCGGCACCTGGATCGCGGGGCGCAGGATCGCGGCCGAGAAGCGCTCCGGCGGCCCGCCGCCGCTCAGCGTCGCCACCGATGGAACGACTTTCTAGCGAGGCACCGCCGATGTACCCGAACGTCCATATCGTCAGCCACCCCCTGGTGCAGCACAAGCTGACGCTGATGCGCCGCAAGGAAACCCCCACGGCGGAGTTCCGGCGCCTGCTGCGCGAGATCAGCGTGCTGCTCGCCTACGAGGTGACGCGCGACCTGAAGCTCACGAAGGAGCGCATCGAGACGCCGATCGCGCCGATGGACGCGCCGGTCCTGGCGGGCAAGAAGCTGTGCGTGGTCTCGATCCTGCGCGCGGGCCACGGCATCCTCGAGGGGTTTCTCGACCTGATCCCCTCGGCGCGCGTCGGCCATATCGGGCTCTACCGCGATCCGCACACGCTGGTGCCCGTCGAGTACTACATGAAGGTACCGCAGGACATCGCCGAGCGGCTGACCGTGGCGGTGGACCCGATGCTCGCGACCGGGCAGAGCGCGGCGGCGGCGTGCCAGCGCCTGAAGGAGGCGGGCGCGGTCAACCTGCGGCTGGTGTGCCTGTTGGCCGCACCCGAAGGCTTGAAGCACTTTTGCGAGGCGCATCCTGACGTCGCGGTCTATACCGCCGCGATCGACGAGCGCCTCAACGACCATGCCTACATCGTGCCGGGCCTGGGCGACGCCGGCGACCGCCTGTTCGGCACGAAGTGAGCCGCCCATGAGCACGATCTACGTCGCCACCAGCAAAGAACTCCAGGAATGGGGCGCGGACCACGGCCTGACCAAGCACCTCTATAAGCTCGGCGTCGCCGAGGGCAAGGCGCAGGAGGCGGTGGACGCGCTCAACGCCGAGAAGCACGGCGGACGTGCCGACTGGAAGCTGCTGAAGGCCGAGAAGGCCGAGGGCATCGACGAGGGGATCGCGATCAAGCGCGTGGCGGCGCGCGAGCGGCTGGTCGATCCCAATTTCTACCCGGGCCTCAAAGGCGCGAGCGGCGTGTTCAAGGTGCGCCTTGAGAGCGTCGCCAATCACCTGATGATCCAGGCGACGCTCGCAGGCCACGAGCCCAAGATCGCCAAGGTGAAGCCCGCCGACATCGCCCAATACCTGATCCAGCGCGCCGGCACGGATGCCGCCGCCGGCGCGGCCTCGGTGTGGGGCCCGGGATCGCAGTCCTGAACCGGCGCTAGCTGCCGAGGAGCAACTGGACCGCCGCGAGCCCGACGCAAAGCGCGGCGGCCAACGGCGGCACGAAGCGCGGTGCCGCGAAGCCGCGCGCCGGCAGCCCCCGGCTTTGCAGCCGCCACAGGGCCGCCGCGACCGCGGCGAACACCAGCAGCGTGGCGGCGCTGGCGGCGGCCGCCAGCGCGACGAATTCGAGCACCACGCTGAGCGCCAGCACCAGAAGCCCGGCGGCGAACGTGGCGTTGACCGGCGTGGCGGTGCGGGGATGGATCGCGGCCAAGCGCTGCGGCAGCAGGCCGCGCCGCGCCATGCCATAGAATAGGCGCGAGAGCATGATGATCTCGATCAGCACGCCGTTCGACACCGCGACGAGCGCCACCGCGGCGAAGGCCAGGGGCGAGTACCAGCCCGCGCTTTGCCCCACCGCCAACAGCGGCGCCGCGCCCTGTATGGCCCCCGGCCCGCGCGCCGCCCCGACCGCGACCGTCACCACCATCAGGTACAGGACCGTGCTGACCGCGAGGCTCAGGAACATCGCCCGGGGCATGGTGCGGCGCGTATCGCGCGCCTCTTCGGCCATGTTCGCCATGTTCTCGAAGCCGATATAGGCGAAGAAGGCCAGGAACACGCCCGCCGCGACGCCGCCCGCGCCGACCGGCGCGGCCGATCCTCCGGCGAGCTTGCCCAACGTCGGCATCTCGCGCCAGCCCGCAGCGACGACGGCCAGCAGGCCGCCGACCTCGATCAGCGACATGACCGCGGCCAGCGCGACGCTTTGCCGCACACTGAGGCACGCGACGGCAGTGGCGATGATGCACAGAGTGGCGGCGATCGCCTCGGCCGGAAGCGCGACGAAGACCTGCGCGTAGCCCGCGCTGCCGCGCGCGATCGCAGCAGTGGACGACGCCACGACGGCGGCGATGCCCAGGCCCACGACGCGCGAGGCGGCGTCGGAACCGAACGCTTCGTTGACGTAGGCGGCGGCGCCGGCGGCCTCGGGAAACCGCCCGGCCAGGTCGCAGTAGCAGACCGCGATCAGGACCGCGAGCATGCCCGCCAGCAGGAACGACAGCGGCGCATAGCCGCCGGCCGCGCGCACCACTTCGCCGACCAGCACGTAGATGCCGGCGCCGACGATGACGCCGACGCCGTAGCCGACCAGCAGCGGCACGCCGAGCGCGCGGCGCAGATGGGGCTCAGTCAAGCGATGCTCCGGCGCGCCTGCCGCGCTAGAATTTCTCGGTCCAGGGCCTGAGCTCGACCTCCCAGGTCCAGGCACTGCGGTGCTGGCGGTGGATCTGTAGATACGCCGCGGCGATCGCATCGGGGTCGAGCAAGCCGTCCGCGCCTTGCTCCCCGCGCGGGTCGACCTCGCCGCGGCGGATCCCGCCGTCGATCACGAAATGCGCGACATGGATGTTCTTGGGCGCAAGCTCGCGCGCCATGCTCTGCGCCAGTCCGCGCAGCGCGAACTTGCCCATGGCGAAGGGCGCCGACTGGGCGTAGCCCTTGACGCTGGCCGAGGCGCCGGTGAGGAGGATGCTTCCCCCGCCCCGCGCCAGCATGCGTCGGGCCGCCTCCTGCGCCACCAGGAACCCGCCGTAGGCGGTGATGCGCAGCGACCGCTCGACCTCCGCCGGATCGAGATCGGCGATGGAACCGCGCGTGCGGTAGCTGGCGTTGTAGACCGCGAGGTCGAGCGCGCCGAAATCGTCGTCGAGCGCCTGGAACAGCGCCTGCACCGCGCCCGCGTCGGCCGCGTCGCAGCGATAGACACGCGCGCCGGTTTCGGCCGCGACGGACCCGAGCTTCGCGGTGTCGCGCGCCGCGAGCGCCACGGCCATGCCCTCTTTCGCGCAGGCGCGCGCTAGGGATGCGCTCAAGCCCGATCCCGCGCCCACGATCAGCGCCGTTTCCTTCGCCATGCCCAGCCCCTCCTCCGCGCCATTCAGCCATTGAACGCCGCGGCGATCAATCGGCCCGAGCGACGCCCAGAGCGTTCCATCGGGCGGCTTGACTTGGATACGCCCCGGCAGCAAAACCGTCGCCATGTCCGCCGGCACTCACCGCCCCTTGATCGCCAACGCGCGCATGTATTCGGTCGCACCCGGCGCGGTCGCGGCGTGGAAGCGCCTGTTCCAGTGGCTCGAGCGCAGGTCAGGCGTCGCGCTGACGGTGATCGATCACGCCTTTCCCGCGCCGCTCGACGCCCTGTGGTCGCGCGACGACCTGGCCTGCACGTTCATGTGCGGTTGGCCCTACATGCGCGCGGGCGCCCGGCACCTCGTCGTGGCGGCGCCCGTGCCGAGCGCGCCCTACGCCAAGGGCAGGCCGGTCTATTGCTCGCATTTCGTGGTGCGGGCCGACGCGCCGTTCGAGAAACTGGAAGACACGTTCGGCCATCGCTTCGCCTACACCATCCCCGACTCGCATTCCGGCTACAACGCGCCGCGCCACCATCTGCTGAAGTACCGCGGGCGCGACGACAAGCCGCTCTACCGCGAGATCGTGGGGCCGCTGATGACGCCGCGGTTGATGCTGGAGGCGATCGCGGAGGGGCGAACGGACGTGGGGCCGCTCGATTCCTTCGCCTACGATCTTTTGTGCCGGCATATGCCGGACCTCGCCGGTCGCACGCGCGTGATCGCCAGCACCGAAACCGTGCCGATCCCCGCCTTCATGGCGGCGCGCGGCGCGGAGCCGGCGGTGGTCGAGCGCCTGGCGGAGACGCTGTGCGCGCTCGGCGCCGACCCGGCGCAGGCGGATTTGCGCGCGGATCTTTGCGTCCTCGGCTTCGCACGCATCGCCGGCGCCGACTACCGCGTGACCGAGGCCTGGGCGCGCGAGGCCGAGACGCTGGGCCTGGAGCGGATCGCATGAACGCGGCTCTGCCCGAGGAGCCCGCGTCGGTGGAGTGGCCAACGGCGCTGCTGGCGGTCGCGGTGTATGGCGGCTGGCTGGCGCTGACCTGGTTCCACGCCAGCCTGCCGTGGTGGTTGCTGGCGCCGCTCGGCGGCTGGTTCGTGGCGTGGCAGTCATCGCTGCAGCACGAGATGGTGCACGGACACTTCACGCCGAGGCGGCGCCTCAACTACGCCATCGCCTATCCGCCCCTGATGCTCTGGATGCCCTACGACCGCTATCGCGCGATGCACCTCGCGCACCACCGCAACGAAGACCTGACGCTCGCGGGCATCGATCCGGAATCGCGCTACTGGCTGGCGCGGGACCTGGCCGCGCTGGGGCCCGTGGGCCGCGCCTTCGCGCGCGCCGAGAACACGATGCTGGGCCGCGTGACCGTGGGGCCGGCGTGGGTTGCCTTGCGTTTCCTGTGGACCGAGGCGCGGGCGATCGCCGGCGGTGACCGCGAAATCGCCCTGGCATGGCTCAAGACCCTGCCCGGCATCGCCCTGGTGCTGGCCTGGGTGACGCTCGCCTGCGGCATGAGCGCGTGGACCTATCTGTTCTGCTTCGTGCTGCCGGGCACAGCGCTGATGCTGATCCGCTCGTTCGCGGAGCACCGCGCGGTGCCCGAGGTGGCGCAGCGCACGGTCGTGGTCGAGAACACGCCCGCCTTCGCGCTGCTCTACCTCAACAACAATCTGCACGCGACGCACCATCAGGCGCCCGGTGTGGCGTGGTACAAGCTGCCGGCTCTGCACCGCGCCGGGCGCGGCGAGTTGACGCGCGCGGGCGTGCGCTTCTATCGCGGCTACGCCGAGGTGTTTCGCCGCTACCTGCTGCGGCGGCACCACGACCTCGTGCATCCCTTTCAGCCGCAGTGCGCATGAACGCCGGGCCGGAGTCCGACCATGCGCGACTGGTGCGCGCGGTCGCGCGGCTCTATGCCGAATCCGAGTTGCCGATGCTGCGGCACGCGGCGGAAATCCTGATCCGGCTTGCCGCCGCCGCGCCGCGGCCCGGCAAGACCCTACGCCTGCCCGTGGCGCGATTCATGCCCGCGGCCGCCGCCGCCGCGCGGCGGGGGCCGCTGCGGGACATCGCCGAGGCTCTCGCCGCCGTCGAGCCTGCGTCGGATTGGCTGCAGAACCCGAACTACGGCGGCGGCGCGGTCGGCCCGGCGTTCCTCGACAATTACGGCTACGTCGAACTCGTGGGTCCATGCCGCGCCTACGACAGCCGCGATGTACTGATGGGGTTCCTGATGCTGGGCCCTGGCACGCTCTATCCCGACCACGGGCACGCGGCGGAGGAGGTCTATCACGTCGTCGCGGGCCGGGCGGCGTGGTGGCGCGAGGACCTGGGCTGGCGCGACGAGCCGCCGGGTGCCGCGATCCGCCACGCGCCGTACCGCCGCCACGCCATGCGCACCGGCGACGAGCCGCTGCTCGCGCTCTATTGCTGGTCGGGCGAGATCGGCGCGGCGGCGCGGCTTACCGCCCCCGATCCCGCCGCCCCCCAACTTCAACGGCCGAGATCGGGCGGCGAGATGAGCGCCGCGGCGACCGGCTCGCGCGCGGGCGGGGCGCGGCGCACCAGGCGCCGCCATCCCAGGTAGAGCGCCAGGGCCACGCCCAAGACGGCCGTGAACGCGAACAGCGCGCCCGGCCCCCACAGGTCCATGCCGAGCGAGGCGGCCATCGGGCCTACCGTGGCGCCTACGCCCCAGCTCATCAGCAACGTGCTCGATGCCGCGACGCGCTGGTCGTCGGCGGCGCGGTCGTTGGCGTGGGCGATGGCGATGGAATAGATCACCGCCGGCGCCCCGCCCCAGGCCGCGATCAGCGCAAGGAACGCCAGCGGCGCGTCCGCGGGGACCCGGAGCGCCGCCAGCGACAGCGCGGCGGTCGCGAGCGCCGCGTAGGCCATCACGCGGCGGCGGCCCCAGCGGTCGGACGCGAAGGCGAGCGGCAATTGCAGCAGCATGCCGCCGAACTGGATCGCGGCCAAGCCGAGCGCGATCCGGTCCATGCCGAGGCCGAGCGTCACGCCGTAGATCGGGAACAGCGCGGGCTGCGAGGCGGTGACGAGGCCGTGCGCCAGGGCGCCCGCAACCGCCGCCGGCGCCAGGCGCGGGAACGCCAGGAGACCGCGGAGGGCCGAGCGCCGGGGAATCGGCGGCGGCTTGTCGGATGTCGCGAACGCCGGCAGCCACGCCACGGCATGGAACGCCGCCGCGACCAGGAACAGCGCGCCGAGGCGCGGATCGGTCCAGGCCAGCGCCGCCTGGACCAGCACGAACGACACGCGATTGGTCAGCATGTAGGCGCCGAACACGGCGCCCCGGTTGCCCGCGGTCGAGCGCGCGCCGAGCCACGCCTCGATCACCACCCACAGCGCCGCAATGAAATAGCCGCCGATCAGGCGCGCGGCGCACCACGCCAGCGGGTCGGGAAACGCCCACAGCAACACGGCGCAGCCCGCGTTCACCAGCGCGCAGACCATGATCGCCGCGCGGGCCGACACGCGCGAAACCATGCGCGGCGCGGCCAGGCACCCCGCGATGAAGCCCAAGGAGAAGCTGGTCGACATCGCGCCCGCGACCCAGGCGGGAAACCCTTCGATCGCCAGGCGCATCGGCACCAGCGCCAGCACCAGGCCGGTGCCGAGCTGGTGCACGATCGAAACCGCGAGCAGGACGACGACCGCGCCGCCGAACACGGCGCCGAACCGGGTTGCCGGCATGGAACGCGGCGCCTAGGCGCCCGCAGCCGGTCGGGCCACTCGCTCTGCGGCGGCGGCCGGCGGCGGCAGGTCGATGTGGCAGGCGATCCAGTGGTCGCCGAAGCGGCGCACCGGCGGCGGCTCCGCGTCGCACAGGGCCCCGAGCTTGCGCGGACAGCGGCTTGCGAACGGACAGCCGGCGACGACCTGCGTGGGGCTGGGCATGGCGCCGCCCAGGATCACCTTGGGCGGCCCTTCGTCGGGGTCGGGCTTGGGCGCGGCGGCCAGCAGCGCCTCGGTGTAGGGATGGTAGGGCGGCGCGAATACCCGGTCGGCCGGCCCGTATTCGACGATCCGGCCGAGATACATCACCGCCACCCAATCCGCCATGTGGCGGACCAGCGCCAGGTCGTGCGAGATGACGATGAGGCCGATGCGCGCGTGCCGCAGCAGGTCGGACAGCAGGTTGAGGATCGCCGCCTGCACCGAAACGTCGAGCGCCGAAACCGGCTCGTCCGCCACCACCAAGTCCGGCTGGCCCGCGAGCGCGCGGGCGATCGCCACGCGCTGGCGCTGCCCGCCCGAGAGCTGGTGCGGCATGCGCGCCAGGAGCTCGGGCGGAAGCTGCACCTGCTCCATTAGCCGCGCAACCTGGCGCTTGGCCTCGGCCTGCTTCATGCCACGCAGCACTTTGAGCGGGCGCATGAGCGCGAACTCCACGGAATGGCTGGGGTTCAGCGTGGAGTCCGGGTTCTGGAACACCATCTGGATGCGCCGGCGCAGGTCGCGCGGGCGCCGGTCCACCGGCATGCGCGCCAGGTCCGCGCCGCCGAGCCGCGCCTCGCCTCTCGTCGCGGCGATCAGGCCCGAGATGGTCTTCGCGAGCGTGGACTTGCCGCAGCCCGACTCGCCGACGATCGCGAGGGTCTGTCCGGCGCGGGCCTGGAAGGTCGCTTCGCTCAGCGCGCGCACCACGCGCCTTGCGCGGCCGCCGAAGCGTCCGCCGAGCTCGTAGTGCTTGGTGAGGTTCTTGACGTCGAGCAGGATCGGCGCGCCGGCGTCGGCCGCCTCGCCCCCGCCCTTGGCCGCGGCGGCATGCAGCGCCCGGCGGACCGCATCGAGCCGCGCGCAGCGCGCGACATGCCCGGTACCAGGCTCGACCTCGACCAGCGGCACGGTACGCTCCGTGCATTCGGCGACCACTACGTGGGCGCAACGGGGGCCGAATGCGCAGCCGGCCCTGGCGCGGTCGGCAGCGGTCAGCGTGCCCTCGATCGGGCTCAGCCGCCCGCCCTTGCCGCTCGCATCAAGGCGCGGCAGGGCGGCCAAGAGGCCGTGCGTGTAGGGATGCGCGGGGCGGTGGAACACCGCGCGGATGTCGCCGCTTTCGACCAGCCGCCCGGCATAGAGCACGCCGATGCGGTCGCAGATGCGTGCGACGGTGCCGAGGTTGTGGCTGATGAACAGGATCGCCGCGCCGAACTTCGAGCGCAGCTCGCGCACCAGCTCCAGGATCGCGGCCTCGATCGTGACGTCGAGGCCGGTCGTGGGCTCGTCCATGATCAAAAGCGCGGGCTCGGCCATCAGCGCCATGGCGATCACCACGCGCTGCTGCTGCCCGCCCGAGAGCTGGTGCGGGTAGCGCGCCATCATCAGTTCCGGGTCGGACAAGCGCACCTCGCCCAGCATGGCGACCGCGCGCCGGTAGGCGCCGGCGCGGTCGGCCACGCCGTGCAGCAGCGGCACTTCCATGAGCTGTTCGCCCACGGTCATGACGGGGTTCAGGCTTGACATCGGGTCCTGATAGATCATGGCGATGCGGTTGCCGCGGATCGCGCTCAACTGCTTGTCGCTCATGCCGGCAGTGTCGTGCCCCTCGACCAGGATGCGGCCGGCCGAGATCCTCATGCCCGGGGGCAGATAGCGCATGGCCGCGAGCGCCACCGTGGACTTGCCGCAACCGGACTCGCCGACGAGCCCGAGGGATGCGCCCGGGGCGATGGCGAAGCTCACGCCCGAGACGATCGGCTGCCGGCCCGCCTTGCCGATATAGTCGATCGACACGCTCTCGAAGCGCAGGACCTCAGCCATCGTGAGCGGCCTCGCGCAGGCCCGTGGCGAGCAGGTTGCAGCCGATCACCAGCGAGGAGATCGCGACGGCGGGGATGATCGTCATGTGCGGCCACACGAAGATCATGCCGTAGGTCTCCTTGATCATGCCGCCCCAGTCCGGGTCGGGCGGCGGCAGGCCCACGCCCAGGAACCCCAGGACGCCGATGGCGATGGTCGTGTAGCCGAGGCGCAGGAACACGTCGACGATCAGCGGCCCGCGCGCGTTCGGCAGGATCTCGACCAGCATGATGTAGAGCGGGCTTTCCCCGCGCATGCGCGCCGCGGCAACGTAGTCGCGGTTCTTCACGTCGAGCGTCACCGCGCGCACGATGCGGGCGATGATCGGCGCGTTCGTCACGCCGATCACCGCGATGATGTTGAACGCAGACGCGCCGAACTTGGCCATGATGATGAGGTAGAGGATGATCTTGGGGAATGCCAAAAGGGTGTCGCCCACGCGCATGATGACCGCGTCGGCGACGCCGCCGCGGTAGCCCGACACCAACCCCAGGACGATGCCGAGCGCCGCGGCCGAGAACACGGCGATCGGCGCCACGATCAGCACGGTGCGCGCGCCCCAGATCAGCCGCGAGAGGATGTCGCGGCCGAGATGGTCGACGCCGAGCCAGTGCCGCCAGGAGGGGTAAGGGTAAACGAGCTGCGCCGGGTCGATCTTGTTGGGCGGGTAAGGCGCAACCCAGGGAGCGAACAGCGCGCACAGGCACCAGAACAGGATGATCGCGCCGCCGATCATGGCGATCGGCGAGGCGCCGACGAGCGCCCAGGCGCGCTTGGCCGCCCCGCGGCGCGCGGGCGCCGCGGCGCCGGCGGCGGGCGCGGCGGCCCCGGTTTCGGCGGCGATCGCGCGCTTGGGCGCGCTCATACCCGGATCCTGGGATCGAGCGCCATGTAGCCGAGGTCGCCGAACAGCTGCGTCAGCATGGTGACGCTGACGGCGACCAGCGTGCCGGCCTCGATGATCGCAATGTCCTTGGACAGCGCGGCTTCCAGCATCATGCGGCCGAAGCCGGGATAGGCGAACACGGTTTCCACCACCACCAGGCCCGAAACCAGATAGTTGAGCTGCAGCAGGATGACGGTAAAAGGCGTGATCATGGCGTTGCGCATGGCGTGCTTGACGACCACGCCCTGGAACGACATGCCCTTGAGCAGTGCCGTGCGCACATAAGCCTGGCGCATCACCTCTACCATCGAGGAGCGGATCATCGAAACGAGATAGCCGGCATCGTAGGCCGTGACCACCAGGACAGGCATCACGAATTGCATCCACACGGCCCAGCCGGAATCGGCGCGCAGCGGCGACACGCCGGGCAGGATGCCCAGCCAGACGACGAAAATACCGATCAGGAACACGCCCATGGCGAATTCTGGAATCGACGCGGACAGCGTGGCGAACACGGTTATCGAGCGGTCGAGCAGGCTGCGCTCGCGCATGCCAGCCAGCACCCCGAACAGCATCGACAGCGGCACGATCACCGCGAAGCAGACCGCGGCTAGGAACAGCGTGTTGCCCAAGCGGTCGAACAAGAGCTCGGAGACGGGCTGGCGGAACACGATCGACTGCCCGAAGTCGCCGGTCAGCGCCTTGCCCATGTATTCGAGGTAGCGCACCACCAGGGGACGGTCGAGGCCCAGCTCGCGCGTCAGGATGTCGACCTGGTCCTGCGTGGCATAGGCGCCGAGGATCTTGCGCGCCACGTCGCCCGGCGACAGTTCGTTGAGCGCGAACACCAGGAACGAGACGACGAGCAGCGTGACGGCCATGTTGACGAGCTGCTTCGCGGCATAGCGCAGCATGGCCGGTGCTCCGTCCCTAAAGAGGTTCTGTCCCGCCCCGACGGGCGGCCTCATCCTTCGACCGACTCAGGATGAGGCCGAAAACAACGCCCTCATGCTGAGCTTGTCGAAGCATGAGGGCAGAGACGCACCCAATCCAATTCTGAACTCTGCGGACGGCCGGCGGGCGGCAAGGCCGCCCGCCGGACGGCCGTGCTCAGGCGTCGATCCAGACGTCCTTCACGTCGATGTAGATGCTGGGATGGATCTTGTAGCCCTTGATCTTCTTGTCCGTGTAGTTGAACACCGAGCGCCACAGCGGCACGACGATCGGACCCTCGTCGAGCATCAGCTGCTCGATCTTGGCCATCACGGCGCGGCGCTTTTCGACGTCGAGGTAGCCCTCGGCCTCGGTGATCAGTTTGTCGAACTCGGCATTCGACCAGTTGGCCTCGTTCCACGCCGCGCCCGTGCGGTAGGCGAGGCTCAGGACCATCGTGCCGAGCGGCCGGTGCGCCCAGGTTGTGAAGCCGAACGGCACCTTGGTCCACACGCCCCAATACTGCGTGGACGGCATGACGTTGATCTTCACGCGGATGCCGGCTTCCTTCCACTGCTCGACCATGGTCTGCACGGCCAAGAGCTCCCAGTCCGGCTGGGGCCGGCAGGCGATCTCGGTGTCGAAGCCGTCGGGATAACCCGCTGCCTTCAGCAGCTCCTTCGCCTTGGCCACGTCGCGCTTCATGAAGGGAAGCTTGGCGTATTCCGGATGCACCGGCGCCACGTGGTGGTGCTCGCCGGCCAGGCCGAGGCCGCGGTAGGCGGCCTTCAGCACCGCCTCGGTGTCGGTGGCGTGGCGGAGCGCCTGGCGCACGCGCTTGTCGTCGAACGGCTTGATCGGGTGCACGCGGGCGACCGCCGTGTAGCCCGTGCCCACCGAGTTGACCTGGACGTGCGCCAGCTTCTCCACCGTCGGCAGGGTGGAGATCGCGCCCTGGTAGATCATGTCCACCTGCTTGGACGCGAGCGCCGAGACCTGCGCCGCCGCGTCGTCGCCGAGGTCGATGATCTCGTAGCGCTCGACCCACGGTCCCTTGCCCCAATAGCCGCTCGCGCGCGCGACGTAGAGCGAGCGTTTGCCCACCTCGTGCTCCACCAGCTCGTACGGGCCGGTGCCGTTGCTGCCGACGCCGAACTTGCCGTTCTCCGCCGGGTCGAGGACCAGCAGCGGATAGTGGAACAGCGCCTCGGGGATCGCCAGGTTGGCGGTCTTGCCGTTGAGCACGACGGTGAAGTCGTCCTTCTTCTGGATCGCCTGCGCGTCCCACAGCTTGGTCGACTTCTTGGGATTGCCCTTGTCGTCCTTCTCGCCGGTCTCGTACTCCTCAAGGATGAAGCCCTTGAGCAGGCCGACGACGGACGAGCCGGTCTTGGCGTCGAGCACGCGGTTCAGATTCCAGACCGCGTGGTCGGCGGTGAACTTGCCGCCCTTGCGCCAAGCCACATCCTTGCGCAGATGCAGAGTCCAAGTCTTGAGGTCCGGCGAGGCCTCCCACTTCTCGACCAGGTTGGGGCGCGTGACGTTGTCGATGCCGGTCACGGTCAAGTAGTCGAGCGTCTGCCGGGCGGAATTGGCGCTCTCGATCCAGGAATAGGTGTGCGGGCTGGAGATGTCCTGCACGCGCATTCCGAGCCGGAGCGTGCCGCCCTTCCTCGGGGTGCCTTGCGCCAGCGCCGGGGCCGGCAGGCCGACCATGGCGTAGGCGCTGGCGGCCGACATGCCGAGCAACGTGGCGATGCGCAGAAATTCGCGCCGGCCGAGCTTGCCTTCGGCGAACTCGCGCCCGGCCTGCTGGATGATGGGATGGTCCCGATATGCCATTGATCCCTCCCGAGGATTGGCTTCTCGCCGTCCGCGACGGCAACCCTGTCCGCTGTAAAACCCCCGAGGCCCGCGCTCGGGCGGGCCGGTAGACGAAGGATACCCAGCCCGGCCCCGCTCCACAAGGCAGCGCCCCTGGAATACCTGCCGGCGCGCGTGGCCCCGGGGCGACGCAATCCTGTCACCCGGCGACACGGGTTGACATTGCGGCGCGAAATCCGCGCAATTGCATACCAAACGCCCGCCCACCCGCCGCGCAGGACCGTCGTGATCCCTATCCTGAACATCGCGCCGCTGTTCGGCCCCGCCTCTGCCGCCCGCGACGAAGCGGATCGGGCGCTAATGCGCGCGGCCTCCGAGACGGGCTTCCTGTGCGCGACCGGGCTTCCCGCCGAGGTGCCGCACGGCGGCGCGGCACGCGCGGCGTTGCTCAGCGTGTTCGCGTTGCCCGAGGCGGAGAAGCGCAGGCTCTATCGCCGCAAGTTCGATGCCGCGCAGCCCAATGTCTATCACGGCTGGTTCCCGCTCCAGAACGGCGCGATGACCTACAAGGAAGGCATCGACATGGGGCCGGACGTCGCCTATCCGGAACACGCAGCCGATCCCGGCGACCCGCTGACCGAGCCCACGCCGCTGCCGCCCGAAGCGCTGTTGCCGGGCTGGCGCAGGGCGGTCGGCGCCTACTACCGCGGCATGGAGCTGGCAGGACGGATGATGATGCGCGCCGTCGCGCGCGGTCTCGGCCTCGCCGAACGGTTCTTCGACCCGTATTTCGAGCGCGGCATCTCGACGCTGCGCCTGATCCGCTATCCGGTGCGCCCGCCGGAATCCTTCGCCGGCATCGCTGACGACCAGGTGCACGTGTTGCACGACGGCCGCAAGCGCCACCTGATCGGCGGCGCGCATGTCGATTCCGGGTTCGTTACCCTCTTGGCGCAGGACGGCGTCGAGGGATTGCAGGCGCGCGGGAAGGACGGAAGGTGGATCGACGTGCCGCCGGCCGACGACGGCCTGGCGGTCAATTTCGGCGGCCTGTTGGAGCGTTGGACCGGCGGGCGCATCAAGGCGACCGAGCATCGCATCCTGGGGCCGGGGCGCGAGCGCCTATCGATTCCGTTCTTTTACGAGCCGCGCGTGGACGCGCGGATCGAGAGGCTGCCGCTTGCTGGCGCCGAGGCGTTCGAGCCGTTCCTCTACGGCGACCACCTGTGGGCGGCGATGACGCGGTTCGTCGAGTTCCGGGGGCTCGAGTCGATGCGCCCCCCGCGCGGGAGGGCGGCGGCATGAAATCGCACGTGCGCGTGGCGGTGATCGGCGGCGGGGTCGTCGGTTGCTCGGTGCTCTACCACCTCGCCAAGGCGGGCTGGAAGGAGATCGCGCTGATCGAGCGGCTGGAGCTGACCTCCGGCTCGTCGTGGCATGCCGCGGGCGGGTTCCACACCCTCAACGGCGATCCCAACGTCGCCAAGCTGCAAAGCTATACGGTCAACCTGTACAAGGAGATCGAGGCGCTGTCGGGCCAGTCCTGCGGCGTGCACCTGACGGGCGGGATGATGCTGGCGGGCACGCCCGAGCGCATGGACTTCCTGAAGCTCGCGCATGCCAAGGGCCGCTATCTCGGCATGCAGACCGAGATCGTCTCGGCCGCCGAGGCGAAGAAAATGCTGCCGCTGATCGATGAGAAGCATTTCATCGGCGCGATGATCGACCCGCTCGAAGGGCATCTCGACCCTTCCGGCACGACGCATGCCTATGCCGGCGCCGCGCGCAAGCTGGGCGCGGAGATCTATCGCCAGACGCGGGTGGTCGAAACTAATCCGCGCGCCGGCGGCGGGTGGAACGTGGTGACCGACAAGGGCACGCTCGTCGCCGAACACATCGTCAACGCCGGCGGCCTGTGGGCGCGCGAGGTCGGCCGCATGGCGGGCCTGGAACTGCCGGTCCTGGCGATGGAGCATCACTACATCGTCACCGGCGATATCCCGGAAGTGGTGGAGATCGACAAGGCGACCGGAAAGGAAATCCTGCACGTCATCGACTTCGAGGGCGAAATCTACCTGCGGCAGGAGGGCAAGGGCATCCTGCTCGGCACCTACGAGAAGAAGGCCGTGCCCTGGTCGCCCGAGATCACGCCCTGGGATTTCGGGCCCGAATTGCTGCAGGAGGACATGGACCGCATCGCGCCGAGCCTGGAGGTGGGGTTCAGGCACTTCCCGGCGATCGGGCGCGCGGGCATCAAGCGCACGGTCAACGGCCCGTTCACCTTCACGCCGGACGGCAACCCGCTGGTCGGCCCGGTCCGGGGCCTCGGGAACTACTGGTGCGCCTGCGGCGTGATGGCGGGCTTCAGCCAGGGCGGCGGGGTGGGCCTGGCGCTGGCGAATTGGATGACCGACGGCGACCCGGGCTTCGACGTGTGGGGCATGGACGTGGCGCGCTACGGCGACTGGGCCACGCTCGCCTACACCAACGCCAAGGTGCGCGAGAACTACTCGCGCCGGTTCCGCATCCGCTTCCCGAACGAGGAGCTGCCGGCGGCGAGGCCCTTGCGCACCGTGCCGACGCACGAGGAGCTGAAGCGTGCGAACGCCGTGTTCGGCGCGTCCTATGGCCTCGAATACCCGCTGTGGTACGCGCCCGCGGGACAGAAGGCCGAGGAGACCATCACCTACCGCCGCTCGAACGCATTTGCCGCAGTGGCGGAGGAATGCCGCGCGGTGCGCGAGCGCGCGGGCGTGATGGAAATCTCGACCTACGGCCGCTACGCCGTGACCGGGCGCGATGCGGCGGCGTTCCTCGAGCGCGTGCTCGCCAACCGCATGCCCGCCGAGAGCCGCATGGCCTTGGCGCCGATGCTCAACGACGCCGGCAAGCTGATCGGCGATTTCACCGTGGCGAAACTGGGGCCGGAGCGATTCTTCGTGATCGGCTCGGGCATCGCCGAGGAGTATCACCTTCGCTGGTGGGAGCGGCAGCGCGGCGACATGGCGGTCGAGCTCAGGCCGCTGACCAGGGCGCTCAACGGCTTCGGCGTGGCCGGACCGCGCGCGCGCGAGCTGTTGCAACGGCTGACGCGCGTGGACCTTTCCAACGCGGCGTTCCCTTTCCTTGCGGTGCGCGAGGTGACTCTGGGCCTGGTGCCGTGCCAGGTCGCGCGCGTCAGCTTCACCGGCGAGCTCGGCTACGAGATCTGGTGCGCGCCGGACATGCAGCGCGCGCTGCTCGGGCAATTGCGCGACGCCGGAAAGGGCCTCGGCCTCGCGCTGTTCGGCGCGCAGGCGTTGAATTCCCTGCGCCTGGAGAAGGGTTTCGGCTCGTGGGCGCGCGAGTACCGCCCGATCTACGGGCCGGAAGAAGCCGGCATGCGCCGCTTCGTGCGGCTGGAGAAGGGCGAGTTCGTCGGCCGCGCCGCTGCGGCGGCCGAGCGCAAGGCCGGCGGCGAGCGGCGCCTCGTCCTGTTTGACGTCGACGCGCGCGATGCCGACCCATTCGGCGACGAGCCGATCTGGCACGGCGGCAAGGTGGTAGGCTGGGTGACCTCGGGCGGCTACGGCCACACCGTGAAAAAGTCGCTGGCGCTCGGCTACGTGCCCAAGGCGCTGGCCGGCGCCAAGGACGGGTTCGAGGTCGAGATCATCGGCGAGCGCCACCCGGCGCGCATTCTTCCCGCCCCACCCTACGACCCCGAGGGAAGAAAAATGCGGAGTTAGAGTATCCCCCGCTTGGCGATCTCTTCCTTGCGCTTGGCGACGAACGCGTCGATCGCCTCCTTGCGGCCGGGATCGAGCGGCGGCTCGACATAGGATTCCAGCAGCCGCTTCCACACCGCGTTGGCGCGCTGCGTGGCGGTTAGGCTGCCGGCCTCGACCCAGCTCTGGAAATTGCGCCAGTCCGAGATCATCGGCCGGTAGAACGCCTTCTCGTAGCGCGCCATGGTGTGCGCCGCGCCGAAGAAATGCCCGCCCGGCGCCACCTCCTTCAGCGCGTCGAAGGCGAGCGCATCGTCGCTCATGTCCAGCGGATCGAGCCAGGCGCGCATCTGGTGGATCATCTCGGCGTCGACGATCGACTTCTCGAACGACGCCACCAGCCCGCCCTCGAGCCAGCCCGTGCCGTGGTGCATGAAGCTGGTGTGCGACAGCATGCAGGCCCAGATCGACATGGCGGATTCGTAGGTCGACTGTGCGTCGACGCAGTTGGCGGCGTTCACGTTGCTGGAGCGGTAGGGCAGCCCCCAGCGCCGCGCGATCTGGCCGCCGATGATCGTGGCACGCACGTATTCCGGCGTGCCGAAGGCCGGCGCGCCCGACTTCATGTCCACGTTCGAGGTGAAGCCGCCGAACACCATCGGGATGCCGGGCCGGAGGAGCTGGATCAGCGCCATCACCGCCAGGGCCTCGGCGGTCTGCTGCGCCAGCGCCCCGGCGATGGTCACCGGGCTCATGGCGCCGGCGAGGGTGAACGGCGTGACGATGCAGGGCTGGCCGTGCTCGGTCATCTCGATCAGGCCCGCGACCAGTTCCTTGTCCACGCGTCGCGGCGAGTTGACATTGATGACGGTCATCAGCGTGGGCTCGGACGCGAGCTGTTCGCGCGAAATCCCGCGCGCGAGGCACGCGATCTCGACCGCGTCGGCGATGCGCTCGCGCCCGATCGCCCGCGCCAGGAACGCGCGGTCGGAATAGACGGTGTGCGCGCGGTAGAGGTCGAGGTGACGGGATTCGGGCGGCAGATCGAGCGCCTCGACCGGCGTCCCGCCGGAATGGTGCACGCAGGTGAGCGTCTGGTGCAGCTTGATCAGATCGCACTGGTCCCGGAACGTGCCGGGGCGCCGGCCGCGGTCGAGGTCCGAGACGTTGGGCGGACTGCCGACCGGGCCCACGTTGATCGTGTTGTCGCCGAGCGTGATGGTCCGCTCGGGATTGCGCGTGTAGAGGTGGAACCGGCGCGGCGCCCTGCGCACGACCTCGTTGACCATCGCGCGCTCGAAGCGCACCAGGCGCGATGCGCGGTCGACCTTGGAGCCCGCCCTTTCGAACACGTCGAGCGCCGCGTCGCTCAGGAACTCGACGCCGAGTTCCTCGAGCACCCGGAGCGCCGTATCGTCGAGGCGTTTCAGCCCTTCCTCGTCGAGCAGTTCGAGCGGCGGCAGCGGGTTGCGGATCGGCGCCCAGGGCGGCTGCGGCACGCCGCGGTCGGCCTCGGCCTTGCGACGGGCGCGCCGGTCGCCGCCCGTGCGTTCCGCGCGCTCGGCGGTCATCGGCTCAGGGTTCCTCCCAGGGGAAGCTGTCGAGGCGCTCCGCGCCCTTGGGCGTGATCAGGACCTGCGTTTCCAGCCGCACGCACTCGCGCCCGCCCACCTCGCCGATCAGGCTTTCCACGCACACCACCATGTTCTCCTCGATCGTTCCTTCGGTGGCGCGCGCGAAATCCGGGTGCAGCGGCAGCGACGGCCATTCGTCCGCCATGCCCACGCCGTGGAACACGCAGGAATACTTGCGCGCCTGGTAGCGCTCGGGGATGCGCCAACTCCGGTCGTTGTACTCGCGGAAGCTCAGGCCCGGCTTCAGGGCCGCCACGTTGTGCTCGATCTGGTCGCGCGCCGCGGAATAGAGCTCGCGCTGTTTGTTCGTCATGCGCACGTGCCCGATGGTCCAGGAGCGCGAAATGTCCGCGCAATACCCGTAGGGGCCGATCATGTCGGTGTCGAAGGCCAGCATGTCGCCCTCCTGGCAGACATAGTCCGAGCATTCCTGGAACCACGGATTGGTGCGCGGGCCGGCGGCCAAGAGGCGCGTCTCCAGCCACTCGCCGCCCGAACGGATGTTCTCGAAGTGCAGCTCGGCCCAGATCTCCTGCTCGGTCTTGCCGGGCAGCGAGTTCTCGTACATGCGCGCCATGCCCGCCTCGCACACGCGGATGGTCCAGCGCATGAGTTGCAGTTCCTCGGGGCTCTTGATCTTGCGCGCGTGCTCGGTGATCTCCTGGCCTTCGACGATGACGAGGCCGCGCTTGCGCAGCGCGTCCACGCCGGCCGGCTCCATCTTGTCCACCGCCAGGCGCATGTTGCCCCGGCCGTGCCGGCGCACCTCGTCGGCGATCTCGTCGGCCCACCTGTTCAGCCGCTCCTGCAACCGCGTCCCGGCGGCGAAGTAGAACCAGCTTGTCGCGGTGCGGACCTCGTCGATGACCTCGATCCCCTTGGCCACGTGCTCCGAGCCGCGGTACTCGAAGTCGATCGCCGGCCCCTCGGCGAACACCAGGGCGTAGTGCGAGGCGTTGTGCGCCATCCACAGCTGCATGTTCGACGCGTCGAGCGCGTAGCGGATGTTGACCGGGTCGTAGAGCAGGATGCCGGCGCAATCGTGCTTCTTCAGCTCCCGGCGCAGCCGCCCCTGGCGGTAGGCGCGGGCCTTCTTGAGCGTCTCCGGCGGCACCGGGCTTTTCAGCCCCTGTCCGGTCGCATTCAGGTATTCCTTCACGCGCGGGTCTTTGAAGATCTCGGCCATGCGGGGTTCCTCAGTTGTTGGAGCGGACGGTGCGGCCGTCCACCCGCGTTTTCTTCAGCGCCTTCTCGTCCAGCTCGAAGCCCAGGCCCGGCGCCGCGCCCAGCACCAAGTCGCCGTTCGCGTCGACGTCCGCCGGGGTTTCGATCAGGAAGTCGCGCCGCTTCAAGGTCCATTCCGGCGGGTCCCAGGGGAATTCCAGGTAGAGGCCGTCGGTGGCGCCGGCGGTCAGGTGCGCGTTCGCCAGGATGCCGATGCCGTTGTTCCAGGTGTGCGGCGTGAAGCCCACCCCGTTCGCTGCCGCCATGTGCGCGATCTTCTGAAGGCCCGTGATGCCGCCGATATTGGCTGCGTCGGGCTGCACCACGTCCAGGCAGCCCTCCTGGATCACGTCGCGCAGCTCCGACATTTCGCGGTTGAACTCGCCGCCGGCGATGCGCACGTCCAGCGCCGCGCGCAGCGCCTTCATGCCCGCACGGTCGGCGCGGTGCAGCGGCTCTTCCATCCAGAACACCTTGAGCCGCTCGAGCTCGCGCCCGCACGCAAGCGCGTCCTTGAGGGTCCAGGGCGAGCCGGTATCCCAGGGAAAGCGCCAGCCCTGGTTGCAGTCCACCATCAGCTCGAGCTTGTCGCCGACGGCCTTGCGTACCTGCTCCAGCGCGGCCACGCCTTCGCGCCAGTTTCCTTCGCGGAAACGCAGCTTCATGGCCTTGAAGCCGCGCGCCAGCACGCGCCGGGCGTGCGCCGCGAGCTCCTTGCCCGAGCGCAGCGTGCCGGTGGAGGCATAGCACGCAACGCGGTCCGACATGCCGCCCAAGAGCCTCCAGCAAGGCTGGCCCGCGATCTTGCCCGCCAGGTCCCACAGCGCGATATCGAGCGGCCAGCAGCGCCCGTAATGCAGCGAGATGTGGTTGAGCACGCGCCAGTGCCGCTCGATCCGCAGCGGATCCTGGCCGATGAACAGATGCTCGTGGCCCGCGAAGCCCAGCATGTAGTCGCCCGAGCCGACGCCCTCGAACCCCTTGTCGGTCCGCACGCGCACGACGGTTACGTCGTATTTGCGCCGCGGCTTGGACGACCAGCTTGGGTTGAACGGCGGGTCGAGCGGAAGCTGGTGCTGGGTGATTTCGATGGTTGCGATTTTCATGGTGAGCGTCAGGCCGCCTCCAGCACGGCACGGGCGAGCGCCAGCAGGTCGGCGTCGCTCGCGGGCCGCGCGTTCGATTTGCGCATCGAGGCGTTCTCGGGCAATGCCATCTCGCGCGCCAGGATGGCGGGGGTGACGCCCGCCAACTCGCCCGCGAGCGACACTTTCAGGCCCACTTTGCGCACCAGGGCGTCGACCAGCGCGGGCAGCGCCGCGGCGTCCGTCGGCCCGCCCAGCGCCTCGGCCGCGGCGGCGTAAGCCTCCGCGTTGACGGCCACGTTCCACGGCAGGGAAGCCCGCAAACCCAACCCCGCCGCGCGGCCGTGATGCACCTTGCCCAGGCTGCCGAGCGCATGGGCGACCGCGTGCGCGATCGCGGTGCCGGCATTGTTGATGCCGATGCCCGCCAGCGCCGCCGCCAGCAGCATGCCCTCGCGCGCCGCCAGGTTGCCCGGCTCGCACACCGCGACGGGCAGGTGCCGGGCGACCAGGCGGATCGCCTCGTGGCAGAACACGTCGTTCGCGGCGAAGCGGTTGCGATTGGTGCAGGCCTCGATCGCGTGCGTCAGCGCGTCGATCCCCGTGGCGGCGGTCAGGCCCGGCGGCATGCTGACGCTGAGCTCGGGATCCAGCACCGCTTTCGCCGCCGCGAGCGCGGGGCCCCAGGCCCAGGCCTTCTTGCCAGTCCGGTTGAGGAACACCGCCGTGGTCGTGGTTTCCGATCCGGTGCCGGCCGTGGTGGGAACGCAGATCGCGGGCAGCGGCTCACCCGGCAGCGGATTGGCGCAGAACTGGTAGTGCGCGGCGCCTTCGCGCCCGGGCGCGATCGCCGCCGCGAGTTTGGCGATGTCGAGCGCCGAGCCGCCGCCGACGCCGATCACCGCCCGGGCGCGGTGCGTGCGCGCCAGATCGGCCGCGGCATCGGCCTGCGCCTCGGTCGCTTCGCCGCCGAGGCCGTCGAACACCGCGGCGTCGATTCCCGCCCGCGCGAGCGACCCCTCGATCGCCGCGCGCGCGGCCGCGAGCGCTGGGTCGATCACCAGCAGCACACGGGCCGGCGAACCCGGCAGCGCGCGCACGTCCTTGCCGAGGTCGGCCACGCGGCCGGCGCCGATGGCGATTTCAGGCACGGGCAGCAACGTGGTCATCGGGTTCCCGTCAGCCGCCCGGATCGAATGCCGTGGCCGAGTTGACTTTGCGCGCGCGGCGGTTCATGCCGGTGCGACCGTGAAGGCGGGAACGATATGACCGGATCGGCGGATCAGCAAGCGGGCGCGGAGCGGCGCGGCGGCCGCGCGCGCCGCGCGGCGCGGGAAGGACAGGGAGCGTCGCATCAGGCTCCGTTCCGACAGCCGGTCCGCCGGTTCAAACCGATGGAATTCGTCGGCGTCGACGAAATCGAGGCAATCCACCGCGCGTCGCTGACGGTGCTCGAGGAGATCGGCATGGATTTCCTCGACACCGACGCGCGGGAGATCGCGCGCAAGTCGGGCGCGCGGGTGGAGCCCGGCGGCATCCGCGTGCGCTTCGACCGCGGCCTGATCGAGGAGAAAATCAGGACCGCGCCGGCGGAATTCGCGCTCCACGCGCGCAACCCGGCGCACAGCCTGAAGTTCGGCGGCGATCACGTGATCTTCGCGCAAGTCGGAAGCGCGCCCAACTGCTCGGACACGGACAAGGGCCGCCGCCCCGGCAGCCAGCAGGATTTCCGCGACCTGGTGAAGCTGGCGCAAAGCTTCAACATCATCCACATGACCGGCGGATATCCGGTCGAGCCGGTCGACTTGCACGCTTCGATCCGGCATCTTGAATGCCTGAGCGACCTCGCGAAGCTGACGGACAAGGCGTTCCACGCCTATTCGCTCGGCCGGCAGCGCAACCGCGACGCGCTGGAGATCGTGCGCATCGCGCGCGGCATCACCGCCGGGCAGCTCGACCGCGAGCCGTCGCTGATCTCGGTGATCAATTCCTCGTCGCCGCTGCGGCTCGACGCGCCGATGCTGCAGGGCATCATGGAGATGTCCGCGCGCGGACAGGCGATCATCATGACCCCGTTCACGCTCGCCGGCGCGATGGCGCCGGTGACGGTCGCGGGGGCGCTGGCGCAGCAGAACGCCGAGGCGCTCGCCGGCATCGCGTTCACGCAGATGGTGAGACCGGGGGCGCCGGTGGCCTATGGCGGGTTTACCTCTAACGTGGACATGAAGTCGGGCGCCCCCGCCTTCGGCACGCCGGAATACATGAAAGCGGCGATCGTCGGAGGGCAGCTCGCGCGGCGCTACCGCCTGCCCTACCGCACCTCGAACACCTGCGCCGCCAATGCGCTCGACGCGCAGGCGGCCTACGAATCCGTGTTTTCGCTGTGGGGCGCGATCATGGGCGGCGGCAACTTCATCCTGCATTCGGCGGGCTGGATGGAGGGCGGGCTGACCGCGTCGTTCGAAAAGACGATCGTCGACGTTGACCTGCTGCAGATGGTCGCGAGCTTCCTCGAACCGCTGGAGGTCACGGCCGAGACGCTGGCACTAGACGCGATGCGCGAAGTGGGGCCGGGCGGACACTATTTCGGCGCCGCCCACACCCGGGCGCGGTTCAAGAGCGCGTTCTATGCGCCGCTGATCTCGGACTGGCGCAACTTCGAGGCATGGCGCGAGGCGGGCTCGCCGACCGCCGCGGACAAGGCCAACCGCCTGTGGAAGGAGGCGCTGGCGCGCTACCAGCGCCCGCCCATGGACCCCGCGATCGAGGAGGAACTCGATGCCTTCGTCGCACGCCGCAAGGCCGAAGGCGGCGTGAAGACCGACTTCTAGCCGCGCTGCCGGCCGCCGTTGGCGTCGAATAGCGGCGTCATCTGCACGACCGCCGCGCGCTCCTCGCCCAGGATGTCGATCCTGAGCTGTTCCCCGTCGCGCGCGTGCTCGGCCTTGACGTAGCCCATGGCCACGCTTTTCTGCGCCCAGTGCGCGAAGCCGCCCGAGGTCACCTGGCCCACGGCCTTGCCGTTCTTCAGGATCGCCTCGTAGCCCACCACGTCGGCGCCGTCGGCCTCGACCATCATGGTGACCAGCCTGCGCTCGGGCTTCCGGCTGCGCTCCGCCAGGACCGCAGCCTTGCCCACGAAGTCGGGCTTGTCGCAGGCGACGAAGCGGTCGAGCCCGGCTTCCGCCGGGGTGTAGTCCGGGCGGAACTCGCGGAAGAACGCGCCGTAGCCCTTCTCCAGGCGCAGCGACATGAGCGCGCGGTTGCCGAAATGCGCCAGGCCCAGGTCCTTGCCCGCCTCGGCCAGGGTTTCATAGAGCGTGACCTGGTAGTCGGGCGTGACCCAGATTTCGTAACCGAGGTCGCCCGCGTAGCTGGCGCGGTCCACCACCGCCGGACACATGCCGACCGCCATCTCGCGCACCGCGAAAAACCTGAACGCCTCGTTCGACACATCCTCGCGCACCAGGCGCTTCAGCAGCTCGCGCGACTTCGGCCCCGCGATCATAAAGCCATAGAGCGCGTTGCACTGGCTGCGTAGCGTCACGCCGTCGGCCGGCAGATACCGGTCGAACCAGCGCATGTGGAACACTTCGGCCACGCCCGAGCCGATCATCAGATAGCGCCGCGGCGCGAGGCACATGACGGTGAAGTCGCCGATGATGCGCCCGCGCTCGTTCAACATCGGCGCCAGGACCAGGCGGCCGGGCTTGGGCATCCGGTTCGCCAGCACCTTGTTGAGCCACGCCTCGGCGCCCGGCCCCTCGACCGCGTACTTGGCGAAGCCCGAGATGTCCATGATGCCGACGCGCTCGCGCACCGCCTTGCACTCCTCGCGCACGATGTCGAAGGCGTTGGAGCGGCGGTAGGTCGGAGTTTCCTTGGGCTCGATGCCCCTCGGCGCGTACCACAGCGGCACTTCGAGGCCGAAGCTCGCGCCGAACACGGCCCCGGCCGCCTTCAAGCGGTCGTAGGACGGCGCTCGGCGCAGGGGCCGCGCGGCCGGCAGTTCCTCGTTCGGAAACGTCAGGCGAAAGCGGCGTTTGTAGTTCTCCTGCACCTTGAGGCTGGTGTAGCGCGGCGTCGCGTAGGGCCCGAAGCGCGCCACGTCCATCGCGAACACGTCGGCGCCCGGGTCGCCCTCGACCATCCAACGCGACAGCGCCAGGCCCACGCCGCCGCCCTGCGCGAAACCCGCCATCACCCCGCAGGCGCACCAGAAATTCCGCAAGCCCCGCACCGGCCCGACCAGCGGGTTGCCGTCGGGCGCGAAAGTGAACGGCCCATTGACGATGCGCTTCATGCCGGCGCGGCCGACCGCGGGGAAGTGCGCGAAACCGAGTTCGAGCGACGGCGCGATGCGGTCGAGGTCGTGCGGCAGCAGCTCCATCGCGAAGTCGTCGGGCGTCTTCTCCGGCGACCACGGCACGCAGGCCTGCTCGTAGGTGCCGAGCAGCACGCCCTTGCCTTCCTGGCGCATGTAGATTTCGCCGGTGTAGTCCTGCGTCGCCAGGATCTCGCTGCCGTGATTCGCAACCTCGGGGATCTCCTCGGTGACGATGTAGTGGTGCTCCATCGCCAGGACCGGCAGCTCGATGCCGACCATGCGGCCGATCTCGCGCGCCCACAGGCCCGCGGCGTTCACCACGTGCTCGGCGTGCCATTCGCCCTTGTCGGTCGTGACGATCCACGAGCCGTCGGCGTTCTGCTTCAGCGCCTTGACCGGCGTGAAGCGGTGCACCTCAGCGCCGCCGATGCGCGCCGCCTTGGCGTAGGCCTGGGTCACGCCCGAGGGATCGACATGCCCGCCGTCGCCGCGCCACAGCGCGCCGACGAAGTGCTGCGGCTCGATCAGCGGATTGTACTTCCTTGCCTGCTCCAGCGAGATCATCTCGGTCTCGAAGCCGAGATAGCGCCCGCGCGAGCGCACCAGCTTGATGAAGTCGAGGTGCTCGTCCAGGCTCGCGAGCATCAGGCCGCCCGTGAGGTGGATGCCGCAGGACTGCCCGGTGATCTGCTCCAGCTCGCGGTACAGGTCGATCGTGTATTTCTGCAGGCGCGAGACGTTCGCGTCGCTGTTCAGCGTGTGGATGCCGCCGGCCGCGTGCCAGGTGGAGCCGGAAGTCAGTTCCGATTTCTCCAGCAGCACCACGTCCTTCCAGCCGAGCTTGGTGAGGTGGTACAGCACGCTGCAGCCGACGACGCCGCCGCCGATGACGGCGGCGCGGACAGGGGTGGCCATCTAGCGGTTTCCTTGCACGATCTCGTAGCCGAATTCGGCGGCGGACATTTCAAGCCACTCCAGGAACGACTCGGCGAAGGTGGACGGCAGGACAAGGTCGTAGGACGGCGCATCGTCGGCTTGCGCCAAAACGACGTTGAGATGCGCTATAGGCGTCACCGCCGCGCTGCCGGGCGCGAAAACCCGGGGGTGCAGGTCCACGCGGCAGCCCTTTTCCAGCACCGTGCGGGCATGGCGGCCGGAAACCCGCAGGACCGCCTTGCCGCCGGTCTGATCGACGGCCGATCCGTTCTCGCCGCAAGCGGCGCGGAGCTCGCTCGGCAACGCGCCGCCGCCGATCCACGGCCGCAGAAGCAGCCAGTTGCGCGGTTGAACCCACACCGCCATGAGGTCTCCGCGATAGATCGCGCGGTTCGGGCCGCGCAGCCGGATATTCGTGACCGCAGTGACCGCCGCGGCGCAGGCGTCCACCCGCTCGCGCCGCGCGATCACCTGCACCGCCTCCATGCGCCGCTCCCGGATCAGCACGGGCGCTTCGCCGCCCGCGCCGTGGCGGCCCGGCACCAGGGCATCGCCCAGGGTCGAGCGGGGGTCAGGCGCGGACACGTTCGTTCTCCGGGTCGACGTGGTGCGGCGAGGCGATCTCGACCTCCACGGATTCGTTCCTGAGCGGAAAGGCCGCGTGCAGGCGCTGACCCTTGCGCGCGGCGCCGTTGCGCAGCATGGCGAGCCCGATCCAGCGCTTGAGCTCGACCGAGAACGTGACGGTGGTGATCCAGCCCAGGCTTTCGCTCGAACCCGGCTTCTCGACTAGGTGCGCGCCGCCGCGCAGGCGCCGGTCGAACGACAGATCGACGGCGCGGATGCCGACGAGCCGCGGCCGGTTCGGCGCGTTCAGCGCCGGCCGTTCGGCGAGGACGCGGCCGATGTAATCGCCGGACTTCTTCAGCATCCGCTCCAGGCCCAGGTCGCGCGCCGTGGTCTGGCCGTTGAGCTCGGATCCCGCGACATGCCCCTTCTCGATGCGCAGCAGATTGAGCGCCTCGAGCCCGTAGGGAAGGATGCCGAAGGGACGCCCGGCAGCGAGGATCGCCTCCCACACCGCGACGCCGTGATAGGAGGGCGTCGCGATCTCGTAGGCCATCTCGCCCGAGAAGCTGACGCGGAACACGCGCACCGGGCAGCCCGCAACCGTCCCTTCGCCCACCGCCATGAACGGGAACGCGGCGTTCGACAGGTCGAGTCCCTCGACGCAGCTCTGCAACGTGGCGCGGGATTTGGGTCCCGCTACCGACATCTGCGCCCATTGGTCGGTCACGGAGCAGAACCGCACATCGAGATCGGGCCAGACGATCTGCGCGTGATAGTCCATGTGCTCCAGCACGTCCGCAGCCTTGGCGGTGGTCGTGGTCATCAGGTAGTGCTGCTCGCCGAGGCGCGACGTCGTGCCGTCGTCGAACACGATCCCGTCCTCGCGCAGCATAAGCCCGTAGCGCGCCCGGCCCACCGGCAGGGTCGAGAACGTGTTGGTGTAGAGCCGGTCGAGAAAGACGGCCGCGTCCCGCCCCTGCACGTCGATCTTGCCGAGCGTGGACACGTCGCAGATGCCGACGGCGCGGCGCACCGCGCGCGCCTCGCGCAGGATCGGCTCCCAGCCGGCCTCGCCGGTCGCCGTGTAGTAGAACGGTCGCATCCACAGGCCGGTTTCCTGTAGCACGCCGCCGTGCCGGAGATGCCAGTGGTGCAACGCGGTGCGCCGGGTCGGCGTCAAGTGCTTGCCGACCTCGCGCCCCGCCACCGCTCCCCAGGTCACCGGAGTGACGTAGGGGCGGTAGGTCGGCAGCCCGACCTGCTCCACCGTCGCGCCGCGCGCCTTGGCCAGGACGCCGACGCCGACGATGCCGCCGGTCTTGCCCTGGTCGGTCGCCATGCCGTGCGTGGTGTATCGCTTGGCATGCTCGACGTGCTGGTAGCCTTCGCGCTGCGCCAGGCGGATGTCGGCCGCGGTGACATCGTTCTGCAGGTCGACGAAGCTCTTGCCGGGAACCCCGGCTTCCCAGAACGCCTGGATCGGGGTGTGGTGCGCCTCGTCCGGCAGCGGCAGCGCGAAGCCGGCGGCGGCTCTGAAGCCCGCCGCCTCGGCCGCTTCGGCGCCGGCCCGGGCGCCGTCGTGCGCCGCGGCGGCGATGCCGAACACGCCGCGCGCCGCGCCGGCCGACCGTTCGGCCTGCACCGGATCGCCGGGCAGAAACGCCGCGAGTTCGGCCGACCACCGCAGCGGCGCGCGGGTGTGGCTGGCGAGCGCGACCGCCGGGTCGTGCCCGCCCGAGACGCAGATCAGGTCGGCCTCGATGCGCCGTGCCCGCCCGCCGCCGCGCGGGCGCACCGTGACGCCCGCGACTGACTTGCGGCCCGCGACCGCAACCACTTCGGACGCGAGGCTCAAGGGAATGCCGTGATGGTGCGTGGCGATGGCCTTGGCGGTTTCCGGCCGCACGTCGACGATTTCCGCGACCTCGATTCCCGCCTGCTTCAGCGCGAAGGCCGCGTAATAGGCCCAGTCGTTGTTGGCAAAGACGACGGCGCGGCGCCCGGCCGCCACGGCGTAGCGGCGCGCATAGGCCTCGGCCGCGGAAGCGAGCATGACGCCGGGACGGTCGTTGCCGGGAAATGCGATCAGGCGCTCGATCGCGCCGGTCGCCAACACCACCTGCTTGGCCCGGACGGTCCAGTAGCGCTGACGTGCGACATAGGGCGGCGGCTCGGGCAGGTGGTCGGCCACGCGCTCGACCGCGCCCAGGACGTTGTGCTCGTAGAAGCCGAACACCGTGGTCCGCGGCAACAGCCGGACATCGGGCATGGCGGCCAGCGCCAGCAGCGTCTGGGTGCGCCAGGCCTCGTGCGCCGGTTCGACCAAGAGGCCGCCGCCCAACTCGAAATCCTGCTCCGCCAGGATCACCCGCGCGCCCGCGGCGCCGGCGGCGCGCGCCGCCGCCAGCCCCGCCGCGCCCGAGCCGACGACAAGGACGTCGCAGTGCGCGTGCATCGCCTCGTATTGGTCGGGATCGGGCGCATCGGCGGCGCGGCCGAGGCCCGCGGCGCGGCGGATCAGCGGCTCATACACCTTTTCCCAGAACGCCGCCGGCCACATGAAGGTCTTGTAGTAGAAACCCGCGGGCAGGAAACGCGACAGCAGGCCGCCGACCGCGGCGACGTCGAATTCGAGCGAGGGAAAGCGGTTCTGGCTCGCCGCCTCAAGGCCGTCGAACAACTCGACCGTGGTGGCGCGGGTGTTGGGTTCGCGCCGCGCGCCGGCCCTGAGATCGACCAGCGCGTTGGGCTCTTCCGGACCGGCGGTGAAGATGCCGCGCGGGCGATGGTACTTGAAGCTGCGCCCCACCAGGCGCACGCCGTTGGCGAGCAGCGCCGAGGCAAGCGTGTCGCCGGGATGGCCCTCGAAGACTCGGCCGTCGAAGCGGAACTCGATGCGGCGCGCGCGGTCGATCCGGCCGCCGGCGGCAAGGCGCATGGACTGACTCATTTCGGCTTGTTCAGCGCGTCCCAGGCCTTGCCGGTGGCCTTGATCTCGTGCGTCGCGGTGTTGCGAAGCACCTTGACCCATTGGCGGCAGCCGCCGGCATGGGCCCACCATTCCAGGTGCCACCCCAGCGGATTCCCTCGGGTGTAGATGTAGTCGTAGAACGCCGCGGCGCCCGCGCCGGCCGGCGGCCGCGACACCGTGGCGTCGCCGCGGTAGTGGAACTCGATCTCGTCGCGCGGGCCGCACCAGGGGCAGGTAATGCGATGCATCGCCGGCGCCTCAGTGCAGCCAGGGGAAGGGCCCGGCGCCCTTCTCGTCGATCATGGCGCCGTCGCGGAACCGCTCGATGGTCATCGCCGCGTTCAATTCGTGGGGCTCGTCGCGCGCGATCGTGTGCGCGAAGCACCAGCCCGAGCCCGGCGTCGCCTTGAATCCCCCGTAGCACCAGCCGCCGTTGAGGTAGAGGCCCTGGACCGGCGTCTTGCAGATGAGCGGCGAGCCGTCGAACGTCATGTCCATCACGCCGGCCCATTGCCGCAGGACCCGGAGGCGCGAAAGCAGCGGAATCATCGCCACGCCCTCGCTCCAGACATGCTCGACCGTCGGCAGCGTGCCGCGGCGGGCGTAGGAGTTGTAGCCGTCGAGCCCGCCCCCGAACACCAGGCCGCCCTTGTCGGACTGGCTGATGTAGAAGTGCCCGGCGCCGAACGTCACCACGCAGTCGAGCACCGGCTTGAGGCCCTCGGTCACGAATGCCTGGAGGATGTGGCTTTCCACCGGCAGGCGCAGGCCGGCCATCGCGGCGACGTGCGAGGTATGGCCCGCCACCGCGATGCCGACTTTCCCGGCCGCGATGTAGCCGCGCGCGGTGTCCACGCCGAGCACGCGGCCGCTCTCGACGCGGATGCCGGTCACTTCGCAGTTCTGGATGATGTCGACGCCGCGGCTATCGGCCGCGCGGGCGAAGCCCCAGGCGACGGCGTCGTGCCGCGCCGTCCCCCCGCGCCGCTGCAGCAGGCCGCCGTAGATCGGGAACCGCGCATTGTCGAAATCGAGGATCGGCACCATGGCGCGCACTTGCTCGCGGTCCAGCAGCTCCGCGTCGATGCCGGCAAGGCGCATGGAGTTGCCGCGCCGCGCGAACTGGTCGCGCTGGCTGTCGGAGTGGCACAGGTTGAGCACGCCGCGCTGGCTCATCATCACGTTGAAGTTCAAGTCCTGCTCCAGCCCTTCCCAAAGCCGCAGCGACTTCTCGTAGAAACGGTTGTTCTCGGGCAGCAGGTAGTTGGAGCGCACGATCGTGGTGTTCCGTCCGGTATTGCCGAGGCCGAGCGCGCCGCGTTCGAGCACCGCCACGTTCGTGACGCCGTGTTCCTTGGCGAGGTAATAGGCGCTGGCGAGGCCGTGCCCGCCGCCGCCGACGATCACCACGTCGTAGGAAGCCTTGGGCGCCGGGTCGCGCCACGCCCGCCGCCATCCCGCGTGCCCGCCCAATCCTTCGGCCAGCAGCCGGAAGACGGAATATCGGTTCATGCCCACTGAAGCGCGCCCCACCGATCACGCCGAGCCCGCTGGGGCCGGCGGCTTGCGCGCGGACACTAGAACAGAGGGACATCGAGGGGCAAGGCACCTTGATCTAGGTCAATTCTCCGCGCGCGGTAGATGGATATAGTGTAAAAACGAACTCGGTTTCGTTTGGCGACGGATAGGTTGCATGCGCCCGGGCGACTTGGAACTGGCACGCCGCCTCCCGGTATTTGCCGAGCTGTCTCCGGCGGCGGTGGATGGGCTCGTCAACGGCGCCTTCGTGCAAAGCCTGCCGCGCGGCACGATCTTGTGCACCCAGGGCGAGCTGCCGGAGTTCCTGCACGCGATCATTTCGGGGCGCGTGGCGCTTCTGGGTCTGGGCCCGGACCGGAGCGAGACGGTGGTCGAGTTCTTCGAATCCGGGGACCTGCTGATCCTGCCGGCGGTGCTGCTGGCGGCACCCTACCTGATGTCGGCGCGCGTGGTGGCGGACGCGCGCGTGTTGTTCATCCCCGCCGAGCGCGTGCGCCGCATCTTGAAGACCGACCCAGACTTCGCGCGCGCCGCAGCGCTGCACCTCTCCCAGCATTGGCGCCGCGTGATCCGCCAGGTAAAGGACCTGAAGCTGCGCACCGCGGCCGAGCGCCTGGCCGCCTTCATCGTCGCCCAGGCGCCCAAGGACGCGGGCGCCAAGAGCATCCAGCTTCCCGAGGACCGTAAGATGATCGCCGCGCGCCTCGGCATGACGCCGGAAAGCCTGTCGCGCGCCTTCGCGGCGCTGCGTACCATCGGCGTCGGCGGACGCGGGCGAACCGTGACGGTCGCCAGCCTGCATCGCCTGCGCGAGATGTGCCGGTACGACGACTTGGTCTGAGCGCCCTATTCCCCGTCGAGAAAGGTTCGCACGTATGGCCCTGCGCACCGTCCGCCTGGAGCTCGCCCGCAGCCACGAGTTCCCCGAGGGCAGCGCCCGGCACGGCTACGAGTTCACGGCGCCCTTGGACGAGAACGGCCGTTTCGACGCGGCGGAGTGGAAAACGGCGCGCGCAAAGTGCAAGGTCCGCCGCTTTTGGGGCGACCGGCCGGACGAGTCCGGTGAGTTGATCCATACCCGCGGGCGGCGCTGGGCGTTTTCCTACGTTCCGCGCAGCGACGAGGACGACGAGCCGATCTTCAAGTTCGACCGCCACACGTTCAACCCCGGCGACTACGTCTCGATCACCGAGCACGACGGGGTGCAGCGCACCTTCCGCGTCGCCGCGGTCCGCTGAAGCCGGTCAGAATCCGGTCGCGATTTCGCGCAGCGCCTCGGGCTTCGACAGCCGCACCTGCTTTTCATCGAGGAGCTGAATCAGGCCCTTGGTCTTGAGCTGGGTCAGCACGCGGCTGACGGTCTCCATCGTCAGGCCCAGGTAGTCGGCTATGTCGTTGCGGTTCATCGGCAGGCCCACGGGGCTCGCGGGCTGGCCGCGCCGCACCGCTGCGTTCGAGAGCATCAGCAGCAGCGATACCACGCGCTCGCGCGCCGATTTCCGCCCCAGCAGCATCATCTGGTCCTGCGCGGCGGCGAGCTCGTGCGAGGCGATGCCCAGGAGGCGCCGTTCGAGCTTCGGCAGTTCCTGCATCAGCGCTTCGAGCTTGCGCCGCGGAAAGCGGCACAGCTTGGTCGCGGTGAGCGCCTCGGCGCTGTAGGCGTAGGAATCGTTGTGCGTCAGCCCCAGGAAGTCGCCGGGAAACAGGAAGCCGGTGATTTGGCGGCGCCCGTCGGGCAGCAGCTTGAAGATTTTCACCGCCCCCGAGGTGACGTTGAACACGTGGTCGGCGGCGGCCGACTCTTCGAAGATCGGCTTGTGCGCGGGCACCTCGATCGGCGTCATGATCGCGACCAGGCGCTTCTGCTCCTCCTCGTCCAGCGGCGCGCAGGCGGAATAGTCCCGCACCTCGCAGGTTTCGCAGGCACGCGCCGAGGCCGCAGCCGGTCGGCCGTTCTGGGCGACAACGCTGAAGCGCGACATGGGCCAATCCACCGGGTTCGGTCCAACGCGGGAATTGTACCCGCGCCCGAAGCTCCAGTCACCGGCTTGTATGCATAGCAGGGAAGACGATGGCGGATACCGGATTCGGCCGCAGGCGCTTGAGCGCCCGATTGGCCTTGAGGACGTAGCCGCAGCGTGCGAGGAACGGCGCGGCCCAGGCCGCTTCCCCGTCGCCGGAATTCCGCTCCTCCGGCAGGTCGGCCAGGATGGCGCGGCAGCCGTTCATCGTGGCCAGCCGATCGACCGCGTCCACGACCGTGGCCCAGATCATGTCGCGGCCGGGCATGTTGGGCACCATCACGTTCTCGATCGCGAGCACCCGCCCCTCGTTCAGGTCCTCGCGCACCGCGAAGGCGAACATGCCGAGGATGTAGCCGGCCTGGTTCTGCACCGCCATCAGCCCGTGCGGCGGCTCGCCCGCGCGCGCCGCCACTTGTGGCAAGGCGAACCGCGTCCAGCGGTCGAGCGTCATGCCGGGCGCGCGCGCGCTGACCAGAGGATACGCCTGCTCGATCATGCCGCGGTCGAAAAGCCGCGTAACAAGGGTCTGGTCCATGTCAATTCAAAGCCAATTGCCACTGGATGAAATGTGCGCCGTCGCACCGGCGAATACTTTGATTCATGTCAAGATTTCGCGGGCGTCCGCGGCGACGGTCGGCCCCCTTATCCAATGTCAAACCATCGTCGCAACGACCTCGGCATTGACCTGTTATGTCTATGACCGGCCGGTGCGCCAAGCCTCGAACTCGGGGATCAATCGGTCGGCCCGGCGCACGCCCCCTCGCCGCGTCGCACCGCTTCTGTGCGGATTGGCGACGAAGTTCGGGAGACTTCACATCGGCGAGTCGGGCCGCGGCTTGGACCGGACGGTGTCGACGAGGGCGCTCGGGTCCGGACGCCCCGCAGAACGCCGCAAGGCCGAATTCGACTGCCTGTGCGCCGCGGCCGGTGCGATGAAGGTACCGCCCGCGCGCATCGCCCGGATAGGCTGGTCCTCGGAACGGATCATTCCCCAGCCGCCGAAGGTCGCCCCGACTCCGACGAGGTTCGCGGCATGCCGGTCGAAATTCCAGGCTCGACCGACATGGGGGAAGTCGGCCGACGCTGCAATCGGCTTGCGCCGCCGCTGGCCGTACACATCGCCATCCGCCGGCGGGCAGTCGCAAACGATGCGGTGCGCGGTTTCGTTCCCCGGCCCCTATCCGACAGGCGGCCTGGCGCGGCCGATGCTGCCAAACCCGGCCTGCCCCTTATATACTGCCGGCGCGCCGCGGCGGGAGAAGTGGCGATGGATTTGGTGCTGCACGAATGGCTCGGCATGATCCTGCGCTGGCTACACGTGGTCGCCGGCATCGCCTGGATCGGCAGCTCGTTCTACTTCATCCATCTCGACCTCAGCTTGAAGCCGCGCGAAGGCCTGCCCGCGGGCGTTCAGGGCGAGGCCTGGCAGGTGCACGGCGGAGGCTTCTACCACATGGTCAAGTACCTGGTGGCGCCGCAGCGCATGCCGGACGAACTGACCTGGTTCAAATGGGAGGCGTACACCACCTGGCTCAGCGGCTTCGCGCTCCTGGTCGTGGTCTACTATCTCGGCGCCGAGCTCTATCTGGTCGACAAGTCGGCGTGGGCCATGCCGGGCTGGGCGGCGGCGCTGCTAAGCTTCGGCGGACTGGCGATCGCATGGCTCGGCTACGAAGCGCTGTGCCGGTCGCCGCTGCGGAGCGACGACCGTGTGCTCGCGGGCGTCGGGTACGCCGCGCTGGTGCTCTTGACCTACCTGTTCACCCAGGTGCTCAGCGGGCGCGGCGCATTCGTCGAGATCGGGGCGCTGGTCGGCACCATGATGGTGGCGAACGTGTTCGTGGTGATCATCCCGAACCAGAAGAAGACCGTTGCCGCGCTGCTGGCCGGGCAGACACCCGATCCGGCGTGGGGCAAAGAGGCCAAGCAGCGCTCGGTGCACAACAACTACCTGACGCTGCCGGTCGTGTTCCTGATGATCGGCACGCACTATCCGCTGCTGTTCGCGACCCGGTACAACTGGGCGATCGTCGCGATCGTCCTGGCGCTGGGGCCGGTGATCCGGCATTTCTTCAACAGCCGTCATGCCGGACTAGGCAGTCCATGGTGGACCTGGGCGGTCGCGGCGGCGGGCATGGCGGCGATCGCGTGGCTTTCCGCGGCGGGCCCGCGCGAGGCGAGGACCGGCGCGGCCGCCCCTGCGGGCTTCGCGCGGGTGGAGGAGATCGTGACGACGCGATGCTCGATGTGCCACGCCCAGGAGCCGGTTTGGGCCGGCATCGCCGCCGCGCCCAAGGGCGTGATGCTGGACGACCCCACGCGCATCCGCGCCCAGGCCGGACCGATCGCGGTCAACGCGGCGCGTTCCGCGGCCATGCCGCCGGGCAACGTGACCGACATGACCGCCGAGGAGCGCGCGCTTCTGGCGGCCTGGCACGCCGCCGGCGCGCCGGCGCGGTGAGTCTCATGCCGCAGGTCGAACTCCAAGCCCTGAACGCAGCGCCGCAGGCGGAATTCATGGCCACGCTCGGCGGCATTTACGAGCATACGCCCTGGGTGGCCGAGGTCGCCTTCGCCGCTCGGCCGTTCGGCAACCTCGCCGACCTGCATGCCGCCATGGTCCGCGCGGTGCGCGAGGCCGGCGAAGACCGGCGCCTGGCGCTGGTCAGGGGCCATCCCGACCTCGCCGGCAAGACCGCCCGCGCCGGGACGCTGACGCCGGAATCGGCGGCCGAACAGGCCGGCGCGGGGCTCGATCGGCTGACCGAGGCGGAGTACGCGACGTTCCACCGCCTCAACGACGCCTACAAGGCGCGGTTCGGTTTCCCGTTCGTCATCTGCGTGCGGCGGCATGGCAGGGAATCGATCCTGCGCGCGTTCGAGCGGCGGCTGGCCAACGCACGGCCGGTGGAACTCGAGACCGCGCTGGAGGAAATCGCGCGCATTGCCGCGCTGCGCCTGGACGAGAAAGTCGCCGCACCCGACCGGCTGAAGGTGCACGGCCGACTGAGCACGCACGTGCTCGATACCCACGGCGGCCGGCCGGCCGAGGGCGTGGCGCTGGAGCTGGCGGAGCTGGCCGGCGAGTCCGTGCGCATCGTCGCGCGCGGCCTCACCAACGCCGACGGGCGCACGGACGAGCCGCTGATCCATGAACGCCCGGTGCCGGCGGCGCGCTACGAGCTTCGCTTCCACGTCGGCGCGTATTTCGCCGGCCGGGGAGTCCCGCTGGCCGAGCCGCCGTTCCTGGATGTCGTGCCGGTGCGCTTCGCGGTCGCCGAGCCCGAGGGGCACTACCACGTGCCGCTGCTGGCGACGCCCTGGAGCTATTCAACCTACCGCGGAAGCTAGGCCGGCAATCGGTTCGCTGGCATGGCGATCGCCGGTTACAGTAGGATCGAACCAGCGGCGTCCGGCCCTCGGGCGGCGCCGATTGCAAAGGGGGGCAGACCGATGATGCGGAGAATGATCGCGGCCGGCATGGGCGCCATCGCCCTTGTCCTCGCCGCCGGCGGCGCGGCGCATGCGCAGAACGCGCTGAAATTCGCGCTCGACTGGAAGTTCGAGGGGCCGTCCGCGCCCTACTTTGTCGCCATCGACAAGGGCTACTACAAGGCCGAAGGGCTGGACGTGACCATCGACACGGGACCGGGCTCGGTCGCCGGCATTGCGCGGGTCGCGGCCGGTACCTATCCGATGGGGTTCTTCGACATCAATTCGCTGGTCAAGTTCCAGGACCAGAACCCCGACAAGAAGGTCAGGGCGGTGATGATGGTGTACGACAAGCCGCCCTTCGCCATCGTCTCGCTGGCCAAGACCCGCATCGACAAGCCGAAGGACCTGGAGGGCAAGGTGCTGGGCGCCCCCGCGCCCGACGGCGCCTTCGCCCAGTGGAAGGCGTTCGTCAAGCAGAACGGCATCGACGCCTCGAAGGTGACGATCAACAACGTCGGCTTCCCGGTGCGCGAGCCTATGCTGGCCAAGGGCGAGGTGCACGCCATCACCGGCTTCTCGTTCTCTTCGTACTTCAACCTCCTGCAAAACAAAGTCGAGCCCCGCGACATCAACGTCATGCTGATGGCCGACCACGGACTGGTGCTGTACGGCAACGCGATCATGGTCAATACGGACTATGCCAAGGCCAATCCCAAGGCCGTCGCCGGGTTCGTCAAGGCCACGATCAAGGGCGTGCAGGACACGGTGAAGGACCCGGCCGCGGCGATCAAGTCGGTGATGAAGCGCAACGAAACCGGCGACGAGAAGATCGAGCTGGACCGGCTGAAGATGGCATTGCGCGACAATTTCGTGACGCCGTGGGTCAAGGCCAACGGCGTGGGCGGCGTGGACATGAAGCGCCTGGCCACGTCGATCGACCAGATCGCGCTGACCTACGACTTCAAGGCCAGGCCCAAGCCCGAGGACGTGTTCACCGCCGAGTTCCTGCCGCCGGCGGCGGAGCGGAAGCTCTAGCGCTTGGACGGCATGGGCGCGGCGGCCGGCTTCGTCGCCATCGACGGGGTGTCGCTCGCCTACCGCGGCGCATCGGGCGACGTCCTGGCGCTGAGCGGCACCAGCCTGACGGTCGGGCGCGGCGAGTTTGCCGCCGTGGTGGGGCCGTCGGGCTGCGGCAAGTCCACGCTGATGAAGCTGGTCACGGGTCTGGTGCAGCCGAGCGCGGGCCGCGTGGCGCTGGACGGCCGTGCGGTCGACGGGCCAGTCAAGATGGCGGGCATGGCGTTCCAGAACCCGAGCCTGCTGCCCTGGCGCACGGTGCTGGACAACGTGCTGCTGCCGCTGGAGATCGTCGAGCCGCATCGTGGACGATTTCGCGCCGAGAAAGAGAAATACCGCGCCCTCGGCGAGCGGCTGCTGGCCACCGTGGGTCTAGGCGGGTTCGGGCACCGCTTCCCGTGGGAGCTGTCGGGCGGCATGCAGCAGCGCGCCTCGCTGTGCCGGGCGTTGATCCACGAACCGGCGCTGTTGATGCTGGACGAGCCGTTCGCCGCGCTCGACGCCTTCACGCGCGAGGAGCTGTGGTGCGTGCTGCGCGACCTGTGGCAGCGGATCGGCTTCACTGTGATCCTGGTGACCCACGATCTGCGCGAGGCCGCATTCCTGGCAGACGTGGTGCACGTCATGAGCGCGCGGCCAGGTCGCATCGTGCTGTCGCGCACCGTCGACCTGCCGCGCCCGCGCGAGCTCGAGGTCTGCTACCAGCCGCGCTTCGTCGACATCGTGCACGAGCTGCGCGGCAAGATCGCGGAGGCGCGCCGGGCATGAACGCGGCCGTGGAACGCCTGTCGCCGCTTCTGTTCACGCTCGGCATGTTCCTCGCGTGGGAGGCGGTGTGCCGGCTGTTGAAGGTCGACCCGTTCATCCTGCCGGCCCCCTCCGAGGTCGCCGGCGCGTTCGTGCAGCACTGGCGCCCGCTCCTGCGCCATTCCGGCGTCACGCTGTGGACCACGATCGCGGGCTTCGCGATCGCCGTGGCGTTCGGCGTGGCGCTCGGCCTGATCGTGGGCTGGTCGCGCACGATCTACCGCGGCCTATACCCGGTGATGATCGGGTTCAACTCGATCCCCAAGGTCGCCGTCGTGCCGGTCCTGGTGATCTGGTTCGGCATCGGCGAGATCCCCGCGATCCTGACAGCGTTCCTGATCTCGTTCTTCCCGATCGTGGTCAATGTGGCGACCGGGCTTGCCACCATGGAGCCGGAGCTCGAGGACGTGCTTCGGGCACTCGGCGCGCGTAAGATCGATATCATGCTGAAAGTGGGCATACCGCGCACGCAGCCGTATCTGTTCGGCTCGCTCAAGGTGGCGATCACGCTCGCCTTCGTGGGCTCGGTCGTGTCCGAGACGGTGGCGGCCAACGCGGGCCTCGGGTTCCTGATGGTGCAGGCCGGCTCGAACTTCCAGATGCCGCTGGTGTTCGCGGGCCTGGTCGGGCTCGCGATCGAAGGCATCGCGATGTACGCCCTGTTCGCGGCGCTCGAGCGGCGCATGACGCACTGGGCGTTCCGCTCCTCGATGAGCGCCGGCGGCTGAGCGCCCATGGCCACCCTGCGCTTCCTGTTGAACGGCGAACGGGTGGAGGAGCACGAGGCCCCGCCCACCATGACGGTGCTCGACTATCTGCGCGGCGTGCGGCGCCTCACGGGCACCAAGGAGGGCTGCGCCGAGGGCGACTGCGGCGCCTGCACCATCGCGCTCGCCCGGCCTGGACGAGGCGGCCTGCGCTATGAAGCCGTTAACTCGTGCCTGATGCTGCTGGCGCAGCTCGACGGCACGGCGGTTGTGACGGTCGAAGGCCTCGCGGCCAAGGACGGCGCGCTGCACCCCGTCCAGCAGGCGTTGGTGGACACCGACGGCACGCAATGCGGCTTCTGCACGCCCGGCTTCGCGATGGCGATGTTCGCCTTCCAGCAAGGCGGCGAGGCCGCGGGCGACGCGGCGATCCACGAAGCGCTGGCTGGCAACCTGTGCCGCTGCACCGGCTACCGTCCGATCATCGAGGCGTGCCGGCGGATCGCCGGACGCAACGCCCCGCCCGCCGGGGACGCAGCCGCGGTCGAAGCTGGGCTCGGCAAACTCGCGTTGGACAACGAGTATTCGCGCGACGGTCAGCGCTTTTTCGCTCCGCGCAATATCGATGTCTTGATCAAGCTCTTGGGGTACTTCCCCGAGGCCACGCTGCTCGGCGGTGGCACCGATCTGGGCCTGCTCGCGAGCAAGGAACGGCGCCGCTTTCCCGCCGTCATTTCCCTGGCCGGGATCGACGAGCTGCACGAGATTCGGATCGGCCCGGACTCGATAAGGTTGGGCGGCGCGGTCACCTACACCAAGGCCCTGCCGCATCTCGACAAATATTTTCCCGCGTTCGGCGCGCTGGTCCGGCGCATCGGCTCGCGCCAGATCCGCAACCTCGGCACGTTCGCCGGCAATCTCGCCACGGCCTCGCCGATCGGCGACACCCTGCCCTGCCTGATCGCGCTCGACGCCGGCGTCCGGCTGCGCTCGACCAAGGTGCGCGAGATGAAGGTCGAGGACCTCATCACCGGCTACCGGACCACGGCCCTTGGCAAAGGGGAGTTCATCGAATCGATCACGATCCCGCACCTCGGCGCCGGGCAGCAGTTCTTCGCCTACAAGCTGTCGAAGCGGTTCGACCAGGACATCTCGGCCGCGATCGCCGCGTTCCGCATCGAGATCAAGGACGGCGCGGTGGGATCGCTGCGCGCGGCCTATGGCGGCATGGCGGCGACCGCGAAGCGCGCGGCGAGCGTCGAAGCGGCACTGACCGGCAAGCCGTGGACGCCGGAAACGTTGGCCGACATCGATGCCGTGCTCGCGTGCGATTTCGCTCCCATCGACGACCAGCGCGCCAGCGGTCAATACCGGCTGCGAGTGGCGGCCAACCTGGTGCGCCGCCTGCAGTTGGAGTCGTCGGGCGGCGCTCCGCCCCGGCTGGAGGCGCTGTGAGCTCCGCCGCGCCCATCGCCCGCGTGCGCGGTGCACACCTGCCGCTTGGCCATGACAGCGCGGCCGGGCACGTCACCGGGCGCGCCCTTTATCTCGACGACATGCCGGCCGCCCCCGGTACCCTGGGAGCCGCCCTCGTGCTGAGTCCGCATCCGCATGCGCGCTTGAAGCGCGTCGACTTCGCCCGGGCCATGGCGGCGCCCGGCGTCGCGGCCGCGGTCTGGGCCAAGGACATCCCGGGCGTCAACGACATCGGCCCGATCCTGCGGGGCGAGCCGGCCCTGCCCGAAACCGCCGAGTACGTGGGCCATCCCGTCGCGGCCGTCGCCGCCGCCACGCTCGACCAGGCGCGCGCCGCGGCGAAGCTGGTCGACATGGAATGGGAGATATTGCCCGCCGTCCTGACGGTCGAGGAGGCGCTGGAACGCCGTCTCCTGGTCGCGCCGGAGCAGGCGATGGCGCGCGGCGATGCCCAGGCTGCGCTCGCGCGCGCGCCCCGCCGCCTCAAGGGCGAGCTCCGCTGCGGCGGGCAGGACCATTTCTATCTCGAGGGCCAGATCGCGCTGGCGGTCCCGGGCGAGGACCGCGACATGACGGTGTTCAGCTCCACCCAGCACCCGACCGAGGTCCAGCACGGCGTGGCGCGCCTCCTCGGCCTGCCGTTCAACCAAGTGACCGTGGAGGTGCGCCGGATGGGCGGCGCCTTCGGCGGCAAGGAAAGCCAAGCGACGATCATCGCCGGCATCGCGGCGCTCTTGGCCCGGAGGGCCCGCCGGCCGGTCAAGCTGCGCCTGCCGCGCGACGACGACATGATCGCCACGGGCAAGCGCCACCCTTTCCTGATCCGCTACGACGTGGGTTTCGACGCCGAGGGACGTATCCTGGCCCTCGACATGATGCTCGCGGCGAACGCCGGCAACATCGCCGACCTGTCGCCGGCGGTGATCGCGCGGGCGCTGTGCCACGCCGACAACTGCTATTTCATTCCCGACGTGCGGCTGACCGGCCTGGCCTGCAAGACCAATACCGTCTCCAACACCGCGTTCCGCGGCTTCGGCGGGCCGCAGGGCCTGTTCGCGATCGAGACGCTGCTGGACGTTGTCGCGCGCACGCTTCGCCTGCCCTTGGAGACGGTGCGCCGGCGCAACTACTATGCCGCCGCGCCGCGCGACATCACGCCCTACGGCATGACGGTCGAGGACAACATTATCGAGCGCGTGACCGGCGAGCTGGAGCGCGCGGTCGATTTGCCGGGCTGGCGCGCGCGCGTCGACGCCTTCAACCGCGAAAGCCCGGTGGTGAAGAAGGGCCTGGCGACGGCGCCGGTGAAGTTCGGCATTTCCTTCAACCTGCCGACGCTGAACCAGGCGGGTGCGCTCGTGCACGTCTATACCGACGGCAGCGTGCACCTGAACCACGGCGGCACCGAGATGGGCCAGGGCCTGTTCGTCAAGGTGGCGCAGGTGGTGGCCGAGGCCTTCCAGATCGACATCGCGCAGGTGCGGGTGTCGGCGACCAACACCGGCAAGGTGCCCAACACCTCGCCCACGGCCGCGTCCTCGGGGTCGGACCTAAACGGCATGGCGGCGCTGCAGGCCTGCGAGCAGATCAAGGCGCGCATGGCAGAGGTCGCGGCCGCGAAGTTCAAGGTGCCGGCGGTGGAAATCCGCTTCGCCGAGGGCCGCGTGTTCGCGCGCAACGACAGCATCGAATTCGGCGCGCTGGCCGAGCTCTGCTGGCGCCAGCGCGTCTCGCTGTCCTCCACCGGCTATTACCGCACGCCCAAGATCCACTGGGACTTCAAGACCGGCACGGGGCGGCCGTTCTTCTATTTCACCTATGGCGCGGCGGCGGCCGAGGTTGCCATCGACACGCTGACCGGCGAGCTGCGCGTGCTGCGCGCGGAGCTGCTGCAGGACTGCGGCAAGTCGCTCAACCCCGCCATCGACCTGGGCCAGATCGAGGGAGCGTTCGTCCAGGGCATGGGGTGGCTGACGACCGAAGAACTGTGGTGGGACAAAGAGGGCCGCCTGCGCACGCACGGGCCCAGCACGTACAAGATACCAGGCAGCCGCGACGTGCCGCCGGTGTTCAACTGCCGCATTCTCGCCGACGCGCCGAACCGCGAGCACACGATTTTCCGCTCCAAGGCCGTGGGCGAGCCGCCGCTGATGCTGGCCTTGAGCGTATGGCTGGCGATCCGCGACGCGGTTTCCGCCGCCGCCGACCACCGCGCGATTCCCGAAATCGACGCGCCCGCCACGCCCGAGCGCGTCCTCCGCGCCGTGGACGGTGCGCGCGCCCGGGCTAAGATCGGCGCATGAGCATGGAACTGCCCTCCGTCGCGGAATTGGGCGCCGAGATCATGGCGCGCGCCGACGCGCTCGGCCGCCTGAGCGAGGGCGGACCCGGCGTCACCCGGCGCTTCTGCACCAAAGAGCACCGCGCCGCTATCGGATTGACCCAGGGCTGGATGCGCGACGCCGGCATGAGCGCCCACCTCGACGCCTCGGGCAACGTCGCGGGGCGCTACGAAGGGGCGAAGCCTGGGCTTCCGGCACTGGTGATGGGCTCGCACCAGGACACGGTGAAATGCGGTGGACGCTACGACGGGATGCTCGGCATCATCGCGCCGATCTCCTGCGTCGCAGCGCTCAACAGCCGCGGCGTCCGCTTGCCCTACGCCATCGAAGTGATCGCCTTCGGCGACGAAGAAGGCTTGCGGTTCCAGACGTCGCTGCTCGGCTCCAAGGCGATTGCGGGCACGTTCGACATGTCGGTGCTGGCGCGCAAGGACCCGGACGGGATCGCGATGGAAAGCGCGATGCGGGACTTCGGCCTCGATCCAGGCAAGATCCCTTCGCTGGCGCGCAAAAAAAGCGACGTGTTGGCCTTCGTGGAAATCCACATTGAACAGGGACCCATCCTGGAATCCAAGAACCTTCCCGTGGGCGTTGTGACCGCGATCGCCAGCGGCACGCGGCTGTCGGTGCGGCTGGAGGGTGAAGCCGGGCACGCCGGCACGGTGCCCATGAGCCAGCGGCGCGATGCCCTGAACGGTGCAGCGGAATGCGCGCTGGCGGTCGAGCGCCTGGCCGGAGCGAAACCGGGCCTGGTCGGCACCGTGGGTCAGATCGCGCCCGAGCCCGGCGCCATCAACGTCATTCCCGGCGCGGTGCGCTTCAGCGTGGACGCGCGCGGGCCCGAGCCCGCGACGCGCGACGCACTGGTCACGGCGATCGTCAAAGAGATCCGCGCCATCGCGTCGCGGCGCAAGCTCGACGCGCAGATCGACACGACCCAGGCCTCGGATGGATGCGTCTGCACCCCTTGGGTGATGGACCAATTCGACGCGGCCGTGAGGGCCGAGGGCATCGCGCCATTCCGCCTGTTCAGCGGCGCCGGCCACGATACGATGAGCATGGCCGGACTGACCGCCATCGGCATGCTGTTCGTGCGCTGCGAACGCGGCGTCAGCCACAACCCGGCGGAGGCCATCACCGCCGCGGACGCCGGCACCGGCGCGCGGGTGCTGCTGCGGTTCATCGAGAACTTCAAGCGGCCCTGACCGTACGCGCCGGAACGGTTATTTCGCCGGATGCCTTGCCCGCCAATGCCGCGCGATGTCGACGCGCCGGCAGACCCATACCCTATCGTGCTTCTGCACGTGGTCGAGGAACCGCGCCAGGGCCGCCGCACGGCCCGGCCGGCCAACGAGCCGGCAGTGCAGGCCGACGGACATCATCTTCGGGCGGTCGGCGCCTTCGGCGTAGAGGGTGTCGAACGCATCGCGCAGATAGGCGAAGAACTGGTCGCCCGAGTTGAAGCCCTGCGCCGTGGCGAAGCGCATGTCGTTGGCGTCGAGCGTGTAGGGCACGATCAGCTGGTTCTTACCCGCGACCGCGACCCAGTACGGCAGGTCGTCCGCATACGAATCGGCGTCGTACAGGAACCCGCCTTCCTCCGCCACCAGCCGGCGCGTGTTGGAGCCGACGCGCCCGGTGTACCAGCCCAGCGGCCGCTGGCCGGTCGCCTTCTCGATCACGGCGATGGCGCGCTTGATGTGCGTGCGCTCGGTCCCCTCGTCCACGTTCTGGTAGTCGATCCAGCGCCAGCCGTGGCTTGCGACTTCGTGCCCGGCTTCGACGAAGGCGCGCGCCACCTCGGGATTGCGCTCCACCGCCATGCCGACCGCGAACACCGTGAGGTGCAGCCCGCGGTCCGCAAACAGGCGCAGCACGCGCCACACTCCGGCGCGGCTGCCATATTCGTAGATCGATTCCATGTTGATGTGGCGCTGGCCGGCCAGCGGCTGGGCGCCCACGATCTCGGACAGGAAGGCCTCGGAGGCCGCGTCCCCGTGCAGGATGTTGTTCTCTCCGCCCTCCTCGTAGTTGAGCACGAACTGCACCGCCACGCGCGCGCCGCCCGGCCAATCCGCGTGCGGCGGATCGCGCCCGTAGCCCCGCATGTCGCGCGGATAGTCGGTCACGTCTTGGCTCCCAGCAGGTCCAGCAGCGCCAGCGCCACGACCTCCGTCGCCTTGTAGAGATCGTCCAACTTGAGCCGCTCGTCGGCCCGGTGCGCGTTCGCTTCGAGCAGCGTGCGCGGACCGGCGCCGTAGACGATGGTGGGAATTCCGACGGCACTGTAGTGCCGCGCGTCGGTGTAGAGCGGCACGCCGTGCGTCCTGATCCGCTCGCCCAGCACCTCGCGCGCGGCCGCGCGCACGGCGGCGACCAGCCGCGCCTGGTCGCCGACCGGCCTCAGCGGCTCGGCCAGCAGAATGCGCCGCACGACGCAGCGGATGCCGCGAAAGCCGCGCGCCGCGCGCCTGATCGCATCCACGACTTCGCGCTCCACCGCGGCGGGGTTCTCCTCGGGGATCATGCGCCGGTCCAGGCGGAACGCGACCCGGTCGGGGACGACGTTGGTGTTGATGCCGCCGCCGATGAGCCCGATGACGAGCGTCGGATGCACGATCCCGGGAACCTTGGACCGGCGCTTCGCGTACCGGCGCCGGAGACGGTAGAGCGCGGCCATGATCGCGTTCGCCGCCTCCAGCGCGTCGCGTCCGGTTTCGGGCCGGGCGGCGTGCGCCGATTTTCCCCGCACCTCGACCGCGAGGTGCAGGCAGCCATTGTGTGCGGTGACGATGCCGTAGGAAAAGCCGGCGGCGATGGCGTAGTCGGGTCCGGTGAGCCCGCGCGCCAGCAGCCACTTCGGCCCGATCGCGCCGCCCGCTTCTTCGTCGTAGGTGAAGTGAAGCTCGACTGTGCCAGCGAGGCGCGCACCGCTGGCCCTGAGCGCCAGCAACGCGAATGCATAGGTCGCGAAATCGGACTTCGAAACCGCGACTCCGCGGCCGTACATCCAGCCGCGCCGCACTTCTGCTCCGTAGGGGTCGGCGGTCCAGCCGCCGCCCGGAGGCACCACATCGCCGTGGGCGTTCAGCGCCACCACCGGCCCCGGTCCGAACCGCATGCGCACGATCAGGTTCGTGGCCGACACCATGCCGTGCGCCCGCGCTTCGGCCGCGGGCACGGGATGCTTCTCCACGCGAAGCCCAAGTCCCCGCAGCAGGGCCGCCGCGCGTTCGGCGTGCGCGCGGCAGTCGCCCGGCGGATTGTCGGACGGAACCTTGACCAGCGCGGTGAGGAAGCGTGCCTCGGCCTTGCGCCGTCCCCTCAGAAAGGCGCGGATCGCGGCGCGCGCGGATTCAGCCATTCCGGATTCCAGAAACGCGCCGCGATCCCGCGGACCGGCCCGGATCTCGGGCTCAGACGACCTGCCAGAAAATCAGGATCAGCCCGACGGCCGACACGGCCCAGATGCCGGTCCTGAGCCACGGCACGCCGATCACGTAGACTACGGCGTACGCGAGGCGCGCCCAGATGAAGAGCTGTGCGCCGAGCGCCGTGGTCGCGTTGAGCTTGCCTGCGGCATGGCCTACCAGCACCAGCGCCGCGAACAGCATCAGGTTTTCGACCATGTTGCGGTGGGCGCGCACCGCGCGGCCGGCCCAGCCGGTGATCTCGGGCATGTTCTCGCGGTTACCCGCGAGCGCCGGCAGGCCCACCTGCAACATCGCCCCAAACAGGGCCACGACCATCTGGATGAACGCCAGCGCGACGGAACACGCTAGAAGCTTGAGTTCGAGCGACATGGATTGTCTCCCCCGCGGCCGACCCCTGTATGACCGATGGCCGCGGCAGCGATGCTAGCGCGATTCGCGCGAGGGGTGAACCGCCGGCCGCCGAACCTAGAGGTCGCGCGTGCGGCGGGCCATGGCCGCGTCCCATACCTTGTCGCGGTCCATGTCGAACACCAGAGCCGGGTCCTCGGGCGCGGTGAACCAATCGTTGCGCGCCATCTCGCTTTCGAGCTGGCCCGGCCCCCAGCCGGAGTAGCCGAAGGCGATCAGCCACTTCTTCGGTCCCTTGTCGTGCGCGATGTCGACCAGAATCTCCCTGGTCGAGGTCATGGACACGCGGCCATCCACCGTCACCGATTCCGGCCGGCGGTAGTCGGCACTGTGTACGACGAAGCCGCGCCCGGGCTGCACCGGGCCGCCCGCATAGACCGGCACGCTGCCCTCGATGCCGTCGAGCTTCGCGCCCACCGCCTCCAGGATGTCCGAGAGCTTCTGCCGGCCGATCAGGCGGTTGACGACGATGCCGAAGGCGCCGTCGGCGTCGTGGCGGACCATCAGGATGACGGTGCCGCGGAAGCGCGGGTCGCCCATGGTCGGAGCGGCGATCAGGAACTGGCCCCGCAGCCAGCGCTGGCCCGGCGGCGGATCGCCCGCCGGCGCCTTTGCGCCAAGCTCGGGCACGGCCGAAAATGCCAGGCCCAGAAGAAACGCCGCGGCGGCGACATACCGTACGGACATGTGGTCCACCAGCCGAGCGGTCGCGGCCCCGCGCCGCGGCCCGCGCAAACTATAGCAGAACCGGGGGGAGATGGGCGCGCGTCCGGCTAGGCGAGCAGGCGCCAGGCCAGCAGGGACAGGATCACGGCGTTCGCCGCCATCACCGGCGGCATTGCGTAGCGCGCCACCGCACGGAAGCGCCGGGCGGCCAGCGCGCCGAGCCAGGCTACTGCGACCAACCCCGGCACGGTGCCAAGCGTGAAAGCCAGCATTCCGAGCGCCGCCGCCGGCGCGACGCCAGTCGAGGCCGCCGCGGCGACTGCCGCGTAGACCAGGCCGCACGGGAGAAAACCGAGCGCCACGCCCGCGCCGTACCCGCGCCAGCCCAAGGGCTCGCGCAAGAACGGCCCGGCGAGGCTCGCGACGGTTCCGGAGGCGTATCGCCTCGGCAAGCCCCCGGCAAGCGACGGAACGGCGGCGCCCACGGCGATCAGCGCGAACGCCGCGGCGGTCGCCAGCAGCGGCAGCGCGGCGATCCAGCGATAGCCGCTGGCCTGCGTCAGCCCCCCGGTCACGAGCGCCGCGGCGACGCCGAGCGCGAGGTAGGTGGTGGCGCGGCCGAGATGATAGGGGACCAGCGCCGCGCCCGACAGGCGGCGCCACTCCGACAGCGGCTGGGGCCCGGGGCCCAGCGCGCGCGCGCCGGAAAAGCCAAGCACGAACGGGCCGCACATGCCGACGCAATGCGTAGTCCCGCCGGAAAGCCCCGCGAGAAACAACGCCAGCAACAGCGGCGCATTGGTCGAAGCTTCTGCGCCGCAGTACTCGGCGATCTGTCGCCACACCGCGCGACCCTCCCGGTGCCCTAACGCGTTGAAACAATATCCGGATTCAGTGCACAGGCGATTGATTTGGATCAATGGATCGGGCGCTTCTCCTCACTATGGTGCGCGCGGACCGGAATCCATCGCTTCGAACCTGCGGGGGACCTAGACGTGAACGCAGCAACGGCGGCGGCCGGCAACGGCCGCGACATTGGGTATGACGAAAGCGTGGTCAAGGCCTGCGTGATCGCGGCCATGGTCTGGGGCGTGGCCGGCATGGCCGCGGGGCTGTTGATCGCCCTGCAACTCGCCTGGCCGGTGCTGAATCTGGATCTGCCGTGGACCACGTTCGGGCGCGTGCGGCCGGTGCACACCTCGGGCGTGATCTTTGCGTTCGGCGGCAACGTGCTGCTGGGAACCTCGTTCTACGTGGTGCAACGCACCTGCCGCGTGCGGCTGTTCGGCGGTCCCTTGGGCTGGATCGTGTTCTGGGGCTACCAGGCCTTCCTGGTCATGGCGGCGACCGGCTACCTGTTCGGCGTCACCCAAGGCAAGGAATACGCCGAACCGGAGTGGTACGTCGATCTGTGGCTGACCGTGGTCTGGGTTCTTTACGCCGTCACGTTCTTCGGCACGCTCGCGATCCGCAAAGAACCGCACATCTACGTCGCCAACTGGTTCTATGCCTCGTTCATCATCACTATCGCGCTGCTGCACATCGTCAACAACCTGACGGTGCCCGTCTCGTTCCTCGGCGCCAAGAGCTATGTGGCGTGGGCAGGCGTGCAGGACGCGATGACCCAGTGGTGGTACGGGCACAACGCAGTGGGATTCTTTCTCACCGCCGGGTTCCTGGGCATGATGTACTACTTCGTGCCCAAGCAGGCCGACCGGCCGGTCTATTCCTATCGGCTGTCGGTCGTGCACTTCTGGTCGCTTATCTTCCTCTACATCTGGGCGGGGCCGCATCACCTGCACTACACCGCCCTGCCGGACTGGGCGCAGACGCTGGGCATGACGTTCTCGGTGATGCTGTGGATGCCGTCCTGGGGCGGCATGATCAACGGCATCATGACGCTCTCGGGCGCCTGGGAGAAGCTGCGCACCGACCCCGTGCTGCGGATCATGGTCGTCGCTGTCGCGTTCTACGGCATGTCGACCTTCGAGGGGCCGGTCATGTCGATCAAGGCGGTCAACGCGCTCAGCCACTACACCGACTGGACTGTCGGCCACGTACACTCCGGCGCGCTGGGCTGGGTCGGTTTCATCTCGTTCGGCTGCATCTACTATCTGGTGCCGAAGCTGTGGAAGCGGCAGCGGCTCTATTCGATCAAGCTGGTCGACGTGCACCTGTGGACCGCGACCATCGGGATCGTCCTCTACATCACGGCGATGTGGATCTCGGGCATCCTGCAGGGCCTGATGTGGCGCGCCTACGACAAGCTGGGCTTCCTCCAGTACTCGTTCGTCGAGACGGTCGAGGCGATGCACCCCTTCTACGTGATCCGCGCAATGGGCGGGGGCCTGTACGTGATCGGCGCACTGATCATGTGCTGGAACCTGTGGAACACGGCGCAGGGCCGCATCCGCGAGGAAGGAGCCATCCTGGGCGCTCCCGCGGCCACGCCGGCGCGGGCCTGAGCGAGGGAGGAGCCAAGTTATGAGCAGCTTGCATGATCGGGCCGAACTCAACTCGTTCTGGCTGATCGTTTTCACCCTGATCACGGTTTCGATCGGCGGCATCGTGCAGATGGTCCCGCTGTTCTTTCTGGAGAGCACGATCGAGAAAGTCGCAGGCATGCGGCCCTACACGCCGCTGGAGCTGATGGGCCGCAACATCTACATCCGTGAGGGCTGCTACCTGTGCCACAGCCAGCAGGTGCGACCGTTCCGCGACGAGGCCGAGCGTTACGGCCACTACAGCCTGGCGGCCGAGAGCATGTACGACCACCCGTTCCAGTGGGGCTCGAAGCGCACCGGGCCCGACCTGGCGCGCGTCGGCCTGCGCTATTCCGACGACTGGCACGTGGCGCACCTGGTCAATCCGCGCGCCGTCGTGCCCGAGTCGGTGATGCCGGGCTACGGGTTCCTGGCGCGTCAGCCGCTCGACTACCACGACGCCGCGGAGCATCTGCGCGCCAACCGTGCCGTCGGCGTGCCCTACACCGACGACATGATCAAGAACGCGGTCGCCGACGTCCTGGCGCAGACCAGGCCGGACGGCGAAACCAAGGACCAGTTCCTCGGGCGCTATCCGAAGGCGCAGGTGCGCAAGTTCAACGCCGGCGAAGCGCGCGAGGTCACCGAGATGGACGCGCTCGTCGCCTATCTGCAGATGCTCGGCACGCTGGTCGACTTCTCGACCTACCAGTCCACCAAGAGCCTGCGCTGACGCCGGAGGATGCAATGGACTATGAAGCCCTGCGGACGCTGACGGGGACGGCGAGTCTGGTTTTCTTCGTCCTGCTGTTCGCCGCGGTCATGGCCTGGACCTTCTGGCCGGGCAGCAAGAAGCGGCTGGAAGACCACGGCCGCATCCCCTTGAACGAGGATTGAGCCATGCCGACCAAGATCGACAAAGACTCGGTGACGGGGATCGAAACCACCGGCCACGAGTGGGACGGCTTGAAGGAGCTGAACAATCCGCTGCCGCGCTGGTGGCTTTGGGTGCTGATCGCCACGGTCGTCTGGTCGTTCGGGTATTGGGTGGTCTATCCGGCCTGGCCGGTGCCGGGCCTGGGCCATACCAAGGGCGTGTTCGGCTATTCATCGCGTGCGGCGGTCGAGGCCGAAATCCAGGCGGCGAAGGCAGGCCAGGCCAAGATGCTGGCCAAGATCGCCGCGGCGCCGGTCGAGGAAATCGCGCGCGATCCCGAGATGCGCGCCTTCTCACTGGCCGCCGGCCGTTCGGCATTCCAGATCAACTGCTCCCAGTGCCACGGCTCGGGCGCGGCGGGCAGCCCCGGTTACCCCAACCTCAACGACGACGACTGGCTGTGGGGGGGCAAGGTCGCCGACATATACCGCACCATTCAATACGGCATACGCTGGACGCACGACGAAACGCGCACCAGCGACATGCCGGCGTTCCTGACCGACGGAATGCTAAAGCCCAACCAGATCGACGACGCGGCGGACTACGTGTTGAGCCTCAGCGGCAAGCCCGCCGACGCCGCGGCGGCGACGCGCGGCAAGGCGGCCTTCGCGGAGCAGTGTGCCACCTGCCACGGCGAGGACGGCAAGGGCAACGTCGAGCTCGGTGCGCCCAACCTGACCGACGGCATCTGGCTCTACGGCGGGGACCGCAACTCGGTCATCACCTCGATCCGGTACTCGCGCAAGGGCGTCATGCCGGGCTGGGCCGACCGGCTGGACGCAGCCACGCTGAAGGAACTAGCGGTCTACGTCCATGCGCTCGGCGGCGGCAGGTGACGTGACGGCCGGCGGCGCGGCCGGGTCCGCCGTTCCGGACGACGGGCGGGTCGAGCCGGTAAACCGCGCCGCCACGCGCTCGCTGTACCGGGCGCGGGTCAAGATTCACCCGCGCCGCGTCGCGGGGACGTTCCGCAGCCTCAAATGGGCGGCGATGGCGGCGCTGCTGTCGATCTACTATCTGGCGCCGTTCCTGCGCTGGGACCGCGGCCCCAACGCGCCGGGACAGGCGATCCTGGTCGATTTCCCGAACCGCAAGTTCTATTTCTTCTTCATCGAGATCTGGCCGCAGGAAATCTACTACCTGACCGGCATCCTGGTGATGATGGCGGTCGGCCTGTTCCTGATCACGTCGTCGATCGGGCGCGTTTGGTGCGGCTATGCCTGCCCGCAAACGGTGTGGACCGATTTGTTCATCGGGGTCGAGCGGTTGATCGAGGGCGACCGCAACGCACGCATGAGGCTGGACGCGGCGCCGCTGTCGCCGTCGAAGCTCGCCAAGCGTGCCCTGAAATACGCGATTTTCCTTCTGATCTCGATGGCGACAGGCGGCGCCTGGGTGCTGTACTTCGCCGATGCGCCGACGCTGATCCGCGCGATGGCGGGCTTCGAAGCGCCCTTTGCGGCCTATACCACGTTCGGGTTCCTGACGCTCAGTACGTTCCTTCTCGGCGGCTTTGCCCGCGAACAAGTCTGCACTTACATGTGCCCCTACGCGCGCTTCCAGGCCGCCATGCTCGACGAACACAGCCTGATCGTCACTTACCGCGCCGACCGGGGAGAGCCGCGCGGCAAGCACAAGAAGGGCGATCCGTGGCAGGGGCGCGGCGACTGCGTGGATTGCGATTCCTGCGTCGCCGTCTGCCCGGTTGGGATCGACATCCGGGACGGCCAGCAGTTGGAATGCATCAACTGCGGTCTGTGCATCGACGCCTGCAATGCGGTGATGGACAAGGTCGGCAGGCCGCGCGGGCTGATCGCCATCGACTCCCTGGCGAGCGTCGCCGCCCGCAGGGTCGGCGCGTCCGCCCGGTGGCGCCCGGTGCGCCCGCGCACGCTGATCTACGCGGCGATTTGGTGCGCGGTCGGTTTGGTGATGCTGGTCACGCTCGTCATGCGCGACGACCTGGAACTCAACGTGCTACGCGACCGCAATCCGCTGTTCGTCGCGCTCACCGACGGATCGATCCGCAACGGCTACACCCTGCACGCGCTGAACAAGCTCCACGCCGAGCGGCCGCTGATCCTGTCGGTGGAGGGACTGCCAGGCGCCCGCCTGAACCTTTTGGGCGAGGCCGCAGGCGCCGCGACCGCCGCGGTAAGGGTGCCGGCGGACGGTTTGAGCGAGTACAAGGTTTTCGTCACCGCGCCCCGCGCCGCGTTGAATGGCGGCTCGATACCGATCCGCTTCGTGGCGCGTGATGCCTCGGGCGCCGAGGCCGCGTCGCGCGGCAGCGTGTTCCGGGGGCCCGAGCGATGAGCGCGCGACCGCTCACCGGCCGCGTCGTGTTCGCGTGGGTGGCCGCGGGGTTCGGTCTGGTGATCGCGGTCAACGGAATCTTCGCCTACTTCGCCGTCCAGAGCTGGACCGGCCTTACGGCGCCCAACGCCTACGAGCAGGGCCTGGCCTACAATCGCGTCCTGGACCAGGCGGCGGCGCAGGCGCGCCTGGGCTGGCGTGCCGAGATGGGCTGGCGCGACGGCGCTGCGGAGCTGCGGCTCTACGACCGCGACGGCCGGCCGGTGGACGGACTTTCCGTCGCCGCGCGGTTCGCGCGGCCGGTGCAGGAAGGATTCGACCGCAGCGTCGCGCTGGTGTCCGCCGGCCCCGGCCGCTACGCAGCGCCGGTCGACCTGCCGCTTTCCGGACAGTGGGAGATGACCATCGAGGCGAAAGGCGCGGATGCGGTCTATCGCGCTGCGACCAGGATCTTCGCGCCATGACCGCGTGCCGGCATTGCGGCGATGCGGTTCCCGGCGGCCGCGTCGACGGATTCTGCTGCGCCGGCTGCGCGGCGGCATTCGAGCTGGTGCGCGGCCTGGGGTTGGAGCAATGGTACGCTAGGCGCACGCTCGTGCCCGGCTCACGGCCGCTGCGGCCGGAGCAAATCGACCTGCCCGACACGGCGCTGTACGAAACCGAGAACCCGAACGGCACGCGCGCGCTCAACCTGATGGTCGACGGCTTGCAGTGCGCGGCCTGCGTTTGGCTGATCGAGCAGGTGCTCGCGCACCAGCCCGGCATCGCCGATGCGCGCGTGAACATGACCACGCGGCGCCTGCGCCTCGCCTGGAACCCTGCCGCGACCGACGCGCGCCGGCTGATCGGAGCGGTGGCGGCGCTGGGCTATCGCCTGATGCCGTTCGATGCGCGCCGCATGGCCGAAACCATGGACCGCGAGGACCGCGCCCTGTTGAAGGCGATGGCGGTCGCCGGTTTCGCCGCCGGCAACGTCATGCTGCTGTCGGTCTCGGTTTGGGCCGGCCACGCCTCGGCCATGGGGCCGGCCACGCGCGACCTGTTCCACTGGATTTCCGCGCTGATCGCCTTGCCGGCGGTCGCCTATGCCGGCCTGCCGTTCTTCCGCTCCGCCCGCGCGGCGCTGGCCGCGGGCCGGCTGAACATGGACGTGCCGATCTCGCTCGGCGTCGTTCTCGCCGCCGGCATGAGCCTCGCGGCCACCATGCAGGGCCAGCCGCACGCCTATTTCGACGCGGCGGTGACCCTCCTGTTTTTCCTGCTGGTGGGCCGGTTCCTGGACCGGCGCGCGCGCAGCCGCGCACGATCGGTGGCCGAGAACCTGCTGGCGCTGAACGCGACTGCCGTGAACCTGGTCGAGCCCGGCGGCGCCCGCCGCGCCGTGGCGCCGGAGGGGGTCAAGGCCGGCGACCGAATCGCCGTCGCCGCGGGCGAGCGCATCGGCGTGGACGGCACGGTCGCCCTTGGGCGATCGGATGTCGATACCGCGCTGGTGACCGGCGAGAGCGTGCCAGGGCCCGTCGGTCCCGGCGCGCGCGTGTTCGCCGGCACCTTGAACCTGACCGGGCCGATCGAGGTTGTGGCCACGGCTGCGGGCGGGTCCACCCTGCTTGCCGAAATCGTGCGGCTGATGGAGAACGCCGAGCAGGCGCGCGGGGTCTACCGGCGGCTGGCGGACCGCGTGTCGCGCGCCTATGCGCCGGTGGTGCACGTGCTTGCGCTTGGGACGCTCGCGGGCTGGCTCGCCGCCGGCACGGGCTGGCAGGCGAGCCTGACCGCCGCTGTCGCGGTGCTGATCATCACCTGCCCCTGCGCGCTCGCCCTTGCGGTTCCGGCGGTACAGGTGGTCACGACCGGCCGGCTATTGCGCGCCGGCATTCTGGTCAAGAGCGCCGACGCGCTGGAGCGTCTTGCCGGCGTCGACACGATCGTATTCGACAAAACCGGCACCCTGACCGAGGGCCGGCCGGTGCTGCGCAATCCGGGCGACATCGCCGCGGACGATCTGCGTCTGGCCGCGGCGATGGCCAGGTCGAGCCGCCATCCCCTGGCGCGCGCGCTGGCCGCGACCGCACCGGCGGCCGAAGCCATCGCGGGTTTGCGCGAGGAGCCGGGCATGGGCCTGGAGGCCGCGACGACCGAAGGAACCGTACGGCTGGGCAGTCGTTCCTTCTGCGGCGTCGCCGACGACGACCGTTCCGCGTTTCCCGAGCTGTGGCTGAGCCGACCGGGCCGCGCGCCGGCGCGTTTCGCGTTCGAGGACGCGCTGCGTCCCGGCGCGGCCGGCACGGTCGGCGATCTCCAGCGGATGGGTTTCGCGGTCATGCTGCTTTCGGGCGACCGGCCGGCCGCCGTCGCGGATGTTGGCGGGCGCCTGGGCATCGCGGATTGGGCGGCCGGATGTTCGCCGGTCGACAAGACGCGGCGCCTCGAAGCCCTGGCGGCCGAGGGCCGGCGCGTACTGATGGTAGGCGACGGGCTCAACGACGCGCCCGCGCTTGCCGCCGCCGCGGCGTCGATGTCGCCGGCCGCCGCCGCGGACATCAGCCAGGCCGCCGCCGACATCGTTTGGCAGGCGCGCGCGCTCGACGCAGTGGCCGAAACCCTGGCCGCCGCCAGACTGGTGCGGCGCCTGTCGCGGCAGAACATCGCGCTCGCCGTGGCGTACAATCTGCTGGCGGTGCCGCTGGCGATCGCGGGGCAATTGACGCCGCTGATCGCCGCCGCCGCCATGTCCAGCTCGTCGCTGCTGGTAAGCCTGAACGCCTTGCGTGCACGGAGGAAACATGTCCGGGTTGCTGTACCTGATCCCGGCTGCGCTGTTCCTGGGACTGGTGGGATTGTGCGCCCTGCTGTGGGCGCTTAGGCACGGCCAGTTCGAGGACCTGGACGGCGCGGCCAACCGCATCCTGTTCGACGATGACGGACAGGCGGGCCGGCCGTGACCGGCCCCCCCGCCTCCGGCGCGCGGCCGGATGCCGGACCGCTGATCCGCGAGATCGGCCTGGACGCGCCGTGGGAATGGCTGGCATCGGGCTGGCGCGATCTCCTGACCGCGCCCCGCATCAGCCTGGCCTACGGCGCGGTGTTCGTGCTGGTGAGCGCGTTTCTGACCGTGGGCCTGTGGAAGCTCGACATGATCTACCTGCTGCCGCCGCTCGGCGGCGGGTTCCTGCTGTTGGCGCCCACGCTGTGCTTCGGGCTCTATGAGACGAGCCGCAAGCTCGGCGAAGGCCGCCGGCCCTCCTTCGCCGACATCGCCGGGGCGCTGTCGCGCGCGCGCGGGCAGCTTTCGCTTATGACCGGGATGCTGGTGGTCCTGTTCTATCTGTGGCTGCACATGGCGGTGCTGATCTTCCTGCTGTTCCACGGCATGGCGGCGCCGCATCCTGCCAACTTCATCGAGGAAGTGTTCTTCCATCCCCGCAGCGTTGCGTTCCTGTTCGCCGGCACCGGCGCGGGCCTGGTGATCGCCGGCATCGTGTTCGCGGTCTCGGCGGTTTCGATCCCGATGCTGCTGGACCGCGACTGCGGCGTGGTGACGGCGGTGCAGGCGAGCGTCAACGCGGTGACGCGCAACTGGCTGCCGATGGCGCTGTGGGCGTTTCTGATCGTCTCGGCGGTGGGCCTGGGGTTCGCGACGCTGTTCGCGGGGCTGATCGTAACGGTCCCGCTGATCGGGCATGCCACTTGGCATGCTTACAAGGGCGTGATCGACTGGCGCTAGCCCGCTGTCGGCGAAGCCTAGTGCCAGCCATTCAGACGGCCGCATGGCGATTGGATATTGTATAAAATCGCCAATGTTGCTATTTGTTCAATAGGTTGCCATCGACGACTGCCCGGGGGGAGGAAATGGCAAAATCAACCGCGTGGACCGGCGTGTTTCCTGCCGTGACCACCAAGTTCACCGCGGACGACCGGCTCGACATCGCCGAGATGCAGCGTTGCTTCGCGCTGCAGCTCGACGCCGGCGTGCACGGCCTGATCGTGTGCGGCTCGCTCGGCGAGGCCTCGACCCTCGAACCGGAAGAGAAGCTGACGGTGCTGAAGACCGCGGTGCGCGTGGCCGCGGGCCGCGTGCCGGTGCTGCTGACCGTGGTGGACGGATCGACGCGGCGCGCCCAGGTGCTGGCCGAGGCGGGTGCGCGCAACGGCGCAGCCGGCTTCATGGTGCTGCCGGGCGTGCCCTATCGCTCGGACGCGCGCGAGACGCTGGCGCACTACCGCGCCGTGGCGAAGGCCGGCGGCCTGCCGGTCATGGTCTACAACAATCCGGTCAGCTACGGCGTGGACATCACGCCCGCGATGCTGGCGGAGCTCGCCTCCGACCCGCTGTTCGTCGCCGTCAAGGAATCCTCCGACGACGTGCGCCGCGTGACCAGGATCTTCAACGCCTGCGGCGAGCGCTATCGCATCTTCACCGGCGTCGACAACCTAGCGCTCGAGAGTTTCGCCATGGGCGCGCATGGCTGGGTGGCGGGCCTGGTCTGCGCCTTCCCGGCGGAAACCGTGGCGGTGTGGAACCTCGCCCAGGCCGGGCGCCTGGCCGAGGCGGTCGCGATCTATCGCTGGTTCCAGCCCCTGCTCGACCTCGATGTGTCGACCAAGTTGGTGCAGAACATCAAGCTGGTCGAGGCTCTGGCGATCGGTTCGAATGACCGTTGCCGCGCGCCGCGCCTGCCCCTGGCGGGCGAGGAGCGCGCCCGGGTCGAGGCCGTCGTGCGCAAAGCCCTGGCGAACCGCCCTGCCCTGGCCGGACAGAAACGGGCCAGGACCGCCTGACCGAAGCACCGCTGCACCAAGCCCCGCCGTGCCCGGTTCGGTCAGCCTGACGGTCGCGGAGCGCGCGCCGTTCGCCGACGGCCACGCCTTCGGCAATGCCGGTGCCTACGAGCGCCTTCGCGGCCGCGCCCATTTCGCGGTCGACCCCGGGGCGCGGGAGAACGCCGCGGTCGTCGATATCCGCCATGCGCCCGTCGCTACGGATGGACTCATCCATTTCGCCGCGGATTTCTTCATCCTGAAGCCGGCCGACTTGGCGCGCGGCAATCGACGCGTGTTCTTCGACTACGGCAACCGGGGCAACAAGCGCTGCCTGCAATTCTTCAACGACGCCATTGGTTCGAACGACCCGCGCACGCTGGAGCACGCCGGCAACGGGTTCCTGATGCGCCGCGGCTATACGGTCGCGTGGCTGGCGTGGCAGGGCGACTTGCAGCCGGGCGAAGGCCGGATGCTGGTCGACCTGCCGGTCGCGACCGACGGCGGCAGGCCGATCACCGGCCCGGTCCGCGTGGAGTATATAGCGAGCGAGCCGGGCGTGTTCTGCCTGCCGCTCAGCGGACAGGCGGCGGCCAAGAGCTATCCTACGGTTTCCCTCGACACGCGCCAGGCGCGGCTGACGCGGCGGCGCTACGCGGATAGCGAGCGCATCCCGGTCCCGCCCGACGCGTGGTCGTTTGCGCGATTGGAGCAGGGCACCACCGTCGACGGCGGCGGGCGCGAGCGCGCCGTGATCCCCTGCGATACGCACATCCACGTCGTCCAAGGGTTCGATCCCGGCTGGATCTACGAACTCGTCTATACCGCGCGCAACCCGATCGTCCTCGGCCTGGGCCACGCCGCGGTGCGCGATTTCGTGAGCTTCCTGAAGCACGGGGAGGCCGGCAACCCGCTTCGCGGAGGCGGCGCGCGCGTCGAGAAGGCCTACGCCTGGGGCCGGTCGCAGACCGGGCGCTGCATCCGCGATTTTGTCTACCACGGCTTCAACGCCGACGCGGCGGACCGGCGCGTGTTCGACGGCGTGATGCCGCACGTCGCGGGCGGCGGCAAGATGTGGATGAACCACCGCTTCGCCGCGATCATGCCGCTGCCCGGCCAGGAATACGAAAACCACTTCACGCCGGTGGACCTCTTCCCCTTCTCCTACGCCCGGACCACCGACGAGCTGACCGGCAAGACCGACGCGATCCTGAAACGCCCCGAAACCGACCCGCTGGTGATTCATACGGACACGGCGACCGAGTACTGGCAGCGGCGCGGTTCGCTGGTGGTTACGGACACGAAGGGCAACGACCTGACCCTGCCGGATACGGTGCGGGTGTACTTGTGGGCTAGTTCGCAGCACTACGCCGACCCGCAGATGAAAGCGCCGTCGCGCGGTCTGTGCCAGAACCCGGCGAACGTCGTCACGACCTCGATGCTGTTCCGCGCCAACCTCGACAACCTCGATCGCTGGGCCAGCGCCGACAAGCCGCCGCCCGCGAGCCGGATTCCGCGCCGCGCCGACCGGACGCTGGTGACGGCCGAGGAGTGGCGTAGCGGCTTTCCGGCGATCCCCGGCGCCATGACGCCGCGGGGGCCAAGCGGGCTGGACCTGCTCGATTTCGGCCCGGACGTGGATCGCGGGATCGTTTCCGAGGAACCGCCCAGGATCATGCGCGGCAAACGCTATCCCGTTCTGGTGCCCGCGACCGACGCCGACGGCAACGACATCGCGGGCGTGCGCGCGCCGATGGTTGAGGCGCCGCTGGCGACGTATCTGGGCTGGAGCATGCGCGCGAAGGGACTCGGCTACGGCGCCATGGGACCGATCGTCGGCAGCACGATCATGTTTCCCGAGACGCCGGAGGAGCGCGCGCAGACCCGCGATCCGCGCCGCGCGATCCTGGAGCGCTATCCCGACAAGGCGGCCTATGTGCGCGCGATCACCGAGGCCGCACGGCGGCTGGCGGCGGAAGGCCTGATCCCCGAGGAAGACGTCGACCGCGCCGCGGCGCTGGCGGCCGACTGGGGCCGGCCGCGGCACGACGTGAAGCTGGACTGACTGCGGCCGCCCCTCAGGCGATTCCCGCGACGTAGCCGTCGCGCTGGGGATCGGCGCCGCCATCGAGCACGCCGTCGAACATCGCGATGCCGTGGGGCGCGGCGAACGGGTAGCTCAGTGGCGACCGGCGCACCTCGTAGCCCAGCCGTTCCAGGTCGCGCTGGACGGCGCGCGGAATGCGGTTCGATATGTCGATCGCATCGGACGTGGCCGAAAAGCGCGGCGCCTCGACCGCCTCCTGCATGGTCATGCCCCACTCCAGCACGTTGAGCAGCACCTGCAGGATCGCGACGCCGATCCACGCGCCGCCAGGCGCCGCGACCGTCAGCACCGGCTTGCCGCTTTCCAGCACGATCGTCGGCGTCATCGACGAGAAACGCCGCTTGCCCGGCCCGATCGATCCGGCGCGGCCGGGCCGCGGATCGTACCAGTTCATCCCGCCGTTCAGCATGAAACCGCCGCCGGACACAATCACGCCCGAGGGCACGCCCAGCGTGTGGGTCAGCGATACCACCATGCCCTCGGCGTCCACGCAGGACACGGTGGTCGTGCCCTTTGCGTCTGCCGTGACGCGCGTGAGTTTGGCCTTTTCTCCGCGCACGATCCTGGCAGCGCACTCCGCGGCATAGGAGTCGGATAGAAGCCGGTCGAGCGGTGGCGGCGCGAAATCCGGGTCGCCGATGTGTTCGTCCTTGTCGCGACCGGCGATCTTCATCGCCTCGGCTACGACGCGGATGTACCCCGCGCTGTTGTGGCCGAGCGCGGGCAGGTCGAACCGTTCGAGTATCCGCAGCATCTCCGCCACGACGATGCCGCCACCGGGCGGCGGGGGAACCGCGATCTCGTGCCCGCGATACGTGACCGTCAGCGGGTCATGGCGGCGCGGCCGGTAATCCCTTAGATCGGCGAGCGACAGCAAGCCTGAATGCTTTTCCATCTCGGCCGCGATGCTTCGCGCGATGGATCCTGTGTAGAAGCTCTCTGCTCCGTTCGCGGCGATACCGCGCAGCGTCGCAGCCAGTTCGGGGTTGCGCACGGTTTCGCCCACGCGCTTCGGCGTACCGTCCTCGCGCAGGTAGAGCCGCTTACCGTCCGCGGTATAGGAAAGCTTCACCACATAGGGCAGCCGGCCGACCGCGGTCTCGTTCGTGGACATCATGTAATGGACGTGCGGCCGGATCGCCCAGCCTTCGTCGGCGAGCGCGACCGCGCGCTCGAACAGGCTGCGCCAGGGAACCCGCCCGAACTCGCCGTGCGACTGCCCGAACAGGCGCATTATGCCGGGCGTGGTGACGGCGTTGTGCCCCAGCTCGTTGACCCAACCCTTCACCACGTAGCCGTAGCCGTCGCTGCATTCGCGCTCGAAGATGCCGCTCCACATCCCCGGCCGGCATGCCGAAGGGCATGTGGAAAGTCCATCGAGCACGATGTGCTTGCCGCCGCGCGGATCGTAAATCTGCATGGTGCCGAGGCCGCCGATGCCGCACATCAGCGGATCGACGACGCCTTGCGCGAAGGCGCAAGCGAGAACGGCGTCCACCGCGCTGCCGCCGGCGCGCAGCGCGTCGGCGCCCGCTTCGACCGCCTCGGGCTGCGGCGCGGTGATCATCGCGCGCGCCTTGGGCAGGCGCCGCGGCGGCCTGGGCATGGATGGAGGCTCTGGTCGCCCGCGAACGCGCTTAGAAGCGGCGGTCGGGGGCGTTGCCGGCAGCCTTCGGGAGTACCCACCCGGCGACCGTATGCACGGCCGCGCCGAGGACGAACCAAGTCAAGAGAAACGCGCCGGTTTCCAGGAGAAAACTGTGAAACTTGTAGAACAGTTCCGCGATCACCAGCGCAGCGATGAAACTGACGGGCTCGCTGAGGAATGCACGGGGCGAGCGAAGCGATTTGAGCAGCGTGAACATCGTCTGACTCCCGGTTGATTTGGGTATCCTAGGACGCTACGGGCCGGCCGGTCTACCCGACGGCCGGTAGCCTGGCTTTGGCCAACGCAGCGTTGAGCGCGGGCAGGCGACCTTCGCGCGCGCCATGCCAGCGCTTCAATAGGCCATCGAGCTCGGTCGACAGCTTGTCGAACACGTCGCGCGCCTGGCGCGAGGGCGCGTAGTCGCCGCTGTCCACGGTGTCGAACAGCGCGTTGAACTTTTCGTGCAGGCCGCTCGGCCAGAGCTGCGCCTCGCTGTAGTGCACGTCGATCAGCGCGCCGCGGACCGCGTCGAGTTCGGCCGCGAGCTTGCCAACCGCCGTCCTGACCGGCCCCTTCGCGCGCTTTTCGAGCAGTGCCAACTGTGCCCGCACCGCGTCGACTGCGTTGACCGTCGCGTTGACCGTGCCCAGCCGCGCAAGGATTTCCTTGAGGAATTCGAATTGCTCCTCCAAATCGGCCTGGCCCGCCGCGATGCGCGGGTCGGGAAGAATCTCGAACTCCTGCATCTGGCTCGCGCCTGCGGCCAGAAGCCGGACCGCATAGCGCCCCGGCGGCACCATCGGTCCCTCCGGCCGGTGCCACGGCTCCAGGTCCTTGGCCTCCACGTTGGGCACGCCGGGCAGGCGGCGGTTCCACAGGTAACGGTTCAGGCCCTTCAGGGCCGGCGCATTCGCGATGCGGCGCAGCGCCTTCCCGTGTGCGTCCAGGAGCGTCAGGGTCACGCCGCCGGCCGGCGCATCAGCGAGCCAGTAGTGGACGACGACGCCGTAGGGCGGGTTCTGCCCCGAATCGAGATAGATGGTCTCGTACCCGCCGTCGGGCTTTTTCACCGGCAGCACGCGGATCAGGCTGGTTCCGGTGCGCGCATAATTGACCATGCCCGGCCAAGCGGGGCCCCGCGACATGGTGGCCTGAGCAGCGACCCCGGCGAACCCGCCGGCGACGCGGAAGCGCACGCCGTCGCGGGGTCGGAACAGATGCGCGGCGGCGGCCGCACGCCTTGCGCGCAGCAAGTCGTAGACCTGATGGAACGGCGTCAGGTCATCGAGGATCCAAATCGAGCGCCCATGGGTGGCCACGATCATCTCCACCCCCTTGACGATCAGATCGTGGATCGGCGCCACCGGCAGGTTGCCGCCGAGCCGCTGCCAGCGCCCGCCGGCGTCGAACGAGACGTAGATGCCGGTTTCGGTGCCGCAGTAGAGCAGGCCCTTGCGGCTCGGGTCTTCGCGGATCGTGCGCGTGAATTCGTGCACGGGAATCCCCGCGTCGATTTTCGTCCAGGTCTTGCCGGCGTCGGCGGTCTTGTAGAGATAGGGCCGCGTGTCGTCGTGCTTGTAGCGCGTCGCGGCGACGTAGAGCGCGTCTTCGTCGTGCGGCGACGGCTCGACGATGCTGATCAGCGCCCAATCGGGCAACCGTTCCCGCGCGCCGCCCGTGACCCGGCCATGCCGGCCATCGGGCGTGATGTTGGCCCAGGTCTCGCCGCCGTCGTCGGAGCGGTGCACCAGGCCGTCGTCGGTGCCGCACCACAGCCGGTTGCGCCGCTGCGGCGATTCCGCGAGCGCGAAGATCGTGCAATAGACCTCCGCCCCCGTGTTGTCGCGCGTCAGCGGCCCGCCCGAGGGTTTCAGCTTGGCACGGTCGTTACGCGTGAGGTCCTCGCTTACGGTCTGCCAGCTCGCGCCGAGGTCGGTGGAGCGGTGGAGGTGCTGCGAGCACGCCCACAGCACGTCGGGATCGTGCCTGCTGAAGACGATGGGGAAGGTCCAGTTGAAGCGGTACTTGAGCGATTCCGCGCCGGCGCCCCAGCCGTAGAGTTCGGGCCAGGCCTGGTTCTGCCAGTCCTGCTGGGTCTTGTAGTCGTGGAGGTACATGATGTCGTTGGTGAAGCGCCGGCCGACCGGGCCCGAGGCCACCACGTAGTCGTTGTCGTCGTGCTTGATCGCGATGTAGCCGCTTTCGCCGCCCCCGGGCTTCACGTGGTCGCGCTCGGTGATCGCGCCGATCGCCGAGGCGCTCGGGATGCCGATCGCCGTGTTGTCCTGCTGCGAGGCATAGACGCGGTACGGGAACCGATCGTCCGTGATGACGTGGTAGAGTTGCGCCGTGGGCTGGTTGTAGATCGACGACCAGGACTGACCGCCGTTGAACGACACGCAGGCGCCGCCGTCGTTGCCCTCGATCATGCGCCGCGGGTTGGCCGGGTCGATCCATAGCGCGTGGTCGTCGCCGTGCGGCGTGGGGACTTGCAGGAACGTCCGCCCGGCGTCGATCGATTTCCACAGGCGGTAGTTCTGCACATAGACGGTGTCGGGGTCCGCCGGATCGGGCGTCACATGCATGTAGTACCAGGGCCGGGTGCGCAGGCCCGAGAATTCCGACGCCCGCTCCCAGCTCCGCCCGCCGTCGTCGGAGCGGAACAGCGCGCCGTCGTCGGCTTCGACCAACGCCCAGACGCGGCCCCACCCGCGCCCGCCTACGGGCTCGGGCGACACCGCCACGCCGATCTTGCCGAGCATGCCCTTGGGCAAGCCGGGGCTGCGGGAGATGTCGGTCCAGGTGTCGCCGCCGTCGGTCGAACGCCACAGCCCGCATTCTTCGCCGCCGCTGACCAGCGTATGCGGATGGCGCTGCGCCTGCCAGACCGCGGCGTACAGCAGCTCGGGATTCAGCGGGTCCATTGCGATGTCGTGCGAACCTGCGCGTTCGCTCTTGTAGAGCACGTGCCGCCAGGTCTTGCCGCCGTCGCGCGACCGGAACACCCCGCGCTGCTTGCTCGGGCCCCAGGCGTGCCCCAACGCCGCCACATGGACCACGTTCGGGTCCTTCGGGTGGACCACGATGCGGCCGATATGGCGCGTATCGCCCAGGCCCATGTTGGCCCAGGTCTTGCCGGCGTCGGTCGACTTGTAGACGCCGTCGCCGTGCGACACGTCGTTGCGGATGCAGGCCTCGCCGGTGCCGGCATAGATCACGTTGGGAGCGCCCGGCGCCACCGCCACCGCGCCCACCGCGGCGATCTTGAAGAAGCCGTCGGTAGTGCATAGCCAGGTCTGACCGCCGTCGGTGGTTTTCCACACCCCGCCGGCGCAGGCCCCGAAATAGAAAGTCATCGGATCGGCCGGACATCCCGCGACGGCGACCACGCGACCGCCGCGGTGGGGGCCGATCAGGCGCCACTGCGCCGATCCTGCGACACTGTCCCGAATTTGCTGGATCGTGCTTGCCACGTCGGTCGTTCCCATTTCCTGGCGCGCCTCGCGTGAAACGCGGCGCGTCCATTGCCCGATTGCGCCTGGCCGAGGGTCTCAGGTGCGATAGCGCCGCTGCACCATCAGGTTCGCCGCCGCGGTGAGCAGCAGGGTCGCGGTCATCAGAATGAACGACACCGCGGCGCCGAACGGCCAGTTGCTCTTGCCCGCGAACTGCACGTAGACCAGCGGCCCCATCATGACGAACTGCGGGCCACCCAGCAGCACCGGCGTGGCGTAGGCGTTCATGGTGAGGATGAAGCAGAAGATCGCGCCGGCCGCGAAGCCCGGCAGCGCCAGCGGCAGCAGAACGCGCCGCGCCATGGTGAACGGCCCGGCGCCAAGGCTGAAGGCCGCGTCCTCGACCGCGCGGTCGATGCCCTCGATCACGCTCTGCAGCGTCAGGACGACATAGGGAAGGTTGACCGCGAGTATCCCCATCACCACCGCGAACTCGGTGTACATGAACCGGACCGGCTCGTCGATGACGCCCAGCCAGAGCAGCACGACGTTGAGGAACCCTTTGTTGCCGAACAGGGTCATCCAGCCGGCCGCGCGCACCGCGTTGCCGACGAACAGCGGCAGCACTACCACCATGATCAGGAGATTCTTGAAGCGGCTTTCCGTGCGCGCGAGCTTGTAGGCGAGCGGGAACGCCAGCACTAGGCAAAGCAGGGTCACCGTCACCGCAACGCGCAGCGTGCGGTAGAATGCGGCGGTGTAATACGGATCGGTGAAGAACAGATAGTAGTTCTCGACGGTCAGCGCCTCGACCATCAGCTTGCCGGGGACGAACTGGTTCAGGCTGTACCGGAACAGGATCAGGACCGGCAGCAGGAGCCCGATCGTGACGAAAATCGTCGCCGGCCCGACCAGGAATGCGGCGGTAGAGAGCCGCCCGCCGCGCTTCTCACGCGCGGCGAGCGACCCGAGACTGCCGGCCGCGGCCGAGGCGGTCATGTCGGCCCCGTCGGCCCAGCCCTAGCCTTTGAACTCCTTGTCCCAGAAGTCTTTCAACTCGGCGGTACGCTTTGCCAGGAACTCGAGATCGGGATTGACCAGGAGCTTCTCTTCTTCCGGCGTGAAGCCGATCCGCTTGCGCAGCTCGTCAGAGATTTTCGCGTTGCCGACCACCGGGTTGTAGCCCATATCGACCGCGAAGGCTTCCTGCGCCGACGGCTCCATGGCCGCGTCGAGGAACGCATAGGCCCCTTCCTTGTTCGGGGCGTTCTTCGGGATCGTAAAGCCCGAGACGTACGTGATGAGGCCTTCCTTCGGCGCCACCGTCAGGATGTTGGCTCCGGCATCCTGCCACTGCTTGGCGCGAGCTTTCCACATGATGCACAGGCCGATTTCCTCCGTCTGCAGCGCCTGGGCCAACGCCTCGTTCGAGGGATAGATGCGCGGCTTCAGCTTCTTGAGGTCGAGCAGCGCCTTCTTCGCCTTCTCGAAGTCGCCGGTCTTGCCGCCGGCCACCAGCGCCGCCGCCATCGTGGTGTAGACGTGCTGGATGTCGATCACGCCGACCTTCCCCTGGTACTTGGGATTCCACAGGTCGGCGATGCCGGTCGGCTTGTCCGGGATCAGCTTCGGGTTGTAGAGCACGACCTTGCCGCTGTAGATGTGCGGCGAGAAGTACGGCGAATCGGCGATGTTGAAGGTCTTGATCACGTTTTTCGCGTTCTTGAGCTTGGATAGGTCGAGCTTTTCCAGGACGCCCACCTCAACCAGATCGGGAATATCGGTCGCCGCCAGCGCTTGGATGTCCGAGGTGCCCTTGGGCAAGCGCTGCTCCGCGATCGTCTTGGTCTTGCGCTGGGTGCTCTGCGCCTCGTCGTTGACCACCTCCCAGCCCTTGGGCGCCATGAGCGGCGTCGAGATGTTCTTGGTGAGCAGCTTGGAATAGTCTCCACCCCAGGTCGACAGGACGATCTTCTTGTTCGCCTGGCCGTAGGCCGGGAAAGCGCCGAGCACCCCGGCGCCTGCCACCGCCGCCGCGCCCTGAAGCACGCTGCGCCGGCTGATAGAGGGCTTGCCCATTTTGGTCATCGCGATTCTCCTTTCGATTGGCATTCGATTGCCGATTGACGAACCCGCTCTATGACTTGCCTGCATGCTCGCCGGCCAGCACCACGGCTGCGGCGGCCGGCCAACCCACGTCGATCTTGTCGCCTTCCCGCGGCAGCTTGGCGTCCGCGCGATTGGGCTGGCTCACCACCACCCGGTCGACGGACGAAACGCGCACGTGCACGTCGATCGACGCGCCGAGATACGACACCAGCTCGACGGTCCCGCTGATCCGATTCTCCAGCCCCGCAGCACCCGGTCCCAGGACCAGCCGCTCGGGCCGCAGCGCCATGATTGCCGGCCCCGAGGCGCCATTGGCCGGGCAAGCGATCGTCACGCCCCCCTCGGTTTCGAAGCGGCCGGGCTGCACGACCCTGCCCGAGAGCAGGTTGCTGCGCCCGACGAATCCGGCCACGAATTGGTCGGCCGGCCGCTCGTACAGCTCGCGCTGCGTGCCGACTTGGCGCACCGAGCCTTCCGACATCACCACCAGCCGGTCGGCCATGATCAGGGCCTCTTCCTGGTCGTGCGTCACCATCACGGTCGTGATGCCGAGCTCGTGCTGCAACTCGCGGATCTCCACGCGCACCGTTTCGCGCAGCTTTGCGTCGAGGTTCGACAGCGGCTCGTCCAGCAGCAGCACGTCGGGCCGGATCACCAAGGCCCGCGCCAGCGCCACGCGCTGCTGCTGCCCCCCCGAGAGCTGCCGCGGCAGGCGTTCGGCCAGGCCGCCGAGACGCACTAGGCGCAGCGCCTCGGCCACGCGCGGCCCAATCTCGGCCTTCGGCACCTTGCGCATCTCCAGGCCAAAGGCGACGTTCTCGGCAACCGTCAGGTGCGGGAACAGCGCGTAGCTCTGGAACACCATGCCTGCGTTGCGCTTCCACGGCGGCAGGGCGGTCACGTCCTTGCCGCCGAGCCTCACGCGCCCGCCCGTGGGCGCGATGAAGCCCGCGATCATGCGCAAGGTGGTAGTCTTGCCGCAGCCGCTCGGCCCCAGCAGCACGACGAACTCCCCGTCACGTACATCCAGGGAAACCTCGTGCACCGCCACGGTGGTGCCGAAATGCTTGGACAGCCGCTCGATTTCCAGCCGCGCCATCGTTCAAACCACTCTGGACAGCTTGACGAAGCGGTCGGTGACGATCATGGCCGTGCCGATCAGAAGGATCTGCAACACCGAAACCGCCGCGATCGTCGGGTCGATGCGCCATTCAAGGTATTGCAGGATCGTGATCGGCAGCGTCGTGCGTCCGGCGCCCACCAGGAACATCGACATTTCCAGATTGCCGAACGAAACCACGAAGCCGAACAAGGCCGCGGCGACGATTCCCGGCCGGATGCTGGGCAGCGTGATGCGGAAGAAGGTCGCGACAGGCGTGGCGCCGAGATTTTGCGCGGCCTCCTCCGTGCTACGGTCGAGGCCGGCGAGACTCGCGGTGACCAGCCGCACGGTCCAGGGAATCACCAACAGGATGTGGCCCGCGATCAAGCCGGCGATCGAGCCCAGGATCGGCAACTCGGTCAGGATGGTCGCTTCGACGTGGAACACGTAGAGCGACGTGCCGAGCACGATTCCGGGCACCACCAGCGGCAGGAGCAACAGATTGCCGAGCGGCTCGCGGCCCAAAAAACGGTAGCGCGCAAGACACAGCGCTCCCGGGACGCCCAGGGTCAGCCCCAACACCATTGCCGCGACCGCCACTTCGAGGCTCAACAAGAATCCGTCCACGAACTTCGGATTTTCGCCGATCGTGAAGAACCATTTCAGACTGTACCCGTCGGGTGGAAAGGACGGGATCGCCTGGCGGAAGAACGCGAGCCACGTGACGAACGCCAGCGGCAGGAGGATCAATCCCAGCGTCGCGCCAGCGGCGCCGGTCAACGCCCAGCGCCCCACGGTCCGCTTGTCGATCGCAGCCAGCGCCGCCATCGCCGCCAGAACCTAGAGGCGGATCGCGGCGGCGTCATCGCGCGCCTTGCCGCAACTCGAGTAATGACCGATCATGCGCTCAGCCTCAGCCGCAAAAAAACGCGGCGTCGGCCGGCGGCTTGCATCGCCCGGCATTCGCTCGCTCCCCCGAAGCGCAATCAGTTGCAGCGAGTCCTATCAAAGGAGCCGATTTTATACAATATCCAATCGGCATATTGCTCGGCTGTCCTCGGTCATGTTAGGACCAGCGGAAGAAAGAGATGTGAATGGCGGCAAATCCCGCCGCTTTTCGTCTCGTGATCCGAGGGGGGCGGTCCTGCCGGCAGCGACGCGCGGGACCGAGGCGGATGCTTTGAGCAACTACGCCAGAAATGCCATGGCCGGGCAGTTCGCGCACCGCACGGTGGCGGCATCGGCGGCCGACGCCATCCGCCGCAAGATATTCGACGGCCGATTGAAGGACGGCGAGCCGCTGCGCCAAGACCTGCTGGCGGCTGAATTCGGTATCAGCCGCACGCCGGTGCGCGAGGCGCTGGTGCAGCTCGAGGCCGAAGGCTTGGTCAAGATCGAGCCGCACAAGGGCGCGGTGGTGGCCGGAGCCTCGATCACCGGCATCGAGGAGACGTTCGAGTTGCGCGAACTTCTGGAAACCAGGCTGCTGGCGCTTTCGGCGCCGCGCCTGACCCCCGAGGATTTCGCCCAGATCGACGCGATCCTGAAAGAATACTCCGCCGAATTGCGCAACCAGAACGTGATGCGCTGGGGCGAGCTCAACACGATCCTGCACTCGCGCCTGTATTCGCGCGCCGGCCGGCCGCAGATCCAGGCGATCGTCGACAAGCTGCTTCTCGCGTCCGACCGATATACCCGCATGCAGCTTCTGCACACCCACGGCCTCGAACAGGCCGAGCGCGAGCACGCGGAGATCGTGCGGCTTTGCCGCGAAGGCAAGATCGCCGAGGCCGAGGCCGCGCTGGCGCGGCACATTCGCGCGGTCAAGGACGCGCTGATCGGTTTCGTGGCGCAACCCGCGACGGGTGTGTTCGCGCCGCCCGATGCCGCCGCCGGTCCGATGCGATAGGCGGGACAATTCCAACCGGAGTGCAGCGATCCATGGCGCAGATTCTGTTCAAGAACGCGAAGCTGCTCGACCCCCACGAGGACGAGCTCCAGGGCGGCGTCTCGGTATTGGTCGAGGGCGAGACGATCCGCGAGGTGTCGGAGAAACCGATCAAGGCCAAGAACGCGGCCGCGATCGACTGCAAGGGCCGGACGCTGATGCCGGGCCTCATCGATTGCCACGTCCACGCCTGCCTGTCCGAAGTGAACATCCGCTACCTCGAAGCGATCCCCCTGACGCTGATGACCGCGCGCGCGTCCGAGCTGCTGCGCGGCATGATCGACCGCGGCTTCACTACGGTGCGCGACACCGGCGGATCGGATTGGGGCTTGCGCGACGCGGTCGCGCAAGGGTTGCTTGCCGGCCCCCGGATGTTCATCGCCGGCCGCGCGATCGGGCCCACAGGCGGGCATTCCGACGCCAGGCGCCGCACCGATTTCGGCACGAGTTGCCGCTGCTGCAACGCGATGAACTTCTGCCTGGAAGTGGCGGACGGCGCGGACCACGTGCGCAAGGCGGCGCGCGAACAGCTGCGCCAGGGCGCAGACCAGATCAAGATCATGGTTTCGGGCGGCGTCGCAAGTCCTTACGACCCGCTCGACAGCCGCCAGTTCTCGCTTGAGGAAATCAAGGCCGCGGTGGACGAGGCCGAGGCCTTCGGCAAGTACGCCCAGGCGCACGCCTACACGCCCGAGGCCATCCAGCGCGCGGTCGGCCAGGGCGTGCGGACGATCGAGCACGGCAACCTGATCGACGAGAAATCGGCCAAGTTGATGAAACAGAAGGGCGCGTACATGGTCGCCAACCTGATCGCCTACTACGCGATGAAGGAGCGCGCGGCGCAGTTCGGCATGACCGCTGATATGCTGGCCAAGAACGATCTGGTGATCGACGGCGGCCTGCGCTCGCTCGAGATCTGCAAGCGCGCCGGCGTGAAGGTGGGTTACGGCAGCGACCTGTTGGGGCAACTCCAGGTCGAGCAGAATCGCGAATTCCTGCTGCGGCGGGAAGTGTTGAAGCCGATCGAGATCATCCGCCAGGCCACCTTGGTGGGCGCCGAGATCGTGCGGCGCGAGGGCAAGCTCGGCGTCGTCAAGCCCGGCGCCCATGCCGATATCCTGGTGGTGGACGGCGACCCGATCAAGAAGCTGGAGCTGCTGACCGGCCAAGGCGAACATTTGTCCGTGATCATGAAGGCGGGACGCTTCCACAAGAACCGGCTGGCGGCGTAGGCTCGGCGCCGTTCCCGGACAGGAGTGGACCATGCCCAGCGACTCGATTTCCCAGTCCCTCGCCGCCGGCGGAATCGAAAGCCTGCGGCCGATGCTCATGGGCACGCGCCACATGGCCGTGGCCGGCCATTACGGCGCCGCGCACGCCGCGTTCACGATCCTCGAGGCGGGCGGCAACGCCGTGGACGCGGGCGTTGCGGCGGGCATTGCCCTCGGCGTGCTCCAGAGCGACCTGGTCAATGTGGCCGGGGTGGCGCCGATCATGATCTACCTCGCGGACAAGCGCGAAGCGCTGACCATCAGCGGCCTCGGCACCTGGCCACGGGCGGTCGATCCCGACCTGTTCCGCCGCGAGCATGGCGGGCACATTCCCGAGGGCATCCTGCGCACCGTGGTGCCGGCGGCGCCCGATGCCTGGATTCTGGCGCTGGAGCGGTTCGGCACGATGAGCTTCGCGGACTGCGCGGCGGCCGCGACCCGCTTCGCGGGCGAAGGCTTCCCCATGTACCGGCTGATGGCCGACATGATCGCGATGCACGAGGCGGAGTATGCCCGCTGGCCGTCGAGCGCCGCGGTTTACCTGCCCGGCGGCAAACCGCCCAAGGCGGGCGAAATATTCGTGCAGGCCGATCTCGGCCGCACGCTTCAGTTCATGGCCGACCAGGAGAAGGCCGCGGCGGGCAGAGGCCGCAAGGCGGGCCTGGAAGCGGCGCGGGACGCGTTCTATCGCGGCGACATCGCCCAGGCGATCGTCCGGTACCATCGCGAGAATGGCGGCCTGATGCGCGCGGAAGACTTGGCGGGCTACCGCTCGGAAATCGAGAAGCCGGTCAGGACCCACGCCCTGGGCATGGAACTCTTTGCCTGCGGGCCGTGGTGTCAGGGCCCGGTACTGCCGGAGATGCTGAACATTCTCAACGGCATCGACCTCAAGGCCATGGGCCACAACTCGCTCGACTACGTCCACATCGTCACCGAGGCGATGAAGCTCGCCTTCGCCGACCGCGAGCGCTATGTCGGCGACCCGCGCTTCGTCGACGTGCCGGTGGACGCTCTGCTGTCGCCGGCCTATGCCGCCAAGCGCCGCACCATGATCCGGCAGGACCGCGCCTGGGCGGAGATGCCGCCGGCGGGCGAGGTGGACGGCTTCGCGCACCGCCATGGCCCCGCCCCCACCGCGACGCGCGCCGCGGCCGGGGCCAAGGATACCTCCTATGTGTGCGTCGCCGACCGCCATGGGAACCTGTTCTCGGCCACGCCCAGCGACTCTTCGAACGACATGCCGGTGGTGCCGGGCCTCGGCATTTGCCCGTCCTCGCGCGGCTCGCAGAACTGGGCCGATCCCAGTCACGCTTCGTCGGTCAAGCCGGGCAAACGGCCACGCCTGACCCCCGCCCCGGCCCTTGCGATTCTCGACGACGGCGCGATCATGCCGATCGGCACGCCCGGCGGCGACGTGCAGGCCCAGGCGATGCTGCAGGTGCTGCTGAATATTTCCGTATTCGGAATGAGCCTGCAGCAGGCCGTGGAGGAACCGCGCTTCGCTTCCTACAGCTTCCCCGACTCGTTCGAGCCGCACGGCTATCAGCCCGGCGTGCTGCACGCGGAAAGCCGCGTGCCCAAGCATGTGCGCGACGGCCTCGTGCAGCGGGGACACAAGATCGCGGACTGGCCCGAGTTCGTCTGGCGCGCGGGCGCGGTGTGCGTGTTGAAGGACGACCGGCGACGCGGCGTGATTTCCGGCGGCGCCGATCCGCGCCGGCCGGCCTATGCCTGCGGCTGGTAGCGGCCGCGCCTAGCGCGCCGCCGCCGGAATCGGGAACACCGCGAGTCGCTCGGGCGCGAGCCCTTGCGGCCGGTAGCGCAGCATAACGATCAGCAGGGCGGCGATCAGCAGCTCCCGCAGCGCCGCCCCCTGCACGGCGGAAATGAATGGCACTAGCGGGATGACGAACCGCGTGGATTCGAGCAGGAACACGATCACGAACGCGCCGAGCACGGCGCCGCGGTTGTTGCCGACCCCGCCGGTCAAGAGCGCGAGCTTGATGTAGAGGGTCAACAAGGGAACGAAGATGTCGGGCGCAATGTAAGAGGTATAGTGCGCGTAGAGCGCACCCGAGAGGCCCAGGGCCGCGGCGCCCACGGCGAAAGCCTTCACCTTGAACGCGGTCACGTGCTTGCCGGCGACCGCCGCCACCTGCTCGTCGTCGCGGATCGCGCGCAGAACCCGGCCGAAAGGAGCCACGCGCAGGCGTTCGGCCAGGACATAGGCCACGGCCACGATGGCCCCAGCCATGCCCAGGTACATCAAGTTGAACATTTCGGGCGAAATCCCGCCGCGCAGCGGCCCGGCGATGCCGGAAATGCCGTCGGTGCCGTTGGTGAGCCAAATTGCGTTGCTGGCAACGATGCGGATCGACTCGGCGAAGCCCAGGGTGACGATCGCGAGATAGTCGCCGCGCAGACGAACGGTGATCAGCGCCACGCCCACGCCCACCAGCGACGCGGCGCCGGCGCCGAGCGCCATGCCCGCCCAGATCGGCACGCCGAGCTTGATGGTGGAAAGCGCGGTCACGTAAGCCCCGACGGCGAAAAAGCCGACCAGGCCCAGGTTCACCATGCCCGCCAGGCCCCATATCACGTTGAGCCCGAGCGCCATCAGCGCATAGATGCAGGCCGAAACGCCCATGGCAATCACGTAGTTGGTCACCGCGCACCCCGCCTAATAGGCCCGCTGGCCCAGAATGCCGCGCGGCCGGAGCGTCAGCACCAGAAGGATGGCGACGAAGCCGACCGCGCTGCGGTAGTCCGGCGACAGGAACAGCAGGCACAGCTCCTCGCCGACCCCAACCGTCAGCGCGCCGACGACCGCGCCCGGAATGCTGCCGAGCCCGCCGACCACGGCCGCGGCGAACACGCTCAGGATCGCCCGGAACCCCGTGAGCGGGTCGATCGTGGTGTCGAGCCCGATCAGCATGCCGCCGAGACCGGCCAGCCCCATGCCGACGAAGCTGACCAGCCGGCCAACCGTGTCGGCATTGATGCCCTTGATACCCGCCAACACTGGGTTGTCCGCCACCGCCCGCATCGCCTTTCCGGTGCGCGTGAAGGCGAGGAACAGGAACAGCGCCGCCATCGTCGCGATCGCGATGCCAAGATTCTGCACCTGTTGCGGACCCACGCGGATCGAGCCGAAACGCCAGTCCCGCATGATCGGCAGGTCGTAGCCGCGCAGGTCGTTGCCGAAGCCGAACCGCACCACGTTCTCGAGCGCGATCGTGAGCGCGATCGACGCGATGGCCGTGGTGATGAACCCGGCGGGACGGAAGCGTTTCAGCACCGCCTCGTCGGTCGCGACGCCGACGAGCCCCGCCCCGAGGAACGCAAACAGCACCGAAGGCAGGACGGGCAGCCCCAGCTTGACGTTGGCGATGTAGCCGGAAAACGCGCCAATGGTCGCATGCGAAGCCAGCGCGAAGTTGGGAAAGCGCAAGACGGCGTAGATCGTGGTCAGTCCGATCGCCGGCACCGCGAGAATGGTGCCGGCCATCACGCCGTTGACCACGAGTTGCGCGATCTCGGTCAGGATCGGCGGCATGGCCTCCGCTTTCCAGGATCGCCGCCTAGAACACCTTCAGGAACTCGATCTTGCCTTTGGCGATCTTGCTGTAGCGGAACTTGCAATCGAGGATGTCGCCGATCTCGTTGAAATCGCACGGCCCGCTGGCGCCCTCGTAGTTGATCTCCTTGCCTTGTGCCAGAAGCTTGAGGCCGTCGACGGCGCTGTACACTTTCTCGCCGCCCCCTTGCGAGATCTTGCGCACGTTGTCGCGCATGCCCGTGCCGGTCGCCTCCTTGGCCTTGGTCATCGCCAGGCAAACGAGACTCGCCCAATCCGTCGCCGCGCATTCATAGGAATCCGGCGCGTCGAGCCCGAGCCGCTTCTTCGCCAGCGCATAGGCCGGCGAATTGACGTCGGCCGAGGGCTGGACGATGTAGATGCCTTCGGTCACTTCCTGCGGCAGCGAGTCGACCACCTTTTGCGTCATCACGTAGGACTGCGTGAAGCGCGCGCCGCCGTAGCCCGCGCGGTACAAGTCGCGCACCACCACCGCCACGTCGGGCGAGTAGCCGTTGAGGTAGATCATGTCCGGGTTCGTCTTGAGCGCCTGATCGACCTCGGAGCGGTAGGTGGTCTTGTCCTTGTCGTAGATCAGGCCGCCGACCATCTGCGAGCCGAACTTGGGCAGCACCTCCTTCACGCGGTCCTGCGTCGGCTGCGAGAACGGCGCCTGGATCGACATCACGAACACGCGCTTGGCACCGGTCGAGGCGATGAACTCAGCGTGACGCGCGGCCTGAAGGTGGTTGTTCGGCTGGGTGCGGATCAGATAACCCTGATGCGGCAGGAGCGTGATCGAGTCCGCGCCGGACGTCGTGCAGAGGAAGACTTTCGCTTCCCAGCACAGCGGCGCCACCGCCGTGGTGACCGCGGAGGCCCAGGTGCCCAGGATCGCCGGCACCTTGTTCACGTCGATCAGCTTGCGCGCCGCGCGCACCGCGGCCTCGGGGTTGGTCTGGGTATCGTCGACCACGGTGTCGATCTTGCGGCCGAGCACCCCGCCGGCGGCGTTGACCTCGGCGAACACCTGCTTCATCGCCTTCTCCATGCGCGGTCCATCGGCGCCGCCGGCGCCGGTCAGCGGCGTGAGGATGCCGAGCGTAATCGGCTGCGCCTGCGCGCGTACGACGGCCGGCGCGAACCCGGCGAAGGCGAGCGCGCCAGCGCCCTGCACGAAGCGGCGGCGGGAAGCAGTCAAGCGACGGATGTTCATGGCGAAACTCCCTTTCCCCGGGTGGAACCCCGCGGGATTCGTTGCCTGTGAAACGGAATGCCCGGGCGGCCCTTTATCAGCCCCCGAGGAATATACGCCTGATGTCCGGGTCGGCGGCAAGCGCGGCCGCCCGGCCGGTGCGGTGGTTGCGCCCGTCGACCAGGATGTACGCGCGATGGGCGATCGCCAGCGCCTCGTTCGCGTTCTGCTCGACCATGGCGATCGCCACGCCCTCGCGGTTGACCGCGCCGATGCTCTCGAACAGGCGTTCCGCCGCCACCGGCGACAGGCCGGCCGAAGGCTCGTCCAGCAGCAGGATCTTGGGCTCGACCATCAGCGCCATCGCCATGGCGAGCATCTGGCGCTCGCCGCCCGAAAGCGCGCGCGCGGCATAGCGGCGCTTGCGTGCCAGGACCGGGAACCGCTCGAACACCAACTCGATCCGCCTCTTGCTGCCCCCGGGATCGACGTAGCCGCCCATCTCGAGGTTTTCCCGCACCGACATGGTGGGGAAGATGTTCTGCTCCTGCGGCACATAGGCGATGCCCATGCGCGCAATGTCGCGCGGCGCGCGGCCGGCGATGGATTCGGCGCCCAGGCGGATGTCGCCCCTGCCGGGCTTCAGCAGCCCGGCGATGGCCTTCAGCAACGTCGACTTGCCCGCCCCGTTGGGCCCGATCACGCCCACGATCTCGCCGGGCTCGATGTCGAAATCCACGCCTTTCAGCACCTCGTCGGCGGCGCTGTAGCCCGCGACCAGACCGGCGACGCTCAAGAGGCCCATCGCCGCCGTCCCATATAGGCTTCCTGCACCGCGGGGTCGTGGGCCAAGTCCTTGAAACCGCCCTCGGCAAGGTTGCGCCCCTCGGCCAGCACCACCACGTGGTCGCAGAGTTCGGCGATCGTATCCATGTGGTGCTCGATCAGAAGAATCGACAGGCCGTCGCCGACCAGGCCGCGCAGATGCCCGGCGATCTCGCGCGTGAGCGTCGGATTCACGCCCGCCACCGGCTCGTCCAGCATGATCAGCTTCGGGCTGGCCATCAGCACCCGCCCTATCTCGAGCAGCTTCTTCTGGCCGCCGCTGAGACTGGCGGCGGGATCGTTCAGCATGCGAACGAGATTGAGCCGCCTGGCGACGGCGTAGGCGCGCTCGACGAGCTCGCCCTCGCGCCGCAGCGCGGCGCCGAGCCGCAGCAGCGCCGCGCCGACTCGCTCGCCCGGCTGCCGGTCGCCGTAAAGCAGCAGGTTCTCGTAGACGCTGAGGCGCGGAAAGCCGCGCGCGATCTGGAAGGTGCGCACCAGGCCCGCCGCCGCGATGCGGTCCGGCCGCCAGCCCGTGATGTCGCAGCCGTCGAACCGGACCGTCCCGGAATCCGGCGGCACCACGCCGGAGATGCAGTTGAACAACGTGGTCTTGCCGGCGCCGTTGGGCCCGATCAGGCCGGTGATGCGTCCCGCCTCGACCGAAAGGCTCACGCCTTCGAGAGCGTGCACGCCGTAGAAGCTGCGCGATACTCCCTGGACCTCCAGCAGCGCCACGTGTTCCCCCGTCGATCCCCGATCGGCCGCCCGCGCGACCCTACCACGATGCCGGGGTCATGGCGCTACGAATGCCGGCGCCAGAATCGCGGCGATCACGCGTCCCTTCTCTTCGTCCTCGGCCGTAAACCAGTCCGCCTTGTGCGACACGTTCATGGTGCCGAGCCGCCGCCCCGCGAACGCGATCGGCACGTTCATGATCGCCCCGATGCCGAGGCCGAAAATCAGCTCGTAGTCGGCGAACGCCTGCTTCACCTGCTCGGGGTTCCGGGCCACGAACACCTGACCTTGCTTCAGCACCACCCGACCCCAGTGCGTGTCCTTCTTCTTCTTCCGGCCGCCCACGGAGTAGGCCGCGGTGTTGCTGCTATAGACGCGCTCGACCTCCTCAAGCGCCTCGTGCGTGCGCATGACGGTGAACAACGTGTGGCCGATCGTACGCTTGACCAGGGCATCGGCGGCGGCGAACAGCGCATGCGGCGGTTTGTCGGCGGCGACCACGGCCAGGGCAGCTAGATCGCGCGTGGTAAGCGGCTGGCGGCTCGTCATTTCCGTTGCTCCAACTTCCGGCCCGCGCAATGCCGCGCGACGTCGGCATGGGTGGCGAACCAAACACCCTGGTGCGCCTTCATGTGCGCGATCAGCTCTTCGAGGATGAAAATGCGGGAGCGATAGCCGATCACGTGCGGATGCATGGTGAGAAGGAACAGCCCGCCTTCGGCGTACGCCCGGTCGAATTCGCGCCGGAAGATGCCGAGCACCGCCTCCGGCGGCGTGTAGGGCCGCAGCGCCTGGAAACGGTTCATGTTGAAATAGACGGCGTCGTCGCGGATCCATTCCACCGGCAGCTCGACCACACCCGTCGCTTCGCCGTTCTCCAGCAGTTCGTACGGATCGTCGTCCGCCATCATCGAGGAGTCGTAGAGGAGCCCCAGCTCGCGCTCGATCTTGAGGGTCGCCGGCGAGAAATCCCACGACGGCGTGCGCATGCCCACGGGCCTGACGCCCGTGATCCTCTCCAGCGTGTCGGCGGCGCGGAAATGCAGCTCGCGTTCCTGCGGCTCGGGCACGACGGAGTTCAGTTCGTGGATCCAGCCGTGCAGGCCGATCTCGTGGCCTTCCGCTACGACGCGGCGCTGCTCGTCGGGATGCAGCAACGCCGACACCCCCGGCACGAAGAACGTCGCCTTGACGCCATGGCCGGCCAGGAGCTTGAGGATTCGCGGCACGGCCACGCGGGCCCCATATTCTCCCTGCGACATCCGGCCGATCGACTTGCCGCCGTCGCGCAGCTCGTTGGTTTCGTGGTCGCTGTCGAACGACAACGCCACTGCACAGCGCGCGCCACCGGACCAGGCGGCCGGCCTCAGCGACCGGCCGGCACGGACCTGCCCCACGCGCCGGCGCCATTCCTGTTCCGGCCATTGCCAGGGTTCCATGTCGTTTCCCTTCTTTCCCGAATGCTCTCAGACCTCTGGAATCAAGTGGCACGCGGCCAGCCGCTGCGGTCCCGCCCCGCGCAGTGGAGGAACCTCGGTCTTGCAGCGCGGCTCGGCCAGCGGACAACGGGGATGGAAGTGGCAACCCGGCGGCGGCGCCAGCGGTGACGGCAACTCGCCCGCGATTGGCCGGAAATCGTGGCGCTGCTCGCGCCGGCGCTTGAGGCGGGGCACACTGGCGAGCAGGGCCTGGGTGTAGGGATGCTTCGGCGCCGAATAGATCGCGGCAGTGGGCCCCTGCTCCACGAGCCGGCCCAGATACATGATGGCGACGCGGTCGCTGACGTGCCGCACCACGCCCAGATCGTGGCTGATGAACAGGGCCGTGAGGTTGAGCGCCCGGCGCAGCTCGAGGAACAGGTTCAGCACCTGCGCCTGGATCGACACGTCGAGCGAGGCCACGGGCTCGTCGCAGATCAACAGGTCGGGCTGCATGGCGAGCGCGCGCGCGACTGCGATGCGCTGGCGCTGCCCGCCCGAGAACTGGTGCGGGTAGCGCCCGACATAGGACGGATCGAGGCCGACGCGGCCCAGCCATTCCGCGACGTAGGCGCGGGCACCGGCGCGATCGACGAGCCCGTGCGCGACCGGCCCCTCCGCGATCGCGTCGCCGATGCGCCGGCGCGGATTGAGCGAGGCGAACGGGTCCTGAAACACGGTCTGCACGCGCGTGGTGAGCTTGCGCGGATGCGCACCGGCCGACATTACCCGCTCGCCGCCCAGCAGCGCCTCGCCTTCGCTCGGCGGCAGGATCCCGGCGGCGATGCGGCCGAGGGTGGACTTGCCGCAGCCCGACTCCCCTACCAGCCCCAACGTCTCGCCCCGGTCGATGGTCAGCGAAACACGCTCGACCGCCCGCACCTCCCGCGTTTCCACCGCGGCGCCGAGCTTGGCGGCCAGACGGTCGCCCAGCGACATCGGCCGCCGGAACCGCTTGGAGACGGAGCGAAGGTCGAGCAGCGGCGCGTTCATGCCGCCTCCAGGGGATGGAAGCAGCGCACCGCGCGGTCTTCGCCGCAAGCCGCGATCTCGGGCATTTCAGCACACGCTTGATCGGCGCGAGTGCATCGGGCGCGAAACGCGCAGCCCGGCGGCAGGTCGATCAGCGCCGGTATGCTGCCGGGTATCTGCGTCAGCGCGCTGCCCGGCGGCACTTCGCCCGGAACGGAGCCGAGCAACCCGCCGGTGTAGGGATGGCGCGGCGCCGCCAGCACCGCGTCGGCCGGTCCCTGCTCGACGATGCGCCCGGCATACATGACCGCGATGTCGTGCGCGAGGCTCGATACCACCGCGAGGTCGTGCGTGATCCAGATCAGCGCCACGCCGGTTTCGGCGCTGAGCCGCTGCATCTCGTGCAGGATTTGCCCCTGGATCGACACGTCCAGCGCCGTGGTCGGCTCGTCGGCGATGATGACATCGGGCCGGTGCAGGAGGGCGATGGCGATCGCCACCCGCTGGCGCATGCCGCCCGAAAGCTGGTGCGGATAGGCCTCGAGGCATTGCTCGGGCGACGGCAGGCCGACCCGGCCGAGCACGGCGACGGAGCGCCGCCGCGCCTCGCCGGTGCTGAGCAGCTCGTGTGCGCGCAGCGCCATGAGCATCTGCGTGCCGACGCGCAGCACGGGGTTGAGCGTCATCATCGGGTCCTGGAAGATCATGGCGATGCGGCGTCCGCGCACGCGCCGCAATGCGTCGTCGCCGAGGTCGGTGAGCTCGCGTCCGTCCAGCCTCACCGACCCGGCGACCACGCGGCCGGGCGCATCGATCAGGCCAACGATCGACAGGCCGGCGACGGTCTTGCCCGAGCCGGACTCGCCCACCAGGCCCAGCACCCTGCTGCGCTCGAGCGTGAGATCGATGCCGTCGACGGCCCTGACCACACCGTCGCGCGTGAAGAAATGCGTGCGCAATCCGCGCACTTCGAGCGCCGCGCTCACCGCTTGAGTCTCGGGTTGAGCTGGTCGCGCACCTGGTCGCCGACGAGATTGATGGCGAGAATCAGGATGATCAGCGCCACGCCGGGATAGATGGAGATCCAGTAGCGGCCCGACAGCATGTACTGGAACCCGTTGGCGATCAGCATGCCGAGCGAGGGCTCGGTCACCGGAAGCCCGAGGCCGAGGAAGGACAGCGTGGCCTCGAGCGCGATCGAGTTCGCGACCTGGACCGTGGCCACGACGATCAGCGGCGGCATGCAGTTGGGCAGAATGTGGCGGAACACGACGGCGCGGGCCGGCAGCGGCGTCGAGAGCGCGGCTTCCACGTACTCTTTGGCGCGTTCCGCCGCCGCCGCGCCGTGGGCGGTGCGCGCGAAATAGGCGTATTGCGCGGTAACCAGCGCGGCGATGAGCTGCGCTTTGCCCTGCCCCAGAATCGCCGAGAGCACCAGCGCCAGCAGAATCGCGGGGAACGACAGCTGCAGGTCCACGAAGCGCATGATGAGCATTTCGACGCGGCCGCCGGCGAAGGCCGCGACGGCGCCGAGCGTGCCGCCGATCGCGAACGCGATTGCGCCCGCGGTGACGCCGATCTGCACGGAAATGCGCAGGCCGTAAAGGATAGCCGACCACAGGTCGCGTCCCTGCGCGTCCGTGCCGAGCCAGTGCACGTAGCCGCCGGCGCCCACGAAACCCGGGGGCCGGCGCGCGTCGCCCAGCACCAGCTTGCCGATGTCGTAGGGATTCTGCGGCGTGAACAACGGGGCCAGCACCGCCGCGCCGACGACGATCACGACCACGAACAGGGCGCCCAGCGCAACGCGATTCTCGGCGAACTCGGCCCAGAACCGGGCGAGCGGCGATGCCTCGCGGCGCATCACGCCCTCGCGCCCCGCGCGCGGGGGTCAAGCGCCGCGTAGGCGATATCGACGCAGAAATTGATCATGATGAACAGGAACGCGACCAGCATCAGGTAGGCCACCATCACCGGCCGGTCGAGCGACTGGATCGAGTCGATGATCAACTTGCCGAGGCCGGGCCAGGAGAAGATGGTTTCGGTCACGACCGCGAAGGCGAGCGTGGCCGCAAGCTCGAGCCCGAAGACGGTGACGATGGGAATCGAAATGTTCTTGAGCACGTGGCCGAAGATCACCTTGGCCTCGGAAAGGCCCTGCGCGCGGGCGAAGCGCACATAGTCCGACAGCACGGCCTCGCGCATGCCGGCCCGCGCCAGGCGGATCATCAGCGCAAAGCGGAACAGCGACAGGGTGAGCGCAGGCAGCAGCAGGTGCTTCAGGCCGTTGAGCGTAAGGATGCTCCAGCCGACGCCCAGGACCGATACCGTGTCGCCGCGCCCGCCCGCGGGCAGCCAGCCGAGCTGCACCGCGAACGTCATGATGAGGATCAGGCCGATCCAGAACGTCGGCACGGAAAAACCGATCACCGAGGCCGCCATGATGACGCGGGAAAGCGCCGCCTGCGGCCGGTAGCCTGCGAACATGCCGAGCGGCACGCCGATCAGCGTGGCGCCCAGCACGGCCGCGAGCGTGAGCTCGAGCGTCGCGGGCAGCCGCGACAGGATCAGATCGAGCACCGGCATGTTGAAGACGAAGGACCGGCCGAAGTCACCCCGGACCAAGCTGCCGAGAAACGCGAGGTATTGCCGCCACAGCGGTTGATCGAGCCCGTAGCGCGCGATGGTATCAAGCCGGATCTGCTGCGTGGCGTCGGGCGAGATCAGCACGTCGATCGGGTTGCCGATCGCGAACACGCCGGTGAACACCAGGGCCGAGATCGCGATCATGACGACCGCGGCCTGCAAGACGCGCTGGATCAGGAAGCCGAGCATCGCGCGCTCAACCCCAAGGCCGGCGTCGGCGCGCCACGGCCCGCCACGGCATGGTCACGGCCAGCCGCGGTTGATGATGTCGCGCGTCTCCTCCACCGCCACGTGCCACAGCGCCAGCACTTCGTTGTCCGAGCGCTGGTAGCGTCCGTGGTAGTTGCCGTCGCCCACGATCTTGCGCACCTCGGCCGGATTCGACATCTGCATGCGCGCCACGTCGACCAGGGGCTTCGCGCCCGGCGGCATTTCCACGCCCTTGATGCGGGTCCAGGGAAAGTTCTCCATCCAACTCGCGTGCGAGGCGGCGGGATCGATCTCCATCACCTTCGCCCAGGTCTTCGGCGCCTTCCACCACTCGTGGAACTTCACCCGGGCATCGCGGCGCCTGCCCATCCACTCCTTGATGAAGCCGAACACCGGATTGTTGCCGCCGTGGCCGTTGACCACGACGATGCGCCGGAACCCGCCGCGATAAAGGCTTTCCAGGATATCGTCCATCAGCGCCACATAGGTCGCGACCCTGAGCGTCACCGTGCCGGGAAAATCGGCGAAATAGGGGGTGATGCCGAAGGGCATTGCCGGATAGACGGGTACGCCCAGCGGCTCGGCGGCGTCGGCCGCAACCTTCTCCGACAGGATCATGTCGACGCAGAGGCTCAGGTACCCGTGCTGCTCCACGCTGCCGATCGGCAGCACGCAGCGGTCGTCGCGCTGCACGCGCTCCTCGACCTGCATCCAGTTCATTTCGGCGATACGCATGGCTGTCCCCCGGCGCGCGCCCGGCGCCAACGGAACACTTGACCAAGCGCCCGAACTGGCGTCAAGTTCCATATGGAACCATCTGGGCGGGGGCCGGCGTTGGCCGGCTGGGGATAGATGGCCGCACTGCCGCAGCCGCAACTGCTGAGCCGCGAGGCGCCCGCCGTCGCGGTCGCGGAGTCCGCGCTGCACCCCTTGATCGCCGTCAAGCTGTGGCAGAACCCCTGCTGGCTTTCGTTCCGCATCAACTATCTGGGGCTGCGCTTCAACCTGCCGGTTTATGGCTGGATCGGGCAGCGCTACGGGCTGATGCGGCCGGAGTATGTGGTGCTCTACGCGCTGTTCCTGCGCGACGGCATCGCCGCCAAGGATGTGTGCGCCTCGGCCGGTTTCCCCAAGAACACGATCAGCCGCGCGATCCAGAAGCTGCTGCGCCGCCGCCTGATCCGCCGCGCGCCCGATGCGCGCGACCGGCGCAGCTTCGTCCTGCGTCTGACCAGCGAAGGCAGGCGCATCCTCGATGAAACCGTGCCGCCGATGGTGGCGCACGAGAAGCGCATGCTTTCCGTCCTGAGCCGCGACGAGCAGCGGGTCCTTTCGGGCCTGCTGGCCAAGCTGGTCGCGGATTCGCCGAATTGGCCAACGCAGCTAACCGGGGAGTAATCAGCCATGACGCACTTGAAGTACGGCATCGCCGCCGCTCTCGTCGCGGGGGCCCTGTCCGCCGCCGCGGCGACTGATGCCACGGCGCAGACGCTCACCATCGGCGTGCGCGCCGGGCCCGAATCGATCGACCCGCATTTCACGGCGACCGGCACCCACGCCGAGGCGCTGAAGCACGTGTTCGACACGCTGACTTGGTCGGGCGACGGGCTCGAGATCCTGCCGCGCCTGGCCGAGAGCTGGAAGGTGATCAATCCCACGACGTGGGAGTTCAAGCTGCGCAAGGGCGTGAAATTCCACGACGGGTCCGATTTCACCGCCGAGGACGTGAAGTTCTCGATCGAGCGCATTCCGGTCGTGACCGGCCCCAATCCTCTGACCATCTATGTGCGGCGCGTGCAGGAAACCAAGATCGTCGATCCGCACACGATCCACATCGTCACCGACGGGCCGGCGCCGAATCTGCCGAATGATTTCATCCGCCTGTTCATCGTGTCGAAGAAGGTGGCGACGGGCCTGACCAAGGACACGTCGAACGAGGCGTTCAATTCGGGCAAGGCCGCGATCGGCACTGGCCCCTACAAGTTCGTCTCGTGGACGCCCAAGGACCAGCTCGTGCTCGAGCGGTTCGACGGCTACTGGGGGCCGAAGGAACCGTGGCAGCGGCACATCCGCAAGGAGATCCCGAACGACGCCGCGCGCGTGGCGCAGCTCAAGGCCGGGCAGGTTGACCTGATCGTGCGCGTGCCGGCCCAGGACGTGCCGTCGCTGAAGCAGGATCCGAAGCTCAGCGTCATCACCATCGACACGGTCTATGTGTTCAACATGGAATTGGACATGCGCGACAAGGCCCCTCAGGTCTCGGCCAAGGACGGCTCGCCCCTGGCCAAGAACCCGATGCAGGACCCGAAGGTGCGCGAGGCGATTGACCTGGCGATCGACCGCAAGACGCTGGCGGAGATCGCCATGGAGGGCCTGGGCAAGGCGCAGAACCAACTCGTCACGCCCAGCATCTTCGGATACAGCAAGAAGCTGCCGGAACGGAAATATGACCCGGCGGCGGCCAAGAAGCTGCTGGCCGAGGCCGGCTATCCCAACGGTTTCAAGGTCACGTTCAGCTTCACCAGCGACCGCCTGCCCGGCGACCGGCAGGTCGGCACGTCGGTGGCACAGATGCTGGCGGCGGTGGGCATCGACGCGCAGGCCAACGCGCAGCCCGCCGCGGTCTTCTTCCCGGCGCGCTCGCGCGGCGAGTTCTCGCTGTCGATGTCGGGTTGGGGCACGCTGACCGGCGAAGCTCACTACACGCTGTCCTCGATCGCGCACTCGAACGACAAGGAAAAGAAGTTCGGCGCGTTCAACGTGCTGGGATACAAGAACCCGGCCATGGACAAGCTGATCCAGGACGCCGCGGTGGAACTGGACGAGACGAAGCGCCGGTCGCTATTGGAACAGGCGAACGAGCTGGTGGCGACGGACCGCCCGCGCCTGCCGCTGGTGGCGGTGGGTTCGGCCTGGGCCATGCAGAAGGACAAGGTGAAGCTGGCGCCGCGCGTAGACGAGGACACGATGGCGATGAACATCAAGCCGGCGAAATAGCCCGGTTCGCACTCAGGGATACCGGGGGCGCCGGAGCTGGCGCCCCCATTCCATCGATGAAACCCATCGCGATCGGCATCCATGGGGGCTGCGGCACGCTCGCCCCCGAGCTGCAAAGCGAAGCGGACTGGACCGAAACCCGGGCGCATCTCGAGAAATCCCTGCGCGCGGCCTGGGAAGTTCTCTCAGGCGGAGGCAAGGCGGTCGCGGCGGTCGAGGCCGCAGTCGTGGCGATGGAGGACAGCCCCCATTTCAACGCCGGTCACGGCGCGGCGTTGACCGAGAACGGGGGACACGAACTCGACGCCTCGATCATGGACGGCGCCACGCTCGCGGCCGGCGCGGTGTGCGCGGCGCGCGCCATCCGCAACCCGGTGCGCGCGGCGCGCGCCGTGATGGAGAGATCCGATTGCGTGCTGATCGCGGGCGAGGCGGCCGACGCCTTCGCCCGGCGCATGGGCCTGGAGACGGTGGCCAACAGCTATTTCACCACGGAGCGCCGCCGCCAGGCGCTGGCCTCGCTGAAGGCGCGGAAAGCGCGCGGCACGATCAGCGTGGCGAGCGAAGCGGAGCGGCACGGCACCGTCGGCGCGGTGGCGCTGGATGCGGACGGCAACCTGGCGGCCGCGACCTCGACCGGCGGGTTCAACAACAAGCCCGCGGGGCGCGTCGGCGACACGCCGATCGTCGGCGCCGGAACCTATGCCCGCAACGGGCTGTGCGCGGTGTCCTGCACCGGCCAGGGCGAGGTGTTCATCCGCCGCGTCGCCGCTTACGACATCGCTGCGCGCATGCACTATGCCGGGCAGACGCTGGAGCAGGCCGCAAACGAGATGGTTTTCAAGGTGCTGGCGTCGCACAAAATCGGCGCAGGACTGGTGGCCGTGGATGCCGGGGGCCGCGTCTATGCGCCGTTCAACACCCTCGGCATGGCGCGGGGGTGGATCGGTCCCGACGGCGCTGTTCGCGTCGCCACGCACAAGGACGTCCTAGGGGCCGGCCGCGCATGATCCCGCAACTCGCCGAGCCGATCCTGGTGTGGGGCGCCGGCGCCATCGGCGGAACCCTGGGCGCCTATTGGGCGCGCGCGGGGTTGCCCGTGCTGCTGGTCGACATCGTGCGGGAGCATGTCGAGGCGTGCCGGACATCGGGCCTTTGCATCGAAGGCCCTGTTGCCAATTTCCGTCAAGTCGTTCCGGCCGCCACGCCAGACGAGCTCAAAGGGGTGTACCGGCGCATCGTCCTGGCGGTGAAGGCCCCGGCGACCGAGACGGCGACCCGCGCCTTGGCGCCGCATCTCGCCCCCGATGGCTTTGTACTGTCGGCGCAGAACGGCCTCAACGAGCTCGCCATCGCCAAGATCGTCGGGCCCGAGCGCACCATGGGCTGCTTCGTCAATTTCGGCGCGGACTGGCATGGTCCCGGGCGAGTCCTTTACGGCAACCGGGGCGCGGTCGTGGTCGGCGAAATCGATGGCAAGACCCGCGACCGCACGCGCGAGATGCACGCTCTGCTCAAAGTGTTCGAGCCCGACGCCGTCCTCACCGAGAACATCTGGGGCTATCTTTGGGGCAAGCTCGCCTATGGCGCGATGCTGTTCGCCACGGCCTTGACCAACGATTCCATGGCCGACAATTTCGCCGACCCCGCGCGCTTTCCGGCGTTCGACCGCCTGGGGCGCGAGGTGATGCGCGTGGCCGCCGCGCGCGGCGTCAAGCCCGTAGGATTCAACGGATTCGACCCGGCCGCCTTCGCCGCCGAAGCGGGCGAGGAACGGTCGCGCGCGTCGATCGCGGCCCTGGCGGAATTCAACCGCCACACCGCCAAGACGCATTCCGGTATCTGGCGCGACCTGGCGGTGCGCAAGCGGAAAACTGAAATCCGCCAGCAAATCGGGGTCATCGACCGGCTCGGCCGGGATGCCGGCGTGGACACGCCGGCGATCCGTACGCTGGTCGGCCTGGTCGAGGACGTAGAAACCGGGCGCCGGCCAATGTCGTTCGACACCCTGAAGGTCTTGATCGAAGCATGCAAATCCGTTTCGACGGCCGTGTAGCCCTGGTCACCGGGGCAGCGCAGGGAATCGGACAGGCGATCGCCCTGGGTTTCGCCGATGGCGGCGCCCGTGTGCACGTCGCGGACATCGACGAAGCGGCGCTGCGGCAGTTCGCGGCCGCACGCGCGTTCACCGCGCACGTGCTCGACGTTTCCGACCGCGCAGCCGCCCACGCGGTGGTGGCAACGGCGACGCGGGCAGATGGGCGCATCGACATACTGGTCAACGCCGCGGGCGGCGTGCGCGGCCAGGTCGGCCGCCCTGTAGAGGAAGTCACGGAGCCCGACTGGCATGCCATCTTCAAGGCGAACGTGGATGGCGCATTCTGGCTGTCGCAGGCCGCTTCGTTGCCTATGCGCGCGGCGGGATACGGGCGCATCGTCAACATCGCTTCCGGCGCGGGCCTGCGCCCGAGCCTCACCGGCATCCAGGCCTACACGGCCGCCAAGCACGCGCTGGTGGGGCTGACCAAACAGTTGTCGCAGGATCTCGGCCGCTTCGGTATCACGGTCAACGCCGTGGCGCCGGGCTTCGTGCGCTCCAACCCCGCGACCGAGCGGCAATGGCAGAGCTATGGACCCGAAGGGCAGAAGCGCATGGTGGAATCGATCCACACGCGCCGCCTTGGCAAGGCCGAGGACATCGCCCACGCCGTCCTGTTTCTGGCCGGTGAACGCGCTTCGTGGATTTCCGGCCAGATTCTGCCGGTCGATGGCGGCCGATCCTGAGATGCTTTCCGGCGGCTACAGGAAGTTCAGCGCCGCTGCCGGGCGCACGGCAGCGTCGCGCAGATGATAGGCCGCGCTCGCCAACGGCACGATCCACGGCGCGCCGGTATAGAAAGGCCTGGATGGAAAAGGGCGCCCGTCGAACACCGAAGGACGATTCTGCCGGCCTAGGATCTTGAGGGCGGTCTGGTGCCCCAGGTAGCCGGCGAGCGCCACGCCGTTGCCGTTGCAGCCCATGGCATAATGGATGCCGCGATGGGTTCCCATGTGCGGCACGCCGTCGAAGGTCATACCCACGAATCCCTGCCATACGTGGCTCAGGCGCCGACCGCGGAGCTGCGGATAGACTTGGCAGATGCGGGCATGGATGCGACGCCCGACGGTGCGCTCGTCCCTGGTCAGGACGGTGGGCCGGCAGCCGAACAGCAGCCGCCGCCCGTCCGGCGACGGTCGGAAATAGGAGAGCTGGAGCCGCGTGTCCGACATCATGCGCCGGCGCGGCATGATGTCGTCCATCAGTTCGGGGGGAAGTTCTTCCGTCGCCGCGATGTAGCTTGCGGCCGGCACGATGCGGCGGCGCAGGAACGGGACGGCCCCATCGGTATAGCCGTTGGTTGCGACGATCACTTCACGCGCCCGGATGCTGCCGCGCCCGGTGAGAACGACGTGCCGGGCGCCCTCGGACCGCAGGCCCAGGACACGGGCATGGGAATGGAGGCTTGCACCGGACTTGCGCGCGAGCCCGCGCAGCGCGCGGTTGTACTTGGCCGGGTCGAGCCCGCCGTAGTCCTCGACTAGCATGCCGCCGAAGTAGAAGTCCGACCCGATCTCCCGGCGTTGCTCGCCTCGCGGCACCGCACGCACCGTCGCGCCCGTGCGGACCCGCAGCAGGTCGGCATTTCGGACGAGCGCGGCAAAATCCCCCTGCGTGTATGCGGCGAAGAACCGGCCGGTCCGCCGGTAGTCGGCATCCAGGCCTTCGCGCTCGATGAACGCCGTGGTGAACTCGAACGACGCTCTCGATTCGGCGAACACGCGCCCGGCGTTGCCCTCGCCGAACACCTTGTACGTGCCGCTCAGGATCAGCTTCTGGCCGAAACTGACCATGCCGCCGCTGCGGGTGCTGGCACCGAAGCCCAGCGGCCCGGCATCGACCACCACCGTTTGCAGCCCGGCGCGCGCGAGTTCGATCGCCGCAACCAGCCCGCAATACCCGCTGCCGACGACCGCAACATCCGCATCCGCTGGCAACGGGTCGGCCGCGGCGTTCTCCGGTGGCGCTGCTTCCCACCAATAGGGGCTTGCCTGGAACCCGTTGCTGAATATCGGCTCCGTCGCCATCGACCGTTTGACACCCGTGACTGCCGCGACAATTCGCCCCGGCCTTCAGAGTACAAGGCGGCGCGCGCGGCCGCCATCGCAGAATCTTGGGGTCGCGTCCCCGCAAGGCGACAGGCCGCGCCAAGCGGCCCACGCGCCCTATTGCAGATGCAAGGGATGGGCCGCCGATCTAACATGCCAGGGGCAGGTCGCTTCGGCCGCCAAGGAGCGCGAAGGCATCGACATGCGGCGCTGGCTCATCGGGATACTTGTCGCGGCGGCCGTCATCGGCCTGATCGTCACGGCCGCCGGCTCGCCCGGCCAGCGGCTGGGCTTCTTTTCCGGCTTCGGCAGTTCCTCGTCGGAGGTCACCATCTACGGCAACGTCGACATTCGCCAGGTCGACTTGGCGTTCGATGTTTCCGGACGCATCGCCGAGATGAGGGTCGAGGAAGGCGACGCGGTCCAGGCCGGCCAAGTGCTGGCCGTGCTCGACGCCGATATCTATCGGCATGCGGTCACCCTGGCCGAGGCGCGGCGCGATGCCCAGCGCGTGGCGCTGGAAAGGCTCAAGGCAGGCTCGCGGCCGGAGGAAATCTCGCGCGCCCGTGCGGACGTCTCGGCGCTGAAGGCATTGCGCGAGAACGCCCTCGCGGTCCACAACCGCCGCAAGTCCCTGGTCGCCACCGGCGCCGTGGCACAGCAAGCCTACGACGACGCGCGCGCCGCGCTGAACGAGGCCGAAGGCAAGCTGAAATCCGCGGAGGAAACCCTGGCGCTCGCGATTGCCGGCCCGCGGCGCGAGGACATCGAACAGGCCGAAGCGCAGTTGCGCGCCGAGGAAGCGGCGCTGGAGCTTGCGCGCAATCGCCTTGATCGCACGACCCTCACCGCACCGGGACCCGGCGTCGTGCTAACGCGCGTGCACGAGCCGGGCGCCGTGGTGCTGCCGAACACCGCGATCTACACCGTCACGCTGACCGACAAAGTGTGGGTCCGCACATACGCGCCCGAACCCATGCTCGGCCGCATCAAGCCGGGGATGAAGGTCGAGGTGACGACCGATGGAGCGCCCGCGCGCGCGTACCAGGGATGGGTGGGCTACATCTCGCCCACGGCCGAATTTACGCCCAAGTCGGTGGAAACGCCCGAGCTGCGCACGCAACTCGTCTATCGTCTACGCGTCCACATCGCCGACCCCGATGCGTCGCTCCGCCAGGGCATGCCCGTGACCATACGCTGGCGCGACGACGCCAAGGCAAAATGACCGCGGCCGCCGGCGCACCGGCGATCGAAATCGCGGGGCTCGTCAAGCGGTTCCGCACGGGCGGCCGCGCTGTCGCGGCCCTCGACGGACTCGACTGCGTCGTGCCGGAAGGCGGCATCACCACGCTCGTGGGCCCCGACGCCGCCGGCAAGACCACGTTGCTGCGCCTGGTCGCGGGGCTGCTGCGGCCCGATTCTGGAACCATCCGCGTACTGGGATGCGACGCGGTGCGGGATGCGACATCGATCCAGGCCGAGATCGGCTACATGCCGCAACGCTTCGGCCTTTATGAGGATCTGACCGTCGCCGAAAACCTAGCGCTGCATGCCGACCTGCGCCAAGTCGTCGGCGACGATCGCCGACGGCGCATGGCGGAACTGCTCGACTTCACCGAACTCGAGCCTTTCACCGGCCGCCTCGCCGGCCGCCTGTCCGGTGGCATGAAGCAAAAGCTGGGCCTGGCCTGTTCGCTGCTGGCGCGACCACGGCTGTTGCTGCTGGACGAGCCTTCGGTCGGCGTCGATCCGTTGTCGCGCCGCCAGCTCTGGCGCATCGTCGAGGATCTCACTGCGGGCGGCACCACCGTGGTCTGGAGTACCGCCTATCTGGACGAAGCCGAGCGCAGCCGGACGGTGCTGCTTCTGCACGAAGGCCGGCTGCTCGACCAGGGCCCGCCAGCCGATTTCCTGTCGCCGCTGAAAGGCCGCGCATTCATGGCGCTCTCGGCCCCGGAGCGGCGCCGCGCGGTCCAGGCGGCGGCGGCCGAGACGCCCGGCGTCGCCGACGCCGCGATCCATGGCGAGGGTGTGCGGCTGGTCATGCGCACGGACGCGCCGCCGCCCGACGCCGGGGCCCTAGGCAGCGACCGGATCGAGCCGGCGCCGCCGCGCCTGGAGGACGCGTTCCTGGCGCTGCTCGCCGCACGCGGGACAGCCGCCGCCGCACCCGCCCCGCCCACCCCGCGCCCGGCGGCGCCCGCCGGGGACGTGATCGTCGCCAAGGACTTGACGCGGCGGTTCGGTGACTTCGTGGCGGTGGACCGGGTGAACTTCAGCGTCGCGCGGGGCGAGGTTTTCGGCCTGCTCGGTCCCAACGGCGCGGGCAAATCGACGATTTTCCGCATGCTGTGCGGGCTGTTGGCCCCCAGCACCGGCATCGCCCGCGTCTTGGGCATCGACCTGGGCCGCTCCGCCGCCGACGCGCGGGCGCGCATCGGCTACATGCCCCAGAAGTTCGCGCTCTACGGCGATCTCACGGTGCGGCAGAACCTCGCGTTCTTCGCCCAGGCCTACGGGCTCGGCGCCGCGCGCCGAGCGGAGCGGATGGCATGGGTGTTGGACGAGTTTCATCTCGGCCCCTATGCAGACTCCGCCTGCAACAGCCTGCCGCTCGGGCACAAGCAACGCCTGTCGCTTGGCGCGGCCCTGATGCACGAGCCGGCGATCCTGTTCCTGGACGAACCGACGTCGGGCGTCGATCCGCTGGCGCGGCGAGCGTTCTGGACCCGCATCGCGGCGCTGGCCGACCGGGGCGTCACCGTCATGGTCACGTCGCATTTCATGGAGGAAGCGGAGTATTGCGATCGCCTGGCGGTCATCTACCGCAGCCGGCTGATCGCGGCCGCGACGCCGGAGCGGCTCAGGCGGTCGCAAGCGACCGCCGCGATGCCGCGACCGACGCTCGAGGAGGCTTTCATCGCGCTCATCCAGGCAAGCGGCCAAGAGGAGGCGGCGTGACGGCGCGCCCGGACCGCCGCGCGACGTCGGGCGCGCGCTGGCGTCGCCTGCGGGCGCTGATGCGCAAGGAGGCGTTGCAGGTCGTGCGCGACCCTTCGAGCATCGCCATCGCTTTCGTGCTGCCGCTCATCCTGCTGCTGCTGTTCGGGTATGGCGTGTCGCTCGACATCCGTCACCTTCCGGTCGCGATCGTGATCGAAGACATGACGCCCGACACGCGCAACCTGTTCGAATCGTTCTCCAACTCGCCCTATATGCGCCCGGTCTCCATGACCACCGTGCGCGACGCCGACGCGGCCCTGATGCGCGGCGACGTGAACGGAATCGTCGTCCTGCGCGGGGACGCGAGCCGGCGCCACCGCGGCGGATCGACCGTGACGGCGCAGGTGCTCGTCAACGGCGTGGACGCGAACACGGCGCGCTTCGTCGGCGCCTATGCCCGCGGCGCGGCGGCGGTGTGGCTCGAGCAAGACCTGCGCCGCCGGGGCCAGGCGGCGGCGCCAGGCGCTGTGATCGAGCATCGCGTCTGGTTCAACGACGAGGTCCGGAGCACCAACTTCCTGGTTCCCGGCGTCGTCGCCATCGTCATGACGCTGATCGGTGCGCTGTTGACGGCCCTGGTAGTGGCCAGGGAATGGGAACGCGGCACGATGGAAGCCATGCTGGTGACCCCCGCCAGCATGGCCGAGCTCACGCTCGCGCGGCTTGCCGTGTATTTCGTCCTCGGCATGGGCGGCATGACGGTGTCGGTCACTATGGGGGTGTTTCTGTTCGGGGTGCCGCTGCGCGGCAGTTTCGCCGCGCTGGCGCTGGTGACCGCGGTGTTTCTTCTGGGCGCGCTCGGCCTGGGGCTGCTGATTTCCGCGTTCGCCCGCAACCAGTTCGTCGCCGGACAGATCACGATCGTGGTGTCCTACATGCCGGCGTTCATTCTCTCCGGGTTCATTTTCGACATCGAATCCATGCCGCGGGCCGCCCAATGGGTGACGGCGCTGATCCCCGCCCGGTATTTCGTCGCCTGCCTGCAGACCCTGTTCCTGGCCGGCGACGTTTGGAGCGTGGTTCTGCCCAACACCGCCGTCCTCGGCCTGTTCGCGGCGCTGTTTCTCGGCCTGACCGCCCTCAGCACCCGTCGGCGGCTGGACTAGCGCCATGTGGGGCCGGGTCGTCGCATTGATGCGCAAGGAGTTGCTGGCGATCTGGCGCGACCGCCGCAGCCGGGCGGTGCTGATCGCGCCGCCGATCATCCAGCTCGTCGTATTCGCCCACGCTGCGACTTATAACGTCGACAATGTCCGTTATGCATTGGTCGACGAAGACCGCGGGCAGGAAGCCACGGAGCTCGCCGCCCGCTTCGACGGCGCGCCGGCGTTCATCCGCGCCGCCACGCCGGCGGCCATGGCCGAAGCCGCCGAGCTCCTCGACCGCCAAGAAGTGGCGATGATCCTCAGGATCGGCCAGACCTTCACCGCGGACCTCAAGGCCGGCCGACCGGCGCGGCTGCAGGTGCTGCTGGACGGCCGCCGGTCGAACACGGCGCAGGCGATCCTGGGTTATGCGCAAGCGGTGGTCGACACGTACAACGCCGACCGTGCCGCCGCCGCCGGCCGCGAGGTGCATACCGTCGTGGTGCAGCGCGCCTGGTTCAACCCGAACCTCGAGAGCCAGTGGTTCATCCTGCCGGGTCTCGCCGCGATCCTGACCCTGATCGCCGCCATGCTGGTTACCTGCCTGTCGGTCGCGCGCGAGCGCGAGCTGGGCACGTTCGACCAGCTCTTGGTCACGCCGCTGCGCCCGTTCGAGATTCTACTCGGCAAGGTGCTGCCGGCGTTCCTGATCGGGTTGATCGAGGCATCGGTCATCGTCCTGGTGGCGGTAGGCTGGTTCGGCCTGCCCTTCCATGGCAGCCTGGCCGTCCTCTATCTCGCCCTCACCATGTTCATCCTCGCCGTTGTGGGCGTAGGCCTGATGATATCGGCCGTCGCCCAGACCCAGCAGCAGGCGATCCTGGGAGCATTCCTTTTCATCGTGCCGGCGGTGATCCTCTCGGGCTTCGCGACGCCGATCGCCAACATGCCCGACGCGCTTCAAGTGCTGACCTACGCGAATCCGATCCGCTACGTCCTGATCGTGCTGCGCGGCCTGTTCCTACAGGACCTGCCGGTGTCCCTGCTGCTACACCATCTGTGGCCCTTGGTGCCGATCGCGGCGGTCACCATGACCGCCGCCGCCTGGATGTTCCGCCGCCTGCAGTGACGATGCCGATCAGGCCGCGGGGTAGCGGTGGTGGAACGCGATTTTCGCAGTCTCGGCCACGCCCAGGTAGGCCGCCACCAGGCATCCCAGCAGCCAGAAATACACCGTCGGCAGCGGAACGAAGCCGAACAGCGCCGCCAACGGCGAAAACGGCACCACCACTGCGACTAGGGCCACGGAGCAGGAGAGAACCGCCAGGGCCGGCGCCGGCTTGCTGCGCCAGGCGTGCCGCTTCGTGCGGATGATGAAGATGACCAGGGACTGGGTCAGCAACGATTCGACGAACCATCCGGTCTGGAACGGCGTTTCCTGGCCCTGAAACAGCCAGTACATGACGAAAAAGGTAAGGAAATCGAAGATCGAACTTACCGGACCGATCATCAGCATGAATTGCCGTACGTAGCGGTTGTCCCAACCGTGCGGGCGCGCCACTTCTTCCTCGTCGACGCGGTCGAGCGGCACGCCGATCTCCGACACGTCGTAGAGCAGGTTGTTGAGCAGGACCTGGATCGGCAGCATCGGCAGGAACGGCAGCACCAGCGCCGCGGCTGCCATGGAGAACATGTTTCCGAAGTTCGAGCTCGTGCCCATGAGGATGTACTTCACCACATTGGCATAGGCGCGGCGGCCGGCCAGGATGCCGTCGCGCAGCACGTGGAGATCGTGGTCGAGCAGAATGACTTCCGCGGCCTCCTTCGCCACGTCGGCCGCCCCGTCCACCGATATGCCCACGTCCGCCGCGCGCAGGGCGGGAGCGTCGTTGATGCCGTCACCGAGAAAGCCGACGGCATGGCCGCGCTGTTTCAACGCCAAGATGATGCGCTGCTTCTGCTGCGGCGTCACGCGACAGAACAGCGTCGCGCTTTCCGCCGCGGCGAACAGCGCCTCGTCGGACATGCCGGCGACCTCGGTGCCCGTCAGCACCCCCGCCACGGGCATGCCGAGCGTGCGGCACAAATGCTCGCACACCTCAGACCGGTCGCCGGAAATGATCTTGACCGCGATGCCGAGCCGGCGAAGGTCGCGGACGGCATCCGACGCCGTCGGTTTGGCGGGATCGTGGAACGTCAACAACCCGACGAAGCGCAGCGCGGTCTCGTCGCCCAAGCCCGCATGCGCGAGATCGGGAGCCACGGGCCTGATCGCGACGGCAAGGCAGCGCAATCCCTCCCGGCCGAATTCCGCCACCCGGTCCAGCTGCCGGGCGCGCCAGGCCGGCGTGAATGCCGCCGTCTCGCCCGACGTCGATTCCACTTCTATGCACAATGCCAGCACGTCCTCGGGCGCGCCCTTGACGATCAGCACGCGGCCTTCGCCGCCCTCGGCGAGGACGGAAACGCGCCGGCGCTGGAAGTCGTAGGGAACTTCGTCGATCTTCCGCCAGCCGTCCGGCCCGGCGGGCGCACGCGCGAGGATCGCGTCGTCCAGCGGGCTCTTGAGCCCGGTCTCGAACCGGCTGTTGACGGCGGCGAGCGACAGCGCCCGGGCGCTTTCGACCCCCCGCCAATCGACGCTGCCGATCAGGGAGATTCGCGCCTCCGTTAGCGTCCCGGTCTTGTCCGTGCACAGCACGTCGATGGCGCCCAGGTTGTAGATCGCCTGCAGGCGCTTGACGACGACGCGGCGCTCTGCCAGGGCACGGGCGCCGCGTGCGAGCGTCACCGTGACGATCATCGGCAACAGCTCGGGCGTCAGCCCGACCGCCAGCGCCAGCGCGAACAGGATCGAGTCGAGCCAGGGACGGTGGAACAACACGTTCACCGCCAGCACGAACAGAACGAGCACCACGGTCAACCGCAGCATCAATCCGCCGAACTGCCGGATGCCGCGCTCGAACGCCGTCTCGGGCGGGCGCGGCGCCAGGCGCGCCGAGATGGCGCCGAACTGCGTGCTCCCTCCGGTCGCACAAACCAGGATTTCAGCCGATCCGCTGATGACCGACGAGCCGGCGAACACCGCGTTGCCGGCGTCGGCCAGTCCCTCCGCCGGTCGGGCGGGATCGCCGGGCCGCTTTTCCACCGGGTACGGCTCGCCCGACAGGAACGCTTGGTTGACGAAGAAGTTGCGCGCCGCCAGCACGCGGCCGTCGGCCGGCACCTGATCGCCGGCCGTCAGCAGCACCCGGTCGCCCGGGGCCAGCCCTTCGGCGGCGATCGTCGTCTCGACGCCGCCGCGTCTGACGCGGCTGCGCAGCGCCACGGAGTGGCGCAGGGCTTCGATGGTCCGGTCGGCGCGGACTTCCTGGACGAAGTCGATGGTGACCGACATGGCAATGATCGCGACCACGACCGCGAAGCTCGCCGCATCGCCGGTGATCGCGGAAAGGGAGCTTGCCGCGATCAGCACAAGGATCAGCGGATTGCGGAAACGCTCCAGGAATTGGCGCCACAGCGCCGGCCGGCGCCAATCCGCCATGCGGTTCGGGCCCGCCTGCCGGAGCCGCGATGCAGCCTCTGCATCGGCCAGGCCGGATTCCCGATCGGCCAGCTCGGCGCGAAGCGTCGCGATCGGCCGATTCCAGAACTGCTGGTCGGCGGCCACCGGATCGCCTCCGGCGTCACGGGCCGGGGCCGGGCGGCACGGCCCGGACCCGCCCCAGGAACTCGCCGACCACCCGATCTAGGGTCGGTTCGCCCGCATCGGCATGCTCGTAACGCACGCGCAGGATCGGCTTGTTGACCCGCACCAGACCTGCCAGGTCGAGCGGTGTTGCGGACAGCACCGCTTCGGCGTCGGCCGCATCGATCGTCTCCGCGAGTGCCGCAAGCTGCGCGGCGTCGTACCCCGCCGCCGGCAGAACCGGCCCGATTTGCGGAAACTGCTCGAAGATCCGCGCAATAGCCGGCGCGGCGACGCGGCGCGGGTCGACGACGACGGCGCCGGCGGCGACGGCCGCGGCATAGCCGGCGCCATGGGGCATTCCGCCGTGGGTGATCGTCGGTCCGTCTTCCACGACGACGACGCGCCGGCCTTGGACCGATTCAGCGCGATCCAGCGAAACAAGAGAGGCGGCGCGCATCACCGTCGCGGCCGGGTTGAGGCGGCGGACCGCGGATTCCACGCACGCGACGGTTTCCGACGGCACCGCGTTCACCTTGTTGACGACGACGATATGCGCGAGCCGCAGCGCGGTTTCCCCGGGGTGATGCGTGTCGAGCTGGTCGGGTCTCAGGGTATCCACCAGGCAGAGGTGCAGGTCGGGCGCGAAGAACGGAAAATCGTTGTTGCCCCCGTCCCAGACGATGATGTCCGACTCCAATTCGGCCGCCGCGAGCACCTCCGCATAATCGACTCCCGCGAACACCGCCTGTCCGGCCGCCAGGTGGGGCTCGTACTCCTCGCGCTCTTCGTTGGTGCAGCCCGCGGCCGCCAAGTCCGCGAGGCTAGCGAAGCGCTGACACCGTTGGCGCAAGAGGTCGCCGTACGGCATGGGATGCCGGACCACGGCGACCCGCCGGCCGCGGCCGCGCAGGATCGCCGCGATCCGCCGCGACACCTGCGACTTGCCGCAGCCGGTGCGGACCGCGGAAACCGCGATTACGGGCCGGCGCGAGCGCAACATGGTGCGCCGCGGGCCGAACAGCGCGAAATCGGCACCCGCTGCCAGGGCGCGCGAAGCCACGTGCATCACCGCGGCATGGGAAACGTCGCTGTAGCTGAATACCACCTGGTCCACCGAGCCGCGCCGGCACAACGCGTCCAACTCGTCTTCCGGGACGATCGGAATGCCGTCCGGGTAGCGCGGCCCGGCGAGCGTGGCGGGATAGCGCCGGCCGGCGATGCCCGGAATCTGGGCGGCGGTGAATGCGACGACCTCGACCGACGGATCGTCGCGCAGGGCGACGTTGAAATTGTGGAAGTCGCGGCCCGCCGCGCCCGCGATCACCACGCGGCGCCGCGCCGACGCCCCGGCCGCCATTGGAACCCTCTGCCCCTATGCGCCGCCCAGCTGCGACAGGCCCTCTTCCAGGTAGTCGGCCAGCAGCGGCGTTTCGATCAGGTAGTCGGGGGTGCGGCGAGGATCCAGCGCCATCGCCTCCCGTCGCTTCGCATGCCAGTCCGCCGGCGTAAAATCGCCGCGGCCCATCCACATCAGCGTCACGAGATCGGCCAGCTGATCCTGGTTCAGGTCGGCGAGCATTTCGTGCATCTCTTCGTGGACCGGATCGTCCGGATAATCCTCCAGGACTTCGCGCATGCCTTCGTCCGACGGGTTCGAGCCGGGGGCCTGCTCCACCACGTCGACTTTGGCCTGGAACTCGTGCGCCTTGTCGATCAGCACTTGGATGAAGTCGGAGGGCACGGTCAACTCTATCGCGGGCGCGGGTGCGCTGCGCCGCTGGGCCTTGTTCTGTTCTTTCGGCGGTATCTTGGCCATGGAAGCTCCTTTCGGCGTGGTCGACACGCGGAATGGCGTCAGATCAACAATAGCGAACTCGGCGGCGCGCCCAGGAAGGACTCCAGATCGCCGTCCTCGACCAGGCTTTCACGGCGCAGCACGGCGAGGCTCGCCGCCGCCGCCGTCAGAAACTCGCGCAGCGCCTTGGGCGACGGCGCCGCGATGGCCTGCACGACCGCCTCCGCGAGCTCCGAATGCAGGCGGGCGTGCAGTTCGCTCAGCGCGGCCGCGGCAATCGTCTCCGGCACCAGAACGGTCAGCGGCTTGCGCCAGGCCCGGGCGATGCGGAGCGAAGTTTCGACTTCCCGCCGCTCGCCTTCATCCGCGCCATAAACGGCGATCACGCCGCCGGCCGCCGACGGCCGCTCGGCGATCAGCAGCAACGGGCGGCGCGCCCTTCCGGCGACCGCGCGCCACGGCGAACGCATGCGCGCCAATCCCGCCGCCGGCCGGCTCGCCATGCCCAAGGCAAGCAGCTCGTCCTCCGCCAGGTTCGCCGGCTCGGCACCGATGGGGGCCTGGCGCACCTCGAACGACCAGGGCAGCGGCTGCTCCGCGGCAGAGCTTTCGAGCACGCGCCGGATGCGCGCCGCCGTCACATCCATCTCGCGGCGCAGCGCGACGAGGTCGACCGGCATCCGCCGGGCCGTGGCCGTGTCCACCGCCTGGCTGAACGGTAGCTCCGCCAGCCGTCTCAGGTTCTCGTCCTCGACGAGCAGCGCGTGGAGCTCCAGCTCCAAGCCGCGCGCGACGGATGCCGCAAGGCCGATCGCGGCCGCGACGTCCGCCGCGGCGTCCAGCGCCACGACGACGCGGCGCAGGCCCTGGTCAGTTCTTTTCGCCATCGGTGCCACCATGGGCCCGGCCCAGCTCGATCGCCTTCTTGGCGAAGGCGTCGAGCCGATCTGCGACCGCGCGATTGACGCTGCCCGCGGGATAACGGCCCTCGGCGTCGGCCTCCCCCGCGGGCATTCCCGTGAGCAGCGCCACGCCCTCGTCCACCGTCTTCACCGCATACACGCTGAAGCGGCCGGCCGCGACCGCCGCGACCACGTCCCGGCGCAGCATCAGGTGGCGCACGTTGGCAGCCGGCACGACCACGCCCTGGCGGCCGGTCAGGCCCAACTCCGCGCAGGTGTCGTAGAACCCCTCGATCTTCTCGTTCACGCCGCCGATCGCCTGCACCTGGCCGCGCTGGTCGACCGACCCGGTGACGGCGAGGTCCTGCCGCAGCGGAATCAGGCCGATCGCGGACAGCAGCGCATAGAGTTCGGCCGAGGAAGCGCTGTCGCCTTCGATCGGTCCGTAGGATTGCTCGAACACCAGGCTTGCCTGCAGCGACAGCGTCTTGTCGCGGGTGTAGCGCGCGCCGAGGAATCCGCACAGAATCAGCACGCCCTTCGAATGCAGGCGCCCGCCCAGCTCCACTTCGCGCTCGATGTCGAGCACGCGGCCGGAACCGAGGCGCGCCTGGGCGGTGATGCGGTTCGGATGCCCGAAGCTGAGCCCCCCGAGCGAGACGACCGACAGGCCGTTGACCTGCCCTACCCGCGCGCCGTCCGTCTCGATGCCAATCACGCCGTGTCGCACCTGCTCACGCAGCCGCCGGTACAGGCGGTCGGCGCGGCGCTGCCGCGCGTCGATCGCATGCTGCACGTCCTCGGCGGCGATCAGCTTGCGGCTGGCCTGCCCGGCCCAATAGTCGCTTTGCTTCAGCATGTCCGCCAGCAGCGGCGCCTCGATCGACAGCTTCATTCCGTCGCCGCTGGCGCGCGCGGCGAATTCCATCATGCGCGCGACCGCGCCGGCGTCCAGCGACCGCACGCGCAGCCGCCGGGCGGTCGCCGCCAGCGATCGCGCCAACAGCAACGTGTTCCCGGAGTCGCGGTCCACGCGATCCTCGATGTCGACCTGCACCTTGAACAGCTCGGCGAATTCGCTGTCCGCCTCACACAGGAGATAGTAGAGCCAACGCGGCCCGATCAGGACGACTTTGAGGCGCAGGGAAACCGGCTCGGCTTCCGGCGATACGGTGCCGGTCAGACTCAACATCTGCTCCAACGACTGGATGCGAATTTCGCCCGCACGCAGCGCGCGCTTCAGCGCGTCGTAGGAAAGCCCGTTGCGCAGCAACTTGACCGCGTCGAGCAGCAGGAAGCCCCCGTTGGCGCGATGCAGCGCGCCGGGCTTCAATAGGTTGAAATCGGTCAGCAGGGCGCCGAATCGCGCCAAGTGCTCGATCCGCCCGACCAGCGCGTGAACCGTCGGGTTGTCCTCGTAAATCACCGGCGCGGCCTGCTGGCCGCCGCTGTCGACCAGCAGATTGACCGAGTAACGCCGAAAGGCGAATTGGTCGGCGCCCGCGATCTCGCGCAACGCTCCCATTCCGCCATCGCCATGGTCCGCGGCGGGCGACAGGAAGTCGTCGGCGTTCTCGAGCACGTCGCGCTCGACTGCGGCGAGGTACACCATGACCGGCGGGATGTCCTTGAATCCGCTTCGCAACTCGTCCATCAGATGCGCCACCGCATGGCGCGTGACGTCGCGGTTGAGCGTGCGGACCTGGTCGCGGTGCGCACGCGCCCAGATTGGTATCTGGCGGATGATCGTCTCGAGTTCGGTTTGCAGGCCTTCGATCGTCTCCGCGATCTTCTTGCGTTCCGCCTCGGGCAGCCGCTGGAAAACCTCCGGCTGCACCACCTCGCCGCCGCGCATCGGCGCGAAGGCAATCCCCATTGGCGTGCGGATCAGAGCGATGTGCTGCTTCTGCGCGCGGTCGTGCAATGCCTCGAAGGCCTGCTCGTGCCGCTGCTTGAACGCCTCGTCCAGCACCTGGCGCCGGGCGCGATATTCCTCGGATTCGAACGCGGCGGGCAGCACCGCGCGCAGCTCCTGTACCAGCGTTTTCATCGCCTCGCGGAGCTGCGCGCCACGGCCCGAGGGCAGCGACAGCGCGTGCGGGCGCTGCGGACTCTCGAAGTTGTTGACGTAGCATAGGTCGCCCGGGGCCGGGCGCTTCGCCGCCTCGCGGTCCAGGAAATCCCGGACGAACCCCACGCTGGTCTCCGCCGCCGGCGCGAAGGCGTACAGGTGATAGTCAGGGTGCCCGATCGACAGGCCGAATTGCAACGCCTCGATCGCGTCCTCTTGGCCGGGCGGTATCGGCAGGTCCTCCAGCTCGGCCAGGCTTCGGAACGGCAGGCTTGCGGGATCGCAAGCGCGATAGACCTGGCCGGCATTGAGCCGCAGGCGGTCAGCTGTCGACGCGGACGCCACAGGGATTTCGGTGCTGGTCATGCGCTGTCGGCCTCACGGCTGCCGGCGTCCGCTCACTGGCAACTTCCGATACGCAAGGAAGGATATCCGCTGCCCGGCACCGGCATATGATCTGAGTCAAGAGTCTCGCGACTGCAGATTTTGCGGGAATTTCAAGCCGCTGTCCGATTCTTGACTTGCGTCAATGCCCGGCGTTCGGCGGCCGTCGAAATTCATGGCATGGCACCGCCGGCGAACGCCGGCGGTCATGTCCGCGGAGGCAAGGAATGAAAGCGTCCGACATCATGACCAGGACCGTGATCACCATCGGCCCCAACGATAGCGTCAAGAAAGCGGCTGAGCTGATGGTCCGCCATCGCATCAGCGCTCTGCCCGTGGTGGACAGTGCCGGTAAGCCGGTCGGCGTGGTGAGCGAAGGTGACCTGATGCACCGGGGCGAAATCAAGACCGAGCGCCATCGCTCGTGGTGGCTCGACTTGGTCACGGGCGGCGAGCGCATGGCCAACGACTATGTGAAGGCGTTCGGCACCAAGGTAAAGGACGTGATGACCGCGAGCGTCGTGTCGGTCGCGGAAGGAACGCCCCTACCGGAGCTGGCCGAGTTGCTTGAAACCAAGCACATCAAGCGCGTGCCGGTCGTGCGCGACGGCAAGGTGGTGGGCATCGTCAGCCGCGCCAATCTGGTGCAGGCGCTGGCCAGCGCGCCTCACCTGGTGGTCCCGGACAGCCTGCCGGACGACGTGGCGATCCGCGACCGCGTACTGGCGGAGCTCGGCAAGCAGCGCTGGTCCAATCCCGCCGCGCTCAATGTCGTGGTGCATAACGGCGTGGTGCATTTCTGGGGCACCGTGTTCAGCGCCGGCGAACGCAAGGCCCTGGGCGTGCTGGCCGAACGGGTGCCGGGCGTCAAAGCGGTGCAGGACCATACCGAATACTATGTACCCCCGATGTTGCCCTAGGTTCCGCCGGCCGTGCCCGGGCGCCGCCTTACGTCGATGAGCGCGGCCAAAGGGCAAGCCAAGCCCGCAAAGCGGACGGCCGCCCGCCAAAGACCGCCCGCGCGCAACACCGAAGTCGCGGATGCATTCGACGAAATCGCAGACCTGCTCGAGCTCGAACAGGGAAACCCGTTCCGTATCCGCGCCTACCGCAACGCCGCCCGCCTGCTGCGCGGGCTGGGCGCCGAGGTTGCGCAGATGCTGGCGCGCGGCGAGGACCTGAGCGAGCTGCCCGGAATCGGCAAGGACCTTGCCGGCAAGATCGCCGAGATCGTCGCCACCGGCACCACACCGGTCCTGGCCGAACTGCGCAGCGAGGTGCCGCCGTCCTTGACCGAACTGCTCCACCTGCCCGGTCTGGGACCGAAGCGCGTGAAGCTGCTGCACGACGGGCTGGGTATCCGCTCGCTTGCGCAGCTCCACCGCGCCATCAAGGACGGCCGCCTGCGCGCTCTTCCCGGCTTCGGGCAGAAGACCGTCCAGCGCGTTCTCGCGGCGATCGAAGCCAAATCGGCCGCGCCGGCGCGGTTCAAGCTGGCGCTCGTCGCCTCGTACGCCGACGACCTCGTCGCGTACATGAAGAGGATTCCGGGGGTGGACCGGGCCGTCGTCGCCGGCAGCTTTCGCCGCGGCCGCGAAACCGTGGGCGACCTGGACCTGCTGGTGACGGCCAGGAAGGGCAAGCCGGTCATGGACGGCTTCGTGAACTACCCGGAGGTCGCGCAGGTGACGGCCCGCGGCACGACGCGCGGAACCGTGGTGCTGCGCAACGGGTTGCAGGTTGACCTCCGCATCGTGCAGCCCGAGAGCTATGGCGCGGCCCTGCACTACTTCACCGGCGGCAAGGCGCACAACATCACGATCCGCGCGCGCGGCATGGCGCGCGGACTGAAAGTCAACGAGTACGGTGTGTTCCGCGGCAACCGCCGAATCGCCGGCGAAACCGAGGAGCAGGTCTATCGCGCCGTAGGCCTGCCCTATATCGAGCCGGAATTGCGTGAGAACCGCGGCGAGATCGAGGCCGCCCTGAAGGGCGCGCTGCCGCGGCTCGTGGACTTGAAGGACCTCAGGGGCGATCTGCACGTGCACACCACGGCCACCGACGGCCACAATTCGCTGGAGGAGATGGCCGCCGCCGCCGCGGCAGCCGGCCTCGACTACATCGCGATCACCGAACACTCGAAACGGCTGACCATGGCGCACGGCCTGGACGAAAAGCGGCTGACGGCACAGATCGACGCCATCGACCGATTCAATCGGGGCGGCCCGTCGGTGCGGGTGCTGAAAGGCATCGAAGTCGACATCCTGGAGGACGGAACCCTCGACTTGCCGGATTCGGTCCTGCGACGCCTCGACTTGGTGATCGGCGCCGTGCACAGCCGCTTCGATCTGTCGCGCGACCGGCAGACCGACCGGGTACTGAGAGCGATGGACCGTCCGCATTTTTCCATCCTGGCGCACCCGTCGGGCAGGCTGATCCCCGACCGGGAACCGTTCGATCTCGACATGCCGCGCATCATCGCCAAGGCGAAGGCTCGGGGCTGCTTTCTCGAGCTGAACGCGCATCCCGACCGGCTGGACCTGTTCGACACGCACTGCCGGATGGCGAAGGATGCCGGGGTCCTGGTCAGCATCAATTCCGATGCCCACCGGGCGACCGAGTTCGCCAATCTTCGCTTCGGCGTCCTGCAAGCGCGGCGCGGCTGGCTGGAAGCGGCGGACGTCCTGAACACGCGGCCGCCGGATCGGCTGCTTCGGCTCCTGCGGCCGACGATGGAGCGCAGCCAAGGCGGCCGTTGACTTCGATCAAAGCGGCCAGGGGACGGTCGCGCTAGGAATGCGCGCTAGTGATGCCCGAGGACAACCGCGACAGAAGGGGCTGGCGCCATGCTGCGCAAGATCGAAGCCGCGATGAAAAGCGCGGTCCACCAACTGCCGCCGACCGCCACCGTGCAGGACGCCGCGCGACTGATGAAAGCGCGGGACTGCGGTTGCGTCGTGATCACCGAGAGCGGCAAGCTAAAGGGCATCTTCACCAGCGGCGACCTGGTCAAGCGCGTGGTGGCGGATGCGCGCGATCCCGCCAAGACGAAACTGAGCCAAGTCATGACGTCCAACCCGGAGACGGTCACGCGGGCGACCCTCGCGATCGACGCGCTCCGCATGATGCAAGACGGGCACTATCGGCACCTGCCCGTGGTCGAGCGCGGCCGGATGCTCGGCATCGTTTCGCGCCGCGACTTCTTCGGGCAGGAGCTGAGCATCGTCGAGGAAGAGAACCACCTCTCCGAAGTCATGCGCTGACGCCGCCGGACGCGGACCCGTGATCCCGCCGGCTCCTTGAATCGGGACCCGACCGCTATTCCACGATATGGTGCTTGCCGACCGGAACGACCGTCGTCGCCTGCGGACCCTTGGGACTTTCCTTCTCCGCGACCGCGATTCTCACCTCGGCGCCGACTTCCAACTTGTCGAAGGCCCTCTCGGCAACCGCATTCTTGTGGAAATAGACCTCGTTGCCGTCGGCGGTGACAATGAATCCGTAACCCTCGTAGGGAAACAGACGCGCGACCTTGCCGCGCAACGGCGCCTCGTGCCTCTTGGTGTCGCCGCGGAATTTGCGAGCGTGGTCCTCGAGCAGTCGGTCGGCCGTGTTGAACGCGTCGCGAATCGCCACATAGACGTCTTCGTGGGCATGGTTCCGCGGCCCGCTTCGGGTCACCGCGATCTCCTCGCCCGGGACGGTCAGGTCGATGCGCACCTCGTACAGCTTGCCCTTGCGGTGGTGGCGATGCGGTGCCTCGACGACCACCCGGCATCCCATGATGCGGGGGAAAAAGCGATCGAGCCGTTCGGCCCGCTTGCGGATCGCCGTCTCAACGTTCGGCGAAGGGTCCATGTGGCGAAAGCTGATCTGCAGGGGAAGTTGCACGGCCGTGTTCCTTGTCGAGCGCGTCGCGCCGGTCGCTACATCGCCATTTCCGGTTCGCCCGCGCGCTCTTTCTTGGGTTCCGGGATTTCGGTCATCGTGGCTTCGGTGAGCAGAAGCACGCTGGCCACCGAAACCGCGTTCTCGAGGGCGATGCGCACGACCTTGGCGGGGTCGATGATGCCGGCCTCGACCAGGTCGACATACTCCTTGCGCGCGGCATCGAAGCCGTAGTTCCCCTGGCCGGCCAGCATGCGGGAAACCACGACCCCGCCGTCGACCGCGGAGTTCTCGGCGATCTGTCGCGCCGGCGTCTCGAGCGCGCGCCGCAGGATCTGAACGCCCGTCCGCTCGTCGTTGTCGCATTTCGCCTCTTCGCGGGCCACCGCGTCCACGCACTTCAGCAGCGCCAGGCCGCCGCCGGGCACGATTCCCTCGGCAACCGCGGCCTTGGTGGCGCTGATCGCGTCGTCGAGCGCCTCTTTCCGCGATTTCATCTCGGCCTCCGACGGCGCGCCCGCGCGGATCACGGCCACGCCACCGGCCAGCTTCGCCAGGCGTTCTTGCAGCTTCTCCTTGTCGTAGTCGCTGGTGGTCTTGTCGATCTCGTGGCGGATCTGCTGGATGCGCGCGTCGATTCGGGAGCGCTCGCCCGCGCCGCCGATGATCGTCGTATTCTCCTTGTCCACTACCACACGGCGAGCGCGTCCGAGCTGCTCCAGCGTCACGTTCTCGAGCTTCAGGCCCACGTCCTCGGAAACCACGTCGCCGCCCGTGAGCACCGCCATGTCCTCGAGCATGCTCTTGCGCCGGTCGCCGAAGCCCGGCGCCTTGACGGCACAGCTCTTCAGGATACCGCGCAACTGGTTGACGATGAGGGTGGCGAGCGCCTCGCCCTCCACGTCCTCGGCCACCACCAGCATCGGGCGCGCCGACTTGGCCACCAGTTCCAGCAGGGGAATCATGTCGCGCAACACGCCGATCTTGCGGTCGGAGAGCAGCACGTAGGGATCCTCCAGCACCGCCTCCATGCGCTCCGCGTCCGTGATGAAATAGGGCGACAGGAACCCGCGGTCGAACCGCATCCCCTCGACGACTTCGAGCGTGGTTTCCGTGGTTTTCGACTCCTCCACGGTGATCACGCCGTCGCCGCCCACCTTCTCCATCGCCTCGGCCACCAGCTCGCCGATGGCCGGGTCATTGTGCGCCGAAATCGTGGCGACCTGGGCCTTCTCTTTCCGGGTCTTGACGGGCCGCGACATGGCGCGCAACGCCTCGATCGCGCATTTGGCACCGCGGTCCAGGCCGCGCCGGATATCGACCGCACTCGCGCCCGCCACCACGTTGCGCACGCCATCGGCCAGCATCGCGTGCGCCAGGATGGTGGAGGTGCTGGTGCCGTCGCCGACCGCATCGCCGGTCTTTTCCGCGGCCTGCCGCAGCACCTGAACCCCGAGGTTTTCCTCGGGGTCTTTGATTTCGAGCTCTTTGGCGATGGTCACGCCGTCGTTGCACACGACCGGTGCGCCCCATTTCTTCTGAATCAGCACCGATTTCGATTTCGGCCCCAAGGTGACGCGAACGGCGTCGGTGAGCTGCGCTGCGCCGCGCAGTATCTTTTCGCGGGCGGCGGAGCGAAACAGGACCTGCTTGTACGGCATGTCGCGGCCTAGGAGACGGTCATGCAGGGCCGGTCGGCGAGCTGGCTTACCTTGTGCGACACGCTGCCGAGCAGCAGGCCCTTGAGATCGCCGAGCCCGCGGCGGCCCATCGCGATCAGGTCCACGTTCCGGTCCTTTGCGATCGCCACGATGGTCCGTGCGGGGTCGCCGACCCGGGTCGCCGACTCCACCTTGGCGGCGCCTTTCGCGCGCGCACGCTTCTCGGCCTTGGCGACAATTTCGTTGGCGGCCGCCTGGAGCAGGTCGTGTTCCGTTATCCGGACATGCTCGAGCTGAGCATAGCCGCGAAGCTCTTCCGGCATCAGGCTGCTACCCGGCCGGGCGATCACGTTGAGCAGGATGACCTTCGCGCCCACCTTGGCCGCCAGTTCTCCGGCCATGTCGACCGCGGCATTGGCGTGGGCGGAGCCGTCAACGGGAACCAGGATTGATTTGATCATGGCGCAACTCGCTTATACCCGGCCTGGATAATGCCCCGGACGCGGAGATGCCTTGACCTGGATCAAGGCGTCCGTCCGGGTAAACGCCCAGCTTGCCGCGCATATCTGCACCCCTGCCCCATCGTTGATATGCGTCAACGCGGTCGCGCGCTGGATCGCTCAAATTTCGCCCGGTTGCCCGCCGGGGAGGACTGCAATGACCAAGCGCATTCTCGTTGCCATCGACGGCTCAACCCATGCGGCGAAAGCCCTGGCATTCGCGGCAGGGATGGCGAAAGCAGCCGATACAGAGCTGGTCTTGCTCCACGTCGTGCCGAACCGCCCGCTCAGCGCCGACGAGCGGCGCTTGGCGGAAACCGAATACGGCGCGACCCTGCGCAAGGACCTACTGCTGGGCAAGCTGATCCACGCGGGAGACGACAGCATGGTCCCCTCGATCTTCGCGCGGCTGCGCGAGAGCGAAGCGGCCGCGCGCCAATCGATCGGCAGGCGTGTGTTGGAGGACGCCGCCGACTCGGCGCGCAAGGCCGGCGCCAAGGTCGCCGACCTCGTGGTCGAGGCCGGCGACCCGGCGGCGCAGATCGTTGCCGCCGCCCAGCGGCTCGACGCCGGCCACGTCGTGATGGGCGCGCGGGGCTTGGGCGGTTTCGGCAGCCTGGTATTGGGGAGCGTGTCCCAGGCGGTGGTCCACCAGGTCAAATGCCCTTGCACGATCGTCAAGTAGAAGCCGGCGCGGCGGCTCATGTTCGGCGAATCCTTCAGGTTTTCGGACCGCAGCGAGGCGGGCCGACTTTTGGCAGCGAAACTGCGCCACTATGCGGGCAGGCACCCGGTCGTCCTCGCCCTGCCGCGCGGCGGCGTTCCGGTCGCGCTGGAAGTGGCGCGTGCGCTGAACGCGCCCCTGGACCTGGTGCTCGTGCGGAAGATCGGCGTCCCGTTCCAGCCCGAGCTCGCGGCCGCGTCGGTCGCCGAAGGCGATCCGCCGGTTCTGATCCGCAACGAGGAAGTGCTGAGCGCCTTCGGCCTGGACGACGCATTCCTGAAGGCCGAGCAGGCGCTGCAGTTGGCCGAAATCGACCGGCGCCGGCGCGCCTATCTGGGCGACCGGCCGCGGCCGACCCTCCGCGGACGCACCGCCATCGTCGTGGACGACGGGATCGCGACCGGGGCTACCACGCGCGCGGCGCTCGAGTCGGTGCGGCGCCAGCGGCCCGCCGCCGTCGTGCTCGCGGCGCCGGTGGCGCCGCCCGAGACGGTGGCGTCGTTGCGTGCGCTGGTTGACGATGCGGTCATCCTTCACGCGCCCCACGACCTGGGCTCGATCGGTTTCTACTACCGCGACTTCCGGCAGTTGAGCGACGAGGAGGTCGTGGCGATGCTGGCCCAGGCGCCCGCGGCCACCGCGCAAAATGTCCCGGCCGGTTGAGTTTTCAGCCGCGCCAGCGGCGCAGCGCAGCCGCTTCCAGCACCCGCCGCTCCGCCAACGCCACCGCCGCCGCGCGCGGCGGCTGCCGGCCGCTCACGGCCTGTTCCAGGACGGCCTTGGTGTTCGCGCGGATCTTCTCGTCGACGACCGTCAGCGCCTGGCGTTCGGAGCCGCCGTGGTACTCGACCGACGCGCAGATCACGCCTCCGGCATTGGCGATGAAGTCGGGCAGCGACAGGACGCCGCGTTCGTGCAACCGCGCCTCCGCTTCAGGCGTGCAGGGTATGTTCGCGCCCTGGACGACGAGCTTCGTTTTCAGGCGGTCGACGTTGTCGGCGCGGATCACGTCGGGACGCGCCGCGGGTATCCAGATGTCGCAGGGCACGTCGACGATCGCGTCGCCGTCCTTCGTTTGCCCCTTGGCGAAAGCGCGCAGCGCGCCGCCGGCATGCTTGTGGGCGATCAGCGCTTCGACGTCGAGCCCGCGTTCGTCCGTCAGCGTCCCGTGCGAATCGCTGGCGGCGACGATCCTAGCACCCGCCCGTGCCAAGTGCTTCGCCGCGTGCATGCCGACCGCGCCGAATCCCTGGATCGCGACCGTCGCCCCTCTCAGATCGAGGCCCAGGTAGCCCTTGGCCACATCGATGGCCGCGAACAGCCCGAACCCGGTCGCACCGATTTCGTCCAAGGGGATGCCGCCGAGGACGCGCGGCAGGCCGACGGCGCGCCCGGTTTCGTCCTTGATCCACGCCATGGCGCGCTCGTCGGTTCCCATGTCCGGGCCGGGAATGTAATCCGTGATGTCGGCGATCGCCTGGGCGAAGGCGCGGACGATACGCTCCTTCGCCTCCGCCGGCATCTTCGGATCGCCGTAGATCACGGACTTGCCGCCGCCATGCGGCAGGCCGGCCGCGGCATTCTTGAACGTCATGGCGCGCGCCAGGCGGAACGCCTCGGCCGCGCTCACGTCCGGTGCCATGCGCACCCCGCCGATCGCGGAGCCGCAAGCCGTGTTGTCGACGCATACCACCGCGCGCAACCCGGCGGCGGGGCGGTGGATGTGAACGATCTTCAGCGGCCCCAACGAATCGGCGAAATCGAACACGTCGCCCACGGCTCGCTCCCGTCTCAATCGGCCGTTTCAAGGTCGGCGGCGAGCGCGGCAAGGAACCGCGCCGCCTCCCCGCCCGTGACGGCGCGGTGGTCGAAGGTCAGCGACAGCGGAAGGAGGCGATGGACCCCGATCGACCCGCCGATTGCGACAGGGCGTCTCTCGATCCGCCCGGCGCCAACGATCGCGACCTGGGGAGGCACGACCACCAAAGCCCCGTAGCGGCCGCCCAGCGATCCGAAGTTCGACACGGTGATCGACCCGCCGCGCAGTTCCGCCGGCGTTAGGGTCCGGTTGCGCGCGGCCTCCGTCAAGCGCCGAAGCTCGCTTTGCAGTTCCGCCGCGGTCCGGCGTTGCGCGCCGGCCAGGACCGGCACGATGAGCCCGGCATCGGTGTCCACGGCGACGGCGACATCGACCTCCGCGCGGCGTTCGAGCGTCTGACGGCGGCCATCGTACCACGCGTTGAGCGCCGGCACCGCCGCCGCCGCGCGAACAACGGCCCGGACCAGCCGCGCCGTCACCACGGTCGCATCGGGCCACGCCTCGACGTCGGCGTCGCCCATGACGGTTGCCGGAACCACTTCGCGGTGCGCACGCGCCATGTTGTCCGCCATCGCCCGCCTCGTGGCCGAAAGCGGTGCTCCCCCGCTCCCGGCCAATGTCGGCCTCCCCGCTTTCGCCGCGCCCTCGACATCGGCCGCGAGAATCGCCCCGCCGGGGCCGGAGCCGGCGACTAGCGCCAAGTCGACGTTCAGGGTTCTCGCAAGGGCGCGCACCGCCGGCGCCGCTTGCGCCGCCCCGCCTTTCTTCGCCGGGCCGGGTCGCGGCCGACTTGAACTTTCCGGCAGGTGTCCCACGATGGCGCCTTCGTCCGCATGCGCCGCGTCCTCGAATTCGACCAGCGGGGCACCGACCTTGATCCGCTCGTGCAACCCCGCGCACAGCCGCTTGATGTGCCCCGACCATGGCGCCGGCACCTCGACCACCGCCTTTTCCGTCTCGACCGACGCCAGCGGCTGGTCGGCGACGACGTGATCGCCCTCGGCAACGTGCCACGCCACCACTTCGGCGTCCTGCAAGCCTTCGCCCAGGTCGGGCAGCGCAAAGATCTTCATGCGAATTCCAGCACCCGCCGCGCGGCCGCCACCACGCGCCCGGCCGTCGGCAGATACCGGGCCTCGAGCCGCGGCAGGGGCATCACCGTATCGTACCCCGTCACCCGCAGCACCGGCGCCAGAAGCGACGTCAGCGCGTGTTCGGCGATGCGAGCCGCGATCTCGGCGCCCCACCCGCCGCTCATCGGCGCCTCGTGCACGATCACGCAACGGCCGGTGCGGCGGACCGATTCGACGATCGTGTCCTGGTCGAGAGGATGCAAGGTGGCGACGTCGATGACCTCGGCGCTCGCACCCTCCGCCTCGAGCCGCTCCGCCGCTTCCATCGCTTCCAGCACGCTGGCGCCCCAGGTCACGATGGTGACATCCCCGCCCCGGCGCAGCACGAAGCAACGGTCCAGCGGCAGCGCCACACCGTCGTCCGCGACCTCCTCGCGCGCCGCGCGGTAGAGCCGCGTAGGCTCCAGGAACACCACGGGATCGGGATCGCGGATCGCCGCCAGCAGCAGCCCGTAGGCCCGCGCCGGCGACGATGGGATCACGACGCGCAGGCCGGGGATGTGGGCGAGTATGGCCTCGGGGCTTTCGGAATGGTGCTCCGGCGCGCGGATGCCGCCGCCGCAAGGCGAGCGCAGCACCATGGGGCATGTCAGCCGGCCGCGGGTGCGGGTCCGCAGCCGCGCGGCGTGATTCAGCAGTTGATCGATCGCCGGATAGATGAAGCCGGTGAATTGGATCTCGGCCACCGGCAGGAATCCTTGCGCCGCAAGCCCCACCGATACGCCGGCAATCGCGGCTTCGGCCAGCGGCGTATCGATGACGCGCGCATCGCCGAAGCGCTTCCACAGGCCGTCCGTCACGCGGAAGACGCCCCCGTCCCTGCCCACATCCTCGCCGAGAATCAAGACACGCGGATCGTTCTGCATGGCGCGCGCGAGCGCGAGATTCGCCGCCTGCGCAAGGTTCACCTCGGGCACGGTCATTGTCCTTCCGCGGACGCCGCCGCGCGTTGCGCCGCAAGATCGCCGGGCAAACGCGCGAATGCGTGATCGAACATGGTTTCGGGCGATCGGGGCGGCATGGCCAGATACGCGGTCGCCGCCGCTTCGATCTGTTCGCCGACCGTAGCCAGAAGCGCCTCCTCTTTCTCCCGGCTCCATTGGCCGATGCCGGTCAGATATTCGCGCAAACGGCGGATCGGTTCTTCGCGCCAGCGCGCGCTGACCAGGGCGTCGTCGCGATACCGGCTGGCGTCGTCGGCGGTCGTGTGGTCGCCGAGCCGATACGTGACGGCCTCGATCAGGCCGGAGCCGCCGCCGGCGCGCGCCCGCGCCAGGGCCCGGTCTACCGCGTCGCGCACCGCGACGACATCGTTGCCGTCCGCCCGTTCGCCCGCGATTCCGGCCGCGACCGCCTTGTGGGCCAGGGTCTCCGCCGCGGTCTGCCGCTCGACCGGCACGGAGATCGCCCAGCCGTTGTTGTTGATCACGAACACGGCGGGGACCTTCCAAACGCCGGCTATATTGAGCGCTTCGGCGAAGTCTCCCTTGGATGTCGCTCCGTCGCCCAGGATGCAAACGGCGGCCCGCGGTTCGCCGCGAAGCTTGAATGCGAGAGCCGCGCCGACGGCATGCGGCGCGTGGCTGGCCACCGGGATGGCCCCCGGAAAATCCTCGCGCGGCACCTTGAAGTCGCTGCCGCGCTCGTCGCCGCCCCAGTACGTCAACAGCTCGATGGCCGTCACGCCGCGCCAGAGCTGCCCGCCCTGTTCGCGGAAGCTGGGCACGAACACGTCTTCCGGCCGCATCGCCGCCGCGGCGCCGACGGCGACCGCCTCCTGGCCCAGCGAGGAGGCGAAAGTGCCGAGCCGGCCCGTGCGCTGCAGCGCGACAGCCTTGGCGTCGAACGCGCGCGTCAACACCATGGCGCGGTAGAGCCTGATCAGCTCCGCGGGATCGCGGGCGAAAGCCGGCAACGGCCGGACGGCGGCGCCCGCAGGATCGATGAACCGCGCCGGAGAAACCGACGGTGCCGCGGTCTGGACCATTCCTGCCTCTTCAAGTCTGCGCTGCCAAGCGGAGCGGCCGAACGGTACAACCCTCCCGTGCAGACGCGCCCGCCGCCTTGACCCAGATCAAGGCGGCGCCGGCCTCGGCGTGGTGCCGTGCTTGCCATGGCGGATTTCGGCGGCATCAGGGTGTTCGCGCTGGGCGCCAGCCGCGAGTATGGCGAACGTGTCAGCCGCCACCTGGAACTCGCGCTCAGCCCCATCGAAGAACGTCCCTTCGAGGACGGCGAACACAAGACCCGGCCGCTGGTGACGGTGCGCAATCACGACGTCTACGTGGTCCAGTCGCTCTACGCCGACGGGTTGGAAAGCGTCAACGACAAGCTGTGCAAGCTGCTGTTCTTCATCGGCGCGCTGAAGGACGCGTCGGCAAACCGTGTCACGGCCGTCGTGCCCTACCTTGGCTACGCGCGCAAGGACCAGAAGACGCAGCTCCGCGACCCGGTCACCACCAAGTACGTCGCCGCGATGTTCGAAGCCATAGGAACCGACAAGCTGATGACCATGGATGTTCACAACCTCGCCGCCATGCAGAATGCCTTTCGCAGGCCGACGGAGCATTTGACGGCGCTCGACCTGCTCGCCGAGACGCTCTCCCCCATGCTGCGGGGGCAGGACGTGGCGGTGGTTTCGCCCGACATCGGCGGCGCCAAGCGCGCGGCGCGCCTGCGCGCGATTCTGTCCAAGGCGTCGGGCCGCGAGCCCACGGTCGCCTTCGTGGAGAAGCAGCGCGGCGGCGGCGTGGTCACCGGCGGACTGCTCGTGGGAGACGTCAAGAATCGCACCGTGGTGATCGTCGACGATCTGATCGGCTCGGGTACCACCGTGCACCTGGCGGTGCAGGCATGCAAGCAGAACGGGGCGCGCCGCGTCGTGGTCGCCGCTACACATGGGCTGTTCATCGGTAAGGCGGCGGCCGTCGTCGAGGACCCGGCCATCGAGAAGGTGCTGGTGACCGACACGGTACCGCCGTTCCGGCTGCCGGCTTCGCTGGTCGACAGCAAGCTGATCGTCCTCGATTCGGCCCGGCTGTTCGCCGACGCGATCTACCGCAACCACGCCGACGACTGAGCGACCGGATCGTCGCGCGCTAGGCCAGGGCTGCGCGCGCATCTCCGAGCGCCAGGGCCAGGTAGGCGCGCGCCCTTGCGCGCCACTTCGCCGGATCGAGGATCGCCGGCGTGTCCAGGTGCTCGGCCGCCAGGCGGGCGCGCAGGAACGCGCGCCGCGCCCGGTAGAACCGGATCAGGGGCTCCGGTGGCTCGTCGTCAAGCAGGCGCCCGTAATGAAACAACAGCCGCCCGCCGACCCAATCCGCCCCTATGGCGCCGCATTCCATCGAAAGATAGGCAAGCTCTTCCGCCGGATCGAGCAACCGCATGTCGCGATTGAATTCCAGGCAGTCGATGATCAGCGGCTCGGGCGCGAAAAAGACATGCTCCGGCCGGAGGTCGCCATGCGCTTCCACAATCATGTCCGCCCTCGCCCGCTCCGCGAGCAAGCCGCCGCGACGGTCCAGAAAACTCGCCAACCCGGCGGCGATTTCCTCCACCTGCCCCGCAGGCAGGCCATAGGGCGGCGCCAGGAGCTTGGCGTGGTCCAGCGCGATCGCGTCGGCGAAACGGCGCCGGTAGTCCGCTTCATTCACCCCGGCCTTCTCCGCGGCGCGGTAAAAGGGCGCCAGGGTCAGCACGACGCGCTCGATCTCCTCGGGCCGCGCCGTGCCGCGCCGCAGGCGGTGATCAAGCGCCGCGTGTTCGGGCAGGCGGTTCATCACCACCAGCCAATCTACGGCCTGTCCGGGTCCGGCGAACCCCAGCTTGCCGCCGGCGCTTTCCAGCAACGGCACGACGGATCGGTAGACCGGCCCCGCGAGGCGGCGGTTCAGGCGCAGTTCCTCCTGGCAATTGAGGCGCCGCGCCTCGACCGTGGAGAAATCCAAATAGTCCCGGCGCACCGGCTTTTTCAGCTTGTACGCCCGCTCATCGGTCAGGAACACCCACGACATGTGGGTTTCCCGGACGTCAACCCGCCGCGGAAGCTCGGGGTACGCCGCAACCTGGCGCAGGAAGGCGACTTTGCGGGCGATGTCCGATTCGCGCATCGCATAAATCATGCAGCAATATCAGCGAATTGCCCATAGTCGGGCCATGATCCAGGTCACGCCGGGCGCCGCAGGCTTGACTTGTGTCATGGCCGCGGCCTCCGGGATTGGGCGTCAATGAGGCTTTCCTAAAGGTCCGAGGAGGGCTTGCAACCATGGCAGCGCGGCAGAACGCGGCCCTACGGCCGGCGACGGGCAGGGACATTCGGCAAATCCTCGGCGACCTCGACGCGGAGCTGGTCGCGGCGATCTTGGCCACGAAAGCCACCTCCGCCGACTTGGTCCAGGTGCGCGAATGGATCGACGCCGATCCTATCGTGCGGTCGCAACTGCGCCACGGCGCGGCCGGCGTGGTCGGGCAGATCTGCGACATGCTGGACGAAGCCGAGTTCGAGAACGACCGCGAGCGATAGGTGCCGCCGCGCCCGGGCCGCCAAAGACCGACCCCATGCACCAGGTACGCAGCAACCACGGGACGGACTTCGACCCGGCGCGATCTCCGCTGCTAACCGACCTCTATCAGCTCAACATGATGCAGGCGTACCGCGACCGCGGCATGAACGCGGACGCGGTATTCGAGTTCTTCGTGCGCAAGCTTCCGCCGAACCGTGGGTTCCTGGTTGCCGCGGGGCTCGAGCAGGCGCTGACGTTCCTCGAGAACCTGCGCTTCACCCTGGCGGAACTGGAGTGGTTGCGCGCGAGCGGACGATTCGACGGAAGGTTCCTCGACGAACTTGCCGTCTTGCGCTTCACCGGCGACGCGCACGCGATGCCGGAAGGTCGCGTGTTCTTTCCGAACGAGCCGATTCTCCGCGTCACGGCGCCTCTGCCCGTCGCTCAGCTCGTCGAAACGCGCCTCGTCAACCTGCTCAATTTCCAGACCTTGATTGCGAGCAAGGCGGCGCGGATGGTGCTCCAGGGACCGCGATGCCGGCTGATCGACTTCGGGCTGCGCCGCGCGCACGGGGCCGAAGCCGGTTTGTTGTCCGCCCGTGCGGCCTACATCGCCGGATTCGCCGGAAGCGCCACCGTGCTTGCGGAGCGCGAATTCGAGATCCCGGCCTACGGTACGATGGCGCACTCGTTCGTCCAGGCGCACGACGACGAGACCGAGGCGTTCAAGGCATTCGCGGTGTCGCGACCCAAGAACCTGATGCTGCTGATTGACACCTACGACACCGTGGCCGGGGCGCGCAAAGTAGCCGCACTGGTGCCCTGGCTGCGCGAGCGCGGCATCGAGCTTGCCGGCGTGCGGCTGGACAGCGGCGACTTGCACGCCCTGTCGCGGGCAGTGCGCCGTTGCCTGGACGACGCGGGATTGGGGAACGTCGCGATCTTCGCCAGCGGCGGCATCGACGAGTACGCCATGGCACGACTGGCCGCCGGCGGCGCGCCGATCGACGGGTACGGAATCGGCACGGCGCTGACCACATCCGACGATGCGCCGGCGCTGGATTGCGCCTACAAGCTCCAGGAGTACGCGGGCGTAGCACGCCGGAAACTTTCGGCGGGGAAGGCGACCTGGCCCGGCCGCAAGCAGGTCTTCAGGCGCCGCACGGACGGCGCCATGGCTGGGGATACGCTGGGCCTCGAAGGCGACGCGCCGGAAGGCGAGCCTTTGATCGTCAAGGTCATGGAGTCGGGCCGGCGCCTGTCGCCGCCCGAATCGCTGGACGCCTGCCGCCGGCGGTGCGCCGCCGATTTGGCCACGCTGCCGGCGGACCTCGCGGCGCTGGAGCCGAGGGGCGTGTACCCGGTAGCGATATCGCCGTCGCTGCGCCGGCTCGCCGCCGAGGTGGATCGGCGCATCTCCGCCATGCGCGACGGGTCCGCCGAGGCCGAGGCGTCATGACCACCGGCTCGCCTGCCGCCGGCGAATGGAGCCATTTCCGGCATGGCGCCGATGTCGGCGTGCGTGGCAAAGGTCCGACCAAGGCTGCCGCGTTCGAGCAAGCCGCACGTGCCCTGTTTGCCGCCGTCACGCCGCTCGACCGCATCGCGCCGCGGGCGGTCGTGGAGATCGCCTGCGAAGCGCCCAATGACGGGCTGCTGCTGGTGGATTGGCTGAACGCACTGATCTACCGCATGGCGGTCGACCGCATGCTGTTCAGCCGGTTCGAGGTGGCGCTTGGCGGCGCACGCCTTTCCGGCCGCGCCTGGGGTGAGCCGGTCGATCCCGCCCGCCACGAGCCGGCGGTCGAACCCAAGGGCGCTACCTACACCGCCCTCTCCGTCCGGCGCGAAGCCGGCGGCGACTGGGTGGCGGAGTGCGTGGTGGACGTATAGAGGCCATACCGATGGACATCGCACGCCTGAAGCAAGTCAGTGACACGGAATGGCGTCTCGAGCCGACCGGCGCGATGCGCGTGCCCGGCATCCTGTACGCCGACCGAGCCCTCATCGAAGCGATGGACGACAAGGTTGCGGAGCAGGTGGCCAACGTGGCCGCGCTGCCCGGGATCGTCGCCGCCAGCTACGCCATGCCGGACGCGCATTGGGGCTACGGCTTCCCGATCGGCGGCGTCGCCGCGTTCGACGCGGAGGCCGGCGGGATCGTCTCGGCGGGCGGCGTGGGGTTCGACATCTCCTGCGGCGTGCGTCTCCTGCTGACGGGCGTGCCAGCCAAGACGATCGAGCCGATCAGGGACCATGTCGCGGAGGTCTTGTATGCGTCGGTGCCGGCGGGCGTCGGCAGCACCAGCAGCATCGCGCTGACCGATAGCCAGATGACCGACATGCTGACCGGCGGTGCCCGCTGGGCGGTGCGGCAGGGTTACGGCTCAGGCGCCGATCTCAAGCGGATCGAGGAAAACGGATGCGCGGAGGGAGCAAGGCCGGATGCGGTTTCGGTTCACGCCAAGGCCCGCCAGCGCCGCGAACTCGGCACGCTCGGCTCCGGCAACCACTACCTGGAGATCCAGGAGGTGGGGGCGGTGTACGATGACGCCGCGGCTTCGGCGCTGGGTCTCAGGCTTGGCGACGCGGTCATCAGCATCCATTGCGGCTCGCGCGGCCTCGGCCACCAGATCGGCACCGACTACCTGCGCGAGATGGCGATCGCGGCGCCCGACTACGGGATAAGCCTGCCGGATCTCGAGCTCGCCTGCGCGCCGATCAAATCGCCGCTGGGCGAGCGGTATCTCGGCGCCATGCGCGCGGCCGCCAACTGCGCCCTGGCCAACCGTCAGATTCTCACGCATTTCGTGCGCAGCGCGCTTTCGGTGGTGCTGCCGGAAGCGAAGCTGGATCTGCTGTTCGACGTATCCCACAACCTGTGCCGCGAGGAAACGCACACGGTCGACGGCAAGCGCCGGCGCCTGTTCGTCCATCGCAAGGGCGCCACGCGCGCGTTCGGGCCCGGTCACCCCGACCTGCCGGCGGCCCTGCGGCCCCTGGGACAGCCCGTGTTCATCGGCGGCAGCATGGGCACCGCCTCGCATGTGATGCTGGGAGCTACCGGAGGCCATGCCTTCGCTTCCGCTTGCCACGGCGCCGGGCGCGGCATGTCGCGCCATCAGGCGGCGCGGCGCTGGCACGGGCGCCGGATCGTCAACGAACTGGCGGCGCGCGGCATCGTGGTGCGCAGCCCGTCGCTGCGCGGCGTGGCGGAGGAGGCCCCGGGAGCCTACAAGGACGTCGATGCGGTGGTCGAGGCGGCCGAGCGCGCCGGGCTGGCGCGTCGCATCGCGCGGCTGGAGCCGCGGGTCTGCATCAAGGGGTAAAGCGGCCCGGCCTCGGCGGTGCTATTTCTTCTTCCCGTTCGCGTCGAACTGCTTCAGGAACGCGGTCAGATCGGCGATCTCGCGGTCGTTCTTGATGCCGACGAACGCCATCTTGTTTCCCGGCATCGCCGCCTTCGGATCCTTGATGTAGTTGGCGAACGCCGCCTCTTCCCACACCACGCCGGATTTCTTGTTGGCATCGGAATAGCTGAAGCCCTCGACCGACCCCGCCTTGCGGCCGAATAGGCCGTTCAGCTTCGGTCCGATCAGATTCTTGGCGGTTTCGCCGATCTGATGGCAGGCGCGGCACTTGGCGAACGCCTTCTCGCCCGCGGCGGCATCCTGGGCTAAGGCATTCCCGGAGAACGCCGCCAATGCGATGGCGGCCGATAGACCCGATGTTCTCATCTTCCTTCCGGTCCCCTTTCGCGCGACGACAGCGGCCCGCATCGGGGCCGGGCACAAGCGCCGCCCCTGTCGCCGATGCGGGGATCTATGTTCAGCCTACTTTCAGATAGGCGAACCCCTTGGCCTGGAGCGCGGCAATGGTGGCGACGCCCGACGGCACGAAGCGGATGAAGTCGGCCTGCCGCACCTTGGTGCGGTCCAGCTTCAGCCGCTGAAAAGTGATTTCGCACAAGTACGCCGTCAAGCCGTTTTTCGCCAGGCTCGCCACACGCTCGAACAGCGCGGGGTCGGCGGTTTCCGCCTTCCAGGGCGTGCCTTCGAGGGTTTCCAGGAAGAACTTCACTCCGACGCTGTGAACCACCGTGACCAGCTGGATGTCGAAGGTGTTCGATCCGTAGACGGCGTAGTGGTTCGATATGTTGTTGAGCATCTGCGCGAAACGCGCGGGTTCGCCGAAATCGCAGTGGTAGATGCAGGCCACCTCGGCGTCCTTCTTGATCTCGGCGGTCTTGATCGTCGCTGGGGCCGCTTTGGCAGGCGATATACCGGCCGCACCGGCGGCAACGAAGGACGTCACCACCGTCCGGCGGTCGATCATGGACATAGCCATTCTCCCTTTCGGTTGGTTCCCCTGGCTTGCTTGCTATCGTAGCCGCTTCACCGTTTCAATCCACCTTGGGGGCGCCTTTCTGATCTTCTGGCGTCACGTCCAGCACCCGGGCGCGGCTCAGCACCTTGACCTCGGCCTTGCAATTCCGCATGCACGGCTCGCGACCCCAGAAGTGGCGTTCGGCGGTTTCGCGGTCGTCGTCGTAGAACCCGCCCGCGTTCGGCAAGCGGACGGACGCGAAGTTCTCGCGCGTCAGAACAAAGGTGTCGTCGACCACGTCGTTCAGGAACAGAAGGAACGCAGTGACGCCGTAGACTTCGTTCGGCGCAAGGGATTGCGCGTTGCCGAACGGCTTGGCGCGGCGCACGTAGTCGAAGATTGTGGACACGAACGGCCAGTACGAGCCGATGGTCTTGCCCGGAATGTCGTCGTTGAGCGAGCCGCGGCCGCCCGCGATCGCCGGCCATCGCCCCACGCCTTCGCCGAACTCGCCGTGGCAGGCGGCGCATTGCTCCGTGAATACCCGCTCGCCCTCCCTGACCGAGCCCTTGCCTGGCGGCAGGCCCAGCCCGTCGGGCCGAACGTCGATGTCCCAGGCGGCGATTTCCGCGGGCAGCGCCGGCCGGCCCAGCGCCGGCGCGGAGATCGGCTGTTGCGCGAGGGCCGGTGCCGCCGGCAGCAGCCACAACAGCGCCGCCACCGACGCCAGGCTACGAAACCTCGACATTCTCGGTCTCTCCGGTCGTCCGCACCAGCCAAGTTTGAATGCCGTTGTTGTGATAGATCGAGTTGGTGCCGCGCACCCGGCGCAGCTCGTCCTTGGTCGGCTGTACGTACCCGGTATCGTCGACCGCCCGCGACTGGACCAGCAATTCCTTGCCGTTCCACTCGAACTCGGCGTAGAAGCGCACCAGGGACAACGGCAGCACCGGACCGCCGATCCGGGCGCGGCGCCAGTTGCGGCCGCCGTCGAACGTCACGTCGACGCGCCGGATCGTCCCGCGCCCCGACCACGCAATGCCGCTCAGCACCGCCGGCCCCTTGTGGCGCAGCGGCGCCTGGGGGCTGGGATCGGTGACCACGGACTTCGCGTCCATGATCCACGTGAAGCGGCGGGCGCGGCCGTCGGCCAACAGGTCGGTGTATTTCGAGGTTTCTTCGCGGTGGTGCCAGGGCTGGTCGCCGACCTCGATGCGGCGCAGCCACTTCACCCACATGATGCCTTCCCAGCCGGGCACCACGAGCCGCATCGGGTAGCCCTGCTCGGGCCGGAGTGCCTCGCCGTTCATGGCCCAGACCACCAGGCAATCCTTCATCGCCTTGTCCAGCGGCAGCGAGCGCGTCATCGACGAGGCGTCGCCGCCTTCGGCCAGAAGCCATTTGCCGTTGGCCTTGACTCCGCAATGCTCCAGCAGCGTTTTCAACGGAATGCCGGTGTACATCACGTTGTGGATCATGCCGTGGGTGAACTGGCAGCCGTTGAGCTGGGCGCCGCGCCATTCCATCCCCGAGTTGGCCGCGCATTCCAGAAAATAGATGCGGCTGACGCGGCCGGGGAAGCGCTTCAGATCCTCCAGCGTGTAGACCGTCTGCCGCTCGACCAAGCCGTTGACCATCAGGCGGTGCTTCGCGGGGTCGATCTCGGCGATGCCGGCATGATGCCGCTCGAAGCATAGGCCCGAGGGCGTGATGATGCCGTCGAGCTGGTGCAACGGCGTGAAACTGACCGACGACGCGCGGCTGGCGGTCAGCCACTCCACGTCGCGGCGGATCACGTGCTTCTCGAAGCCGGAAGGCTTGCCGTAGGGCCTGACCGCGACGCCGTCACCCAGAAACCTCGCCCAGTCCTGCACCTCGACGATCGCCGGATCGGGCGCGGCGTCCGCGCGCCCCGTTCCCAGCCCGAGAGCCGACGCCGCGACACCCGCGCCGGTGGCGCCGAGAAAGCGCCGGCGGCCGAACTGGACGACCCCATTTTCGTCGCCGCTCATCGAACGGCTTCCGGGCGCGGCCGCATCGTCGCGCCGCGCTATGCGCCCCTGATCTGCACCGCGGTATTCGGCGCGACGGTGACGGTCTTGACCGCGGTGACGTGCCGTTCGACCACATCCCAGATCGGCGGGCCTTGCGTGTCCGGGGCAACGCTGGCCCAGCCGCTGACGGCGTAGCCGCGCGCGGGATCGATCGGCGCGCCCGTCTTGAGGAGCGTCATGCCGGAAATGCGGCTGCCGATCGGCTTGGAAACGTCGATCGTATAGCCCATGCCGCCGACCCGCACCATGTCGCCGCCCTGCTGGTAATAGGGATCGGGGTGGAAGAGATTGTCGGCGACATCTTCCATGATGTCCTTAAGCTGCGCGCCGGTCATGGTCGTGCGGTAGCACGCCGGATAGGTCATCGCGGTGGCGTTGGTCAGCGCCTCGAAGGTGATGGCCTCGCCGGGCAACAGCGACCCGCCCCAGCGGAACCCCGGCGACAGCGCGATCTCGGCGTCGCGTTGCGCCAGCATGGCCTGGCAGATCAGGTCGTCGAACGTTCCGTTGAAATTGCCGCGGCGGTAGAGCTCCGATTCGGTACGGCCCAACTCGCGCTTCAGCTCGGCGGCATAAGGCGCCCGCGCGGCCGTGATCGCCGCGGCGACCGCGAGGTCGGGCGCGATGGCATCGGCGAAAACCGGGATCAGGCGGTAGCCGTAGTCGGAAACCTTGCCGCCCGACACGGCGATGTCGAGGCGCGAGACGAATTTGCCGTGCGAGCCGGAGGCCACCAGCAGGGTCTTGCCCACCGTTACCACGTCCGGCATGGCATCGTGCGTGTGGCCGGTCAGGATCACGTCGATGCCGCGCACGCGACCCGCCATTTTGCGGTCTACGTCGAAGCCGTTGTGCGACAGCACGACGATCAGCTGCGCCCCCTCCGCGCGCGCGGCGTCGACCTGCTTCTGCATCTCGTCGTCGCGGATGCCGAACTCCCACTGCTCGATCATCCAGCGGGGGTTGGAAACCGGCGTGTAGGGAAACGCCTGGCCGATTACGGCGATCTTGACGCCGCCGCGCTCGAACGTCTTGCGCGCCGGGAACACCGCCTCGCGCCACTCGGCGTCGCGCACGTTCTGGGCGAGGAAGGCGAACGGCAGCTTGTCGACCGCCTGCTTGACGCGCTCGATGCCGTAGGTGAACTCCCAGTGTCCCACCATGGCGTCGGGGCGCAGCAAAGACATGACGTCGATCATGTCCTGCCCTTTGGTCTTGAGCGACGTCCAGCTTCCCTGCCAGGTGTCGCCGCCGTCCAGGAACAGCACGCGGTCTTCGCCCCGCTCGGCGCGGACCGTCTTGACGATCGTGGCGATGCGGTCGACGCCGCCCATGCGGCCGTAGGTCTTGGCAAGAGCCGCGAAATCGTCGCTGGTCAGCGCGTAGGCTTCCGCCGTGCCGGGCGCGATGCGGAATCGATCGCGGAACGCGGCGCCGGTGAGGTGCGGCGGCAGGCCCCTGGACTCGCCGACCCCTAGGTTGACTTCCGGCTCGCGGAACAGCAACGGGACGAGCTGGGCGTGAACGTCGGCGACGTGAAGTAGGGTGACCGTTCCGATCGGCTTGAACGCCAGCAGGTCCTGCTGGGTCAGCCGCTGCTGCGCGGCCACGCGCGCCAGAGGCCCAAGCCCGGTCGCGGATGAGATCAGCGCGGTCGCCGCGGCGGCTTGGAAGAACTGCCGGCGGGAAATCATCGCCTGTCTCGTCTCCGGCGTACGCCGCCGGCCCGCGTCGCGTCGGCCAAGCCGGGCACTGGGCGAGGCTGCACCTGACGCGTCGTGCCTAGCCGACCGTCAGCTTGCTGGTGGTCGAATAGACGGAGCCGTCGTCATCCGTCCAGGTGAAGGTGAACTCGCCCGACTCCTGCGCCTTGTAGAAGAACGACTGGTACGGATTCGCCGAGATCGCCGGATGCCAATCGGCCTCGAAGAACGTCTTGCCCGCGAAGGCAGCCGTGAACTTGTTGATGATCTTGCGCGGCACGACCTTGCCGGCGGAGTCTTTGCGCTGTCCGGTTTCCATTTCATGCGAGATCAGCGTCTTGATCTCGATCAACTCGCCCTTCTTGGCGGTTGCGGGAATGCGCACGCGCGGCTTGATGTGGTTGCTCATGAATTGTTTCCTTCCTCGGCGAGCGGGCTGGCTCAGCCGCCGCAGCCGCCGATCGTGACTTTGACGTTGGCCTTGGCGGTGAACAGCGCGCCGTTCGACATCTCGGCGACGCAGACCACGTTCTGCGTCTGCGCGAGCCGCATGCGCGTGCCGGCCATCGCCTTGCCGCAGGCGGGCTGGAAGCGGTAGGTCAAGACCCCGGGCAGCGGGTTGCCGTCGGCGAAAACGTGCAACGCCTTGACGTAGTCGGCTTCGGTCATCGGACTTTCGATCTCGACATTGATCGGCACCACCAGACCGTTTTCCGCGATCGGCGGAACGTCCAGCTTCACGCGCCCTTCGGCCATCGTCTTGCCGGCATAGAGCTTTTTCAACGCCTCGGCGACGGCGGCCTCGTCGGCCATCGCGATGTACGGCATCAGCACCGCGAGCGCGGCGGCTGCGGTCCCCGCGCCCAGAACCGCCCGGCGGCTCATCGCGGTCTGACCAGTGACGGTCGGCCTAAGCATGCTTGATCCTCCCTCGTGGCCCCGCCGTCTCCGCCCAATTGGAAACCACGCCACGCACAGGACAGTTGCAAAAATCATTATATGAAATTATACGAATGTAAAGGCCTATCCGTCCGGCCCGCAATCACGACAATAATAGCGGGCCGAGGCCAGAAAAGCTCGGGGGAGGGGTATCTGGCAAGGGCTTACTGTGCGCGAAGCAGGCTGGAACCGGCAACGGCCGTACGCCGCCGCTGATCGAGCGCTGGTCGGGAAGCGGTTCCGGGGTCGGGGCTTGCGTGTTGCCCAGCGGTCAAGCGCGCACCCGAGGAAACGACGACCGAGGGAGGAGGGGGTTCCGTGAAGCTTGGACGATTCGTGCTGACGCTTGCCTGCGCCGCCATCGCCCTGCCGGCTATTGCCGCAGGCGACGATGAAGCCACCGAGAAGGGTATCGAGAAATACCGTCAGATGCTGAAGGACGATCCTTGGGGCAATCCCGGGCTCCTGGACGTCGATCGGGGCGAAACCCTGTGGAAAACGCCGCGTGGCCCCAAGAACGTCTCACTCGAGGGCTGCGACCTCGGCAAGGGGCCGGGCAAGGTTGAGGGCGCCTTCGCGGAATTACCGCGCTACTTCGCCGATGCCGACCGGGTGATGGACGTCGAGACGCGAATTCTCTGGTGCATGGAAACCCTCCAGGGGTTCTCGCGCGCCGAACTGGTGGCCCGGCCTCACCCCGGCGGCGGCCAGCCGGTCAAGGAATTGGGGGCGATGGCCACCTACGTGGCCAACAAGTCGGACGGCCTCAAATTTGCGGCGCCGTTGCGCCATCCCAAGGAAAAAGAGACGGCGGCGCTGGGCGAAGCCCTGTTCGCGCGCCGGTCGGGCCCGTTCGACTTCTCCTGCCTTACCTGCCACGGCGAGCAGGGCCGCCGGATCCGGCTGCAAGGCCTGCCGTACCTCGCCAAGCAAGAGGAGGCCCGCAAGGTGGTCGGCGAATGGCCGGGGTACCGCGTCTCCTCGAGTCACGTGATGACCATGCAGCACCGCCTCTATGACTGCTTTTGGCAGATGCGGATGCCGCAATTGGAGCTCGGCTCGGAGGCGAGCGTGGCCCTCGTCTCCTATCTCGTAAAGCAGGCGCAGGGCGGCGTGGTCGCAGCCCCGGGCCTCAAGCGCTAGGCGGAGGCTCCATATGCGCACACATTCGATCGTCATCGCCGCCGCCATCGTCTTGGCGACCGCGCCGGCATTCGCCCAGCAGTCCCCGCCCGCCGGCAACGCGGCACGCGTGGACGCCGTGGTCAAGGCGGCTTTCCCAAAAATGCCCGAGGATTGGCAGTCCCGGCTGACGCCGGACGCGACCATGAAGGAGTGCACGGCCTACGACAACAGTCCCCCGCCCGCCATCGCCGAAGCGATCCAGAAGCGGGAGGCGGCTGCGATCCAATATCCCGCGGACGGCAAGCTGACGGGAGATTGGAAGAAGGGCGAGGCGCTGGCGCAGTCGGGCTATGGCCTGCGGTTCACCGACTATCCGCCGGCCCGGGAAAACGGCGGCAACTGCTACGCCTGCCACCAGCTGACGAAGAAGGAACTCAGCTACGGCACGATCGGCCCGAGCCTGTTGGGTTACGGAAAAATCCGGAAGTTCAGCGCCGAAGACGCCAAGGCCGTCTACGATAAGATCTTCAACTCCCACGCTTCGTTCCCGTGCTCGAACATGCCGCGCTTCGGGACCAACAAGATTCTGACGATCGATCAGATAAAGGACCTTGTCGCGTTGGTGATGAGCCCGGCAAGCCCGGTCAACGAATAGGCCGCCACCGCCTCCGCCGCGACCCGGCGGTCACGCTTGGCGCTTGCGCCAAGCCTCGAACGTCCCGGCTTCGTAGCCTTTGGCCCGCACGTAGCGGAACATGGCGAGAAACTCGGGCGGGTCCGGCAACGCGGCGATCCGTGCCACCTCGCGCCTTGCCAGCGGCCGCTGCGCCAGGCCGGTGGCGGATTCGGGAAAGAACTGGATCGTGGGCGTTCCGCGCACGCCATAGCGCTCGGCGAATGCTTTCTCCGGCAACCGGGTGCCGTCGAAATCCGTCACTTCGCGGGAGCCGAGAAAGTTGAGGTGGACGATGTCGAAGTTGTCGCGGATGTACCCGGCGATCGCGGGGTCGGCGAGGTGCACCTCATGCATCCGTTTGCAAGCCGGACAACCGCGCAGGCCCCACAGCAGGGCAAAGCGCTTGCCGCGCTGGGCCGCCGCCGTCAAGTCCTCGGCGAGTTCCAGGAAGCCCTCGACGTACCAATCCATTTGATAGAGGCCGTCCTCGCCCAGCTTCGCCGCAGCACGGGCGGCCGGCGCGGCTGCAAAGGCGGCGCCTATCCCGCCAAGGAAGCCGCGGCGGCTAAACCGCCTGGCCATCAATGGAATTCCCGCCATCGTTCGACAACCCGATCCGATCCCTGTTTGGGATGGAATAAACGAACTGTTTCAATATTATCGTATATGAATTAGTTTAATCAACGCGGCGAAGTCCGGGGCGCCCCGCGCAGCAGGCCAAGCCGGTCCGGGAACGCCGGCGCCCAGCAACGGAGACGGTAGCGATGACCAACATCCTTCCGCAAGCGATCGAAGACCAACTGCGGTCGTCCCAAGATCGGTCGCCCGACCTGCTGGAAATAATGCGCAACGCGCGCAAGGCGAGCGATTTCCTGAAAGCGCTCTCCCACGAGAGCCGACTACTGGTTCTCTGCCTGCTGGCGGAGCGCGAGCGGTCGGTGCGCGAGATCGAGGAAATCCTGTCGCTCTGCCAGCCCACCGTGTCGCAGCAGCTCGCGCGGCTCCGGTACGACAACCTGGTAGCGACGCGCCGCGAGGGCAAGAACATCTACTATAGCCTCGCCAACAACGACGTGCGCGAGGTGATTTCCGTCGTTTACGACATCTTCTGCAAGCGGACGCGCGGCAACCGCGCGAATTGACGCGGCCAGGGTCCGCGGCGGCGGCACCTTGCCGGGCCCGGTGGACGCGGAGGTCCGGCCGAGATGGAGGGAATGCCCAGCTACGCCGTCGGGTTGATGGGTTTTCTGATCGGGGCGATCCTCGGCTATGCCATCCGCCGCGCGAAGCTGTGCACCTTCGCCGCCATCGAGGACGCAACGATCGGCGGCGACACGCGGCGGCTCAAGGTGTTCGCACTGGCGCTCGCCATCGCGATGATCGGCACGCAAGCCCTGGTCGTCACCGGGCAGATCGACCCGGCCGCAACGCCCTATGTCCCGGCTTCGTTCCCATGGCTTTCGGCGGCGCTGGGCGGATTGCTCTTCGGTCTCGGCATGGCGCTGGTGGGCACCTGCGCGTTCGGCTCGCTGGTCCGGTTGGGCGGTGGGGACTTGCGCAGCCTCGTGGTCCTTATGGTGTTCGGGCTTGTTGCGTACGCGACCATCCGCGGAGTCATCGCCAGCCTGCGAATCGACGTGATCGACCGCGCGGCCGTGCCGTTGCCCGGCGTCAGACAGGGCGATCTTCCTTCGGCTCTCGGCCTCCTGTTTCCGTTCGACGCGCGCCTGGTGTTGAGCGTCGCGGCGGGCGGCGCATTGTTGGCGTGGGCGCTAGCCGAACGGAGGCTGTGGCGACCGCGGCGGCTGATCGCCGCGGGCATGGTGCTCGGATTGTCGATCGTGGCGGGTTGGCTTGCGACCGGGGTCCTGCCCGACCCGCTCGACACCAACGTCCGGCCGCAGAGCCTGAACTTCGTGGCGCCCGTGGGGCGCACCATCTATGGCGCGTTGCTCGGCCAAGTCGGGATGGCCGATTTCGGCGTCGCCGCCGTGCTCGGCGTCGTGGTCGGCGCCGCCGCTGCGGCCCGCGGCGCCGATGAATTCCGTTGGGAGGCGTTCGACGACCACCGGGAAATGCGCCGGCACTTGCTCGGGGCCGCGTTCATGGGACTCGGCGGCGTGCTCGCGGGCGGCTGCACCATCGGCCAGGGGTTGACCGCAGCTTCGCTGTTCGCGACCGGGGCGCCGGTCGCCGTGGCCGGCATGGTGCTGGGCGCGCGCGCGGGCATCCACTTCCTGGTGGGCGGATCGGCCGGAAGCGCGCTCTTGAACGCCATGCGCCCGGCCCGGCCCGGCGACCGCTGACCCCCGTTCCGACCTGCGCCGACCGACCCTCTCCTCAACCGTTCGGCATTGCCGCGCCACCCGCGGGATAGAGATGGCAGGCGACGTGGTGGCCGGCGCCCATGTCGCAAACCGGGGGCTCGATCTCCCGGCAGGCCGGCATGACGTGCGGACAGCGCGTGTGGAACCGGCAGCCCTTGGGCGGATTGAGGGCGCTGGGAATCTCGCCGGTGATCGCCGCCTTGCGGCGCTGCGCCCTTGGCTTTGCTTCCGGGACCGCGGCGATCAGCGCCTGCGTATAGGGATGCAGCGGCCGAGCGTAGAGCGAACGCTTGTCCGCGATCTCGACGATCTTGCCGAGATACATCACCGCGACCCGGTCCGAGATATGCTTCACGACGCCGAGGTCGTGCGCGATGAACAGATAGGCCAGCTTCAACTCGTCCTGCAGGTCCTGCAGCAGGTTGATGATCTGCGCCTGAATCGACACGTCCAGCGCCGAAACCGGCTCGTCGCACACGATGAAGCGCGGGTTCAACGCAAGCGCGCGCGCGATGCCTATGCGCTGGCGCTGGCCGCCCGAGAATTCATGCGGATACCGCCTGGCATGCTCGGGCGCGAGCCCGACCTTGGCCAGCAGGTCGCTCACCCGCCGCCGCGCGTCCTTTGCGCCGAGTGCGCGGTGGATCTCGATCGGTTCCTTGATGATGTCCTCGACCGTCATGCGCGGATTGAGCGCCCCATAGGGGTCTTGGAAGACGATCTGCATGTGGCGCCGGCGTTCGCGCATCGCCTCGGGCGAAAGCCGCATCAGGTCCGTTCCTTCGAACTCGATCTTGCCGCGGGTCGGTTCGATCAGCCGGAGCAGCATGCGGCCGACCGTGGTCTTGCCGCAACCCGATTCTCCGACGAGGCCGAGCGTCTCTCCGGCCGCGACCGAGAAGCTCACGTCGTCGACGGCGCGCAGCACCGCCTGGCCGGTCTTGAATGGTCCGCCGCCGACCGCAAAGTGCCTGGTGAGACCTTCGACGCGGACGAGCGGCGTCATCGCGTCCCAAGCTCCCGCTGGCGGATGCAGGCGCTTTCATGCCCCGATCGCAGCGACTCGAGCGGCGGCGTGGCCCCGGCGCAAGCTGCGATCCGCCACCGGCACCGCGGCTCGAACCGGCAGCCCGGCGGCACCGCGGCGGGATTGGGCAAGGTGCCGGGAATGGTCTTGAGCCGCTCGCGCTCGTCGGCGAGGGACGGAATGCTGTCGAGCAGGCCCCTGGTGTAGGGATGCGCCGGCTCCGCGAACAGCGCGTTGACCGGCGCGTGCTCGACGATCTTGCCGGCGTACATCACGACCACGCGGTCGGCCATTTCCGCCACCACGCCCATGTTGTGCGTGATGATCATGATGGCCATGCGGAACTCCTCGCGCAGATCGAGCAGCAGCTCGAGAATCTGCTGCTGGATCGTCACGTCGAGCGCCGTGGTCGGCTCGTCCGCGATCAGGAGCTTCGGCCTGCAGATCAGCGCCATCGCGATCATCACGCGCTGGCGCATGCCGCCCGAGAGCTGGTGCGGGTAGTCGTCGAGCCGCCGCGCGGGCAGCGCGATGCCGACCTTGGCCAGCATCTCGATGGCGCGTTCGCGCTGCGCCTTGGGCCCGACCCGCTCATGGACGCGCACCGTCTCCATGATCTGGTCGCCAATCGTGAACACGGGATTGAGCGAAGTCATCGGCTCCTGGAAGATCATGCCGATGCCTGGCCCGCGCACGCGCTGCATGTCGCGCTCGGCGAAGGTCAGCAGGTTCTGGCCCTCGAACCAGATGCTCCCGCTGCCGATGCGCGCTGGCGGCCGCGGCAGCAGACCCATGATGGCGAGCGCGGTAACGCTTTTGCCGCTGCCCGACTCGCCGACGATACCCAGCACCTCGCCCTCGCCCAGGTCGAAGCCGATGTCGTCGACCGCCGCGATCTCGCCGCGCTCGGTCCCGAACAGCACGCGGAGATTGCGGACGGAAAGCAGGCTCACTGCTGGATCCTAAGGCGCGGGTCGAGCACGTCGCGCAGCCCGTCGCCCAGCAGATTGAGCGCCATCACCGTGATGGCCAGCGCCGCGCCGGGAATGGCGATGATCCACGGCGCCTCGCGCATGTACTGGCGCCCCTCGGCCATGATGTTGCCCCAGGTCGGAGTCGGCGGCTCGGCGCCGAGGCCGAGAAAGCTCAAGGTCGCCTCGGTCAGGACCGCGTAGGCGAACAGGAAGCTCAGTTGCACCATCAGCGGCGCCATCGAGTTCGGCAGGATGTGGCGGCGCAGGATGCGCAGGTGCCCGGCGCCGGCCGCCACCGCGGCCTGCACGTACTCCATCTGGCGGATCACGATTACCGATGAGCGCACGATGCGCGCAGTGCGCGGAATGTAGACGATGCTGAGCGCCAGAATCATGTTGGGCGTGGAACGGCCGAGCACCGCGGCCACGCCGATCGCGAGCAGCACCGCCGGGAAGGCCATGATCGCGTCGTTGATCCGCATCAGCGCGTTGTCCAGCTGGCGGAAATAGCCGGCGAGCGCGCCGATGAGCGTGCCGAACACCGCGTTGATCACCACGACCGCCGTGCCGATGAACAGCGACAGCTGCGCGCCGTACACGACGCGGGCGAGCTGGCTGCGGCCGAAATTGTCGGTGCCGAAGGGATGCTCCCAGCCCGGCGGCAGGAACCGCGCGCGCATCGCCAGCTTGTTCGGGCTCACGGGGCTGATCCAGGGCGCAAGAACGGCAGCGGCCACGACGATCGCGAACAAGGCAAGCCCGGTCTGGAACGAGCGGTGGCGGAGCAGGCGCCGCGCCGTCGCCCATCGGACCTGCGGGCTCGGCACGGCGGCAGCGATTTCGGGACGGTCCAGCGCCGCGACGCTCTCAACCACCGTCGTACCTCACGCGCGGGTCGAGCCACGCATAGGCGATATCGACCAGGATGTTGATGCCGACCAGGAGCAGCGTGACGACCAATAGTCCGCCCTGGATCATCGGGTAGTCGCGATTGAGGATCGCCGAGGTCAGCAATTGGCCGACGCCAGGGATCGAGAACACGGTCTCGGTAACGACCGCCCCCGACATCAGCAGGCTGACGATGATGCCGACCACGGTGACGATCGGGATCAGCGCGTTGGCGAGCGCGTGCTTGCCCACCACTAGGTAGTTCGGCAGGCCCTTGGCGCGCGCCGTGCGCACGAAATCCTGGCGCAGCACTTCCAGCATGGTCGACCGGGTGATGCGCGCGAGCAACCCCACTTGGAGCAGCGCGAGCGAGATCGCGGGCATGGTGGTGGCGCGGAACCAGCCCCACGGGTCCTGCATGAACGGCACGTACCCGCCGCTCGGCAGCCAGCCGAGATGGACCGAGAACAGCACGATCATCATCAGCCCAAGCCAGAAATTCGGCATCGAAACGCCGACCATCGCGAACATCATCGCGGCTTGGTCGATCCACGAGTTCTGGCGCAGCGCCGCCACCATCCCGCTCAGCAGGCCCAGGAAGACGGTCAGCGCCAGGGAGTAGGCGCTGAGCGACAAAGTCACGGGCAAACGCTCGAACATGGTCTGCGTCACGTCCTTGCCCAGGAGGTGCGACCGGCCGAGGTCGCCGCGCAGCAGACCTGCGTACCACTTGACGAACTGCACATGGGTCGGCTGGTCGAGGCCAAGGTTCTTGCGGATGGCCTCGCGCTCGGCGGGGGTAGAATTCACCCCGCCGAGCGCGGCCGTAACGTCGCCGGGGATAAGCCGCATCAACCCGAAGGTGATGAGGGTCACCAGCAGGATCACCGGAATCGCGCCGGCGACCCGACCCAAGATGACGCGGCCCAAGCCCGGTTCCCCTGCCTGAGGAGCGCCGCCCCTATTCGATCCAGACGTTCGAGAAGCGCGGGATGCGGAACGGCTTGAACCCCTTCACGTTCGCGCGCACCGCCTGGACCTTGGTGAGTGAGCCGAACGGCACGGCGTAGACCTGCTCCAGGATGCGCTTCTGCATCCGGGCAAACGCCGCCTGGCGTGCCGCCGGGTCCGGCTGGTTGATCATGTCGTCGTAGGCGGCGTTGAGCTCGGCGTCAGGCGGCGACGGCGTGGCGTTGCCGCCGTGCACGAAGAACTTCATCGTGGCAAGCGGTCCCAGCGCCGGCTGCGTGCCGTAGCCCGTGTAGAAGAAGTTCCAGCCGTCCTTTTCCTTGATCATGCGGTTGACCGAGGTCGGCCAGTCGACCACGTCGAGCTTGGCGTTGATGCCGACGGCCTTGAGCTGCTCGGAAACCACCAGCGCGGCGTTGTACATGCTGGTGTAGTCCTTGTTGGTCAGCAGGATCATCGGCTCGTTGTTGTAATTCGCTTCCTTCAGGTATTTCTTCGCCAGATCCTTGTTCTTGAGATTGTAGGTTTCCTTGCCCGCGTCCGTGTAGGTCGCGCGGCCCGGATACTGGAAGCCGATGTTCAGCTTGTAGGCGCCGTCGGTAGAGGCATCCATGATCTCGTCCATGTCGAGCGCCGCCTGCACCGCCTTGCGGAACGCCAGGTTATTGGTCGGCGCCGTCTTGGTGTTCGGCAGCATGATGTGCACCCACCAATTTTCGAGCGGCAGCAGCACGATCTTGGGATCCTTCTTGAGCTCGGTTTGTGCCTTGGTCGGCACGTCCTCGACCGCCATCAACTCGCCCGTCTGCAGGCCCGCAACGCGCGCGCCGGATTCGGTCACGATCCGGTAGGTCACCGTGTCGACGCACGCCACCTTATAGCCGCCGAACCCGGTGCGCTGCTCGAACTTGGTGTTGGGCTTGTAACCTTCGTAGCGCTTCAGCTTCACGTGGCTGTCGGCAACGTATTCAGCGACTTGGAACGGACCCGTGCCGATCGGTTCGAGTTGCAGCGCAGGCTTGTCCTTCTGCTCCGCCGGAATGATGACCACGGGCTGGCTGAAAGAGCTCAGGTCCTCGATGAAGGTCGGCTGCGCCTTCTTCATCCTGATCACGAACGTGTACGTGTCCGGCGCCTCCCACTTCTCCACGTTGATCAGGAAGCCGCGCTCGATGCCCACCTTGGCATAGCGGTCGAAGGACGCCATCACGTCGGCCGAGGTCATGTCCTTGCCGTTGTGGAACTTGATGCCCTGGCGAATCTTGAAAGTGTAGCTGAGCCGGTCCGGGGATTCCGTCATCGACTCCGCGAGATCGAGGATCGGTTGGTTGGTTTCGTCGCGCGTCATCAGTGGCTCGAACACGTTCGACACCACGTTGCGCGTCGAGATCGTCTGCGAACCGTATTGATCGAGGCTGTTGACCTTCGCCTCGCCTGCGAATACCAGGTCGCCGCCCTTCTTGGGACAGGTGAATGGCGCGGCAAGTGCCGGTCCGGCACATCCCAGCACCGCCAGCGTCATCCCCGACCAGATCCAGCGCTTAGCGTTCATGATGGCTCCCCCATATGGCCGTTGTGTCGTTCATGCTGCGACGGTGCCCGGCCGAGCGCTGCCGAAGCGGTTCCGTTTGCGGCGGTTCCCGTGGACGGATGCGAAGAGCGCGGCGGCCAGGTACCGGACCCGGCCAGATACGTTCGGCGGCCGCGCTGCGCCCGCTGCCGCCGGCGCGGAATGCGTATCCGCGCGCCCATCCCGTGCCATCGCCTTGGCTCCCCGGCCGATAGGTTAGCCCAACCACAATCGACATGCCAAGCGCCCAGCAGCCGGGGCCGTTTCTGGCCGGCTAGGTTCCTTCCGGGGGCTTGACGCGCCGCCTCGTCGCCGCACAGTCTCGCCGGGTGCGCATGGACCATCGACGACTGCGGCGGCTGACCGCCGCGCTGCTGCGCGCCACCGGAAGCCTCGACCCGGAGGCGGGGGCCGTGGCCGATCACCTGGTCGACTCCAATCTTGCCGGTCACGACAGCCATGGCGTCGGCATGTTGCCGCACTACGTGCGCAACCTTAAGGCGGGAACGCTGGTGCCGAACCGCGCGCCCCGGACGATAAGCGACGGCGACGCATTCGCGGTTTGGGACGGGCGCAACGGCTATGGGCAGGTGATCGCGCGGGATGCGATGAATTGGGCGATTGCGGCGGCGCGGCGGCACGGCGTCGCGGTGCATGGCCTGCGCAATACCCACCACATCGGCCGCGTCGGCGCCTACGGCGAGCAAGCTGCCGCCGTCGGTCTGCTGTCGGTTCATTTCGTGAATGGCAATTCGGGACCGCCCAAGGTCGCGCCATTTCGCGGTAGCGAAGGACGCATGTCCACGAACCCAGTGTGTATTGCCGTTCCGGGCACGGACAAGACGCCGCCCGTGATCCTCGACATGGCGACCAGCCGGATCGCGATCGGCAAGGTCCGCGTCGCTCACAACGAAGGCAGGCGGCTCCAGGAAGGCATGCTGATCGCGGCCGGCGGCGGGCCGACTACCGACCCGGGGGTCCTCTACCGGGAGCCCTTCGGCGCGGTGCTGCCGATGGGCGAGCACAAAGGCTATGGCCTGGCGTTGGTAGCCGAGCTCCTGGCCGGCGCCATCGCCGGCGCGGGCACGATCCAGCCGGGCAACCCGCGCGACCGCGGCATCGTCAACGGCATGCTGACCGTGGTCATCGACCCGGCGCGGCTCGCCGATCGTGCCTTTGTCGATCGGGAGATCGATGCCATGATCGCGTACATGAAGGCGACGCGCCCCGCCGATCCCGCTCTGCCCGTGCTGGTTCCCGGTGAGCCCGAACGCATCGCCCGGGCGAAGCGCGAGGCCGAGGGCATCGAGATCGACGACGTGACCTGGCGCGAAATCGGCGCGGCCGCCCGTTCGGTCGGATACGAATTCGGGGATAACGGATGACGCCGGCGATCGATCCAAGGCGGCTGGACCTGGCGGCGGAATACCGCGCCAAGCCGTTCGGCCGGCATAGCCCGGAATTGCAGGCGCTGTTGAACGTGATGCGCCGGGCGGAGAACTGCCAGGACCTGATTCTGGTGTCGGTTGCGCCCGGCAAATGGGTCTTGGGCCAACGGCTGCCCGATGGGCAACCGCCGCGCCTGTTCGCCGACCGCGTGTTCGACAGCCTCGAGGACGGCGAGTGGGAGGCGTTCAAGCGACGCTGGCGCGCGCTGGCCGGCGAGGAGCTGAAGCTGCCGTGAAAACGCCCTCGGTCGTCGGCTATCTCGACCGCCTGTTCTTCCACGCCGGGGAAAAGGCGGCAGTGCGCGTCAGCGTGCTCGATCCCTCGCGGCGCTACACCGCCGAGCTCGTGCGGATGGTCTGCGGCGAGACCGGGCCGAAGGGACCCGGTCTCAAGGAGGAAAAGATCCAAGCCGGGCTGGCGGCGCAATACGAGGGTACCGAGCAGCCGACGCCGGTCGGGTCGTATGCGATCGTGGAGAAGCTGCCGTCGCTGCGAGCGGTGGAGCTGTCGCTGCTGGCATGGCCCACCCTGCCCGGCCGGTGCGAGCAGACAATGGTTCACCTCGGCGCCTTGCGGTTGTTCCTGGATGCCGCAGGGGCGGTCGCATTGTCGGCAAACGCCGAGACGATTTCGACGGACCGGCCGCTGCGCCCGTGTTGGTGGTATCGCGTAACGGCCCGCTATGACCCGTCGACCGGAGCGGCGAGCGTAACGTCCATGCCCTTCGCGGGACCGCACAACGACCGTCGCGGCGCGACGAAGGCCCGCCTCCCGCGCGGCGCGAGGCTTGGCGCGCCCATGCTTTTCGCCGCGTCGCCCAAGGCCGGCGGCGGGGCCCGGGACCACTTCTACGGCAAGCTGGAGGCGCCCGTCTTACGCTCGAACAGGGATGTGGCGCGATGGGACTTCGCGCGCGGCATGGGCACCGCGCGGATCGAGGAGATTTCACGCCGCAGGCTGCATGGTCGCCTGGTCAATGTGCCGAAGCGCGCGGTCACCGGGTCGAAATGGGACGGCTCGGTCCACGACTGGCGGCAGGACCCGTCGCATTACGCCGCGATCCACTTCCACGGCGACGACCTCCACGACGCGCGTTGGATGCCGAGCTTCGCTCTCAAGCTGCCCCAAGACCTGAAGAGCGGCTTCTACGCGATCAAGCTTCAGGCCTCCGGCCCGCCGTTCTACGTCGGGTTCATCGTGAGCCCCGGGCCGCGCGCCAAGCGGGCGAAACTGGCCGTCCTGGCTTCGACCGTCACGTACCTTGCCTATGCCAACTACCGGCGGCGCATGACGCCGGGGCCGCTCGAGCTCGCCATGGGCGCGTTGCCGACGGTCGACATGACCGACATCCTGCTGGCCCGGCACCCCGAATTCGGCAATTCGACCTACGACGTGCACCGCGACGGGTTCGGCGTCTCGTACGCCTCGATCCGCCGGCCGCTGTTCAACATGCGGCCCGGCGGGCGGTTCTGGAACTTCGCGATGGACCTGTGCCTGATCGACTGGCTGGACCACGAGGGCATCGACTACGACGTCATCACCGATCACGAGCTGCACGCACAGGGCGCCGGCCTCCTGAAGCGCTACCGCGCGGTCATGACCGGGAGCCACCCCGAGTACTACTCGCTGGAAATGCTGAAAGCCTGCGAAGGGTTCCTGGCCGCCGGCGGCCGTTTTCTCTACATGGGCGGCAACGGCTTCTACTGGCGCGTGACCTTCCCGGGCGCCTATCCCGGCATGATCGAGCTGCGCCGCACCGAGGACGGCACGCGCGCCTGGGCCGAGAAGCCCGGCCAGTACTACCATTCCACCGGAGAGTACGGCGGCCTGTGGCTGCGGCTGGGCCGGCCGCCGAACGCGCTTGCGGGCGTCGGGTTCATCGCCCAGGGGTTCGACGCCTCGACCTATTACCGCCGCACGGCCGCCTCGTGCGACGCGCGCGCGGCGTTCCTGTTCGAGGGCATCGGCGAGGAGCTCGTCGGCGATTTCGGGGCCTGGGGCGACGGCGCGGCCGGCCTCGAGATCGACGCCTACGACGACAAGCTGGGCTCGCCGCGCCACGCCCTTGTGGTCGCGACCTCCGAAAACCACTCCAATGCGTTCCTGCTGGTGAACGAGGAGATGACGTCGAACAGCCACGGCGTGGACGGCACGCTGAACGCGCGCGTCAAGGCGGACATGGTGTTCTTCGAAACCCCGGCGGGCGGCGCGGTGTTCTCGACGGGGTCGATCGCCTACGTCGCGAGCCTCGCCCACAACGATTACGACAACAACATCGTGCGGCTGACGCGCAACGCCGTCCGGCGGTTCCTCGACCCGGCGCCGTTCAAGCCGCCGGCAAGCTAAGCACGATAGTCCGTGCCGAGGTGGAACAGGCAATCGCCGCGCTCGGTGCGCCCGGGAATGCGCTTGCACAAGACCACGCCTTCCCGTTCGAATCGCACGACCTCCGGCTCGCGCCACGGCGTGTGCGAGAAGTGGACGGCCGCGGCCGGCTGGCCCTTCTTCACCGCGTCGCCGAGCTCGACCAGCGGCTCGAACAGGCCGCCTTCGGGCGTGTACACATAGTAATCCGCGCCGCCTACCTGCATGATGTGTGTGGGCTGCGGCGGCGAAACCTCGACGCCTGGCAGGACGCCGATCAGCCTCAGCACGCGCCGCACGCCGGCCTCCGCCACCTTGAGGGCGGCGGGCGTGACCGTGCCGGAGCCGCCTAGTTCGGTCCCCATGTGCAGCACGCCGCGGCGGGTGGCCGAGGCGCCCAGGGTCTGGTCGGCGCCCATGTGCTGCGCCGACAGGTAGCTGATCGGTGCGCCGAAAGCCTTCAGCATCCCGATCAGCTTGTCGTTGCGCGCCGTTTGGCCGGGTATGAGCGTGCCAAGTGCGCTCGGGATGTACATCAGCGAGCTGCCGCCGGAGTGAAGATCGAGCGCATAGTCGCACATCGGCAGGATTACGCTGTCGATGTAGTGCGCGATCATCTTGGTTGGCGTCCCGTCCGGATCGCCCGGAAAGGAACGATTCAAGTTGCCGGCATCGATCGGCGAGGTGCGTCTGCCTGCCATCGCCGCGGGAAAATTGGACGCCGGCAGGAAAATCAGGCGCCCCTGCACCTCCTCCGGCGCGAGCGCCCGGATCAGCTTCATCAGCGCGACCTGGCCCTCATATTCGTCGCCGTGGTTCCCCGAATTCAGCAGCACCGTCGGGCCGCTTCCGTTCTTGATGCACACCACGGGGACGGGAATGAACCCATAGGCCGACTCGTGCACGGAATGCGGCAGGCGCAAGAACCCGGTCTGCTTCCCGGGTTGTTCGTAGTCTACGGTCGAGCTGATACGCGTTCCGGTCATCATCGATCCCGAATGTTGCGTTGAAGAAGCGAGCGAAGCCTACGACGCGTAGTCGGGCTCCTCGCGGTCGAGTACGCGCCGCCAGGCGTCCAGATGCATGCGGGCGTCGTAGCGGTCCCCCCACGGCCCTTCGTAGTGCCGGCGCAGGCCGTCGGGCTGACGGCGCAACTCGCCACCTGCCATGCGCGCCGTGAGTTGGTACATGCAGGTGCGCTCGGCCATGTAGAGCTCGTCGAAGGCATCGTGCACGGTTGGCCCGACGACCGTGACGCCGTGATTCGCCATGACCATGACCGTCTTGCTTCCCATGAGGCGTGCGATGCGGTCGCCTTCGTCGTTGTCGTCGACCGGCCCGTGCACCGTGTCGTCGTACACGATGCGGTCATTGAGCACCAAGTCGTTGTGGTGCGCCAGCGCCATGCGCCCGCCCTCCATCAGAGACAACGAGGTTAGGTAGCGCGGGTGAACGTGCATCACGCACCGGGCCTTGGAATGCTTCAGGTGGATGCGCGCGTGGATATGGAACGCCACTTTGCGTAGCTCGCCCTTGCCGCGCACCACCTTGCCCGAGAGGTCGCAAACGATCAGCCTGCTGGCGGTGATCTCTTGGAACAGAAGTCCGCGCGGGTTGATGAGGAACAGCGTTTCGCTGCCCGGTAGCATCAGGCTGTGGTGGTTTCCGATGTGCTCGTTCATGCCGAGCCGCGCCTGGACTCGGAACGCCGCCGCCAGGTCGCAGCGAAGCTGCCATTCGGCGTCCTCAGCCTTGCTGACTTCCCGCAACGCTTTCATCGCCCGCTCTCGTCCTTGAATTGGCCGGCGCGCAGCTTCGCACGACGGCTCACGATTGCAAAGCCTGTGCGATGGGGTTGCCGCGCCCGGGCCGGTGCGCCGGTGCATTCGCATGTCTCCGCGCCCGGCGGCGGACATGCGGTGGCAGCCTGCGTGTCGCGTAGACTCGGGCATGCGCCTGAAGCCGGCGGTCGCGAAGCTCGCGGCCCGGCGCGGGCGCTAGGGGTGCGCGCCCAGCATTTTCTCGAAATAGGCTTCGACCGCCTGCGGGGCGGGAAACTCCGGCGTCGTATCGGGCACGCCGAGGTAATAAACCACGAGGGCCGCATCGCCGGCGCGCATCGCCGCCTCGTCGCGGAACAGGTGCAGCTCGGCGCTGGGATGCTCGGCGAACCGGGAGCGCGCGACCGAAAGGTCCGCGGTGCGGTGCAGCGGCATCGGCTCCACGAACGCCGCGCGCGCCTTGGTGAACGGGTCGACGCCGTCGACGCGGACGAAGCGGTATTCGCCCGTCGCGTTGACGATCCGGATCACGACGCGCGTTTCGGATTCGCTGCGGCCCCTCACCACGGCCCAGGCAAGCTTCAGCGTCGGCGCAGCGAACAGCGAGTCCGCACCGTGGACCCTCGTCTCGGCCCCGGCGACGGCTGCCCACAGCATCGCCGCGGCGGCGACGCATCCGCGGATTCTCATCCGCCTTCTCCCTCCACCAATTGCACCCCGCGCACGGGCAGACGCACACCCACCGCCGCGCCGGGCGCGAAGCGTTCGGCCTCGCCCTCGAACCGCACGACGAGCAGCGTGCGCCCCGCTGCTTCCACGATATACTCCGCCTTCTCCCCGAGATAGACGCGCGAGCGCACGGTCCCCGGGACGGTTCCGGGCGCGCCGGGCCTATCCAATGCGATCGCCTCCGGCCGGAACACGGCGGTCGCCCTGGCGCCGTCGCGCAAGCCCGGCGTCGCGTCCTCCAGCGCAAGCGCCGCGCGCCCGACTTCGATCCGCGCGCGGCCGCCGCCCGAATCGCGCACCGTCACCGCGATCAGGTTGGCGCGACCGATGAAGCCCGCGACGAACACCGTGGCCGGGCGGCGGTAGAGCTTGTCGGCCGTCCCGAGCTGCACGATGCGCCCCTTGTCCATCACCGCGATCCGGTCGGAGATCGCCATCGCCTCTTCCTGGTCGTGCGTCACGTAGACCGTGGTGATGCCCAGGGTCTTCTGCAGGCGCAGGATCTCGCCGCGCATCTGCACGCGCAGCTTGGCGTCCAGGTTGCTGAGCGGTTCGTCGAACAGCAGCACGCGCGGCTTGATCACGATTGCGCGCGCCAGCGCCACGCGCTGCTGCTCACCGCCCGAGAGCTGGTGCGGCATCTGCCGCTCGTAGCCGCCGAGCCCCACGAGCACCAACACCTCGCCGGCCGCCTTGGCGATACCCGTCTCGTCCATGCGCCGCACGCGCAGGCCGTAGGCCACGTTTTCGAACACCGTGAGGTGCGGGAACAGGGCGTAGTTCTGGAACACGAAGCCGATGTCGCGCTCGTTCGCCATGAGGCCGGTGACGTCGCGCTCGCCGATATGGATGCGGCCCTCGCTCGGCTTCTGGAAGCCCGCGATCATGCGCAGCGTCGTGGTCTTGCCGCAGCCCGAGGGACCGAGCAGCGTCAGCAGTTCGCCCGGCCTTACGTCGAGGCTCACGTCGCGCGCCGCGTACACCTCGCCCTTGACGCGGTGCAGGAACCGCGCGCTGACCGAATCCAGCCGGATGCCGACCGCCTGCACCGCCTCTACCCCGCCGCCAGCCCCGACACCGATGTCTCGCCCCAGGAGGCTCGCAAATGCTCGAGCGCCCGATCGATGGCCGCGGTCACCGCCAGCACCACCGCGATCACGAACACCGAGAACGCCGCCGCCGGTCCGAGCGAGAGCTCGGTCATGTTCTCGAGGATGCGCACCGTGATCAACGTCCAGTTGATCGACACCAGAAAGATCGTCGCGCTGATCGCGGTCATCGAGCGGATGAACACGACGCCGAGCCCAGCGAAGAACGCAGGCAGGACCAGCGGCATCGTCACGCGCCGGAAGGTGGTGAAGCTGCGCGCGCCCAGACTCTGCGAGGCCTCCTCGATGCCGCGGTCGATCTGCTGCAGCAGGGCCACCGTGGTGCGGATGCCGGCCGGGCTGTAGCGGAACACGTAGCACGCCACGATGATCAGCGCCCCGCCGGTCAGCGCCAGCGGCGGATCGTTGAACGCGATCAGATAGGCGATGCCGACGATCGTGCCGGGCAGCGCGTAGTTGGCCATCGACGCGATCTCCATCGCGTGCCGCCCCGCGAACTCGCCGCGCGCGACCAGGTAACCGACCAATACCCCGAACAGGCCGCCCAGCGGCATGCCGACGAGCGCGATGATCAGCGTATCCTTGATCGCCTTCATGCCCTCGGTGAAGATCACCTTGTAGTGCATGAGCGTCAGCGCGTGATTGGCGCCGAACGCCATCACCACCGAGGCGTAGAACAGCAGCGCATAGAGATAGAGGATCGACATCCCTACGGCGGCGCAAGCCGCCACGAGCACCCAGCGCGCCGCCGCCGGCAGCGCCTCGCCGCCGGAGCGCGGACCCGCCTTGCCCGTGACCGTCACGTAATGGCCGCGCGCCACCCAGTGGCGCTGCGCGAAGAACACCAGCGCCGCCGGGACCAGCAGCGCCAGCGACAGCGCGGCTCCGCCGCTGAGGTCGAACATGCCGGTGATCTGCAGGTAGGCCTCGGTCGGCAGCACGGGAAACGCATTGCCCGCGAGGATCAGGGGCGTCGCGAAATCGGCGAGCGAGGCGGCGAACAGCAGCAGGAAGGCATTGGCCAGCCCCGGCACGCACAGCGGCAGCGTGACGGTGCGGAACACGCGCCAGCGCGAACTGCCCAGGCTGAACGCCATCTCCTCGAGGTTGCTGCCGATCGCCGCCAGCACGGGGCGCAGCGCCAAGTACGCGATCGGGAAATAGGTCAGCGTCTCGGCCGCCAGCGTGCTCCAAAGCCCATAGACGTTGACCGAGCGCATGCCCAGCACCTCGTGCGTGATCAGGCCGCGCGGCCCGAACGAGAACACGAACGCGATCGACGTCGTGAACGGCGGCGAGATCAAAGGCAGCAGCGTCGCGGCGTCGATCAGCCGCACCAGCCAGGCAGGCAGGCTCGCCCGCGCCGCGGTAAAAGCGAACAGGAAACCCAGGACCGTCCCCGCCACGCCAACCAGCGCGCCCAGCACCAGGCTGTTGACCAAGGCCAGGCGATGGTGCGGCTTCATCACGACGGCCAGGACCGGCGCGGGATCGAATGCGCCACCGGGAAAGAACGCCCGCGCCACCAGCGCCGCCAACGGGTAAAGGATGAACAGCCCGATCAGAGCCCAAAGCGCCAGGACCGTGAGGCCCAGTGCCGGGTCGCGCAGGAGCGCCGGCAGCGCGCGCCGGCGCATCCCGGTCCCGACCGCCGCCATCGCCTGCGGTTCGGCGGCCGCACGGTTTAAGGCAGTATCTCGGCTACCCAACGCTCGACCACGCGCTTGCGGTTCTCGCCCGCATAGGCGTCGTCGATGGCGAAGATCTTGGCGCCTTTCAGCACGGCGGCGAGGCTCGCCTCGGTCGTCACGTCAGGGTGCGCCGGCACGAAATTGATCTTGTGCACGGCGAACAGCGATTGCATGGCCGGGCTCGACGCCCAATCGATCAGCTTCTTGGCCGCGTCCGGGTTCTTGGCGCCCTTGATCAGCGCGATGCCCTCGGCCGCCGTGCCGATACCCTCCTTGGGAAAGCTGATCTGCACGTCGTAGCCCTTGGCCTTGGTGTCGAGCGCGTCGACGATGAAAAAGATGCCGCCGCCCGCCTGCCCCAGCCCGACCGGCAGCGTACCGCCGCCGCCGCTCTTGGTGTATAGCTGCACGTTGGGCCTCAGCTTCTTCATATAGGCGAACGCCTTGTCCTCGTTACGTCCGTTGACTTCGAGGATCGAGAAGATGCGTGTCACCGCCGTACCCGAGGTGCGCGCGTCGGCCATCTGCAGCATGTTCTTGTAGGCGGGATTCAGCAGGTCCTCCCACGAAGCCGGTGCTTTCAGCTTGTTGTCGTTGAGGAACTTGGTATTGGTCATGAACACCAGGGGATCGTCGGCGATCGCGACCCAATAGCCGTCCTTGTGCCTGAAGCGCGCCGGCAACTTGTCGAACGCGGGCGGCTTGTGCGGCTCGAACACGCCCTCCTTGATTCCCGCGGCGAAGGTTTCGACCGGCCCGCCGAACAGAACGTCGATCTTCGGGCTGTTCTTCTCGGCGATTACGCGCGCCAGCGCCTCGCCCGAGGAGAAGCGCAGGAAATTGACCTTGATGCCGGAGGCCTTGGTGAATTCCGCCAGCATTGGCCGCGCCCAGTTCTCGGGCCAGATCGAATAGGCGTTCAGATCCTGGGCCGTCGCCCTTTGCGACACCAGACCGAGCAACAGCGCCGCGGCGGGCGCGACCAGCCGGGCGCGGAAAAAGCGGACCATGGCTTCCTCCCTCGATATCCTGTTATCGTTCGATGACGGTTGTGTGACACCCTGCCACCGTCCAAGCGGTGGAGCAAGCGGCATGGCCACGCGGGGCGAAATCGGACCGGCGTTTCCGGGGAATTCAGCGCCGATCGCGCGCGTCGCGGCCGGCAGCATCGAGGCGCGCGCCGAGCTGGCCGTCGCCGTCGCGCAAGAAGCCGCCGGGCTGGCGATGGAGTATTTCGGCGACCGCAGCCGCCTCGCGCTTCGCTCCAAGGGGCTCCGCGACCATGTCACCGCGGCCGATCACGCGGTCGAAGCCCTCGTCCGCGGCCGGATCGCGCGCGCGTTTCCCGGCGACGGGTTCCTCGGCGAGGAAAGCGGCGGCGCCGTCTCGCCGTCGCTGTGGGTGGTCGACCCGATCGACGGCACCGCCAATTTCGCACGCGGCTTGCCGTCGTTCGCCGTGTCGATCGCCTTCTGCGCCGACGGCAAGCCGGTGCTCGGCGTCGTGGCCGAACCTGCAGCCGGCGCGATCTACGCGGCGCGGCGCGGCGGGGGCGCCTTCAAGAACGGAACGGCGATCCGCGCATCCGCGACGGCGTCGCTCGATCAGAGCCTGGTCGAGTTCGGCTATACCGAGCGGCGCAGCGCCGCGGACAACCTGGCGCTGATGCGCCGGTTGGTCGACGCGGGCTGTGACGTGCGCCTCGTCGGCTCGGCCACGCTTGGGCTTGCGCGCGTGGCCGAAGGCCGCATCGACGGATACTGCGAACTGCACCTGCGGAGCTGGGACGTGCTCGCCGGCATGTTGCTGGTGACGGAGGCCGGCGGCATGACGAGCGATTTCCTCGCCGGCGGCGGCCTGACCCACGGCAATCCCATGCTGGCCGCGGCGCCAGGCGTCGCCGCGGGGCTCGCCCGGATCATGGGCCTCAAGACCGCCTAACGGAACAGGTCGGCCATGTTGCGCCCGGCGAGGCGGCTTGCCGCCGCAACCAGGGCGAAGGTGAGCAGGATTGTGACGGTGCCGAGGGCGCTCGCCTTGGCGATGTCGTTGCCGAGCAGGTATTCGTAGATCGAGATCGTCAGCGTCTTCCAGCGCGCGGAATAGAGCAGGACGGTGACGCTGATTTCTCCGATCAGCGTAGCGAAGACCAGTATCCCGCCCGCGAGCAGCGCCGGCGCGATCAACGGCAACACGACCCGGCGCATGGTCGTGGCCCAGCTTGCGCCGCAGACCGCCGAGGCCTCCTCGAGCCTGCGGTCGAGCTGGAAAATGGCGGCGGAGGCCGAGCGGAACACGAACGCGACGCGGCGCGTGAAATACGCCAGCACCAGGATCGTCGCGGTGCCGGTCAGCACCAAGGGCCCCTCGTTGAACGCCACCAGATAGGCGACGCCGATCACCAGGCCCGGCAGGACGAACGGCACCATGACGATCAGGTCGACCGCCCAGCGGCCGGCGATGCGCCCGCGCGCGACCGCGTGTGCGGTCACGGCCCCGAAAACCAGGCAGATCAGCGTCGCCGCCCCCGCCAGGACCACGCTGTTCATCGCCGGTCCCGCGATTTCGCCGACGATGCGGCGGTAGTTCTCGAAGCCGTAGACCGAAGGCAGCAGCGTGCCGCCCCACCGTTCGGAGAAGGAATAGAGCACGGTAACGGCCTGCGGCAGGTTGGCGACGATCAGCACCAGCCAGACATAGGCGATGGCCACCCCGCGCAGCGGCGCCGGCAGCGGGCGTGCGGCCGCGCGCGCGGTGCCCGAGACGGTAGCGACCGAGCGCGTGCGGTTGATCCACGCCAGCGCGCCCAGCGCCAGCAGGGTCAGCGCCACGTTGACCATGGCGATCGCCGCGGCGCCGTTCAGGTTGAAGAAGCCGTGGATCTGGTAGTAGATCAGCGTCGGCAGAACCTGATATTCGCCGCCCAGAATCGACGGGATGCCGAAGTCGCCGATCGCCTTGATGAACACGATCAGCATGCCTGCGGCGACCGTCGGGAGGATCATCGGCAGGGTCACGGTGCGCAGCACGCGCCAGCGCGAAGCGCCCGCGACCGTCGCCGCTTCCTCGATGTGCGTGTCGACCGCGGCGAACGCGCCCTGCAGCACCAGGAAAACGTAGGGGAAGTAGCTCAACGCCAGCGCCACGGTGACGCCGAAGAACCCGTAGATCGAGGGCAATCCTATGCCGAGATAGTCGCGCAGCAGGCTTGTGAAGATGCCGCTGTTGCCGAGCAGAATCACCCAGGCGTAGGCGCCGATGAACGGCGGCGAGATCAATGGCAGCACCGAGAGCCCCAGGATCGTCGCGCGCAGCGGCATGGCGACGCGCGCGACCGCATAGGCCATGGGCAGCGACAGCGCGGTGGCGAGCGCCGTGGCGGCGGCGCCCGTGGCGAGGGAATGCCACAGCGCGCGCTGGTAGCTGGCGGAAACCAGGAACCGCTCGAAATTCGCCAGCGTCAGGTTGGCGAGTGCCACCGGCTGGCCGTTCTTGACGAATGCGCCGAGCACGGCGCTGGAAAGCGGATAGATCAGGAACAGCAGCGCGATCAGCGCCGCCGCGCCGCCGATGGCGAGCGGCAGGGCGCGGTCCGCGGCGCGCGTGCCGAACGCGGACGGAGTCACGGCGAACCGCGCTTGCGCAGGTACAGCACGCTTTCCGCCGGGTCGGCGGCGAGGACGACCGGCGCGCCTTCGGCGAACTCCTCGTCCGCCCGCCAAGCATCGACGGTCGCGGCCCCCAGCGCGCCTTCGGCCGAGACCGTGTAGCGCATCGCGCCGCCGAGCGACTCCGCACGCATCACCCGGCCCGATACGCCGGCGCCAGCCCGGCCGATCGTCACGCTTTCCGGCCGCACCATCAGCAGGCCGTCCGCCCCCGCCGGAACCCGCACGGCTTCTTCCGGCGACAGTTCGACGATGCGCGCGGCGGAAACGATTGCGCCGCCTGGCAGCGCCGCGCGGCCGGACGGCCCGTCGCCGCCCGCCAGCATCGCGCGGAAGAAATTGGCGCGGCCGATGAAATCGGCGGCGAACAAGGAGGCCGGCGCCCGATACACCTCGCGCGGCCGGCCGACCTGGACCAGACGCCCCGCGTTGAACAGCGCCACCCGGTCGGAGATCGCCATCGCCTCTTCCTGGTCGTGGGTGACGTACAGCGACAGGATGCCGAACTCGCGCTGAATCCGGCGGATTTCCGCGCGCATCTCGACCCGGAGCTTGGCGTCGAGGTTGGCGAGCGGTTCGTCCAGCAGCAGCATCGAGGGGCGGTAGACCAGCGCGCGGGCGATCGACACGCGCTGCTGCTGGCCGCCCGAGAGCGTGGCGGGCTGGCGCGCAGCGAACGCGTCGAGCCGGAGTGCCCGCAGCACCTCGTCCACGCGCCGGCGGATTTCGGCCCCGGCCATGCCGCGCGTTCGCAGGCCGTAGGCCGCGTTCTCGAACACGCTGAGATGAGGGAACAGCGCGTAGGACTGGAACACCATGCCGATGTTGCGCTGCTGCGGCGGCACGCGCGTGTAGTCGCGGCCGTCGAAGGTGATCGCCCCGCCGGAAACCGGCTCGAGCCCCGCGATCATCCGCAGCGTGGTGGTCTTGCCGCAGCCCGAGGGGCCGAGCATGGTGAAAAGCTCGCCCCGTGCCACGTCGAAGCTGACCCGGTCGACCGCCGTGATCGCGTTGGGCGGCGCGCCGAAGGTCTTGGTCAGGTCGCGGATCGACAACATGGCGAGGACCGGACGGCCGTTCGCAAAGCGGGAGGGAGGCCCGGCATCCCGGACCTCCCTCCGTCAGGGACGCAGCTGCAAGGTTACTTGGCGGAGAAAATCTTGTCGAACTTCTCCAGATTCGCGGTGCGATCCTTCGCCGCGCCGACGGTGTCGTAGGCGAAGGTCTTGATGCCTTTGGCGTCGGGCAGCCCGGGGGGCGGCGTCACGTCCTTGCGCGCGCTGCGGCGCTTGTCGACCTCGACCAGGATGGCGTGCGCCTTGGCCGAGCTGATGAAGTCGATGAACTTGCGTGCGTTCTCGGGGTTCGGTCCGCCCTTGATGATGCCGTTGGCGTCGATGATGAGCGCCGTGCCGTCGCTCGGATAGACGAAATCGACCGGATTGCCTTCGAGCTTCGACACCAGGATGTTGAACTCGCTGGTCAGCCCGACCGGAATCTCTCCCTTGGCGACGTTCTGGAACGCGAGCTTCGAGCTCGGCACGAACGTGGCGTTCTGGATGATCTTGGTCCAGACGTCCCAGCCGTACAGCATCAGGATCTGGTGCATCTGCGAATAGGCCGAGCCCGACTGGGCGGGATTGGCCATCAGGATCTTGCCCTTGAACTCGGGCTTGGCGAGGTCGGTCCAGCTTTTCGGCGCCCTGTCGAGCGGCATCAGCTTGGTGTTGACGATGAAGGCCTGGAAATTGGTCGAAAAACCGTAGTACTTGCCGTCCGGGCCGATCGCGGCCTTGTCGAACCCGGTCTTCTCTTTCGAGTCGTAGGAGTCGAACAGGCTGAGGTCGGCGTCGAACACGTCGGCGTCGGGGCCCACCAGCACGTCGCCGCGCGGATTGGCGCGTTCGGCCTTGATGCGGGTCAACAGCTCCCCGCTACCGCCGCTGATGACTTCGGCCTTCACGCCCGGGTTCTGCTTCTGGAACTCGTCGACGAAGGCCTGGATCAGCTTGGTGCTGACCGCGTTGTAGATCACCAGCGAATTGCTGGCCGCCGCCGCGGGGCTGGCGGACAAGGCGAGCGCCAATCCCAGGCCGGCCGCGGTGAGCGTCTTGAACAGGCTGCGCATGATTCCCCTCCGTTGCGTTCAGCGTTCCTCGATCTCGACGGCGAAGCGGACGGTCGCGGCGACCGTCCCGCCGGATTCCAGCACGATCATGCCCGTGTCTTTTCGGCCGCCGGCGGCCAAATTAAAGGCGTCGGTGCAGTGGCTCACCGGCTCGGCGCAGAAGAAATCCTCGTCCTTGGGCGTGTAAACGACGAGGAAGCCGAGCGGACCACCCGCGGTCATCGTCAATCGCGCGCGGCGCTCCGGCCATGCGATCGCCGCGCGCCCGGACCAGCCGGTGAAACCGTTGTCCAGCGCCACCGCGGCGGGCCTGATGCCCCGGTCCAGCCGGCAGCGCGGCGGCGGATCGACGAGCCGCATGGGCATCACTTCCGCGTCCGTTTCCCACATCTGTGCGACCGGCGCAGTCAGCGTGGTTTCCGACGTGCGCGGAAAATAGGGATGCAGGCCCAGTCCCGCGGGCATCGGCTCGGCGCCGGCGTTTTCCAGCGCAAGCTCGACCGTCAGGCCGTTGGGGCCCAGTCGGAACGTCTGCCGCGCGACGTAAGGAAACGGCCAGGCATCGGCGGCGTGCCGATATTCGATGGCAAGCATGGCCGCTTCGCGCCGCAGAACGCGCCACGGCGCCTGCCAGCCATG
>Ga0233425_10000158_pt1 | contig 173548 bp, 115 predicted proteins | sample Watercolumn_Towu_2_FD_181712 | JGI IMG/M metagenome (GOLD analysis project Ga0233425, IMG submission 181712) | Freshwater microbial communities from Lake Towuti, South Sulawesi, Indonesia - Watercolumn_Towuti2014_140_MG | ecosystem: Environmental > Aquatic > Freshwater > Lake | place...
TGACTTCATCCAACGCAGAAGCTCGATGCCGGTCATCTGCGGCATCATCCAGTCGAGAATAACTACGCTGATCGTGTCGGCGTGGGACGTAAGGACTTCCTGCGCTTCTGTGCCGTCCCCCACTGCCACGACATGACAACCTTCGTCCTCAAGCGTATGCTGCAGCGTGAGACGGAAGGGATACTCATCGTCGACAATGAGAACGGTATCGTGGCCCAAATCCATAGGACTTCAGCTCCTCTCACATTTCCCAACACGAGGAATATCGGGAATGACAATCACGTTATCAAGCGAGATCGTCGCGTTTGGACCTTCCTGATTGCCTTTCACTCCAAAGTCGCTTACCTTCAACGCATATCCGTCCACCGCGTTCCTCAATAAACACAGCCAAACCGTAATGGAATCCACCTCGATAAGTCAGAAGCTTGACGCCCTCTATGAGTTCGATCGAGAACCTGTCCATCAGCAACATCTCCACGGCGTAGGCAATTTTCTCGGTGTCTATGCGGGTGAGCACATTGCCGGGACTGAGTACGTCATCGGCCCGCTTTTCGTCGCTCATGGCGTGACTGCAAGCGACTTCTTTCTCGGACTTCTGATTGGGAACACCCTTGCCGTGTTGAGCTGGGCGTTTGTGACAGCCCCGATTGCAGTTCGGACACGGCTGACGCTCTACTGGCATCTGAGAAAGATCGCCGGCCCGAAGCTCACAGCGTTGTACAGCATCGTGAATGCAGTCATGTTTTGTTTCCTCGCCGGCTCCATGATCTCGGTCTCGGCCACGGCAATCGGGTTGCCTCTCAATATGACGATGCCCACCCTGACAGACATGTTTCCCAACAGCATCGAATGGGTCGTGGTCGTCCTTCTTGTTGGAGCGGCGGTGACCGCGCTGGCAATCCTTGGATTCGAGAAGATTGCCAAGTTCTCCTCCATTGCCTCACCCTGGATGATTCTCGTCTTCATCGCCGGGGCCATAGCGGTACTCCCCAGTCTCGGAGTGCAGTCTCTGGGAGATTTCTGGAAAGCAGCAAACGAGAAGATCTGGACCGGGGTCCCGTTCGAGGGTCAGACGAAGTTCTCTTTCTGGCATGTCATGTTCTTCGCATGGTTCTGCAATCTGGCGATGCACATCGGTATGGCAGACATGTCTCTCCTCCGCTATGCGCGGAAGTGGCAGCACGGTTTCGCGAGTGCTACCGGAATGTTCCTCGGTCATTTCGTTGCGTGGATATCCTCGAGCATTCTGTGTGCGGCCGCTGCTGGAAACGTTGCACCGGGTCCGATTGCATACATGGGGGCGGGAATTGCAGGTGCTGTTTCCGTTGTCATCGCCGGGTGGACCACGGCAAATCCTACGCTCTACAGGGCCGGACTCGCGTTTCAGGTTGCAACACCCGACTGGAAACGATGGAAGGTCACGCTCGTCGCAGGTGCCGTGACAACCATCGCCGCAGTCTTCCCTGCACTGATGATGAAGCTTCTCGACTTTGTGGCATTCTACGGACTCCTCCTCATGCCCATGGGGGCGGTGATCGTGGCGGATTATTGGTTGCTGCCGAAGCTTGGTCTGAAGAGCGAATACGCTGCTTCGCGCTCTCTTGGACTTTCCTGGCCGGTTCTGGTGGCGTGGCTCGGAACCCTCATCGTGGCCTTCACGCTTCCTTATGAGATCTTCTTCATTGCGTTGCCGGGTTGGTTCATAGCTGTATTCCTGTTTATCGTTCTGAGTGCCATTCAGCAGAGAAAGAATCAAAGTGTTGCCGAAGGGAGGATCTCATGAAGATCATTCTCGGTGTCGCGGGGGCGGTAGGACTGCTTCTGACAATTGTACCCTCGATATTGGTGGCGGCAGGGCAGCTCGAGTGGCAAACGCATGCACACCTCATGACAGCAGGGATGATCGTGTGGTTTGTTGCTGCAACCTGGCATTCAGGCCTGAGCAAAAAGACCTGACAAATCTGAGTGTGTTTCTGCACAACGGGTAGCAATCTGCCGCAGCTTTGTTGCGGTGAGATTTCACTGAAAAAGTCGTATCTTCAGAAGCACAGCACCGTAAGTCCACGCCCCTCCAAATCCTGAGCCTAACAATGAGACGACTAATGATCACGGGTACACTCATGTGCCTTCTTGCATCCGGCTGCTCACAGCAAGGCGCGTCAAATCCATTTCTCGGCAAGTACAACACTCCGTTCGAGACGCCTCCGTTTGATTTGATCAGGAACGAACACTTCAAGCCGGCGTTGTTACGAGGAATGGAGGACCAGAAAACCGAAATCGAGGCCATTCTGAACAACTCCGAGGCGCCGACATTTCAGAACACGATCGAGGCGTTTGAACGCACGGGGATTCTGCTGGATCGGGTTGGGAGTGTTTTCTACGGGCTCCAGGGGGCGAATACGAATGATGACATTCAGCGGATCGCCAATGAGGTTGCGCCGCTGCTGGCAAAGCACAAAGATGATATCAATCTGAATGAGAAGCTCTTCGGCCGTGTGAAGGCGGTATACGAACAGCGCTCGACGCTGGGCCTGAATTCCGAACAAACGAAGCTCCTCGAGGATATGTACAAGGGCTTCGTTCGCGGGGGAGCCAATCTGCCGCCTGACAAGAAAGAACGCTTCCGGCAGATCAATGAGGAACTCTCGGTCCTCGGTTTGAAGTTCGACGAGAACGTCCTGAAGGAAACGAACAAGTTCAAGCTCGTCATCGAGAAGAAGGAAGACCTTGATGGCCTTCCTCAGAGCGCCATCAACGGGGCGGCTGAAGCGGCGAAGAGTGCCGGATTGGAGGGAAAGTGGGTCTTCACCGTGCGGAAGCCGAGCATGATCCCCTTCCTTCAATATGCAAAGAACCGTGCGTTGCGGGAACAGCTCCTGACAGCGTATATCACTCGCGGTGATCACAACGATTCGCTGGATAACAAGTCGACGATTTCAAAAATGGCTGCTCTACGCGTAGAACGTGCGCATCTGCTCGGATACAAGACGCACGCGGAGTTCGTGGAAGAGAAGAATATGTCCAAGACGCCGGGGGCGGTGTACGAGTTCCTGAAAAAGCTCTGGGTTCCGGCTCTGAAGAATGCAAAAAAAGAACGCGACGCCATGCAGGCGATCATCGATCAGGAAGGCGGCAAGTTCAAACTTCAGCCCTGGGATTGGTGGTACTACGCTGAAAAGGTGAGAAAGGCCAAGTACGATCTCGACGAGAACGAACTGCGTCCGTATTTCCTTCTGGAGAATGTTCGTAAGGGGGCATTTGAGGTTGCCAGCCGTCTGTACGGGATCGAATTCGTGGAGGTTAAGGATATCACGAAGTACTCTGACGAAGTTGTCGTGTTCGAGGTCAAGAGAAAAGATGGCTCACACGTCGGGATCCTGTACACGGACTACTTCCCGCGTCCAAACAAGCAAGCCGGCGCATGGTGTGGTGGGTATCGTTCGCAGGAACGCCGAGGGGATGTGATGGTGACGCCGCTGGTGACGAACGTCGGCAACTTCTCGCGCCCGACAGGGGATCAACCGGCACTCCTGAGTCCGGATGAAGTACGAACACTCTTCCATGAACTCGGTCATGCGTTGCACTCGCTCCTGCAGAACCAGACGTACAGAACGTTGAGTGTGCCCGGAGATTTTGTCGAGCTTCCGTCGCAGATCATGGAAAACTGGGCGTTCGATCCGGAGGTATTGCGCATGTACGCGAAGCATTTCAAGACCGGAGAACCAATGCCTCAGTCGCTCATCGACAAGATTCAAAAGAGCGACAAGTTCAATCAAGGCTTCGTTACGGTTGAATACCTCTCGGCGTGCTTCCTTGACATGGATTGGCATTCGTTGACAGAACCGAACATCGTGAATGCTAATGAGTTTGAATCCGGTTCGATGAAGAAGATCGGACTGATCCCGGAGATCGTCGTACGCTATCGAAGTACGTACTTTGCGCATATTTGGAGTGCCGGCGGTGGGTACGATGCCGGGTACTATTACTATATTTGGGCAGCGGTGCTGGATTCTGACGCCTTCGAGGCGTTCAAGGAGAAGGGCTTGTTTGACCAGGCGACAGCGAAGTCATTCCTGGAAAACGTTCTCGAAAAAGGCGCAACGGACGATGCGATGAAACAGTACGAGAAATTCAGAGGGCGTAAGCCGTCCATTGAGCCGTTGCTGAAGAGGCGTGGATTGCTGTAAGAAAAGAAGACCGACAAGACGTCAGAAGACGTCGAGGCTCTCGCGAACTGATATCGTTATCACTAACTACCAATTCACAAGGAGAATCGACAATGAAGCTTATCACTGCACTTCTAACGATCGTTTTCTGCGGTTCGATTGCGATCGCTCAGCTCCCGGATGAAACAAATGGTCGCGTTCCGGAACTTGATGCCTTCCATAAGCCGATCTATACGCTGTGGCATGACGCCTGGCCGGCGAAGGACATTGCCAAGCTCAAAGGACTCTATCCCGAAGTGGAAAAGGCGTACACGAAGCTTGCGTCCGCCAAACTGCCCGGTATCCTGCGCGACAAGCAGGAGAAATGGAACGAGAAGCTGGCGATCCTTACTCAATCAATGAAGGAGTACAAGGATGCCGTAGAGAAGGACGACAAAGACGGGATTCTGAAAGCCGCCGAAGCGGTTCATATGAACTACGAGATGATGGTCCGTCTCGTCCGTCCGGTCGTGAAGGAGCTCGACGTGTTCCACCAGTCTCTGTACGTGCTTCACCACTACTATGTTCCTGATAACAAGGTGGAGCAGATCAAGGCAACAGCCGATTCCCTTACGCAGAAAATGGTTGCCCTGAATGCCGCGGCATTGCCGAAGCGTCTCGAGGCAAAAACGGAACAGTTCAAGAAGGCTGTTAAGAACCTTGACGATGCTGTAAAGGCGTTTGCTGAAGCGGTGAAGGCGAAGAAATCCAAAGAGGAACTCGCGAAGCTGGAAAACACCCTCCATGCCCGGTATCAGGTGGTGGAGAAAGTCTTCGATTGAGGTGACCTCGTGCCCGGAAAGACCTGAGCAAGGGTGATCCTGAAAATGAAAATCCCCGGGGCGATATGTCCCGGGGATTCTTTTTGCGTCTCAGCTGTGCGCCTATTTTCCGAGTTTCGCTGCCAGGCCATCAAGAGAATGTTCTTCGATCGGCCCATCCACCGAGATGACGAACCTGTCGAGGGTGAAGTACTTTCTGGCAACGCGCATGATGTCGTCCTTCGTAACCGCCATGAGCCGGTCCGCTCGTTTGTCATAACTGTCGAGCGGGAGCCTGGCGTTGAGCATTTCAAAAGTCCGGCTCGCGATATCATCGGGAGTCTCGATTGCAAACGGAAGGAGCCCAAAGAGCCGCTGCTTAGCGGTCGCGATCTCTGCATCGGTCACACCCGATTCGAGCAAGCGCTTGATTTCCGCGAAGATGACGGTGAGCACTTCTTCTGTGTTCTTCGGAGCCGTTTTCGTATTGAACTTCCAGTAGCCGATACGGTCACTCATCGCCCAGAGCTGGCTCTGAAGACCGTAAATGAGTCCGCGTTTGTCCCGCAGTTCAAGCCCCATCCTTGACGTGAGAGTTCCTTGCGCGAGAATGTTGTTCAGGACGTCAACCGTTTCCTCGTCGTTTGGATCGACGTCGTTGAAGGGCGCGAATCCCAGGTTGATCGTGCATTCCGTGTACTCTTTGTCTGGGAAGACTCTCAAATTTCTTCCGGTGAGCCGTCCTGCACCGGGCATGGCCTTGGGATTGAACCGCGATGACTTTTTGGACCAGTGCCCGAAATACTTGTTGGCCAACTTCACCATGCCGTCATGAGTCATGTCCCCGACGAGAACGATGGTCAGTTGAGCCGGGTTAACGTATTTTTCATGGAGGGCAAGGATGTCCTCCTTGCTCACGGACTGTAATGATTCTACGGTAGGATTGGTCAAGGAGTAAGGGTGATTGAGGAAGAGCTGGTCGAACATGCCGTAGAACGCGACCTCTCTCGTCGATTGACGGCGCTTTTTCGTGTGGTCAATATGGCGTGCCCGGAGCTTCTCGATGTCATCCCCCCTGAACCCGGGTTCCGTCAGGATTTCGAATCCCGTCCGCATCATCTCATCCGCATCTTTGGTCAGAGAGTTCCCCTGAAAATAGAAACTGCGATATGAGCCTCCGACCGAACAGGAAAACGGCACAAACGCCATTCGTTCGGACAGTTGGTCGTTTGTCTCCTTTTTGGTGCCTCGGTTCATGACATCGATCATGAGAGTCATGCTTCCCGGCTTCCCGGACTTCTCGGCTTCCGGAATCAGGCCCACGTTGAAAATCCCTCCGATGAATATCGTGGGCGTCAGATGGTTTTCGATCGTATAGACAGGTATTCCGTTGTCGAGCTTGGCTTTCCGAATCAATGGAGCGATCGGTTTCGGCCGTGCGAAGTCCTGTGCTGCGGAGCCCTGTCCCATAGGATCAGCCCATGGTGCCCGGAAGAAGAATGAATCGAAGGAGAGACCTTCGTCCTCGGGCAGAAGGGAAGGGCCGTCAGGTTTGTCATCGGGTTCTTCTTCCGTGCTCTCCTTCTTCGCCGACTTTCCTTTAGGATTTTTGGGGAAGCCGTAGCTGATCGTGACGTTCTCTTCAACAAAGTACTTCTTCATTACGCGCTGAATATCTTCGCGGGTGACCTTGAGATACCGTTCAGGATACTCCTTGAGGTAGTCAAGTCCGTAGTAGGTTTCATACGTGCTGATGCGTCCGCCGATTTGAGTGTTCTTCGTGTACTCACTTACCTGATCGAAGGTGAACCGATTCTTGATTCGCTGCAGGTCGTGCTCTGAAACCAAGGAATCCTGCATTCGCTTGATTTCTTCCCACACCAGTTTCTCTGCGGTCTGAATGCTGCTGTCTTTCATCATGGTCACGCTGATGCGGAACAATGTCGGGTCCTTCGTGGTGCCCATCCCGCCGGCCGCACCTGATGCGATCTGGCGTTGTTCCACGAGCCGGCGATACAAACGTGCCATGCGGCTCCGGGCGCACAGAATGACTCCCGCTGCCCGCAGCGCCGGGCCATCATCGTCCCGTATGGTGGGTACATGGAAGGCAAAGGAAAAAGACGGAGCAGCAATGTCATTATGGTACAATGTCATCGTCTTCTTGACGCGTTGTGGCTGCTCGACAATGATTCGTTCCCGCGGGAGTTTGCTGGGTGAGATGCTTCCGTAGTACTTCTTCACCATGTTCAACATCGCGTCGGTTTCGAAGTCACCGACGAGAACGAGGAACGCGTTGTTGGGGGAGTAGTATGTTTTGTAGTACGTGAAGGCGTCTTCCCGTGTGATGTTGTCCAGGTCACCCGGCCAACCGATGATCGGATCTCGGTTTGGATGGCTCATGTAGGCGATGGAATTCAGGTTTTCGTGCATCACGCCGGCCGACGAGCTTTCGGATCTCATGCGGCGCTCCTGCTTGATTACTCTGATTTCCGACCGGAACTCGGCTGTGTCGAACACACAGTTCTGCATCCTGTCCGATTCGATGTCAAGGGCGATCTCGATCTTGTTTGCAGGCAAGTACTCGTAGTAGCTTGTCATGTCGTTCATGGTGAATGCGTTGAAGACACCGGCATTCTTCGAGATCGTCTTTGACGCGAGCCCCTTGCCGTACTTCGGCGTACCCTTGAACATCATGTGTTCGACGACGTGGGAGATGCCTGTAATGCCGAGGTGTTCGTTCCTCGAACCGACACGGTAGGTCAGTTGGTGATAGATCAGCGGCGCAATGTGCCGTTCGACAGTGAAAACGACAAGGCCGTTCGGTAATTGATGCCGATATGTATTGCCTTCCTCATACTTGCTCTGAGCGGGAAGGAAAGAAATCAGAACAACTGCTGAAACGAGGAACGTGAGCACCGATCGATGGTTCATCTGTTTCTCCGTGCGCTATTTCTTGGTATCCTGAGGTCTGAAACGCCGCATGACGTTGAGCGATTCCTGGACAAGCTTCGTGCGTTCAGGAATTGGCAGTTCCTCGTACTTCGGTTTGTCCGGCCGGTTTGCGACATTCTGAATGATGTTTGCCGCCAGCTGTATGACCCGTGCCATCTTTGCGAAATTGATCTTGCCGACGTCGTCCGACGGCGTGTGGTAGTCGTCATGAAGACCTGAGAAGAGGAACATGGCGGGGATCTGCCTCCTGATGAATCCTGCCTGGTCGCTCCCAAAGGTCAGTAGGCCTGTATTGTACAATAGGTTAAAGCCAACATCCTTGTTGGCTTCTTCGGCGATTCTCTTGACGTCACGGCTGTAGAACGCGCCGCCAACCCAGAGCAGGGAGTCCTCGTTTCTGCCGATCATGTCGAGGTTAAGCATCGTTACTGTCTTTTTGAGAGGGTGAAGCGGCTGGTCATTCACATAGAACGCCGATCCCAGGAGTCCTTCCTCTTCCCCCGCGAATGCGATGAATACGATTGTACGTTTTGGGGTTGTTGCCGGCAGAAGTCGTGCAAGTTCCATTACTCCGACTGTTCCCGATCCGTTGTCGTCGGCGCCATTGTGCACCTGCCCTTCCAGCTTTCGGGAGAGGGAGCCATGATGGCCGAGTCCGACGTGGTCATAGTGTGCGCCGATCACGATCGCCTCGTCTGCCAGCACCGGGTCGCTCCCGCGCAGGATGCCTGCAACGTTCTGGGTGGGGATGGACTGCACATCGAAGTTGACCGAACTATGTACAGATCGCTTCAGGTCGGTTGAACGTGGCCTGAGCGTCCCGTCGATCAGAGTGTAGAGCGAGTCAAGGGTATACCCTGAATCGTCGAGAATGTCCCGCGCTACTTTTCGGCTGATATAGATGATCGGAATGCCGCTCTCAGAGCGCGAGGGCAAGGTGTACCGCCACGACGTCAGCGAGCGTCTGACACGTTCGTATTTCTGTTCGAAGGAAGAAGCCCCGTCACGGCGCGGCTCCACCACGAGCAGTGCGATCGCTCCTCTGGCTCTTGCGGCATCAGCTTTCCGAAGGGCGTTGATGTAGATCGGCTTCCGGGATTTCGTAAAAGTACTTGCTGTGTCTTCCTGCCTGGGATATCCGTCCATCACGAGCACGGCTTTTCCCGATACCGAGAGCGCTTCGCCCTTCTCAGTGGTGTAGTCGTTGTAGTTGCCGGGCCCGGTATCGATGCCAAATCCGGCAAAAACAACGGGTGCTGTCGCTGACACGGAGACCTGGCCCGAATGCTGTATGTAGTAGTCGCTCGGGAGATTGTACCTGCTGGTTTGTGAACCTTGCGGGAGCGCAGTGATGACACCGAACTCCTGCTTGTCCGCCAGCCGTGATCGCATGATAGAGAAACGCTGGAAGTAGAGCGCCAGGCTGTCCGGTTGCTCGAATCCGCTCGTCACGGTGCTGTCATCGTCGGCAGCGACCTGCCGCGGTGTGAAGAGCGGTTTCAAACCGGCGCTCTTGAATGCGCGTGCGACGGTGTAGGCCGCGACATCCGCCTCGGGAGTGCCTGTCTCCCGTCCCTTGAGGCTGTCGGATGCGAGGAATGTGAGCTCCTTCCTGATGCGATCTCCATCAGGCTTTAGCCGGACCTGTGATTGTACTTCGGGGATAAGCAGCAATCCCGTCGCGAGGACAAAGACAATTCTCTGAGAAAATCTCTTCACGCTATATGCTCCTTTGAAATCGGTTGGTGTGGAACGGTCAGGATCACGTCGAACTACTGCAAGGTGGAGTATCGTTGCCAGATTCTGGAGCAGACAGATTTGTGGCGACGCGTCCACCGCCGCGTCGCCACAGAGATGCATTCTTCTCCAAATGGGAGGCTTGATTACTTCAAGAGTACCATGCGTTTTGACTGGACGTTGGTACCCCCTGCGAACCGCGCCTCAAGTCGATACAGGTATACTCCGCTTGCTACTCCTGAGGCATCCCAATGTATCCGGTGGACACCTGCCGCACGCTCTCCCTCTGTCAACGTGACTATTTCACGTCCCAAGACATCGAACACTTTGAGCACAACATTGCTGACCGAGGAGAGCTGATAGCTGATTGCTGTGCCGGGATTGAACGGATTCGGATAGTTCTGCTCCAATCGGAAGGAGAGAGGCTGCCCTGGTGAAGCATCCTGGACTGATGTGAGCGGGGCGTTGGTGTACATGGTGCTGTTCGTGGATCCAACCCAGACGTTTCCCGCAGGATCGATCGCACAGGAATACAGCGTTGACTTGTGCGTGACAGTTGTATCGAGTACGTTCGTCCAGGTTGTGCCGCCATTTGTGGTCTTGAGGCAGTACGAAGCTCCCACCGCGTAGCCGATTGTGCCTGCAGAGTTGAATTTGACGTCGTACAGATCTGTGCTGGCCGTGTCGGCAAGCGTCCATGTGGCGCCCGCATCTGTTGATCGCAAGATGGCTTTGCCTCCGACGGCAATCACATTATCCCCGGTGACAAACGAGACGCGGCGCAGATTCGTTGTAGAGGGGACGTTCGAGGGAAGCGTGCCAATTGTTGCCGCCGTCCATGATGTGCCGCCGTTTGTTGAATAGATAATCTTCAGCGCGTCACCGACTGCAACGCCCTTCGCGGAGCTGAAATGAACGTCACGAAGCTGCTTTGTCGCGATGTTGCTCTGCGCCGTCCACGTCACGCCTCCATCGGTGGTCTTGTAGATGCCGTCAGTCGATGTTGTCCCCACTCTGGAGGAGCCGACAACCCATCCGTTATTCTGATCACTGAACCAGAGGCCGTAGTTCGTGTACGTAGCGGCTGTCGTGTCCTTAAAAATGGGAGTCCAGGTTTGGCCGCCATCGGTGGTTTTGAACACAGACCGGTAGCTTCCCGCGGCGTATCCAAGGTTATCGTTCAGGAAGTAGAACTCCTGGATTGTGTAGACAACTCCGGCGGCACCAATGTAGCTGCCTCTCCAACTTTGGCCACCGTTCGTTGTCTTGAGAAGAACTCCGCCGAATCCTCCCGCGTATGCTGTCGTCGCGGACGTGAACTGAAACGCATAGACGGTGGAGCCAAGCACCTGCGTTGTCGCTGAGGTGGTTGATCCAAAGTTGCTGGTTGCGAGGACATATCCATCGCTCCCTGCGGTCACGAACGCGCTCCCCACGCCATGGATACCGTTAAGCGTAGAGCCGACAGTGAGACTTGTCTGTGGCAGCCAGTCGGTGCCTCCGTTCGTTGTCTTGGAAATGAACGACGCCCCCACCGAATACCCGTTCAGGGAGTCCTTGAAGTACATACCGTAGCAGTTCTTGTAGGTCCGATTCTCTGATTGCTGAAGCATGTACGCCCATGTCTTGCCGCCGTCGCTCGATTTCAAATAGATCGTTGGCTGCAGCCCCGCCGCCGAACTACCCCAGCCGCTGGCGATCGCCATACTCGGAGTGGGCATCGTCACAGCCCAGAGATCGCTGCGTGAGTACGTAATGCCGGCCGCGGGATCGACAAGCGGACTCGGAGTCGTTGCCTTCGTCCATGTGGCCCCGGCATCTGTTGAGGTGTAGATGAACGAGAACGGCTTCCCGACCAGAACTGCATTGGTGCCGTTGACGGCGAGGTTGAGGGCATCCTCGCCGGAGGCAAACTTGTAGAGCCAGACGGATGTCCACGTCGAGCCGCCGTCCGTCGTTTTCACGATGCGGACGGTGTCTGTCTTGCCAGAGAGGATCAAACCCGTGGTGGAATTGAAGAAGCGTATGGACTTGATGGAGCTCGTTGGCTCATTGATCGCCGAGAGTACAGTTGAGGTCCACGTCGATCCGCCATTTGTCGTGACGAGCAGTGTCCGGTTTGTTGTTCCGATAAATCCTTTGTTCTCATCGATGAACCAGACGGTGCTGAGAGACTGGGTGGAGCCGCTCGTCTGTGCTGTCCATGTCTGACCCGCATCGGACGTTTTGTAAATGGTGCCGGATGATCCAACACCCCAACCCTTTGTCGCACTGACCATGTAGATGTCGTTGAAGTCGGAAAAAGATCGTGTGGCTGCTTCTCTCCACTGAGCTGATGCCGTCGTGAGGACAGCGATCCCGACTATCAGACAGCGTAGCATTGTTCTCATGCGAACCTCCTTGTGAAATTTGGATCTTGGTTTGTAACGCAGTGCCTAGTCCTGAAGAATCTTGATGCTGAGACCGATCGAATGAGCTCCACGGCTTGCCCGCTTCGAAGGCAGGTCTCCTCTCCGGGTGTCTCCGTAGTAGCCCCCCATGAGGAGAAGCTTCGGCGTGAGAGGGTAGGAGACGAGTGCATTCCATTCCAACGCATTGACGTTTTTCCCGCCCCTCATCACGTCAAAATCAAGATGCTGAATACCTGCCATCAATTCAACTTGTGCGACGTCCATGACCTTCGTGGAGATCCCTGCACGGACTCCATATCGAATACCGTCCGTCGTCGTGAAACGGTTGTCAATGTACTTACTTGAATCAGTTGTGATGTTGCCGATCGTTGCAAGCAATGACAGGTGAGTTTTCTCGGAAAGACGGTACTTCCCGTCAATGTATCCTCCATAGTCCGCCGCATCCCATTCCCAGAAGAGGAGTTGACGCGAAGAGATACGGGACCATGAGAGAGCGGATCCGCCCGTACATCCTCCCCGCAGGACGAGATCGGTGCCCACCTTGTGAGTCAATATTACTTCACCTGCGATGGACCGGAACTGCGAGTATCCGTCTTCATATTCTACGAGATATCCCGATGGGAACAGGCTGCGAAATCCACTGAAGAAGAACTTCCCGTTGCCGATGATGGTCCAATCGCTTGCCAGATGGTATCGGAATTCGAGCGCCGTTTCGATTCCCTTCGTGCGGAGCATCTCTTCGAGCGTCATTGATCGGCGACGCGTGGCGTACGTATCGCCGCGGTAGGAAAAGACTTCCACGTCTCTCAGGTCGTCATTGCTCTTCGATTCGATGCGTTCCTGATCATCGAGGCCCAGAATCATCAGTGCAAGACAGTCTCCGCCTTCCGTCTGCAGTTTCACACCGCCTCCGTAGTCAACAGACCGCAGGATCGTATGTGCGTTCGTGAAGGCGTCTTTCAAGCCATCCATCAGCCGGTAATTGACGATGAAACCGACGGCGAACCGCGGTAGAATCTCATATCCGTACTCGAACCGAACCTCGGGTCCCGAAATCCGGAAGTTGCCGAGCGTTGTGTCGGCAGGGAGGAAGCCGTCCCCCTCGTAGGCGTTCATACGAAGGGAAGACCACACCTCATTCCGGTTTTCGTAGACGTACGACGCATTTGCCCTGAACGTCCCTTTGCTCCCTAGGATCCGTACGACCTGTGAGGAGAACTCGTACTCCTCCAGGCTCCCGGGATCGTAAAGACGTCTCATGTCTCCGTCTATCGTCCGGATGGTCGGACCCAGAAGCGTGTGGCTCGACACTTCGTCGAAGAACAGACAAGCGGGATTCTGATAAACGGGTGTCATCCGGAGGAGGGAATTCCTTGTGGACTCCTGTGCCGGAGATGATCCGGTAAGCGCAAAGAGCAGAAGCGATATGAACGTCGCCCTCTTCATGGAATCGCTGCTAGTGCTTCCCTGGTGTGCACACCGTCGTGATCTCAAAATCAAAGCGTGAGTTGTTGGAGTCCATTCCGGGACTTCTCCGGCGCATCGATTGCCCCGAATAGCGAGGGGGACTCAGTGCAAAACTTCTATCGCACCTGGAATCCAGCGTTTTCCGCACGGTAACGCTGCTGTGATACTCGACGGCATCGAGAATCGTATCTATCCTGAGTCCGTCCTGCCATACCGAATCAGCGCCGCTTGAAACGACGATGACGTCGCTGACGAGGTTGATAAGGAATTCGACCGTTCGATCCGAGCGTTGGTTCAGTAGGTTCGGAACGGAGGGATTATCGACGTCGGTTGCAGAATACTGATTGTAGAACTCCCAATCGGCCCTCGAAAGGTCGATGCTTGTGGACACCATGCGACGATGATCGATGGCACTTGCCGCAAGCACGACGAATTGCCGGGGCTGGACCGGGTATTGGTGGCCACCCGGCCTCCCCGGGAATTGAAAGATGTACGTCACGCCTTGAATCTGGCCGTCACCTCTCTCGTCGTACCCGGGACCGTGCTGCCCCGCCTCATTGTTGCCTGAAACGCGCGAGACCTGAAGTCCGTCGAGATACTTCACATCGTTGCTGGCGTTGTAGAGCTCGATGAACTGATCATAGAAGTAGAAAATATTGTTGACGGGTCCGGGTGTGTAGATTTCATTGATGACGAGTCCCGACGCAGAGATTGGCTGCAGGAACAGGGTTTCTGCAACGGCCGGACTTGCCACGAGATCGATGTTTTCCTTTGACGCGACGAAGAAGATCGCGGGGTCGATCGGATGAGGGGCTCGCACCGAAATGGCATAAACGCTTGCCGGCATATTGGTGACGATCGTCCGCCCCAACGCATCAGCAATGTGGGTTCGGACCCCGTATTCGCTCGTGAAAATCACCTGTGCGTTTCGTGCCGGTACAATGCTCTGAACCGTCGCGTCGGACGAGGTATCCATTTTCGCGACGACGGTGATGCTCGACCGGCCATCGACCGCGACCGGCTTTTCGTCGCACGCGAGAAAGAGCGCCAGCAAAAGAATGCAAACGGTGCGTATGAATCCCTGTCTTGTCATTTGAACATAGAGTCTATGGAAAAGCTGAATTCCAGCCCGTAGAAGAGGTCTGGATTACGGGTTGATTCCATCGTTTGATTGTATGAGATATTTGTTGTGTAGAGACCGGGACTGTCGAAGAAGTTGTTCACATAGAACGATACTTCGGCGCCTTTGAAGAGCGATTTGCTGATGTTCAGGTTGAAGAGCCATTTTGGCGGCTCGGATCGTATGCTTTCGTCAAAATTCCGCGAGAGCATCGCTTCCGGGGTCAGTTTTGCGTAGTCAACCGGCTCAAGATTCAGATAGCGCCACTTCTTCCACACAAGGTGCTCGACCCGAAGAGTTGCCCAAAGCCCAAGCGCGGGGACGGTGTATCGTATGTAGTAGTTGAGAAGAATGCTCTGTCTCCACTGCCCCGATGCCGGATACCAGAAGCCAAACGTCGTGTCGATCGGTCCGTACCGAACTCGATGATTCGGGTACTGCCCTTTGGCAGGATCGGGAGTGTCATCGAACGAGTACGAATTTGAGCCGTCGCGGACGTAACTGTAGGATCCCACAACCGTGAGGTCAAGGTTCAGCGGCTCGATCCGCTTCGACCGGAGTGAGAGTTCAAGTCCTTTCGAGATGTTCCAGCCGGTATTTTGAGTCCGGGCGTCGGAATCGATGTACCACAGATAGGCGACGTTGTTCTTTGTCATTCCGTAGAAAACTGGTACGGCGACATTCCCGGGCTGATTGTACCGGTACTTGTAGTACCCTGTAAGACTAAGTCCGAAGAGAGTTGAAACGGATTGATCATATCCAAATTCAAATTGACGCTCTTTGTACGCTTTCAGATGTGTTGCCCAATGGTCGTAGCGGAAATGATAGATCGTGCTGTCGACCGGATTCCTCCACTGGAAAACATCCTCAGGGGCGTAGACCGTGCTCATGGGTGGCGATTTGCTGACAGTCCCCGCGCTCAGGCGGAATTGTGAGCCGCGTCCGAGATACAGAATAAAATTCGTACGAGGATTCAGGTAACTCCCATGACGTGCCTGTACAAGATCAGCCCTGCCAAGAAGGCCGGAGAAGTTGAATCCCGTCGGATGGTACATGTCGTACCTCGCGCCAATGACCCAGGAGAAATCGACTCCAATGTTCCCCGTAATCTTGTCTTCGGCGTAGAGGCTGAGAATTGCCTGGCCTGGAATCCTGTCAAACCGGTACGATCTCCGGCCTGACTCGGGACCATAGTAATTCAGGATCGAGTCGATGAGTACGCCGTCTCCGGTATTCGCGTCGTACTGAATCTCCGCCCCGGCAAGAAGTTGATGCACATAATCTTCCGGGATGTAGGTCCGTTGCCATTGAAACCGCCCTCCGACAGTCCATGCGTTTCCACGCGTCTCTACCTGACCCATGTAAGATGAAATCGTGTCGCCGGTTGGCAGGATACGGAGGCCTCCCTGAACGAGCTTCGATTTCATGCTGTTGTCGCGACGGTAGTTGACATATGCGTTGAAGTCGAAGACACCCACTTCACTCATTTTCCATTCACCCGTCAGCGCGTAGTTGATGCCGTAGCCGCGGTTGTAGTTGCGTGTCTTGCGGACGTCTCCCTTCGGCTGTTCCTCGTCGAAGATCTTCTGCCCGAACAATTTGTTGCCGAGTTTCAGCTGGTTGTCGAAGAGAATTGTTGATGTATTGAGTTGAGCGGTAAGCCTGGTAAACTCGTCCCCGTCCTTTCGAATGTCCCGTTCACTGCGCGCCGCGTTGACGTTGTAACTCCACTCGCCCTGCTGCCAGAGAAAACCTCCGCCGAGGTTGGCCTCTTTGGTGTCGGGATTCGTTTTGACCTTGAGCCGGTGCGGCTGGACGCCGGTCTTGGTCCTGATGTTGATGAGACCCGACGTGAGTTCTCCGTATCGCACCGATGGAATCCCGCGAATGACCTCGATATTCTCAAGGTTGTCGGCCGGAATCATCCTGAGATCGACCCCCCGGCCAACGTCGGAAGTGCCGGTGATGGAAGATGTCCATTTCTCAAACTGCAGGTTCGCGTTGTTCGACATTGGCACGCCGTCGATCATCACCTTCGTTCCGAAGGCCGTCAGTGCGTCTGTCTGCTCCCCGCGAATGCCGATCTGCAGATTCTTACCGAGTCCCGGATTCGCAGTCTTTTGAACGCCCGGAACAATGTCGAGCACATCGCCCACGCTGGATGCCTGGAGGTGGTCGATCTCAGCGCTCGTGATTGTGGTCTTTGTTTCGGGGGTGACAGGAATCAAGGGACGTGTAGCCTCAACTTGCATTTCGCCGATCTGAAACGGTTCCTGGTCGAGGACGAAGTGGACGGTGACGGTTTTGCCGGCTTGTACGATAATCTCTTGAGAACACTTCTGGCAGTGGATGAAAGAGACCTCAACAAAGTACTTTCCTATAGGGATGTTGGAAATAATGAACATCCCGTCGTTGCCTGTCGAAGCCCCCATCGGGGTATCTCTGAGGATTACATACGCACCCGCAAGGGCATCGCCATCTCTGCTCCGTACGGTGCCAGTGACAGCACCATGAGTCGGAAGCTGCCTGATTGTCGTTTGCTGAGCGAGGGACAGAGAATCGAGGCTAGAAAGCAGGAGAAACCCCAAGCAGGAGAGTATTCCGGCTAGCGGAAAATGGAAGGGTTGGTGAGAATGGGGAGTAAACACAGTGCGCGCTTTCGCGTACAACTTGCGCCAAAATAGAGCCAATGTCAAGCATTTCGGCCTTACGTCGCCCCATCTCACATGGTCAATCTGCATCTCTCCATGGCGTACTCCCCGGAAGGTCATCCGCCTTGATTGCCTTTGTCCCTGACGAGCATTAGTTTTGTAGTGCATTGTCTTTCTCCCCAGCACCGAAATTGTGCGTTTCTCGTTCTCAGTCCTGATCTCCATCTTCGTTGCCACCAAGCGGATCAGGATAGCTGCAACCCTCAACGTGTCACTGCGGGCGTCCGCCTATGCGGATCAGACCGACCGGTCCCGTAGAGATCTCACACCTCGACTGGCTAGCCTTGACCCACGTCTCCGGACTCCGTAGAGAGTTCGTCTCTTCAGAAAGCGCCGCGGATGTCCAGGCAGCCGACCTCACACCATCCAAGCTTTGAGAATATTTGTCATGATGGCACAGCCCCGGCCTGTGCGGGCGCGGCGCGCTCCGCCGGGAAAGCAAGAATCCAAAGGTTGTGACATTTGGGCATCAACCATCTCGTAGTTCGCGTGTAGTGAGCAACCACCTCGAACTCCGAATCCGAAACTCAAAACTCAAAACTCTTCACCCCACCCACGAAAGGAACGCAAATGGCTAAAACCAAACGCGTCATCTACTTCAAGGCACAAATCGAAGACAAGCCAGGCGCGCTGCTCGCGCTTGCCAAAGATCTGAAAGAGAAGAAACTCGACCTCATCGCACTCAAGGGCGTCGGTCAGGCCGGCAGGGGTGATATCCTGGCGATCGCCAAGAACGAGGACAAACTGAGGGAAGCCTGGAAGGGAGCGGGCATCCTGGTGGAAGAAGGTCTCGCCTTCCTGCTCACCGGTACTGACAGTACCGGAGCGCTGGTCGCGTCACTCGAGACGTTGACGAACGTCGGCGTAAACATCGCTGCCCTCGAGGCGATTGGCGTCGGCGGGAAGTACGGTGCAGTGCTCTGGGTGTCGCCGGAGGATGTAGAGAAGACGGCGAAGGCTCTGAAAGTGAAGTAGGTTTCAGTAAACAGGTGGCAGAAAGCAGCGGACAGACTGAGTGCACCTTGCATGGGGAGGATTCTCGTCGCTGTTGCTAACTGCCAACCGCTGATTGCTGACAGCTCAGACATGGACCTCGTTTCCTCTGTAAACTCATTGGCAGAGTATTTCAAGCCTGTAGGATCCGAATGGAGCAGGGACCGCCTTGTCATACGGCAGTCCTGGGAGCGCATGCGAAAGCGGCTGCATTAGTACTCATGCCTTTTGCCCTCTGGATCGCGATCGGGGAGAAATTCGCTCTTGCGGCCACGCTCATGATTGCCGGTGTCTGTGTGGCCATTTGGCTTCTGGCGTATCTGCTTCACTGGTGGCTTCTGCGCACGATTATCGCTGACAAGAAGCTGAAAATGCTCATCGTCCACGAGCGAATCCTGTACCCGAGTGAAACGATCCGGATGAGTCTCAAAGACTTCAAATGCATTTCGACCGAAGAAGTCGCGAGGGATAGCCGCAGCGGCAGGGCAGAAGTGAAGATCAACGTAACAACGAGAACTGATACAAAGACGATCCTACAAACCGGTGAACGCGATGCGTCGAGTATCGTCGGGACGTTAAATGATTTTCTATTTGAAGAAGAGGTAGCCCTGTCATCCGACGCTAACAATCTGAAAATCGAAAGCTGAACATCAATCCCCATAACTGGAAATCCTGAATGGTATTCGCACGATCACTTCGGAGGCAGCTATGAACATGAAACTCTCGACTGGCAAAGAGATCCCGATCGAAATGCACAAGGTGCGGGTTATCCAACGGACAAACCTTGTCCCGATCGATAGACGGCTCGAGGCGATGGAGCAGGGAGGCTACAACACGTTTTCCTTGAGGACGAAAGAAGTCTTCATCGACATGCTCACAGACAGTGGAACAAACGCGATGAGCGACAATCAGCTCTCCGCGATGATGGTGTCTGACGATGCCTACGCCGGCTCTGAGAGCTTCTACAAGCTTGCTGCCGCCATTAAAGATGTGCTGCGGTTCGACTATGTCCTTCCCGTTCACCAGGGGAGGGCGGCGGAACATTTGCTGGCGAAAGTACTTGTGAAACAGGGGGATATTGTCCCAATGAATTATCACTTCACTACCACGCGGGCGCACTTCGAGCTCGCTGGTGGAAAAGTGCTGGAGATCTTCACGGATGAGGCACTCAACACGCAGAGCACCAACCTTTTCAAGGGGAACCTCGATCTCGACAAATTCAAAGCGACGATCAAGAAATATGGCGCCAAGAAAATCCCGTTCATCAGGATGGAGGCCACGACGAATCTGCTGGGCGGACAGCCGTTCTCGCTCGAGAATCTCCGCCAGGTGAAGGCGATTGCATCGCAACACGGGATCCCGCTGGTTCTCGACGGAAGCCTTATCTCAGAGAATGCGTACTTCATCAAGCAGCGTGAGAAAAAGTACAAGGACAAGTCGATCCAGGAGATCATCTGGGAGATGATGAGCCAGGCGGATATCTTCTATTTGTCGGGGCGCAAGAGCAGCTGTGTTCGCGGCGGGTTCATTGCGACGAACAACAAGAAGTACTTCGAAGCCATCAAGCCGTGGCTTCCTGTCTATGAGGGATTCCTGACGTATGGCGGAATGTCGACGAAGGAAATCGAAGCAATGGCGGTCGGCATCCGTGAGATGACCGAATTCACCGTCGCAGGCTGCGCCGCAGTCTTTGTGCAGTATTTTGCTGAGCGCCTCATTGAAAACAAGATTCCGGTTGTGACTCCGCCGGGGGGGCTCGCCTGCCACCTCGATGCCAAGCTCTTCCTGCCGCATGTGCCACAACCTCAGTATCCTGCTGGAGCGCTTTCCGCCGCGCTCTATCTCGCGTCAGGCGTTCGGAGTATGGAGCGAGGTACGATTTCGACAGACAGGGATCAGGATGGCAAAGAAGTGATGTCCGACCTTGAGCTCACCCGCATGGCCGTGCCGCGCAGGGTCTACACCATGTCGCATATCGAGTATATTGTTGATAGGTTGAAGTGGCTCCATGAGCACCGGGATCTGGTGAAAGGACTCAAGTTTGTCGAAGAGCCTCCTGTGCTCAGGTTCTTCTTCGGCAAGCTCACGCCGCTGAACAACTGGGGGTCGAAGCTCGCCGCTGCATTCAAGAAGGACTTCGGTCCGAGTTTCTAATGACGTATCTGTTGCAGCGAATCTCCGTAGCGACGTAGCATCCAACATCGCTGTCGAACCAACCATGGAGAGAATAGCATGTCACAGCAAATGGGCAAACCGACAGAAGTGCCACAATCACCGCAGCCACCTCAAAAGCCTGCGGGCTATGAATTCACAATTGCACAGAACAACACCATCGAAGGGCTTGCCTCGCGGATGAAGATCATCGGTGTGTTGTACCTCGTTGTGGGTGGAGTTCTCACCCTCGCCGGTATTTGGACGCTCACACAGTCTCTCATCCAGGGACTAGTGAGTCTTGTGCAGGTGGTATTTTTCGGATTCATGGGGTATTGGACGGTCCAAGCCGCCGCTTCATTTAAACTGATCGTTCAAACGCGCGGAAATGACATCTCGTACCTCATGACGGCGCTGGAGGATCTCCGAAAGATCTACAACCTCCAGGTGTGGCTCCTCCTTGTCGTCCTCGCGCTCTTGGCAATCGGAGTTCTCTTAGCGGTTTTTATGATGGCGTAGTGCGTGCCCGAAATCAAACTCAGTTCGGGCATTGATTCAAGGTTCAGGACGGTCGGAAGACCCGGCTGGATCTCCTGTCCCGTCTGTCACTTCGGATGTCACAAATGGAGCTACCGATGAAACCCATTGCTATTCTTACGGAAAAAGACCTGCCTGCACAGTGGTACAACATCATCCCCGACCTTCCGGAGCCATTGCCCCCGCCCATGGATCCGAAAGACGGACCTTCACGCGTTCAGAATCTGCCCAATCTTATGATAGGGGAATGCCTGAAACAGGAGTTCTCGGGCCAGAGCTGGATTGACATCCCCGGAGGAATTCTCGACCTCTATCTGAAGGCGGGGCGACCACGGCCTCTCTTTCGGGCCACAAATCTGGAAAAACGTCTCGGAACGCCGGCGCGGATGTACTACAAGGGAGAATTTTACAGTCCCACCGGCAGTCACAAAGTGAACACGGCACTTGCGCAGTGCTGGTATGCGAAGCAGCAGGGATTTGAGCGCGTGACGACGGAGACGGGAGCCGGACAATGGGGAACTGCACTTTCGTACGCGGCAGCTGTCACAGGCCTGAAGTGCACTGTCTACTGGGTCCGGAGCGTCTACAACTGGAAGAAGGACCGGCTCTACTTCATGAAACTCCTCGGCGCTGACGTGCACGCCTCACCTAGCCCCGCCACGGATTTCGGACGATCTCTCTATGACAAGGACCCGAATCATGTCGGCTCGCTCGGCATCGCAATCTCGGAAGGGCTCGAGGACTCTCAGAAAGATCCCAAGGCAACATATTCCCTCGGGTCAGTGCTGAACCACGTGCTCATGCATCAGACAATCATCGGACTTGAGGCCCTGAAACAGTTCGAGATCATGGATGACTATCCTGATCTCGTGATCTCCTGTCTTGGAGGAGGATCAAACTTCGGCGGTTTTGCCTTGCCATTTGTGGGCGAGGTCTTGAAGAAAGGAAAGAAGACGAAATTCCTTGCTGCCCAGAGCCAGGTGGCTCCGAATCTCCAGGGAACGTATGAATATGATTTCGCCGACTACGCTGAGATGACTCCATTGCTGAAGATGTATACGCTCGGACACAAGTCGAGCATGGAGCCAATCAAAGGCGACGGTTTGCGCTATCACGGTTGCTCGCCAATTCTGAGTCTGCTCAGACATCATGGGATCATTGACAGTGTCGCCTACCCCAGCGATGAGCGGCACGTGTTCGAGAATGCGAAGCTCTTCATGGAGACCGAGGGTTGGCTCGCAGCACCGGAGTCGGCGTACTCCATCTGCTGCGCAATCGATGAAGCGATCAAGTGCAGGGAAACGGGAGAGAAGAAGGCGATTGCGTTCAACATCAGCGGACATGGATTTCTGGATTTGCCCGGCTATGAAAGCATCCTTGGATTGAAATCGTAGGGGAATTCCAGAGAAGGAACACTCAACTGCTGACAGGTGATCGCTGAGTGCTGACAGCCTATCGCCAATAATCCAATTAAGAAATTGTCCACCCAACTCACACCATACTCCGGACCCACTATGGCTACCTTTGTTTTGCTGACCAAACTGTCGTCCCACACACTGGAAAATCCGCGCAAACGCGAGGCCATCGGCCGCAAATGGTTGAACGAAGTGAAGGCCAAATGCCCAACTATCAAGTGGCTCGATCACTATGCGCTGCTCGGACCATACGATTTCATGGACATCTATGAAGCTCCGGACGCCGAAGAGGCCGCCAAAGTTTCAATGATCACCATGGCCAAGGGCGCCGTGAAGGCGGAAACGTGGTCGGCGTTGCATTATAAAGACTTCTTGAAGATTGCAAAAGAGCTGTAGCAGCTTGAAGCAGGTTCTTGGTATGAAATGTAAGACGTGAGACGACGCATTTGCCTTGGGCGAGGTTCACGTTTCGCCGAGTCAAATCCCTCGACTTATGTTGCAGGAATACGGTTTATAAGTACAAGGCACAACATGAGGAGTATTCGCATGGATACTAGTCAGCTTCCTCGCCGTGATTTTCTCAAGATGCTATCAGGCACATTTGCCCTTGGCGTCTTCGATTGGAGCGCCTTCCCCGTGGGAGCGTTGGCAGAGCGAAATGTTGATGACTACGATGCGATCATTATCGGTTCTGGTCTCGGAGGACTCAGCTGTGCGGCTGCGTTTGCGCGGCAGGGATTCAAGCCGCTCGTACTGGAGCAGCACGACAAGCCCGGCGGCTACGCCACAGCATTCCCGCGACCCGGTGGTTTCGTTTTCGACGTGTCACTCCACTCCACAACCGCTGACGAACGAAATGGGGTCATCAATCTTATCGGTGGTTTTCCTGAGATCACGGACGTAGAGTTCGTCTCTCATCCCAATCTGTACCGTGCAGTCTATCCCGAACATGACTTCCGCGTACCCCAGCGGAATCTGAGAGAATACCTTGCCCTTCTTGTAAAGATGTTTCCGGAAGAGAAGGCCGGGATCGAAGGATTGTTCGAAGACATCAATGGAACATGGAACGATGTCAGACGGCTCTCGCAGGCGCGGGGACAGGTGGATATGAGCCGCTTTCCGGTCGATTTTCCCTTCCTCTTCAAGTTCTACAACATGACCTGGGGCGCAATGGCCGATACTCGGCTGAAAGATCCGAAGCTCAAGGCGATCGTTTCAGCCCAGTGGGGGTACTATGGGCTTCCGCCGTCAAAGCTGTCGTCGCTGTATTATGCGTTGCCGAACCTCGGCTATCTCACCGGTGGCGGTGTGTACCCGAAAGGCAAGTCTCAATCGATCAGCGACGCCCTCGCGAAGTTCATTACCGGACATGGAGGCACCATCCGGCTGAACACAAAGGTCGAGAAGATCATTCTCGAAAATCACTCTGCCAAAGGTGTGGTGACTGCCGACGGAAAGGAGCACAGAGGGAAGGCCATCGTCTCGAATGCAAATGCCTTTGATACGCTACGGAAGATGGTTGACGAGAAGGAGCTCCTCGCTGAGTACGAGGCTAGGTGGAACCAGTATAGCGTGAGTTTGTCATGCTTTCAGATTTTTCTGGGACTGAAAGAAGACTTCGTAGGGAAGTTGGGGATACCAGATTCTGAGATCTTCGTGGAATCATCGTATGATCCCGAGGCAAGCTATCGGCAAATGTTGAGCGGAGATGTGGAGAATTGTGGCTATGTCCTGACAATCTATGACAACATCATTCACGGGTATTCCCCGGCAGGGAAGAACACCCTCAATATCCTGGCGCTGCAGGGGTACGAGCCGTGGGAGAAGTTCGAGAAGGATTACCTTTCGGGAAACAAAGGAGAGTATAGAAAAGAAAAGGAGCGGATGGCAAATGTCCTTCTCGCGAGAGCTGAGAAGCTGTTGCCGGGACTCTCGAAAGCCATCCAGGTGAAGGATATCGGTACGCCGCTGACAAACCTTCGTTACACAAGCAACTATCGCGGGGCGATCTACGGTTGGGATCAGACGGTCAACAATTCAGGGAACTCCCGGATAGGACACAGGACACCCATCCAGAACCTCTATCTCGCCGGTGCGTGGTCCAGGCCGGGGCACGGGTATCCTGCCGTCATAGGGAGCGGACTTGAGTGCTTCAGGGAGATCGTGCAGAGTTGGGGAAGGTAGGAGGGGAACTGTGAACACATGTGCCAGTCGCCGGGAATCCGTAGACCGCTGATGGCCGATCTGCAGCCCATAGACCCGAAAGCAAGAATCGAGATACTCGACATCCTTCGCGGTTTCGCGCTGCTCGGCATCCTCTTCAATAATATCCTCTATTTCAGCGGGTATGCATTCCAACCCTTCGACGTTCTCAGTGCAAGGACGACATTTCAGCTCGATGAGAAGTTGTACTGGGTTCTCGATCTCGTCATTACCGCCAAGTTCTACACGCTGTTCTCCATCCTCTTTGCCGCTGGCTTCTATCTGCAAATGAGCAGACACCAGGAAGACGAAGCAACATTTCTAAACGTGTACAAGAGACGACTCACTATCCTCCTCGTGATCGGATTACTGCACAGCTTGATCTGGTTTGGCGATATTCTCCTCCTCTATGCTCTCATTGGCCTAGTCCTCGTGCGCTTTCGCCATCTGAGCGGCAAACGGCTGCTTCGTGCAGCACTCCTCCTTCTTCTTCTGCCAACCGTCATCGATATTGCCGGCTTGGTCTTCGCGCCGCCTGCGGTCGTGACGGAAAGCTTGGCTCACGCAGAATACCCCGATATGAGCCCACAAGCTGTCATGGTCGCCTTCAAGGACGGAAATATCGTGGACTTGTTCTCCCTCAATATCCACCATCTCGTCTGGAAATGGCTTTCCTACATTCCATCCGGCCGCATCCTTGTGGTTTTTGGCGTGTTTCTTCTGGGATACTACCTCGCTTCGATCGAGTTCTTCAATAAGAGAGCACGATCCATGAAGCTCCTCGCAGTGTCTTTCCTGATTGGTCTTGCGACCACCGTCGCGGCACTGGAGTTGGGCGGGAGCATGTACCGGTTTCCTCCGACTCCGGTTGACGCTGCGCACAGAGGCCTTCTGACGGTGGGCCAGATCGCTCTCTGCTTCTTCTATGTTACATCGATCGCCCTTCTGTTGTATACGCAAATGGGTGCCAGAATGCTGAGATATCTGCAGAGTGTGGGGAGAATGGCACTTACGAATTACATCAGTCAGACTTTGATTTGTATCCTCATATTCTATAACTTTGGTCTCAATCTGATTGGCGAACTCGGATTGATTTACGTTGTGACTATCGCCATCGTTGTGCTCATGGTTCAAACGATCCTGAGCAACCTTTGGTTGAAGTACTTCCGCTACGGGCCGTTGGAATGGATCTGGCGATCGTTGACGTACCGGAAGCGGATAGCGATGAGATAGGACAGCAGACAGACTTCAGATGGCAGTAGACAGACCAGGAGATTCCAGCTCAAAAACTCAAAACTAGAAACTGAACACTGAACTCAGGAGGTTGTTTGATGAACCGTAAAGACTTCTTCAAATGGGGTGCCGCGTTCGTCGGTGGCCTTGCCTTCACACGTGACGTGAAAGGGATGGACTTCAAGCACTTGCTCCAGGGCGCTGCTGCGTCGGGGGATGATGCGTTTTGGAAAATGGTGCGTGACCAGTTCATCCTCGATCCTGGGTGGACCTACTTGAACTTTGGCGGCCTCGGTTCGTGTCCCCTCCCGGTCATCAATAGCCTTCTCGAGTGGACACAGAGTGAAGAGCGAGCTCCAAGCGCCGGGCATGACGAGAAGGAGTGGTGGAGCGTCAAAGAGAAACTTGCGAGGGTGCTCGGGAAGAAGTGTCGTAAAGAGGACCTGGGACTGATCAGTGGCGCCACCGAGGGGGTGAATCTCATCGTCAGCGGCCTGCCCCTCAAGAAAGGGGATGAGGTCATTACCTCGACGCATGAGCACGTTGCGGTCAACTCAGCCATCCTCAACCGTATGCAACACGATGGCATCGTTGTGCGGCTGTTCGAGCCCGACCTGAAGAAGGGCTCAGGCAACGTTGACCGGATCGCCAGTTTGATCAATGACCGTACGCGTCTCATCATCGTCAGTCATGTGACGTGTACGACAGGCCAGCGATTCCCCGAGAAAGATATCGCGTCGCTCGCCCACGACAAGGGAATCTGGTTTGCCCTCGATGGAGCACAGGCGCCCGCGAACATCCCCTTCGACATCGTTGATTGCGGCGTGGACTTTTACACCGCCAGCACGCACAAGTGGATCATGAGTCCGAAGCGGACGGGATTTATCTATGTCCGCCAGGGTCTTCTCGATACCCTCCGACCGATCATTGCGGGCGGCTATACCTCTGAAAAGAACGACATCGCAAAGGGAGAGTTTGTCCTGCATCCGACAGCCCAGCGGTACGAGTTTGGCACCCAGAACGACGCTTTGAATTTTGCGCTCGGAAAGGCTGTTGATTTCGTGGAGACAATCGGATTGGAGCGGATCTGGGAACATAATCATGAGCTGGCACAGGCGTTCTACGACGGTCTCGAGGATATTCCTGGAGTTGAGATCGTCTCCCCGGAAGAGAAGAAATATCGCTCTTCGATGATTAGCTTCCGGATGAAGAATCATGATTACAGCAAGATCAACGAACACCTCTCCAAGGACAAACTTCGCGTTCGCTCCGTCACGGAAGGTGGGATGAATTGCATCCGCGTGTCGTTCCACGTCTGCAACTACGAAGAGGATGTGAAGAAGATCCTGGAGTCGTTGAAGAAGCTGGCCGCCTAGACTGGCGACGACCAGGTGAGTGTTGACGAGCGCAATCACTGTACGAAGGATCTGAAGAACCGATGACCGCGTCCAGCTCCGCATGCGAGAGGGACGCGGTTCTTCTTTTTGCCGGCGGATGAGCGCTAGCGCAAGAGCATGATCTTCCTGGTCAGAGTTCGATTCTCTCCCCGTACCACGACAACGTACATCCCTGAACTCTGGTTCCCCAGGTCGATTCTCACCGAATGACCTCCAGCATCGAGCCATCCTTCAAAAACAGAACCGATACGCTCTCCTGTTACCGAGAAGACTTCCCCTTCCACTCTCATTCGGTACGGAACTTCGATATGAAGCGTCGTCGTGGGATTGAAAGGATTCGGATAAACGCTGATGGCAAACTCGCGGGGGAGAAGCTCTGCCTCGTTTTCTACCGATACGATTTTCGGCGCCATCATGAGAATTTTCGAGTCAGGATCTATGACCGGGCTCACCCCGTTGGGGGCAGAGAAGTTCCCCACGCCTGAACTCATATTCACCGTGAATTTGCTCGTACCGACCTGAACCTCGACTGGCATCGGGAACCACACATTGTTCGGTACTGCCCAGCGCAGCGCGATCGCTGTATCGCGCCGCGTCAACGTCAATTGAGGAAGCCCCGATTGACGCAGATAGACCGTGAAGAACCAGCTGAGGTCTTTGCCGGATATTTGTTCGGCTATTTGCCGGAATTCCTCTGTCGTCGCCAGCCGACACTGCCTTCCATTGGTGAGATTCTCCATCGCAGGATCGGGATATGCCCAGCGGCGTAAGAGCCGGAAGAAGGTTGAGTCGCCCAGGTAGCCCCGCAACGTGTGAATGACCCACGCACCTCCATTGTAGACGTTTGCCATATACGCAGTCTGTGCCGTGACGCCCTGATTCGGAGCAATCGGGCGCGAGAGGTTCGACGGCTTCAGCCTCGCCATATACGAGCGGTATCGGGCTGGCCCGCTGGAAGATTCGACGAACAAAGCCTCCATGTATGTGGCAAACCCCTCGTGGATCCAGAGGTCACTCCAGTCTTTGGCCGTCACCAAGTTTCCCCACCATTCGTGCGCCATCTCGTGGAGATGGATGTAGTCGAACCCGTAGCCCGCCCAGTTTGGATAAAAATGCCTTCCTCCGTAGACGCCGTACGCGACAGCCGTCTGATGTTCCATCCCGGCATACGGTGCGTCGACGATGCAATACTTCTCCGCCCTGAACGGGAATGGTCCGCATTTTTCTTCGAGGAGTGCGAGCTCTTTCAACCATGCTGAAGTGACCGCACGGACAGAGTCCACGTTGTAAGGGAGGAACCAGTACTCGGCAGGTATTTTCTCTCCGGTGACACTCGTATAGTCGACCGGAATCCTGACGTACGGTCCGAGATAGAACGTCACGTTGTAGTTGTTGATCGTCTGGGCGACATACCATCGAAAAGTTCTCGTCCCGTTCCCGTTGTCGACTGTTCCCCGAAGTATGCCATTCGACACGCACGTCAGGTTTGAAGGCACCGTGAAATTGAGTTCGAGAGAATCCGCTTCATCCGAAGGATGGTCCTTGCACGGCCACCAGCAATCGCCCCCCTCTTCTTCGCAGGCAACGCCGGCCCAGAGCTCACCAGTCCTCGCTCGCTTCCACACGAATCCGTAGTCCCATGGCGGATTCGTTGCGGCCCGCGGGACGCCACTGTACGTGAGCTCGACAGCGATCGTATCCCCTTTTTGGGCAGCAAATGGTAATGAAATCCAGATCCTCCCGCCATTGCGGCTGACCTGCAGCGGTGCATTGAATTGCTTTGGTCCCTTCCAGGTTGCCGAGCCCACCGTGAAATTCGTATGCAAATCGAGCACCAGAGCGCTGAGTGTGTCGGTGGCCAGGGCTCGTGTGAAGGCGGTGCCGGTGATGGAGCGATTGAGCGTATCGAAGGCGATGTCGAGTCTGTAGAACAAAACGTCGTACGCCGCCTGTTCGCTCATCAGGGGACCGCCGGAGTCGAGGGTCTTGGCGAGGCTACGCTCTTGCGCTGAAAGATCGACAGCAACTGCGGCGAGCAGTGTGGAAATTAAGAGAAATCTGGTCAGGGATCTCGGTTTCATCACACATTCCTGTCATCTGGATAGTGACTGATATTATTACATTCGCTTCGGAGAAGCAAGGCTTCAGAAGAGCTGTGGGCTAGCAAAGATAGGACAAATCTTGTGGAATGTCGAACAAGGAATTCCGAAAACCGAATAGTGAGCGTCGGTGCGGGTCTGGGAGATCAGCGTAAGTTCACGAGGTAGTCCCGCTGCGACTGTGCACTGAAGTACCCCAGGGCACTGTTGGAGAGATTCGATTTCGGATTGAAATCACTAAGACGCAGGATGTCTGGAATCTCAAAGCCGTCGCTCCCGATGACCTCCCGCAACTTGACAAAATAGTCATAGGTTGCCCGATCGATGGACAAGAGCTCGATCCGCATGGCGACGCCGGAAGAATTCATTGATGGACTCTCCAAAGCTACCTGCTTCCCGTCTGAATATTTGTCGCTATAAAGCGTCCACTTGGATGAGCTCTCGTTGAGGTTGTAGGCTTTGATCAGGCAATACTCCTCGATGCCCGGTTTGTTCGATACGTAGTAGATGAGTGATCCGGAATTACTGAAGAATTGGTTGAACCTGGAGCCCGTCCATCGCACGGAATCAAGTGCCATCGCCACGGGCATCTGCGAAGTCGCCGTGTATTCCATTCCTCCATGTGTAACAGTAAGGCGATACTCCCTCCCGGCGATCCCGACCGATGAAGGGGCAAACACACCCGCCTGGATTTCCTGCAGCTGTTCACTGCGACCGGTATTGTCACTGAGGATAACCTTCGCTCCGGCGACGTTTCCGGATCCAGATCTCTTATAGATGCTTTCAGAGAAAGAGATGGTAATCCTGCTTGTCGATGGCTTATCTGACACGATCCCTTCTATTACGATTCGCTGCGGAACCTGATCAAGATCGAGATCAATCACCTCTTCACATGAAATTGAGAGAAGGGATGTCAATGACAGCAGAACTGCGGTTCGTACGCAACCGATATGTCGAAGTGCTCTATGCATAGAAAATCAAAATGTAAACGTGTAGCTGAGAGATGGAATCACTGAAAAGAGCGATATTTTGACAGCCTCCTTCAGTCCGGGCTGATTCGGCTTGTCGCGAACGATCACGGTGTAGATATTCCGCCTCCCGTAGATGTTGTAGAAACTCAGATTCCAGATCCCCCCTCTGTCCGTGAAATATGAGATACCGAAATCAAGACGGTGATAGGAGGGGAGACGATATCCGTTCCTGTCGGTATACGACATTACTTCCCTGCCCGCAATCATGTACCTGCCGAAGGGGAGTGTCGTCGAGTAGCCGGACGTGTAGACGAAGTTTGCAGAGTATTGCCATTTCTTCCCGGGCTTGTATTGTGCGACGGCCATGAATTCGTGCGGTTTGTCATTCTTTGCAGGAAATGGATTCCCGTTGCTGATTTCTTCAAACTGCCGCTTTGAGGCCGAGAGTGAGTAGCCCAACCAGCCGGTGATGACGCCGGAGTTCTTTCGGAGCAGTAACTCGAAGCCGTATGCCCATCCACGGCCGAAGACGAGCTCCGAGTCAAAGTAGCTCTTCAGAAGTATGTTCGCTCCTTCCCTGTAGTCGATTTGATTCTGAAGATACTTGTAGTAGACCTCAGCGGAAAATTCATATGTGTCCCCTTGCATATTCCGGAAGTAACCGAGCGAAAGTTGATCCGCAATCTGGGGTTGGATGCGGGAGGTGCTTGGCTGCCACACGTCGAGGGGCGTTCCGGAATTGGAATTGCTTAGCATATGCAGATATTGAAAATTCCTTGAATAACCAGTCTTCAGCGAACTTGATTCGTCGAGTTTGTAGACAGCACTCACCCGAGGCTGAAGATTGAAATATGTCTTCGTATCGGCTTCATGAAAGTCGACATTGAGCTCGTCGATTTCCTCGATGTCAAAATGGTCGGCGTTCCCTGATACGGAGAACAAACCGGTCCGGATACCGTACTCAAGCCTGAGACGATCATTGATCGTGTGTTCGTGAGAGATGTACGCGTTCACCTCATGTGCGGATTTCTCACCAATAGTGAACCGGAAACGTTCATCACCGGTCACTGAGAAGTCGGCCGGGAGAAAGGAGTGATGCACATAGTTGGCCCCGAAGCTGAGGATGTTCTCCCCATTGTAGAAGTACTCGAAGTCTTCTTTCAGTGTTACGGTCGTCACTTCTGAGAGCCAGCGCACCTTGTCATCGTTTGTATCTTCTCCTCCTGCGTCGAGACGGTACGTGAAATCACTGAGGATGAACGACGAGTTCAGAAAGAGCCGGTCGTTGAAGAGGTGGTTCCACCGAATCGTCCCGGTTGTATTTCCCCACGTCATGTCGAACTCGTCGGAAAATCCCATTCCGTCTCTGCCAAAATAGCCGGAGAGATATAATCTGTCGTTTTCGTCGACTTTGTAATTCACCTTGGCGTTGAGGTCGTAGAAATTGAACTTCAGGTCTCCGGGTGCGCCAAAAGTCTTGGCCAGCAGGTCAAGGTACGTTCTCCGACCGGAGATGAGATACGATGCCTTGTCCTTAAGGATCGGCCCCTGAAGTGTCATTCGGGAGAAAATGAGACCGATGCCCGCTACTCCGTCGAACTCTTTCATGTTCCCTTCTTTCATCTGCATGTCAATAACAGAGGAAAGTCGGCCGCCGAATTTTGCAGGCGCAGATCCCTTCACCAGCGTGATGTTCTTGATCGCGTCGGAATTGAAGACTGAGAAGAGTCCGAAGGTGTGAAATGGACTGTACATCGTCGCCTCATCAAGGAGAATGAGGTTCTGATCGCCATTCCCGCCCCGGACATAGATGCCGCAATCGCCCTCCCGGGGATTGCTCACTCCCGGCAGAAACTGCATGACCTTCAGCGGATCCTGCTCTCCAAAAAGCACTGGAACTGCTGTGAGCTTTTCCGGATTGAGATGGACAGTGCCGAGCGCTGTCGTGGAGGTCGACGCCGTAAACCCCTCGGAAAGAATCAGCACAGTGTCAACCTCGATCGATCTGCCCTGCAGGTGAACGTCGTTTTTGACATCAGTGTCAAGCTCAATATACGACGCGGCGCTTGCGTATCCGAGATAGCTATACTGCACGATGTATTCGCCTCGTGGAAGCGTCAGTGAATAGAAGCCGTACGTGTTTGTGGCCATCCCTGCGCCGATATCCCCGAGGTACACATTGGCCCCCACGAGTGCCTCTCCGGTCGCCGCATCGGTGACATAACCGCTGAGCGTGTGCTTGCCGCTGGATTCCCCAGGAGGAGAAGACCGTCGCTTTGTAAGAATGACCTGTCGGGCATTCAGGACGATGATCTCGATCTGTGTATTGCGGAGAATAGTCCGCAGCACAAGAAACGCCGGTTGCCCCTGGGCAGAATATCTCACAACGGCATTCTTCTCGAGGATGTTCTCATTGTAGTTCAGCGTGAACTGCCCTTTGCGGGCTACCTCGTGAAGCGCATCTCTCAACAGCACGTCATTGAAATCAACAGAGATTGTGTCGAGCAGAGCCAAGGGCACAGGCTTGTTCCTGGTATCCACGACGGGTTCTTCCTGTCCGTACGTGGTGCCAGAACTCCACGCAAGAATAACGAAGAGTATCCAGCTGTGCCTGAGCAGTGTATGCGAGCGTTGTCCGAGCATCTTCAGTCAATCTTCTGAACGACGGAGCCTCCGGTCACGCTGACAATCCGGACAACCGGATTTCCCTTGTATCGCAGCACCGAAGCTCCGGTGACCGTAACTTCGAGCGATTCGGAGACGCTGAGGTCGGAGACGCTCCCGCCGCTGAGGATCGCCTTGCAGGTCTTGACGGGGAATCCGAGCATATGCATCACCGACGCGCCACTCACGTTGATGTTCACGGCGTTTGACCGGCCGGTGAGATCCACAGAGCTTGCTCCGCTGACCATCATCGTCACAGTTGAGGCAACGAGGTCGCCTCTCATCACGCTCGCGCCGCTTCCGAAAAGCTGCACATCATGTGCAACGTCAAAACCTGTCATCGTGATCGCCGCGGCGCCGGACGCATTGATGAGATTCACGTCCGGAGTTCGAATGGTGACCGACAGCGTGACGTCGCGGTACGTTCGGTTTTCCAGTCCGATGAAGATCTCGTCGCCCGATTGCCGGACTTGAAGATATGGCTCGATATTGTCGTCAACGTCTACCTGTACGGCGTACGAACTTCCGCGCTCGATTCTCGCCTTGAAACCGTGGCTCACATAGATCTTGCTGAAATTGCTGAATCCGTACGAACGAGTGAGCGCATGTCCGGAACCGACGATGGCCGGACCGGAATCATCCGTGCCGATGCCGAGTGATGAGTCGACCATGATACATCCTGGTGCAAGCAGAGTAATGAGAAATATGGGCAATAGAAGCGAACAAGACTGTTTCATATGTGCTCCGGCTGAAATGGTTCCAGCACAATCTTAGTGGACGTCGAATTCGAGTGGAAATGTGAGGCCGAGACTGATCTTGAATCCCTTGCTCTTATACACCGCTTCGTTTTCAAGCTGCAGAGCGTGGAAATCATCGTTGTACAGTTTCGCCACAGATCCCTTTCTGACAATGTTGCTGAGGCCGTGGGAATATCTTCCCTCGATCGTCAGCATGATGTACTCGTCGATTTCATAACTCACACCGCCGCCGAATTCCAGGGAATACTCGAAATCCCGGACCAGACTGGCAGCGTCCGCCTCAAGTTCAATCCGGGTGAGAGCCGGGCCGTGAACTTCCGCGGCGACCCTTGAAGAAAGATTGACTCCAACGGTGGTGCCGACCACAAGGTGCGGCCGGATTGTGCTCCCAAACGAGTATTTCAGCAGGAGCGGAAACTCAACATACGTTTGCCTGAACGAGAGCTTCGGAACATATCCCTGAACTTCGACCGGAAGTGCATATGTTCCCTTCTCAGCATATGAGGGCGTCAACATCACAGAGAGTCCCTCTGTGATCGAGCAGTCGATAATTCCACTCCAGAAGTACGTGGTGGTTGAATACGCCTTGGAGTTGTAGAACCGGATTTGTTCTGCGCCCGACAGGAGTATTCCCCCAGAAAACCCGACACGAACTTGCGCCGTTGCTGTGCTGAAGACAAAAAGCACACCGCCTATGAAAATACCGATCCGCATCATGAGTGTCACCCCTTTCTATGGTGGGAAGTCCGTCGCTAAGAGAAGGACAACCAAACATCGAAAACGGGTGACATGTCGACGACAACTATCCTGAGGGATCTCGGGGGCCGGCCTCAACGCGGCGCAATCCGCACCGTGTCGCCTTTTTGTTCAGCCCTCGCGTTCAGGATCGTGGAAATCACTTCGAGGTTTTCTCCCAGCGGCTTGTTGGAGATGAAAACAGTAATCTTCTCGCGCATCATAGTGCTATCGGCCATCTGGAAGCTGACACCATACCAGCGCTCGATCTGATGGAGAACCTCTGATACGGAAGTGTTCTGGAAGTAGATTTCCCTCTTCATCCACGACACAAATCGGTCAAACTCTATCTTCTCCGGGGGCGAAGGAATGTTCGAAGTCCGCGAAAGCCGGCTTGCAGTGTTATCGCTCAGCTCGACGATCGTACCCACGTCGCCCTTGACTTCCGGCTCAATCGCAACGCGTCCTTCTTTGACTGCGACCACGATATGCTCATCCGCTTTCCAGGATCGGACGGAGAAAGAAGTGCCGAGGACTGTGATCGTTCCGCCGTGGGCGTGAACAATGAAGGGGTGTTCTACGTCGCGTGCTACCTCGAAATACGCTTCACCGTCGAGGGAAACCTCGCGTACCGGCAAGTCTCCGAACGTTTCTGGGCACGTAAATGAGCTACCCACATCAAATGTGATTCTTGTCCCGTCGCCAAGCTGAAGGGTTTTCACGCTCGTGAACGTCACTGATGTGGTCGCAACGTCCCGTTCAGAACGCAGAGCGGTATGCACCGCGTACGCGCCTAGTGCGATCGCCAATACCGCGGCCGCCCTGATGATGATCGGCCTCCCGATGAACTCCAACGCCCGTTGCTTGATAGAGAATACAGGTGTGCGTCGGTCAGCCGGCCGTAGAGCCGCTGGCACCTCCTCAATACGCGACAACACCTGGCGCAGGGCTGCCTCGGTGTCAAAGCGGACCGTGCTCGGGAGTTCGGCACTCCACGCCTCCTTGAGCCGGTCAAGGAAGTCTCTGTGTTCTGGCGCTTCCGCCAGCCAGCGGGTGAGTTTTCGTTCCTCGTCTTCGGACGCCTGTCCGGTGAGGTGGCTAGCAAGGATTTCCCAATCAATGTTCTTCATTCGCGCTACCTGAGGAGGTTCTCCGCACACCTAAGACAAATGAATATGGAAAAAGGGTGACTCATTGTATCACGCTTTTCACCACCATCTCAGAAAGACCAGGAGAAATTGCAGATACTTTAAGGTCTTACCGAGCGATTTTACTGCGCGTTGGAGTTGGGTCTTTACTGTATTGACGCTGATGTGAAGCACATCAGCGATCTCCTGATAGCTCAGCCTATCGTACTTTGCCATGGTTAGTATTTGGCGGCTCCTGGGAGGAAGTGACTTGATGGCCAGCTCGACCGCTTCTGCGAGTTCAGCAGACTGGAGTTGATGGTCCGGTTGCGCCGTCGCATCATCAGGTCTGTCTTGTTCTTCGTCGAGTGGGGCCGAGAACTCGTCGTGCTTGATCTGATTCAGGCATGCATTCCTCACCGATACGTAGAGGTAGCTTCTCAGGCTCGATCGAATATCGAGTGTTTCCCGGGACATCCACAGCCGGACAAAAACATCCTGCACAATACCTTCGGAATCCTGAACATCGCGCATGTACCGGAGGGCAAAAAAGCAAAGCGGCTGGTAGTAGAGCCGGAAGAGCGAGGAGAAAGACTCCACATCGCCCGAGCGGATTTGCCTGATGAGATCGAGGTCGCTATGAGGGTTCGAGGGGGTCACACTTCAATCGCTGTGGAGGTTCGCTGGCACGGTGTCGGGTGGGGAGGCGGTCTCCTCTTTATGTATACTCCGGGCATCGGCACAAGCGAGAATACGTTGCTCCCTGCCGCTGGGATGCAGTCCGAATGGGATTTGATCCCGCCGGCATCTGCAATATAAGGAATACCACGGAAAACAGCGCCCGCCGGTCAAAAAGGATCTCCCTGGCAGCGGTGAGACGTTGCGTTTTAGGCCGGACTGCCTTAGCTTTGTATCGCAGCTCCCAATCCTCACGCACCGTTCAGGGCCGCCTTGTCGGCCTCAGCCTCAACCATCCCAGGGAGGATCCTTCCATGCGAAAACTCGTCGCAATCCTGATCATTGCACTTATTTCCATCATCATCTGCTCTGCGCCGCTCTCGGCTCAGTTGAAGGTGAAGGACCTGAAATCACATTTCATGCAAGACTTTGCATGGATGAGGCTGGCGGAAATTGTTCCGAAAGTGACGGATCGAGTCATTTTGCCGATCGGTACAGTGGAGTCTCATGGCGTGTGTGCGATCGGGACAGATAACTACATACCACAGAACCTTGCCGAGCAAATCTGGGACAAATGCAATGCGCTCGTGGCTCCCTCCGTCAACCACGGCACGACGGGGGCAAGCATCGCCAGATTCCCTGGCTCCATCATGATCCGTCCCGAGATTATGGAGGAGTATCTCTATGATGTCATGAAAGATCTCACTAGAAGCGGATTTAAGAACATCCTCATCATCAACGGTCACGGCGGAAACACCGATCCGCTCAAAAAAGCTATGACGAGGCTCCACCTTGAGACTGAGGCACATCTGCTGACAGTGGACTGGTGGAAGGTCAACTGGGAGGCGGCGCAGGTGTATGGCGGCAAGCCGCAGCAGTCCGGTCACGGCGATCTCGAAGAAGCGGCGCTGGTCCTCTCGATGAATCCGGCGCTCGTCGACAAAGAAATGTACGAGAAGTTGGGCAAGGACAATGTAGGCAGAGCTGGCGTGGAGGATGGTTTCTTTATGCTTCCGGCATGGGCTACATCCAGACTGCCGGAGAAGGGTTTTGGCTATATGGATTTTGATCTGAAGAAGGCCAAAGAGTACACTCAGAAGAAAGCTGACTATGTCGCAAACACGTTCCTGGAGGCGATTCAACGCTGGGAAATGAATGAGAAGTGGAAGCAGGGGAAGAATTAGGGAATTGAATCATCGGGTGATCGGGTCATCGAGCCGTTGAGAAATTGAAGCATCAGATCATCGCGCCATCGAACCAATTGTACAAATGGCCCGATCGCCAACTCCTAGTGTCCCATCTCCGAAATATGTTTAATAAGGTTTTCGGAAAAAGCCGCGCCATTCGCGCGAGTTTGGGATTCTCTTGTCGACACATTGGTAGACGATGTCTGGAACGCGACACCAAGTCTCCGCCACAAAACCTTCTCGTCACCCCGAGCGCAGCCTCATGGACCACCGTTGTGCGAAGTCGAGGGGTGCGCGGCGCTGTCTTCGACTCCGTCCCGACAAAAAAGGTCGGGACTGCGCTCAGACTGACGACAGTTCCATATTGAAGTCCCGACTTATTGAAGGTATTTCTGATACGCGACACTAGATCCGATTGAACTGAAATATCGGTCCTCGAGTCACTGTGCATCCAGAGCCACCAAATGATTCGATGGACCAATTCACCAGTCTTACAATTGCACGGAACCACCATGCTTCCTCCTTTCCGCACTATTCCGCACATGTTCGAACAAAGTGCCGCACGGTATTCGTCCAATATCATGATGTGGGAGAAGAAAGGAGAGAGCTATACCGGCACGTCGTATGCCGACATCCGGAGGAGTGTGCATGAATGTGCTGCCGGACTCCTCGAGATGGGGATCAAACCGGGCGACCGGATGGCACTGATTTCCGAGGGTCGTAATGAGTGGGTGATTTCAGAGCTTGGGATATTATATGCTGGGGCGATTAATGTCCCGCTCTCCGTGAAGATCGAGGAGCTTTCCGACCTGCGATTCCGGCTCGCTCACTCTGGCTGCAGAATGGTCATCGTTTCAGGTTTGCAGGTGGCCAAAATCCGGCACGTGAAGCGCGACCTCCCGGAGCTAAACACGATCATCGTGCTGGACGGTGACGTTCAGCGCGATCAGGACGAGGTGCCGTTCCCGGAGGTGTTGGAGATGGGGAAGAAGTATCTGAAATATCATCGGGACGAGTTCGAAAAGCGCTGGACGTCGGTCAATGAGAACGATCCCGCCAACATCTGCTACACGTCGGGCACGACAGCCGATCCCAAAGGGATTATTCTGACCCATCGCAATTACACGGCGAATGTTGAGCAGGCCTCCGCCACTTTGCCGATCCCTGAAACCCATGCATCGCTTCTCCTGCTGCCGTGGGATCATGCATTCGCACATACAGCGGGGGTCTACACGCTCATGAAGAACGGAGCGAGCATGGCCTCCGTGAAACAGGGAAAGACACTGCTGGAAACCCTCAAGAACGTACCCGGGAATATCCGGGAAATCCGGCCTACGTTTCTGCTCAGTGTTCCCGCCCTTGCGAAGAACTTTCGGAAGAATATCGAGAAAGGCATCAAGGAGAAAGGGCCGGCGATTGAGAAACTGTTCAACAAGGCGCTCGCCATCGCATATGCCTGCAATGGCATTGGGTGGGACAAGGGAAAGAACGCCTCGCTGGCGATGAAACTCCAGTACAAGTTCTTTGATTTCCTCATCTTCAAGAAAATCCGTGCGAACTTCGGTGGCCGTCTCGAGTTTTTCATCGGCGGCGGCGCATTACTCGACATCGAGCTTCAGCGATTCTTCTATGCGATTGGAATCCCGATGTATCAGGGGTACGGTCTGACCGAAGCAGCCCCAATCATTTCTGATAATGTGCCTGCGCGGCACAAGCTCGGCTCATCCGGTTCGATCATACCCGATCTGCAGGTGAAGATATGCGATGATGCAGGCAATGAACTCCCGGTTGGACAGCAGGGGGAGATCGTGGTGAAAGGCGAGAATGTGATGGTCGGATACTGGAAGAATGAAAAGGCAACGCGTGAAGCGCTTCGGGATGGATGGCTTTACACAGGAGACCTCGGCTATGTCGACGCCGACAACTTCCTCTACGTGCTTGGGCGTGCGAAGAGCCTTCTCATTGCGCACGACGGCGAAAAATACAGTCCGGAAGGTATTGAAGAAGCCATCGTCGGCAATTCGTCATCAGTCGATCAGGTGATGCTCTACAACAATCAGTCGCCGTACACCGTTGCACTCGTTGTGCCGAACAAAGACGTTCTCAAGAAACATCTCCAGTCCAGGAATCTCTCCCCGGCCACCGATGAAGGACAGGATGCAGCGTTATCACTCATCGAAGCCGAGATTGGTGAATTCAAGACCGGTGGGAAATTTGGCGGCGAGTTCCCTGAACGGTGGCTCCCGTCTGCGATTGCTGTTCTGGGTGAGGGATTTACAGAGCAGAATCATTTCCTCAACAGTACCTTGAAGATGGTTCGGGGCAAAATCACAGAGTTTTACAGGGATAGGATTGACTTTCTCTTCACACCGCCCGGCAAAGACATCCGCAACGCGCAAAACAGGGTTATCGTCAAGCGGATCGGCTCATAAATGCAGCCACTGAATACAGAGTCACCTGGCATGCAACCGCCGCGGAGCAACCAAGAGCCAGTCTGTCAGGGGAGTGTAGACGACGGTTGCGTTTGGTTCGAGGCGGTGGTACCTTAGAGCAGCTGTCAAACCTCGCACACCGTCCAAATTACGCGCCACCTATCGCGGTCCCGACCACCTAGCAGGAGATCACTATGCTCGGGGCGATTGTATCCCACTACAAGATACTTGAGAAGCTTGGAGAAGGGGGGATGGGGGTTGTCTACAGGGCTGAGGACACCAAGCTCAAACGCACCGTTGCACTGAAGTTCCTTCCTCGCGGTCTCGAATCCAACGAACCTGAGAGAGCCCGGCTTTTGCAGGAGGCTCAGGCGGCCTCGGCACTTAATCACCCCAACGTATGTACGATCTATGATATTGCTGAGCATGACGCTCAGCAATTCATCGTTATGGAGTACGTCGACGGTCACTCTCTGCGAGAGATTATTCAGAGAGCAATCCCCACCCTCCAATCCACAATATCGTACGCGATCCAGATCGGCGAGGCACTCCAGGAGGCTCATGCGCATGGAATAGTCCATCGTGACATCAAGACGGACAACATCATGCTCAACTCCCAAAATCGTATCAAAGTGATGGATTTTGGACTCGCTAAGCTCAAGGGATCATTGAAGCTGACGAAAACCTCGAGTACTGTGGGCACGCTTGCGTACATGGCGCCTGAGCAGATTGCAGGTGGCGAAGTAGATGCCAGGTCAGATGTGTTCTCCTTCGGCGTGCTGATCTATGAGATGTTGACCGGTCACCTTCCGTTTCGTGGCGAGCACGAAGCTGCAATGGTGTATTCGATCGTGAATGAGGAACCAATCCCGGTTCAGAGCTACCTTTCGGACATCTCTCCCGAGATTGTCCACATACTCAATCGGGCATTGGAAAAGGATCCCGAAGACCGTTATCAGTTCGTGCACGAGATGGTCATCGATCTACGACGTCTTAAAAAGGAGACGACCAAGGTTACGCACCGATCTGCTGAACATGTAATTGAAAGCCAGAAGACGTTCATCTCGAGGATGCCCGGAAAGTGGAAGAAGAAAGGCATGTATGTAGCTGGAGGAGCGTTGGCGCTCACTGCGGTGGTGGCCTTGGCGTGGTTCATTGTGCAGCTTGTTCTCGGGCCCCCTGAGCCGGTACCTATTGCTGTCATAAGCTTCGAGAACCAGACTGGCGATCCTGCTTACGATTACCTTCGGGACGCGATTCCGAATCTACTCACAACGAGTTTGGAACAATCGAAGTTTCTTCGGGTGACTACATGGGAGCGACTGCGCGATCTCATGCGGCAAATGGGAAAAGCAGATGTGAAGCTTATCGATACAGACCTTGGCTTTGATCTTTGCCGGCGGGATAGTGTCCGTGCTCTTGTCCTCGGAACGTTTGTGAAAGCTGGGGATGTGTTCGCGACTGATGTCAAGGTAATCGACGTGGAGACGAAGAAGCTGCTGAAGAGTGCGAGCTCGAGGGGGGACGGCGTGGCGAGTATTCTGAAGAATCAAATCGACGACCTCAGTAGGCAGATTTCGACTGGATTTGGCGTGCCCGAGTTGTCTGTGGCGACCGATCAGAAACCGATTAGGGAAGTCACGACCACCTCGATCGAAGCGTACAACTACTACTTGAGGGGAATAGAAGAACACCAGAAACTCTACTACGATAATGCAAGACGATTCCTTGAGAAGGCCGTCGAACTGGATACCATGTTTGCCACTGCACACCTTGCACTGGCTTTTGCGCTCGGCAGGCTTGGCGAAGAGCGACTATCAAGGAATTCATACGAGAAGGCATTCGCGCACATTGATAAGACATCGAGGCGCGAGCGGCTACGCATCGAAGCTGCTTATGCCAGCGTTGTGGATGGGGACGCAGACAAGCGAATACGAATCCTGATACAACTGATCCAGGAATTCCCGAAGGAAAAATCGGTCCACCAGTCCCTAGGTGTGCACTACAGTGCGAATACGCGGGAATACGCGAAGGCAATCAACGAATTTGAATCAGTTCTTGCCTTGGATCCAAAGTTCGGTCTTGCCTTGAGCGAACTGGGCTACACCTATCTTCGTCTGGGTAACTATCCGAAGGCGCTGGAGACTTTTACCAAGTACGCATCGGTCGCACCTGGTGATGCCAATCCGATTGATGATATGGGCGAAGCGTACTATTTCATGGGGCACATCGACCGTGCGATTGAGAAATTCAAGGAGGCATACGCGGTCGAGCCCTCCTGGGGCTCGCGCTGGGCGGTGGCGCATATGTACGCGCTCAAGGAAGACTATTCCGCGGCGCGCAGGTACCTGGATGATTACATCGCACAAAGAAAATCGAATTCCCAGAAAGCAGACGGCCATATGATGGCGGGATTCCAAGCTGCGTTGGTTGGCAACCTGGATGAATGCAACACGCAGCTCGACATGGCGACGAAGCTCTACGAGTCAGTAGGTAGCGCACTATTCATCAGGACAGCCGATTGGCTCAAGGGTTGGATCTACTTTGATCGGGGTTTGCTCGTTTCTGCCAGGAAATTCAACGATGGCGACTGGTGCGAAGTGTGGAGCAAGAGTCAGCCCCAGTGGAGCAGGTTCTATCAAGTCTATCGTGAGGCGCTGCGGGGCTTGATCTTTCTCAAAGAGGGAAAAACTGATTCATCTCGTGCGTGTCTTCGTGAGCTTTCAAACGTCCTTTCGAACAGTCCTGGTGCCTACGAGCCGGAAATGCGCTCTTTCCACGATGTGCTCAAGGGAGAGATGTTGCTTGCTCAGGATTCGGCGAAGAGTGCGATTGCCCTGTGGGAAAACGCTCCGGATGTGCCAATACCGATTCTCCAACTTGGATTCACGTTACCGTACAACGTGCCACTGCAGAGGGACGTGTTGGCCCGCGCGTATGCGCGGGATGGCCAGATTGAAAGGGCGATCGCCCAATACGAGCGATTGACAAGGATCGATCCCGATCGCAAAGATCGTCGCTTTATCAATCCGAGATACCACCATCGCCTGGCGAAGTTGTACGAGCAACGGGGAATGAAAGAAAAGGCAATCTCGGAATACAAGAAATTTCTGGAATTGTGGAGAAATGCAGATCGAAACCTGCCGGAGCTGAAAGAAGCAAACGTGCGACTGGTCGCACTGACTCACTAGGTTGCGTTGCTGGTAGTGAGATTGTTCTAGGAAGTCCGAAATAAATGCAGTATCTTATTGCTGCCGCTCTTTGCGGCCCCGCCTCCGTGTTAACGACATCGGAAGCGGATCACGAGACTCGCTCTCTGATGATTAGAAGCTAGAGCTTTGTTGGAACGATCTTCAAGGAACGCTTACCGCTGAGTACAGCCGGCGTTGTCCGGCACCACGCAGTCTGCAATTCTACCCGCCGTAGCCAGTAGGGCGAAGGCGGGCCGAAATCCCTGCCCGCATTGGTGGAACAACTGAGGCAGGCGGGCTCATTCCTCAATCTGCAATTCCTTCGCGTCTCTCACAGCGTGTTTCATCAACATCTCATTATTATCATAGGTTATTTATGCCATTTTCAAAACTTGGTCTTTCGGACCAACTCGTCCAGGGTATTCTAGCAACCGGTTACACAGCCCCGACGGAAATACAGACCCGAGCGATCCCGCTCGCCATTGCAGGCAGGGACATCATCGGATGTGCTCAAACGGGTACCGGAAAGACCGCTGCCTTCGTGCTTCCCCTTCTTCATCACCTCTCGAAGCACCAGGCACATCACGGACATCGCCGGACGAAAGCACTCGTGCTCACGCCAACGCGTGAACTCGCCCAACAGGTCGACGACTTCCTTTCAGCATACGGCAGGTTTACGCAGATCCAGAGCCTTGCGGTCTTTGGGGGCGTCAACATGGACAATCAGATCAAAAGACTCCGTCGGGGCGTTGACGTCGTCATTGCCACTCCCGGTCGTCTCATCGATCATCTCAATCGAGGCACCGTTGACCTCTCGCATGTCGAGATTCTCGTTCTCGATGAAGCCGATCGGATGTTCGACATGGGATTCATCAACGATGTCCGGTTGATTGTGGGTCGGGTTCCAGCCAAAAGACAAACGCTCCTCTTCTCTGCAACGATGTCGAAAGAGGTGAAGGCGCTCGTCGCATCCATTCAACATCATCCCGAGCTGATCGAAGTGGGTGAGCAGCAGCGCCCTGTGGAGACCATCCGGCAGTACTTCTACACGGTCGAGCAGGATCTTAAGCTGAGACTCCTCCTGCATATCCTGAAGAGCGAAAAGATGGATAGTGTCCTGGTGTTCTCCCGGACCAAACACGGTGCGGACAAGATTTCACGGCGGCTGGAGAAGAACGGACTCAAATCGGTTGCGATCCACGCGAACAGAACGCAGGCGCAGCGGCAGAGAGCTCTGGCTGGTTTCAAGCAGGGCCAGTACAACGTCATGGTCGCGACGGACATTGCCGCCCGCGGGATCGATGTCGAGGGAATCTCACATGTGATCAACTACGACACCCCGGCATTTGCCGAAGACTATATTCATCGGATCGGCCGCACGGGACGTGCAAGCTTGAGCGGCGATGCGATCACATTCGTCGCTGGGCAGGAACGGAAGTACCTGAAAGAAATCGAGCACTTCGTCGGCAGGAAGTACGAACTGAAACGGTATCCCGGTTTTGACTATGCGAAGCGGGAGGAGCTGCAACCTCCGCCGGCCGCCCCGGTTTCTCAATCGAGACCCAGAACACATCACAAGCCCGAACGACATCCGGGAGAGTCGCATCCCGAGTCACGGCGCAGGCACGAGGGACGCAAGCACGGAGGTCCCCACGTTCATCGAAGTGAGAAGAAAAGGATGGATGTGAAGCGCGCGCCAAAGGCCGCGAAGCCAGAACATGACTGGCGGAAACTCATCGAAGAGGGGAAACAGGAAAGAGAGAGTTTTCGAAAGAGGCTGAAACGCCTCTTCAAAAGGGGGTGAGACAACTCGCTGTCCTGACAAAGCGCTTCCTGGATAAGGCATCCTCGAGGCCGTCCAAAAAGAGGACGCGTCATTCTGAGCGAAGCGAAGAATCTGCTTTTTTTAATCAGATTCTTCGGTCGACTGAAAAACGTCTTCCCTCAGAATGACTTTCGGGACAGCCTCAACGAGGAAAAAAGGCCTTTGTCCATCGGGAGTTCAACTCCTGATGGCTACCGAGGCAAGATTGTCCGCCAGATCCTCGGAAGATATTGCTTATCGAAGCGATGGCAATGGAAAGACCAGTGGTGGCAACGAGTGCGGGGGGTGTGCCAGAAACTGTCGAAAACGGCAAAGATAGCCTGCTCATCCCTCCGCGTGACGAAATAGCGCTCGCGAATGCCATCAATACGTTGCTGGATGATTCGTCGCTCCGACAATCAATCTCGCGCCACGCGAGGGAGGATGTGATCCTCCGGTTTGATTCCACCAAGTGCGTAGATCGGCTCTTTGAGTCTCTCGATTCACATTGACTGAATGAGTGGAGCCTCTGTGCGGCCGGACGGCATTTGTCGAGCCTGCAGCTGACAACGTTTTTCTCGCCCAACCCGCGTTCCCACCTCTGACAATTCAAGCCGAAGGAAAGTGTTCTTATCCGGATCATCGATTCCGATTGTTCCTTTCTGTTTCTCTTTTTCTTACCTTCAAGCTGGATTTGAGGGCGATGGTACGAGGATTGTCGCCGCGCACACCGCACCGCACATTGGAACCAAGGAAAGAAGTCATGTCGATCGTACTGCAAGGATCAGGCCTTACCATCGAGAAGCTTGTCTGCATTGCCCGCCACGGAGACAAAGTCGAGCTCCATCCCGACGCCCTTGAGAGGATCCGTGCATGCAGGACGATGCTGGAGGAGAAACTTCAGGCGCGCGAAATCATGTATGGCACCAATACCGGCATCGGTGAGTTTTCCGAAATCGTCCTCTCTGATGAGCAGGTGAAGCAGTTTCAACGATACCTGATCTACAACCATGCTGCGGGAATTGGCGATCCTGCGCCGATCGAGTACGTGCGGGGTGCGATGGCGAGCCGGATTAATGTGCATTCACGGGGCAAGTCAGGGTGCCGCCCTGAGATTACCTTGACGCTCGTCGATATGTTGAACAAAGGCGTGACTCCGGTGGTGTGCCAGAAAGGATCAGTAGGGGCGTGCGGCGATCTTGCTCCGATGTCTCAGATTGCTCTACTTCTGATGGGTGAAGGGGAGGCGTACTACCAAGGTGAGAAATTGCCCGGAGCCGTCGCGATGGAGCGTGCTGGAATCCCTGTGCCGGGACTTCTTGCGCGGGATGGTCTTGCGACCATCAACGGTTCAAACCTGCTCACTGCGATGAGCGCCATTCATCTGTTTGACATGAATCGATGGCTCAAGCAGGCAGAGATCGCGTGCGCGATGTCGCTGGAGGCCCTTGTTGCGAACATGAAACCGTATGATGTCCGACTTCACGAGCTCAGAGGATTCCCCGGTGCAGTCCGAAGCGCGAAAGCGATCATGGCCTGCATCAAAGGAAGCGATCTTCTCACGGGCAAAATGAAAACGAAGGTACAGGACGCATACTCGATGCGCTCGTCGCCGCAGGTCATCGGAGCGGCTCACGATGCGCTCGCGCATGCGCGTGTCCAGGTTGAAACAGAACTCAATGCGGTCGCTGACAATCCGATATTCCTGCCTGAGTACAAACTGACACTGACGGGCGCCAACTTTCAGGGCAGCCCGATCTCGCTGCCGATGGATATGGTTGGAGCGGCTGTGACGATGGTGTCTGTGCTCTCCGAACGACGGTTGAACCGGTTGCTGAATCCCGCGCTCAGCGTTGGGTTGCCGGCGTTCCTCACCAAGGGGGCAGGGATGTTCTCGGGATTGATGTTGAGTCAGTATACCGCTGATACGATGATCGTCGAACAGAGAATGTTGTCTGCTCCTGCGTCGGTCGCGTCGATCCCCGCGGCCGCAGACCAGGAGGATTTTGTCTCGATGGGGATGAACACGGCGATCAAGAACGGCCAGATTCTGGACAACGCCTGCGGAATACTGGGTATCGAATTCCTCGCGGCTGCACAGGCACTCGATTTCCGTGAGTTCACGCCGGGTGCTGGCGTCCGTGTCGCGAAGGAAGTCATCCGAAAACACGTTGCCCACCTCGATGAGGATCGTCCGTTGTATCCGGACCATACTCGGATGAAAGCAGTTGTGAAGTCGTGTGAAATCCTGGAGGAAGTCGAAAAAGCTGTGGGAAGCCTGGGATAGGCGTCTTGTGCGCCCCCTCCATCACTTCTGATTTCCACAATTCGAAGGAGGTGTATGACCTCCCGTGAACGTGTCCTCGCCGCGTTACATCACCGCGAACCGGATCGTGTGCCAATCGACTGCTCCGGGCATCGATCATCCGGTATCGCCGCGATGCTCTATCCAAAGCTGCGTCAGTATCTCGGCCTTCCGTCTCGTCCTGTTCGGGTCTACGATCCTGTTCAGCAGCTTGCCATCCTTGATGACGATATTCTTCAACGCTTTGGCATTGATACGATTGAGCTTGGGCGGGGATTTGCACTGCGGGATGAAGATTGGGCTGAGTGGGTATTGCCGGATGGCACTCCCTGCGAAATGCCTGCATGGACTCTCCCTGAGCGCGAGGGCAGACGGTGGGTGATCAAGTCGAAGTCAGGGAACGTCATCGCTCAAATGCCCGACGGCGCCATCTACTTTGAGCAAACATCCTACCCCTTTTACGAAAAGGATAACCTTGACGACATCCCCGCCGCGCTCGCTGAGTCAATGTGGACTGCAATCGCATCTCCTCCCGGCCCGCTCGTTGACGGAGAAGGGGGAGATCAGAAGCTACGTGAAGGAGCGAGGCAGCTTCGGGCGAAGACCGATCGTGCAATTCTCGGACTCTTCGGAGGGAATCTGCTGGAGATGGGCCAGTTCTTGTACCGGAACGACGGATTTCTTCTCCTCCTCGCCGAAGATCCTGATCGAGCACACGCATTTCTGGATCGTATTGTCGAACGGCACATGAAGAATCTCGAGCGGTTTCTCTCGCTCGTCGGTGATTCCATTGACATTATCGTTTTCGGCGACGATCTCGGCATGCAAAGCGGTCCCCAGATTTCGCCCGCCATGTATCGTGAGTTCTTCAAACCCCGGCATGCTGCGATGTGGAACCGCGCGAAGCAGCTCGCCGGCGTCAAAGTGATGCTCCATTGCTGCGGTGGCGTGCGCGAACTTCTTCCAGATCTGATCGAAGCCGGTCTTGACGCCATCAATCCGGTGCAGATCAGTTGCAGCGGGATGGATGTTGAAAGCCTCAAGCGGGAGTTCGGTCGGGAGATGGTGTTTTGGGGTGGGGGATGTGACACACAGCGGATCCTGCCAAAAGGGCTTCCGGAAGAGGTTCGGAATCACGTGCGGCGCCAGGTAGATGTTCTGAAACGTGGCGGCGGATTCGTGTTCCAGCAGGTCCATAATGTCCTCGCGGACGTCCCTCCAGAGAATATCGTTGCCATGTTTGATGCGGTCAATTCGACCTAGCCGGTTATTTTCCAACCGCATGAGTTCTTATCCACTTCCAATCAGAGGAACCCGCCATGGTACGTAACATTCCTGTCCTCACAGTTTGTGAACGCACTCTTGCCCAGGCGTACGAGCAGGCTCTCATCCAGCTGTATCAGCATGGCGTGCATTTCAGAACGCAGTACGACAAGCCCGGCGATCCGCTCAGCATCGATTCGACGATGGATATTACCATTCTGGAGCCGCTCAGCGATCCGATGATTCACAAGGCCTTCCCCGGAGGTATTGACGACCTTAAGGAATACACGATGGAGCTCATGGGAGTGAAGGACCACTGGGTCAAGAACATGAACGATCCGAATGACACGCGGTGGGAATACACGTATCACGGGCGACTCGCTGCATATGGTGCGTGGAAAGAACTGGTGGACGGGAAATCTCAGACGGTTGGATTCTTCAATATTAATCAGATCGATACGGTGATCGAAAAGCTGAGCAAGCAGCCGTTCACCCGGCAGGCGCAGATGATCACGTGGATGCCGAATCTGGACATTGACTGCTATGATCCGCCATGCCTGCAGTCGCTGTGGTACCGAATCCTCGAAGATGAAGATGGAGTGTGGTGGCTGAACTGCAATGTCAGATTCAGGAGCAACGATGCGTGGGGTGCGAACTTCATGAACATGTTCGGCTTCATTCAGTTCAACAAGAACATCATCGCCGCCGGCATCGCGGGAAAGACGGGAAGAACCGTTGAGCTGGGTCGGTTGAACTGGCACGCGGATTCGTATCACATCTACGGCAAAGATATCGACAGCGCGCAGAAGATGCTCTTCGACCGGCTGGAGAGCGTGAGCTTCGAAGAGCGCGTATACAATTTCTCCGACGAATTCATCCAGGAGATGTTCAACGGTGCTGAAGCATCAATCCGGGAGAAGATCAAGAACTACGATGAGAACCATTGAGGACCGGACATGCTTGGACAGCTTCGACTGATTCCGCTTCTTGTTGCAGCTCTGTGGGCAGTCGGTCTTGGAAGCGAGCCAAATCCCCGTCATGCTGTCTCCCTGGCAGGAACGTGGTCCTTCAGGATCGACAGTGGAGACGTGGGCGTGAAGGAACGATGGTTCCTTCAGCGGTTCTCTGAGAGCGTCCGACTCCCGGGTTCAATGGCGGAGAATGGGAAAGGAGACGACGTCAGCGCCGCAACGAAATGGACCGGTGGCATCGTCGATCGCTCCTGGTTCACCGACGGACAATTCGAGAGATACCGGCGCACAGGCAATGTCAAGGTTCCTTTCTGGCTCACCCCTGCAAAAACGTACGTCGGGGTAGCGTGGTACTCCAGGGAAGTTGAACTCCCCCGCGACTGGGTGGGTAAGCACATCACGCTCTTCCTCGAACGCTGTCACTGGGAAACGAGACTTTGGATCGACGAGAAAGAGGTCGGTCTCAGGAACAGCCTGGCCGTCCCCCACGAATATCTCCTTCCCGATCTTCCACCCGGCAGGCATCGTCTCACGATAAGAGTTGACAACCGTATCAAGGATGTCGACGTGGGACGGAACGCCCATAGTGTTTCCGACCACACTCAGACAAACTGGAACGGTATTGTGGGTAGCATCGAATTGAGAGCCGCCCCTGCCGTCTCCATCGACCATATCGATCTCTTTCCGGATGTGAAGGCAAAAGAACTGAGGGTTTGTATCTCTGCCCGAAATGCCACCGGACAGGCAATGCCTGCTGAAGTGGAGATCTCTGCCCGCCCGCTGAAAGGCAAAGGGCGGCAGCTGCTTCCTTCGCTGAGTCGCATCGTCAGCCTCGACACTGATAGCGCATTTGTAGAGATCACGTATCCGCTGGGTCAGAGTGCATTGCTGTGGGATGAGTTTGAACCAAACCTGTATGAGCTGTCAGTTTCGTTGCGCCCGCGGGTGGGGACAGAGGTCGACCGTCGGCAATTGCGGTTTGGCATGCGCGAGTTTTCCGTTTCGGGAACGAGGTTCACCGTCAATGGCCGTCCCACGTTCCTGAGAGGAACACTGGAGTGCGCAATCTTTCCGAAGACTGGATACACGTCCACCGATATCAGAGAGTGGAAACGGATCTACAGGGTCTGCAAGGCCTACGGGTTGAATCATGTCCGCTTCCATTCGTGGTGCCCGCCCGAGGCGGCCTTTAATGCAGCAGATGAAGAAGGGATCTATCTCTATGTTGAATGTTGCGCATGGACGAACGTCGGAGACGGCAAGCCGTTCGATCGGTGGCTCTACGAAGAGAGCGAGCGCATCGTTCGCACCTACGGCAATCATCCGTCCTTCTGCATGATGTCGTACGGAAACGAGCCGTCTGGAAAGAATCAGGAGAAATTTCTCGGTACGTTCGTATCGTATTGGAAGCAGAAAGACAACAGGAGGGTGTACACGAGCGCGGCAGGATGGCCGCTCATTCCGGAGAGTGATTTTCACCTCACGGACCGTCCCCGCATTCAACTCTGGGGGGCTGGACTGCAGAGCATCATCAACAAAGAAGCTCCCCAGTCATTGTACGATTTTCGCGACTTCGTTTCCAAGTACGACAAACCTGTCGTCAGCCACGAAATCGGACAATGGTGCGCGTACCCGAACTTCGCTGAGATCAGGAAGTACACGGGAGTGCTCAAGGCGAAGAATTTCGAAATCTTCCAGGAATCTCTGCGCGAACATCATATGGGTGATCAGGCGAAGTCGTTCCTGATGGCCTCCGGAAAGCTGCAGGTCCTGTGTTACAAGGCGGACATCGAAGCCGCGCTACGGACCCCCGGCATGGCGGGATTTGAGCTGCTCGATCTTCATGATTTTCCCGGGCAAGGCACAGCCCTTGTCGGAGTGCTCGATCCTTTCTGGGGGGAAAAGGGCTATGTCACTGCAGCCGAGTATTCACGCTTCTGCAACTCTACCGTTCCCCTTGCCCGGCTTCAGAAGATGCTCTTCCTTGATGATGAAGCGTTCGGCGCGGACATTGAGGTTGCTCACTTCGGGAGTGCTCCGCTTCAGAAGATCTCTCCTCGCTGGCGGATCAGGGATCAACTAGGACGGTTGATGGCGGAGGGAGTGCTGAAGGAGACGGACATTCCCATTGGTAGTGTGATCCCCCTCGGTAATGTGCGTGTGAACCTGGATGGCTGGTCTGTCGGAAAGATGAATCTCGAGGTATCTGTTGGCACGTTTTCGAACGACTGGGATTTCTGGATCTATCCTTCGAAGAGCCCGGAGCCGTCGACAGAAGGCTTCATTGTAGCTCGTAGTCTCGACGAGCATGTGAAAGCGGCGCTTGATGCCGGGGGAAAGGTGCTTCTTCTGCCGGACACGGGCAGCATTCGTTCAAATGTCCCGGCGGGCTTCTCGAGCATATTCTGGAATACCGCGTGGACGTCGAAACAACCACCGCACACGTTGGGGATTCTCTGCAATCCGCAGCATCCCGCCCTGAAGGGCTTTGCCACGGACTACCACTCGAACTGGCAATGGTGGGAACTGATCGTGAAGTCGCGGGCGATGGTGCTCGATTCTCTTCCCAGAGATCTCCGGCCGATCGTTCAGGTGGTGGACGACTGGGTTACGAACAGGAAGCTTGGACTCGTCCTTGAAGCAAAGGTAGGGAAGGGGAGACTCCTCGTGTGCAGCATCGATCTCAAGACAGAACTTGACAAGAGGCCGGCTGCCCGCCAGCTCCTGCAGAGTCTGCAGCGGTACATGGCAGACAAGGAGTTTGCACCACGTGTGAGCGTCAGTTTCTCACAGCTTGAGCAGTTATTTGTAAAATAGATAGAAAAAGCTACCTCTGCCGTCTATTGGACTGACAGAGGTAGCTTGCATGCGAATTCCTACAGCACAGGCATCTTTCCGAGCACGTCTTCGATTTTCATCGTCTTCATCGTGCCGAGCTTCAATCCCTCCAAGCCCTTCTGCACAGTCTTTTGATCTCCCACAACAATGACCGCGATATTGTCGGGGTCGATGTATTTCTTTGCCACGCGGCGTACATCATCCTTGGTGACCGCTAGGACGTTCTTGATGTAGTTGTTGAAGTACGAATCAGGCAGGTTGTAGTACAGCATGTCGCCGAGCTGCCCTGCGATCTGTGAAACCGTTTCAAAGTCTCCGGGGTAGCCGAGCGCAAGGTAGTTCTTCGCCTTCGTGAGTTCCTGATCAGAGACAGGAGTCGAAATCCTGTTCAGTTCGTTGAAGAACTCCGTCATGGCCTTGTCTGTTACTGCGGTTTGGACAGACGATGAGGCCGTGAATGAACCCGCCGAAAGCCGCATGTCAAACGATGAGCCCGCGCCGTACGTGTATCCGTGTTGTTCGCGAAGATTGTTGTTGAGCCTCGACGAAAACGATCCGCCAAGGATGGTGTTCATGACGACCAGGGGGAAGTAGTCCTTTGTCAGTCTGTCGGTGCCGACTCTGGCTATCCGAATAACGGATTGAGGCGCGTTCGGTTTGTCGACAAGATACACGGTTCTCCCGCGTACCTGCGCAGCGGTCGGGATGGTCATCGCTGCCGTTTCGCCCTTCCGCCAGCCGCCAAAGGTCTTTTCAAGCGTCGCGACGATATCAGCCGTCTTGACATCGCCGACGACGACAAACGTTGCATTGCCTGCATGATAGTACTTGTTGTAGAATGCTTTGACATCCTCAATGGTGAGGCCCTTGATGGACTTCTCGCTGCCCATCGTGCCGCGCCCGTACGGATGCTTCTCTCCAAAGACGAACTTTGATGCGGCGACGGCGGCGACCATCGTCGGCTGATCATGCATTTGCATGAGGGATGTCAGACGTTCCTTCTTGAGCCGTTCCAGCTCATTCTGGGGAAACATCGGCCGCTGGATGATATCGGCGAACAGCGAAAACGCCTGATCCAATTTGGAGAGCGGTGTGTGCAGGAAGGCCCACAACGATTGGTTGTCGGCTGAGGTGCCAATGGACGCACCCAGGTAGTCGATGGCGTCGGCAAGTTCGAGCGACGTCTTGTCCCCTGCGCCCTCGCGGAGCATCGCTGCCGTCATACTGGCAAGGCCGATCTTGTCCTCCGGCTCAAGTGCGGCTCCGACTTTGAACATTAAATTAATCTGGACGACCGGTACGCCGTGCTTCTCCATGACCACCACAGGTATTCCGTTGCTCAGCGTCAGTTTCTGAATCTGTGGCAGCGTCAATGACGGAGGTGTTCCCAGTTGAGGCGGTTTGCTCCGATCCGTCACCTGGGCTTGCGTGGTCACGGATGCTGAAAGCACGAGTGCAAGAGCGAGGATCCCAATGCGGCGGAGGTTGTTCTTGGTTGTGGTCATGTTATTTGCCCTCCACGCTGATGAAGGTACCTGGTGCAGCTAGATCTTTCTTTTCTTTGGGAACGATGCTGAGAACGACGCGACCATCATCGCGCAGGTACGTTTTTGCGAAAGCGGTGATATCTTCCGGATCAATGTTCCGATATCGGGCAAGATCCTCGTTGAAGTAGTCGGGATTTCCGGTGGCGGCGTAGTAAGAATTGAGCTGGTCCGCCTTCCCTCCGAAACTTCCGATCCTCTCGAGCCTGTTGATGAAGCCTGCCTCAAACTGATTCACGGCCCGTTGGACTTCCCGTTGCGTAGGCGGCTCTTTCTTCAGCTTGTCAATCTCTTCCTGGATGACCTTTTCGATTTCTATAAGCGTATGTCCGGTACGCGCGGTTGCCATGATCTGAAACGAGGAGGTTTGTTTCTGAGATTCCTGATACGCCGTGACGTCCTGGGCAATCTGCATTTCATACACCAGTCTCCTGTAGAGACGTGAGTTTTTCCCTCCCGTCAGGATGTTGGCAAGAATGTCAAACTCTGCATCGCCAGGTTTGAACTGTGCCGGTGTGAGCCATGCCATGTAGAGGCGTGGAAGCTGCACGCGATCCTCAAAGGCAAGACGTTTCTCGGCGGAAAGGTACGCCGGCGGTGCATCGATCAGCGGAACAGGCTTTCCACGCGGCACCTCCGCGAACCACTTCTGGACGAGCGCTTTCGTCTTCTCAATATCGATGTCGCCCGTGATGCAAAGACTTGCGTTGTTGGGGGCATAGTACGTGCGGAAGAACTCCACCACATCCTCATATGAGGCCGCCGTCAAATCCGCCATGCTGCCGATCGTTGGCCAGTGGTATGGATGTGTCGGAGGATACAGGTTTTCATCGATGACGAGTGAAGCCATGCCGTACGGCCGATTCTCGTACGACTGGCGGCGTTCATTCTTTACGACATCGCGCTGTGCGTCGACCGCCTGGGGGCTCATGGCGTCGACGAGGTAGCCCATGCGGTCGGAATCGAGAAACAGGGCCAGCTCAAGAGCGTTGCTCGGCAAGTCTTCGAAGTAATTTGTCCGGTCTGGTGTCGTCGAGCCGTTGTTGTCAGCGCCGGCAGCCTCGAGCCATTCGTCGAACTTGCCGGTGGGGACGTTCTTCGAACCCATGAACATGAGATGTTCGAAGAGGTGTGCGAATCCCGTTCTTCCGGGCTTCTCGTTCCCCGATCCGACGAGGAACCAGGTATTCACTGAGACACGCGGAGTACTTTTGTCAACGTGAAGAATGACATTCAACCCGTTGGGGAGCGAAAACTGCGTATAAGGGATTTTGATGCGGAGATCTTGCGCGCCTGCTAGTGACAGGCACAGCAGCGGAACCAGTATGAGTTTCTTCATGCGGAAATCCTTGTGGTGTGGAGATTCAAAGTGGCGAAATCTGTGTCGCTAAGCTTAGAAAAATGTCGGTTGAAAGACAAGGGAATTGGGATGAGCCACGTCAAATTCCGTCGCACATATGAGTTTGCAAAAAAGAGCTTGATTGAGTACACTTTTCCCCACGAGGGGTTGTGCTTGTATTGTTATTCTCCTTCCCTAGGACTTGCTCTGTATGCCGTCGATATCGGCTCCTCTTTTCGAACGCATCATTCTCAATTCCTCGGGAAAACGTTATGGGCAAGCTAGAAACCACCGTCGCGAATACATGGACAAGAAGCTCAATCCTGCCGGGGTGGATTTTGTAGATCTCGGGCTTGGAGGAGTCGTTCGCAAGACGAACCAAAATGGCAAGTTCAGAGTGCCGACGCTGCGGAATGTGGCACTTTCAGCTCCCTACATGCACAACGGCGTTTTAAAGACACTGCGCGAGGTTGTGATGTTCTATTCCACGCGCGACACCGGCCCGTGGCCGGCGCCAGAGGTTCGCCAGAACATGAATATCACGGAACTGGGAAATCTCCGGTTGAGCCAACAAGACGTTGATGATCTTGTCACATTCATGAAGACGTTGACAGACGGCTATCGGCGAGAGTGACGCACAGCCTCCACTGGCTGTACGCTGGAGGATATCCTGGGTTTTCACTGGTGGGAGTCCCCTCCCTCGGTTGCCTTTCAACTAAAACTCTGGTAGTTTCGCAAATCATTCCTCACGGACCTATTCCAGCACTGAACGACTCTCGACCCATTGACCTGGCTCCAACACTACACCCCGGTTTTTGACAATCTCTTGCTCTCCGCCCTCACGGCGGCTCTGCCGGTCATCATCCTCTTCATTCTCCTTGGCTGGGCAGGGACCAAAGCTCACGTCGCTGCGCTTGCTGCACTCGCGGCTTCTCTTCTTGTTTCGCTCTTCGTGTACGGAATGCCCGCTTCGCTCGCGTTCACCAGTGCTGTCTATGGAGCAGCGTACGGTTTGTTCCCGATCGGATGGATCGTGCTCTCCGCACTCTTCTTGTACGATATCACCGTCGTCTCCGGCACCTTTGAGACCGTGAAAGACTCCGTCGCCCATCTCGCCGGTGACAGAAGGATCCAGGCGCTACTCGTTGCGTTCAGCTTCGGAGCGTTCCTGGAAGGGGGCGCGGGATTTGGAACTCCTGTTGCTATCTCCGCAGCGATGCTCATCGGCCTCGGTTTCAAGCCGCTCAAAGCGGCGAGTCTTTCGCTCATCGGCAACACTGCTCCCGTGGCCTTCGGGGCTCTCGGGACGCCGATCATTGCGCTTGCAGGTGTCACTGGTATGCCTCTCGCAGACCTCAGCGCTACAGTGGGGCGTCAGCTTCCGCTGTTTTCTCTGATCGTTCCTTTTTGGCTCATCTGGGTAATGGCCGGATTCCGCGGGATGATGGAGGTATGGCCCGCATGTCTTGTGGCCGGTGCAAGCTTCGGGCTGACACAGTTCCTGGTGAGCAATTATCACGGGCCATGGGTCGTTGACATTGCCAGCTCGATCGTCTCCATGGGAGCGCTCGTTCTGCTCCTTCGGTTCTGGCATCCGGTCACCGTGTGGCGTTTTGACCATGAGAAGGAAATGGGGGATGCGCTCCCTCAGTCGCATACCACACGGCAACGTGTGCGCGCATGGATGCCATGGATTCTCCTGTCGATTTTTGTATTTGTGTGGGGACTTCCCTCTGTGCGATCGATTCTTGATCATCTCGGCGGCACTCTGATTCGCTGGGAAGTGCCCTTGCTGCACGGTTCTGTCTCCAGGAATATTCCCATTGTCCCGTCCCCGAAAGCAGAGGATGCGTATTTCGTCTTCAACTGGTTGTCTGCCACAGGAACGAGTCTCCTGTTCGCCGGAATCTTGAGCGGCGTCTTCCTCGGACTTTCGTTTGGGCAAATCGTGGCGGCGTTCTACAGGACCCTCAACAAGGTGCGCCTCTCCCTCCTCACGATAGCTGCAATGCTTGCACTTGGATTCTCGATTCGTTATGGGGGATTGGATGCCACCCTCGGACTCGCGTTCGCGGCGACCGGTGTACTGTTTCCGTTCTTTTCGCCGCTTCTGGGATGGCTTGGTGTGGCTCTGACGGGAAGCGACACCTCCTCGAACGTCCTTTTCGGCAATCTGCAACAGATCACTGCCCGTGCTGTTGGGGTCTCCCCGCTTCTCGCTGCGGCGGCAAACAGCTCCGGTGGTGTCATGGGGAAAATGATCAATGCTCAGAGCATTGTCGTCGCAGGTGCTGCAACGGAGCAGCAGGGACACGAAGGAGCAATTCTCCGGAGTGTGTTCTGGCACAGTCTCGCCCTCGCGGCTCTCATTGGCGTTGTTGTCGTCATTCAGGCATACGTCTTTCCCTCAATGATCTCTTCAGAATGATTGTCCTTCTACCGAAAAGGTGAAGCTGCCATGGTTCGGATCGCGCTCTCGATTGTGATGCTCATTCACGGACTCATTCACCTCATGGGTTTCGCGAAGGCCTTCAAGCTTGCTGAACTCAGTCAGCTGCAGCAGGAGATTTCGAGACCGGTCGGAATGGTGTGGCTTATTGCTGCTCTTCTTTTCCTCGTCGCGATCCCGCCATTCTTACTCAGGAAGGACTGGTGGTGGATGATCGCTGCCGTAGCGCTCATCCTTTCTCAGATCGTTGTCGTCGTTTCATGGAGTGATGCAAAGTTCGGCACGGTCGCCAATCTGATCCTTCTGGTTCCGGTGGTCTCGGGGTTCGGCATGTGGAATTTCAGCAGGATGGTCGAAAAGGAGCTGGGTGAATTCCTTCCTTCGAGCTACTCCGAGAAGAGGATCGTTACGCAGGAGATGATTTCTTCGCTGCCGCCAGTTGTGCAGACGTGGTTGCACCGCTCTCATGTTCTGGGCAAAGAGATCACGACCACGGCGCATCTTACGCAACGAGGGGAGATGCGCACCACCAATGACGGAACATGGATGCCGGTTGGGGCGGAGCAATGGTTTACGACGGAGAGGCCGGGATTTTTCTGGAGTGCGAAGGTATCGGCAGCGCCGGGAGTATCGATGCCGGGAAGAGATCTGTATCAGAACGGACGAGGGCACATGCTTATCAAGGTCTTTGGTCTTGTCGCCGTTGCCGATGCTCGTGGGAGCGATGTAGATCAAGGCGCCATGCTTCGATATCTGGCCGAAATGTGCTGGTTCCCGTCCGCCGCTTTGCGCGAGTATGTTCAGTGGAAGCAGCTTGATTCAGCGAGTGCTGAAGCGACAATTTCGTTCGGCGGTGCGACGGCTTCTGGGATTTTTCGGTTCAACGCGGAAGGAGACATCTCCGGTTTTGAGGCAAAGAGATATTACTTCCGTGAAGGGGGATCGACGCTTGAAGATTGGAGCGTTCGTATCGAACCGGACGGGTATCGCGAGTTTGAAGGAGTGCGCGTAGGCGCGCGTTGCTCGGTATCCTGGAAGCTGAAGGATGGAGAGTTCACGTGGTTTCGGCTCGAAATCACATCCCTGCAATTCAACGAGGCGCTTGCGCGATAAAACATCGGTGTGGACGCGGGTTCCTGAGGTCATTCATTCCGAGACAGCAAAGGAGAGCACATGCAGCTGCAACTCATTGACTGGATTATTGTAGCGATCTCACTCATCATCTGTTTCTTTCCTGCGCTGTTCTTTGGTAAGCGGGCGGGAAAGAACACGTCAGAGTTTTTTGTTTCCGGCAGAGCTGTGCCATGGTGGCTTGCCGGCCTCTCCATGGTCGCCACTACCTTCAGCAGTGACACTCCCAATCTCGTGACTGACATCGTGCGGCGGAATGGAGTCGCCGGTAACTGGGTCTGGTGGGCCTTCGTGCTGACAGGAGTGGCAACTGTCTTCTTCTACGCGCGACTCTGGCGTCGCTCGGGTGTGATGACAGATCTTGAGTTCTACGAGCTCCGATACTCCGGCAAGGCCGCGAGTTTCGTGAGGGGATTCCGTTCGGTGTATCTTGGACTGTTCTTCAACTGCATGATCATGGCGACGGTCAACCTTGCCGCATGCAAGATTGCAGCGATTCTGTTTGGATTGGAGCGGTGGCAAACGCTGTTCGCCGTTGGAGCACTGAATGTCATTTTCGCCACGCATTCAGGTCTTTGGGGTGTACTCGTCATCGATATGGTGCAGTTCTTCATCAAGATGACTGCGGTGATTGCAGCTGCATACTTCGCTGTGACCCTTCCCGAGGTTGGCGGGCTGAGCGGTCTGGTTGAGAAGCTCTCCAATGTTCAAGGTCCCGGCGGACTGAACTACCTGAACATCCTCCCTGATTTCACGAGCAACTGGGACCTCGCAATCGCTGTCTTTATAATGCCGATTGCCGTTCAATGGTGGGCAGTTTGGTACCCGGGCGCTGAGCCGGGCGGTGGGAGCTATATTGCCCAGCGCATGCTGGCGTCCAAGTCAGAGAAGGACTCTCTTGGCGCCGTTCTCTTCTTCAATATCGCTCACTATGTCCTGAGGCCCTGGCCCTGGATCATCACGGCGCTCTGTTCGATCATCATTTATCCTCAGTTATCCGACATTCAGGCCGCGTTTCCGAACCTCGATCCGAACCTGCTTGGGCATGACATCGCGTTCCCTGCGATGCTGAAGTTCCTTCCCGTCGGCTTCATCGGGCTGATGGTCGGTGGACTGATCGCGGCAAATTCGTCGACCATCCTGACTCACCTGAACTGGGGTGCATCATACCTTGTGCATGATTTCTACCGCCGCTTCATGAAGAAGGACTCTACGGAGAAACATTACGTACTCGCTGGCCGCGTGGTCACCGTCATTCTGTTCTTTCTCTCCTCAGGGATGGTGTTCGTTCTGGATACCGCAAAAGACGCGTTCGACATCATCCTTCAGGTGGGAGCAGGTACGGGATTGCTCTACCTCGTTCGTTGGTTCTGGTGGCGAGTGAACGCGTGGAGCGAAGTTGCCGCAATGGTGAGCTCGTTCCTCGTCTCGATCGTGATCCTCATTCTGAACAAGAATGGAATGGCTCTCAGCACGCATGTCGCCCTCCTTGTCACCATCGCCTTCACGACGGTTTGCTGGATTGCCACCGCGTTCTTCGGGCCTGAGACTGATCGGGCCACGTTGATCAATTTCTACAAGCGAGTCAAGCCGTTTGGACCGGGATGGAGAAAGATCAGGGAAGAGGCCGGAATCCCGGAAGAAGAAGTGAAGGCGACACATGAAAACATCCCGATGGCCCTGCTGGGTTGGGTGGCAGGATGCACGGTCATCTGGTCGTCGCTCTTTACCGTTGGAAATTTTCTCTATGGCCGGACCGGTTATGCGTTCGCTCTCCTTGCTGTTTTCATCGTGAGTGGACTGGCGCTTCTGTACGTTATTAATCGCCTCTGGTCGGACCGGGGGATGAAGGAGGAGTAGGAGAACTCCCGGCTACGTCCTGCGTTCTACATTCCGAGTGTGCAGAGTGCAACGTTGTTCGGTCACCGGTGCGCAGCATACCATTCACAGGGGGCTCGATGAAGCAGAAACTGCTCAACGAATACGAGAAGCCGACAAAGGATCACTACCGCATCCTGTTCATGAGCTGGGCTGGATGGGTTTTCGATTTCTACGACCTGGTGCTGTTCACCTTCCTCCTGATTCCTATTGGGAAAGAGCTCGGCCTGAATAATGTCGAGCTTTCATACGTCCTCGGCTCTTCGCTGGCTGCGACGGCGATCGGTGGTGTACTGTTTGGGATCCTCTCGGATCGCTTCGGACGGAAGAGCGTCCTCCAATGGACGATCCTGACTTACAGCATTGGCACATTCCTGAGTGGTTTCTCAGACTCCCTCTGGTTGCTCCTTGTGTTCAGGGTCGTGACGGGACTTGGAGTGGGCGGAGAGTGGGCAACCGGACAGACGTACGTCGGCGAAACATTCCCTTCGCGTGTCCGGGGACGGTACGGCGCAATGATGCAGACCGGCGCTCCGTTCGGAATCGTCCTCGCGTCGCTCGTCGGCGGTTTCCTCGCCCCCTCCATTGGGTGGAAGGCATGTTTTTTCGTTTCCATTCTGCCAGCACTTCTCGTTGTCTACATCCGCAAAAAGCTTCCGGAGTCGGACGTATGGCTTGAGCACCGAAGCTCGCTTGCCGAGCGCGCCGGAACAGGCGGTCGTTCAGCAGAAGAGGCAATGTCGAAGTTTCTGGTTCTGTTCACGGTCCAGTACCGTTCTCTATTTGTTCGTTCGCTCATCCTCGCCGTCTTTGACATGTCCGCGTACTGGTTCACGTACTCGTGGCTGCCGGGATATCTGCATCAGCAGCGCGAGTTCTCGCTCGTGAAGTCGGCCGTGTGGATGCTGGTAACGCAGGCTGGCGGAGTGCTTGGATATCTTACATTCGGATTTTTCGCCGATCGCTTTGGACGCCGTCCCGCGTACAGCGTGTATTCTGTTCTGATGGCTGTCGGCCTCGTCATGATCACGCTTCTGTGGGAAGCGATCGTTATCTATCCGGTCATCATCCTGAGTTGTATGTTCCTCGTCGGTTTTGGCACCGGAATGTTCAGCGGCTACGGGCCGTTGTTTTCCGAACTGTTTCCGACGACCATCCGCAACACGGCCATGGGATCTGCGTTCAATCTCGCGCGAGGAATACAATTCTTCACGCCGGTTATCATTGCGGCTATTGCCCAGACCTACGGTCTCGGCGGCGGTATCTCGCTCGCTGCCCTCTTTGCGCTTCTGACAGGCGCGTGGATCTGGACCTTCCCCGAGACGAAAGGGAAGGACATCGTCATTTGAAATTCCACCCCCCATCCGCTCATGATTGGCCGGACTTATCGTGCCGCGATGGCCGGAGAAATCCGGCCGTTTTTTTGTCGGGTGTCCAGTTGTGCGGCATTGCCCCTGAGCGATTCTCTGTGTAACTTCGACCTGAATCACGAGCGTCTGTCGACAAGTGGAAAAGTGAGGTCATGGCAAGCGATGTTGTGAAACTTGTTTCCCGGTCTTCAGGGGATGTTGAGCTCGTCTTTGTTGATTGCTATGTGCCGGAGGATCTACCGACGAAGGTCGACCTTTCATTCCCGTATTACTATCTTCGTATTGGCGGCTTGATTGTTCAAAACTTCATTTGTAGGCCAGAACACTGCATCAGTGACAAGAGGGGGATGATGCTCGTCGGTGTGTGGGATTGCAGAGAACTGACCACGGCGGGTGTGGTTGCTGCCATCGATTCGGGAAATGTCGGGCTCATGCTGGTGGATTTCGAGAGGGACCTGTACGGTGTCGTTTGCAGGAGTGTCGGAGGGCCCATTCGACCCGGGGCAATCGATGAACGGAGCGTCCGGTATGACAAGCCAATTTCCGGAGTAAGCGTGCAGTACGAGGTGGACCTGGTAAACATCTCCTTGATGCCGTTGAGGAGGTCACCAGTCGAGTTTTTGTCGACATCGAAGTAATGTTCTTGTCTGTCGTCGAACTCTTTGTACCTGTGCCCAATAGAAAGGGAAAACCTTGAAACGACTTGTCTTCGTGGCGCTTCTCAGTCTCATTGCCTCCTTCGCACTTGCGCAGGGGAGTACGTTCGTCTCAGCTGGTCTTGCCTTGCCGCAGAAGCCAGCGGAATTCTCCACGCAATGGGGTGTTGGTTTGAGTCTGGCGGGAGGTATTGAGGCGCCTGTCAATGAGTGGTTCGCACTTCTGGCGGGATTCGATCTTACGACATTTCCGCTCAAGGAAGACAAATATATTGAGGCTCAGGGTGTTGCTGGTACGGGAGTGTCGGTCTCGGGCGGTTCGACCGGAATTCTTACTCTTACAGCGGGGGCGCGTGCGACAGTGGCCTACGCGCCGAAAGTACTCTCCGTTTACGTTTTGGGCCTGTTCGGGTACATGAACTACTCCAGGAAGGATCTCGAGGTTTCACAGAGCGGTTATGCGGGAACGCTTGCCGGTGAGGAGAAGTCGTCGGTGTGCGTTGGAACAGGTATCGGATTTGAGACGAAAGTGAGTAAAATAATGGATGGATTCATCGAGGGCAGGTACGTGGTTGACCTTGGCGCGGGCAACCGGGCGTTTATTCCTATCCGCGCAGGCATCCGTATTAAACTGTGAAGAGTTCTCAGGCCGATATCTGACTTCCGGTAGCTTGAGGGCTGCCGCAACAACTCTCCCCGATCGTCTCCCTTCTCCGATTGTTGGTGAACAACGCGGCTCCGCTAGTGGGGATGGAGGTGCCGAAGAATGTGTGGCTTTTCCAGGCCATGGGCGAGCATAAGGTCTTCGTCCCCGAGCAATGCATGTGTTGGCCCGTCCGCGACGATCACTCCCTGGTCGAGAAGAATGGTCCGGCTGCACAATTGGACGACCATCTCGAGATCGTGCGTTGCGATAATCTTGGTGGCTGATATCGATTGCAGCGTTTGAATCAGCTGCCTCTTTCCGCGCGGATCAAGATTGCTTGTCGGTTCGTCAAGCGCGAGCACTTGGGGTTGACAGGCAAGTACTCCTGCAAGGCATACCCTTCGTTTTTCCCCGCTACTGAGATGATGCGGTGAGCGACGTTCGCTGCCGATCAGTGATGTTTGCTCCAGCGCTTGTCTCACAACTCGTTGCAGTTCCTGCTCCGGCATTCCAAACTGTTGCGGTCCGAACGCAACGTCCTCATACACCGTCGGACAGAATAACTGATCGTCGGGATCCTGGAAGAGCAGTCCGACCGCACGGCGCAGGTCAGGAGCCGTCTCGCTGGTGAGTCCTTTGCCGTAGACCCGGACCTGTACCTGTGAAGGGAGCTGTTCCGGAAGAATTCCGTTCAGGTGAAGCAGAAGAGTCGATTTCCCCGAGCCATTCGGTCCGACGAGTCCGACACACTCCTTATCTGCCACGGTGAAGCTGATTCCCCGCAGAGCTTCTTTCCCATCCGGATACCGGAATCTCAGGTCCTGGACTTCAACGGCTGCTGTCATTTCCACCCTCGTGCAGTCATTGCCGCGTAGATGCGTTCGGCTCGTTCGGTAGAACGCAGAAACAACTGGCTGATCAGCGAAGCGAGCGAGTGCCAGCGCCGAACGCGGTTTGTGGAGAAAGTTCTGCTCATACGAGCCCTCGCAAGTCGTTCCCCCTCATCGATGAGCACGAAGAGGTAGCGATACATCAAGGCGAGGATCGTGACGAGGATCGCGGGGATCCCAACACGCCTCAGGACCCGAAGAATCTGATCAAACGGTGTCGTGTTGGAGAGCAGCAGAACCGTGAAGAGAGAAATTGTACTCTTGATCACGATGCCTGTGAAGATTGCCAATCCTCCCGGCTGGAGAAGCGCCATGATCGCGATCCCGAGAGCCAGAGGTTCAAGAAGAAGCAGGCGCTTGATCATGAAGGACCACGGAATTCTCGAGATTGAACAGACAAAAACGAGCATGACTGCGGTGCCGAGGAAGTATCCCCACAATGAAATTGGAAGGGTGACTGTCACGATGATAGTCAAAATCGTCGCGGCCAATTTGACCGCTGCTGGCAGGCGATGAACGGGGCTGTCCAATCGGCTGAATCGATCCAGGAAATCGGGCCTCATCAGGTTCTCTCGCCGGAATTCTGCGGTGGAGAGGCATTCGCCCGTGGCAGGAGAATCCTGGCAAGCAGAGACGAGAGTGCGAGCACGGCGATTGCCCCGACGAGCCCGGCGAGCAGCACGGCGATGGTAGTAGATCCAGTTCCGGAAACCACATGATCTGCCATCGGTGCCGGTACACCCTGGTTCGGGATCGCTCGATGTTCGAAGCCGAGTGTTGAGGCTACCTTTTCAAGGCCATCGGGCAGTTCCGATGCATGAGGTGTAACAAGCAGGAGGACGCCGATTAGAAGAATGGCAGCGAGCACGAATCCAGTTGTGCGTTCCCGTCCCGTTGCGGATGGAATATTATCGTTGAGAAGCTCGGGGCGTGCTCGGGTAATGGATGCGATGACGATCATGGTAATGGATGCTTCAAAAAGCCCGGTCACCATGTGAATCCCGGCCATCGCGGGAAACACCGCGTTCCAAGCCACTGTTCCGGACCATGCAAGTTCTCCCGCACAGAAAATGGCTGCTACGATCGTCGAAAACCAGGAAGCGACGCCCACAGACACGAGACGCCCAAAGTCGCCGCGAAAAATTGTGTGGATCAGTCGGTAGATTCCGTATCCGCAGAGCGGACCGACGATGGCGATGTTGAAGACGTTTGCACCGAGAGCCAGAATTCCGCCGTCAGCGAACAGGAGCGCCTGCACAATGACGACGGTGGACATGACAAGTACTGCGGCGGCCGGACCGAGTAGGACGGCTGCGAGCGTAGCCCCGAGCAAGTGACCCGATGTACCGCTCGCTACAGGGAAATTGATCATCTGTGCCACGAAGATGAACGCTGCAGCGAGGCCGATGAGCGGGATTCTGCGCGGTGGCAGATGTCTTGACGCGTATCTCAGCGAGGACCCCAGCCCGACAACAGAAAGCACCGCTGTCGCAGTCGCCGTTTTTGTATCGAGAAATCCGTCTGGTATGTGCATAGTGCGAATGTTTGGAAACGCGCAAAGCGGCTCGCCGTTCCGAGGACTTAAGAAGACGGCATGAATGTACCCCAATATGAGCAACCTTGCAAGGCAGACGTTTGAACGCACTCTCTCAGCTGAGAATGTCACTGTCTTGCCTTTCATTTCAATCTGCCGTAGTTTGCGCCATATCTCCGGACTGTACACATCTCTCTCCAGCCTCTTTGGATTACTCCATGCGGAAACTATCGCACGTGCTCAAGCCGACCTTTCTCGCTCTCATCATTCTCTCAGTCGCGGAGCCGCAATGCTCGGCGCCGCTCGTTGCACAAGAATCATCTGATCCTCTCCGAGTTCTGGAAGAGGTCATCAAGCGCTCATATGCGATCGGAAGGCTGTATCAACAAGTGTATCGGCCGAGCTGGGAAGGAGCGAACGGTGCCATCGGAGATGCCCACCTGTTTGCGGTGACGAGGGATTCGAGTCTCTTTCGACTCTATAGCGCTCAGTTCGATCTCCTGAAGATCTACAATGGCGGTTGGGTCGATGATCGTGCATGGGCTTGCCTCGCAGAACTCTACTGGTGGCATGTGACGGGAAGATCCAACAAAGCATGGGTAGAAGATGCAAAGAATCGATACCTGGAAGCGAGATCCGAAGGCCGTCTTTCATCTCACGAAGGATTCTGGTCGTGGTACAATTGGCCCCCCACCTGGAAGATGAACGAAAAGATCTTCACAAACAGTAACATGAACCAAATGGCGCACGTCGCTTGCTGGTTGTATGAGGCAACGAAGGAGAAGCAGTTCTACAAGGACGCTCTGCTTGTCTGGGAGGGGGATGGGAAACGCCCGGGCATAGAGAAGACCTACTACCGGGGGAACGGCAAATGGGAGGGCAAGCCTGGTCCTGCTGCGTTTGGGAAGCAGCTTCCCTGGGAGGGTGCCGAATATTGCTCGTGGGGTGCAGCGATGTACCGCATGACTGGCAATGAGAAGTACAAGAAAATCGTCGTTGCCACTGCGAAGCGGATTATGGATCCCGCAAACGGGTGGGTAGATCCTGTCGATTTCTACCAAATCACGATGGACGGTAACGGTGCGTTCGTTCACTATCTCATCGATGCCTATCTGATCGCACCGGCAGAGTTGAGCGACATTCCACTCAAAGTCCAGAGAATGCTGGAACACGTCTGGACCAACAACAGAGGATCGGCGTCAGTTATTCTGCATCGTCTCAGCGATGACGCAATTCGAAACGGCTGGAATCCTCAGGGTGGTGAAGACGGATATGGTGTCGATCAGGTCGGGAGTTTACACGCTCAGTCACAGGCGGTTCGAGCGTTTGGGGTCTTTGCATTCGCGTTAAGAGAGAAAATTACGAAACGGTGGTAATTGAGACTCTGTATTGGCAGGAGGATGAATTTGAAGTAGGTTCTCGCTCTTCTGGTTGTTCTGGTATTAGCGTCAAGCGCAGTCTTAGGGAGCGATCCATCGTACTACAAGAAGAAATCCACGTGGACCGAGACGATGCTGAGTTCCCGCGAAGCACTGATCAAAGTCCGGGGCAACGACCTTGAGGTGCGTGGCAGATACAGGGGGAACTCCGCTTGAGTGCCAAGCACCTCCGCTGGCAACGTGCAGGTGCGTGGCAAGTACATGAGGATGCAATGGGATTTGCCACGCACCTCACCTGGCACGGAGCAGGTGCGTGGCAAGCACAGGAGGACACAATGGGATTTGCCACGCACCTCACCTGGCACGGAGCAGGTGCGTGGCAAGTACATGAGGATGCAATGGGATTTGCCACGCACCTCACCTGGCACGGAGCAGGTGCGTGGCAAGCACGGGAGGACACAATGGGATTTGCCATGCACCTCACCTGGCATGGAGCAGGTGCGTGGCAAGCACAGGAGGACACAATGGGATTTGCCACGCACCTTACAATAGAAAGGACATTGAATGAAACGCGCCCCAATTTCGTTGATAGTTGGTCTCTTTATTGTCATCGGATTTGCGAGTGCCCAACCGAAACAGCCGACCTTCACTCGTGCTGATACGTTGCGTGGGATGCTATCGCCGGAGCGAACCTGCTACGATCTTACGTACTACCACCTCGACGTGAGAGTTGATCCCTCGAATCAGACCATTGCGGGATCGAATGATATCTACTTCACCGTCGCCATCCCGTTCTCCAGACTTCAGATCGATCTCTTCAAGAATCTCGACATTCAGAAGATTGAACTCGACGGCGCAGCAGAGGTGCCCTTCACGCGAGAATTCAACGCTGTCTTCGTTGATCTGCCGAAAAAGCTCGAAAAGGGATCGATGCACCACATCAAAGTATTCTACGGTGGGAAGCCGATGGTCGCTGCAAATCCTCCGTGGCAGGGGGGATTGACGTGGGCGAAGGATTCCAGCGGGAATCCATGGGCGGTTGTCACGTGCCAGGGTTTGGGAGCAAGCGTGTGGTGGCCGAACAAGGACCATCAGGAGGATGAACCCGACAGCATGCTGATAAGTGTCACTGTGCCGAACGGCTTGATGAATATCTCCAACGGGAGGCTGCGGGGAACGAAAGCACTTCCGGGCGGCTGGACGAGGTATGATTGGTTTGTCAGCTATCCAATTAACAACTACTGCGTCACCATCAACATCGGCAAGTATGTTCATTTCAGCCAAGAGTATGGAGCGAACCCAGCTCTTACGCTTGACTACTACGTACTTCCTCAAAACCTCGAGCGGGCACGAACGCACTTCGAACAGGTAAAGCCAATGATGGCCGCTTTTGAGAAGTACTTTGGCAAATATCCATTTCCTCGGGACGGCTTCAAGCTCGTTGAATGCCCGCACACGGGCATGGAGCATCAGAGCGCGGTGGCATACGGCAACAGATATCTTGGCGGCTACCGGGGTCGTGCTCCATCGGCGACAGGGCTGAAGTTCGATTTCATCATCATTCACGAAAGCGCTCATGAATGGTGGGGAAACGCGGTGACGTCGAAGGACGTCGCCGATATGTGGATCCATGAGAGTTTCGGGGCGTATGCAGAGGCGCTCTTTGTTGAACATCTCTGGGGATATCAGGAAGCACTCAGGTACGTCAATGGCAAGAAACCGAATGTCCGGAATACGGAGCCCATCATCGGTATCTACAACGTGCAGCGTGAGGGTTCCGGCGATATGTACGACAAGGGGCAACTGGTGTTGAACACCCTAAGGAGTGTACTTGATGACGATGCTCTCTGGATCGCATTGCTTCGCGGCATCTATGAGACATTCAAGTACAAGACAGTTACTGCCGATGATGTGTTCACGTATGTGAATCAGAAGACGGCAAAGGACTTTGGATACTTCTTCGATCAGTACTTGAAGCACACGCGAATCCCTCAGTTGGATGTGAATCTGACGTACAAGGGCGACTCAGTGAGAATGAGCTATCGGTGGACTGCGGACGTGAGAGAGTTCCGGATGCCGGTTCGGGTGACGACGGCTCCGGGCAAATATGAGTTCATCACCCCGACGACGACTTGGCAGCAAATGAGCATTGGCATGATGCGACCGGAGGAGTTCAACGTCGAGAGGGATCGGTTCTACGTTGACCTGCGGCTCGGCTGGAGCTATGTCGATCCACGTCTTGAAGACCGGCGCGGAAGCGGGCGTTCGTCGTGGTTCTGATCTGGTTCTGAACAACGGAGGACTCATGGAAAGAAAAGGTGAAAAGATTGGATGGCTCGCTGGCTGGTTAGGAGGATTCCTCTGGGTGCTTATCCTGGCGATCATCTTCATGGCTCAGGGAAAGTTGTTGGAGGGGGGGATAGGACTGTTTCTCGTGGCGGTCGCAGCTGTGATCATCACATTGCAGGCTCCATGGCGGCATCCCGCTACCGTCTACTGGAAGCTCATGCTCGCGCCGTACGGAGTGTTCCTCATCTCCGTGGTGTGGGTGATTTGGTCGTTTGGAGGTATGGCGGAGGCAGGTTTGGACTGGTGGATGCTCGTGTGGTTCCTGCCTATGATGATCCCGCTCGGAAGTCTGTCCAAAAAAACGTGGTCTACCGACGATTCGGAAACGACTGCAGATGAAAACGGATGATCAGATACTTGCCGAGATTGACCTGGCCTTTGGGGATTGCGGGAAGCCGGATCATTTCACGGATTTCAAGCATTGCGAGGAGTGTGCGGACCACGATGAATTGCTTCGGAGCCGGGATCGATCATCGCTGAAGATTGGCGACATCGGAAATCCCGGCTGGGATCCAATCTTGTTCTGCCTGCCTGAGGGAATCGCATACTTCATGCCTGCATTGACGCGTATTGCGTTGGAGAAACCAACGGAGGAATTCGGTTGGTACGGGAGTCTGCTGGTATTGCACCTTTCGCCTCAGGACTGGCCGAGCCCGTTCTACCAATACTGTACGCCTGTACAGCGCAAAGCAGTTGCTGCTCTTCTCAACTACTTCATGCAGTCCCGCTCCTCCTCTGATGACTTCGATGCCCGGGAAGTTGAGAAAGCGATCGAGAGGTGGAAAGACTGATGTCGAACCACCAGGTTCCTCCTACGTGCTTTGACCTCAGTGCAGAGAGAATGTATGGTTCTTGCCTCCGTGATCGGGAGTGACATCGTCATAGGATTTCTTTGTGCTCTGTCGACTGACCCATATTGATCTGCGCTCTAGCGGAAATTGCTCCTGAATTTGTACGTTCCAGATCCCGTTTCGTAGATCGCGAATCCGCCTTCGGATTTGAGAAACTTCAAATCACGGGATTCCTTCGCCAATTTTCCGCTCTCCTGTACGCTCTCCGGATTGTCCGTTCTCACAAACACGGTTGCAGATGTGTTGGCCGGGATGGTGACAGAGAGTGAGAATGTTCCTTTCTTCAGCTCCCATTCCGTTCTGATAAGCCCCTGGTGTGACAAGTAGCTGGTTTTGGCATGCTTGAGACTCTGATGCGGATTTGGTTTGATCATCAAATCCCCATAACCGGGTGATTGAAGGTCAATTCCACCCACGTACCTGTAAAGCCATTCCCCTACTGATCCCATCGAGTAATGATTGAACGAGTTCATTCCGGGATCCTGAAAACCTTTCTCGGCTGTCCATCCGTCCCAACGTTCCCAAATGGTCGTTGCTCCCTGCGTGATGGGGAATCCCCATGAAGGAAAGGTCTTGTTGAGAAGAAGCTGATAAGCGACATCGAGATATCCCATGTCGGTCAGGATGGGATTCAGGTACTTCACGCCAATAAATCCGGTGGAGAGGTGTCCGCCCTTCGCGTTGATGTCATCCACAATAAATCGGGCTGCTGCATTGCGGAGATGCGCGGGCATCAGGTCAAATGCGAGGGCCAGGATGTACGCAGTCTGGGTTTGGCCGTGGACTTTCCCGTCTTCCTTGATGTACGCTTTTTGAAATGCCGATCTTACTGCTTTGAAAGTCTCTTCGTATTTTCTCTGAGCATCTGACCTGCCTGTCGCCTTCGCCATCTCGACCATCAGCGAGGCATCGTACGCCCAGAAGGCTGTGGCGAGCAAATCCTTTGGCGTGTCTGCGTTGATTGAGAGCCAGTCGCCATAGTCGTTGTTGCGTCGGTTTGTGCGGAGGAAGTCAGGATTCGCGTCGGCGAGGTACTTCATCCACCGCTCCATCGCTTCAAAGTGCTCATCGATGATTCGTACGTCGCCATAGCATCGGTAGATGTTCCAAGGGACGATGACACCGGCGTCACCCCATCCCGGAGCGCCAAACGTTCCGTTCTTGTCAACGAACGGCGACGTATCCATGAACGCGCCGTCGGGAGCCTGTGCGTCGACAACATCGTTCATCCATTTGGTCATGAACGACGAGACATCCATGTTGAACGACGCTGTCCGGACGAAGATCTGCGCGTCCCCCATCCACCCTAGGCGTTCGTCGCGCTGCGGACAATCCGTCGGGATGCTGATGAAATTTCCGCGTTGACTCCACATGATGTTGCTCACCAGCTGGTTCACAATCTTGTCCGAACACTCAAATGTCCCGGTGACCGGGAGGTCCGTGTTGATCGCACATCCGGTGATGGCGTCGGCGTAGGGTTTGCCGGGAAATCCGGAGAGCTCGACGTATCGGAATCCATGAAATGTAAAGTGGGGCTCGTACGTCTCAATCCCTTTTCCCTTGAGAGTATACTTCTCCTCCGCTTTCGCTCTGCGGAGATTTGTCGTGTAGATCGTTCCATCCGGATTGAGCACTTCAGCGTGCCGAATGGTCACTTCGGTACCGGCAGCGCCCCTCACCTTCAGGCGCACAAAGCCCGCCAGATTCTGACCGAGGTCGAAGACGTAGACTCCTTTGCGGGGTTCAGTGATCTTCTTCGGCGTGAAGAGCTGAGTGATGCGGACTGGATCTGTCGGTATGGCGACAAGAGTTGCTGATTCAGGCGGAAAAACAACCACCGGCTGCCAGCGTGAGTCATCGAAGCCGGGTTTGTCCCATCCTGTCATTTCAAGTCTTGCGTCGTATGCTTCACCCATGAGGAGATCTGAGAAGAGAATCGGTCCGTACGATCCCTTCCACGTCTGGTCCGTGCACACAACTTGTTCAGTCCCATCTGAGAACTCGAGATGGAGTTGCATCAGAGCGCTCGTCTGGTCACCGTAGTTGTTGGGTCGCTTCCCGAACCCGACAAAACCACGATACCATCCGTCTCCGATAATCATGCCGGCACAATTTGACCCCGACTTCAACATCGGCGTGACATCGTAGGTGAAGTATTGTATCCGGTTTCGATACTCCGTCCATTCCGGTGACAGTACATCACTTCCGATTCGTTTTCCGTTGAGGCTGGCGATGAAAAGGCCACGAGCTGTGATGTAGGCCGTCGCCTTCTTGATCTTTTTCTCAAGCGTAAATTCCTTCCGCACATACGGCGCAGGCCGGAGATCGCGCGAGGTGTCGCCCATCAGCCCAATCCATTGTGCCTTCCAATCGCCTTTTGTCAGAAGACCCATCCTCCAGCTTGACTGAGCCGAGTAGGACGAGACGTTCCCGTGGTTGTCCCAAACACGGACCTTCCAGTAACACTGCATCCTGGAAAGAAGGGGCTTGCCGTTATAGACAATCTGGGTGCTGCGATTACTCGTGATTTTTCCGGACTCCCAGAGATCTCCGCGGTTTTCAGCCAGAATGGAAGTAGAGCTTGCGACGAGGATTTCATAGGCGGTCTGCAATGTTCCCCGCTGCGGGGACTCCACAATCCAGCTCAGGCGGGGTTTCTGGACGTCAGTTGCGGGAGGATTCGTCCGGTACTCGCATCGCAGCGATGTCGCGCGTAGTTGTGCAATGGCAGAAGTGTCAGCGGTGAGTGCGAGCATGACTGTTAAGAGAATTGTTGTAGAGGTTTTCATATGCTCCTCGTTCGAAGAAGGGTGGCAGCATTCGGTGTGCAGGGGAAAAGATGTGATGCTTCAGGAAACGGGGCGTCAACTCCGTGACCATAATATGAAAACAGAACACAAATGACAACATGCCGGGCTTATCATGCCCATGTCGTCAGAAGATTGCTGAGTGCCTGAATCTGGCTGCACAGACCTCACCATTACCTTGCATTTCCCGCTTCGGTGTCCTACATTTCCCGTCGACAGACCATCTGATCTCCGGAGTGCCTGATGACCTCTCAACTTGCGCTTTTCCTTGCTCTCTTGCTTCTTGTTGTCCACCCGATTCGAAACAATCCAGCTGAACCAGAGCCACTCTCTCGCAGCACCGAAACAATTCTCGGGGCAGAATCCGGACTCACTCCCAAGGTCGCCTCTCACTTTGCCGAACTTGCACTACGGTGCGTGGCACGAGAATACCCCAACAAGCCCGATCATGTACTGAACAGCGAGAAGGATGTCCTCAGTCCGAAGGCACTCCATCCGGCGTTCTATGGTTGTTTTGACTGGCATTCATCAGTGCATGGTCACTGGATGCTGATCCGGCTATTGCGGATGTTCCCAGGTCTGCCTGAAGCCCCGCGCATTCGGGCCGTCCTTGGTTCGAATTTGACTGCGGCGAATGTCAGTGCCGAGGTGACGTACATGGATCAGCCGAATCGGAAGTCGTTCGAGCGAACATACGGTTGGGCGTGGCTGCTGAAACTAGCGCAAGAACTGAGTGACTGGAACGATCCACAGGGCCGCCAGTGGGCTGAGAATCTCCGGCCGTTGACGAGGGCGATCGCAGCGCGCTACATGGATTTTCTGCCCAGGCAGACATATCCGATCCGGACAGGGGTCCATCCAAACACTGCGTTTGGAATTGCATTTGCGCTCGATTATGCCCGGGCGGTGCACGACAGGAAGCTGGAGAAACTGCTCGTTGAGCGAGCCGTCGCCTACTACGGTGATGACAGGGATGCCCCGGAGTCGTGGGAGCCGGGAGGAGAGGATTTCTTTTCGCCCGCGCTTATGGAAGCCGACCTCATGCGGAGAGTGCTGAACAAGAGCCGTTTTGAAAGATGGTTCAGGAATTTCATGCCTGGGATGGGAAAGGGCACCACCACGAACTTGCTTCGCCCGGCTATTGTCAGCGATCGGTCGGATCCGAAAATCGTGCACCTCGATGGGCTGAACCTGAGTCGTGCGTGGTGTATGATTGGAATTGCAGAGTCACTTCCGGCAGGAGACGCAACACGGGAGAGGTTAAAGAAGGCGGCGGAGCTTCACTCTGCTGCTTCGCTCGCACATATTGCGAGCGGCAATTATGAAGGAGAGCACTGGCTGGCCTCATTTGCGGTTTATCTGCTCTCACAGAGTAGTGTGCAGGCAAAGTAACCGATGTTCCTAGAAAACGTTCATTGGGAGAAATCCATATGAAACCCAGGCTCTTCGTTCGAATGTTTGCGGTCGGTGTACTGGCTCTCTTGGTACTTTCGGTCGCTGAGTCTCAGAAGCTCAAGGTCTACATCTCCGTAGATATGGAGGGGATTACCGGAGTTGTCTCGAGTGATCAGGTGTCTGGTACAGGAGTCGACTACGGTATGGCTCGTCGGTGGATGACGGAGGATGTGAATGCGGCTGTTCTCGGTGCGCTCGACGCGGGTGCGACTGAGATCATTGTGAATGATTCTCATGGAGACATGCGCAACCTCATCGCAAGTGAGCTCCATCCGGCAGCTGTGCTCATTTCGGGCACGCCCAAGCCGCTCGGAATGATGGAAGGCGTCGATGCAACCGCCGACGCTGTGCTCTTGATCGGTTATCACGCCAAGGCTGGTACAATTGACGGTGTTCTTGATCATACGATTTCCTCAGCGACGGTCTATTCGATCAAGATCAATGGTATTGAGATGCCGGAGCTTGGCATCAATGCACTTGTTGCCGGCGCTTTCAATGTCCCTGTCGTCATGCTTTCTGGCGACAAGACATTGTGCGCTCAGGCGAGGGAGTTGCTCGGTCCGAACGTGCGGACAGCTCAGGTGAAGGAGGCAATCGGCCGGTATGCAGCGAAGCATCTTTCATTCGAGAACGCCCGGAAGCTCATTCGTCAGCAGGCGAAGGAGGGAATAGAGAGAAGGAGGGATGTGAAGCCGTACAAGCTCACGCCTCCGTATCGTGCAGAGTTGACCTATTTGCGCTCGTCGCAGGCTGATAATGCGATGATGATTCCCGGGGTGAAGAGGGTCGGAGCAAGAAGTGTTGAGATTCAATCCGATGACTACCTCGTGCTCTGCAAGTTCTTGCGTGGATTGATATCTCTGGGACGGGAGAACTGAGTCCCGCAAAACGTCAAACGCCCGACCAGATGGCCGGGCGTTTGTTTTTGTCATTCTGTCGAGGACTATTTCTTCTTCAACTGTCCGGCGCGATCCGGCTGTTGAGGTGTGGGCCAGGGGATTGATTGGATGCGCTTGTCACGACTGATGAATCCGGGATCCTCACTTGCCTGATAGACAAGCGATGCTGTGAGTGCCGCGTTCATTTTCATATCACTGAACACCAGCTTGTCGTACGAATCGCGATTTGTGTGCCATGTGTATGCCCCGTAGTCCCAGGAGTTCGAGCCGAGCCCGAAGGCCGGAACTCCGGCTGCAAGGAACGGTGCGTGGTCGCTCCCACTGCCCCAGGCCATTCCAGGAAACGACAGCCGTAGATCTCGGGTAAGGTTGTCTGAAATCCTCGACACCCATCGCGCGATGTGCTCTCCCGCATTGATGAAACCGCCTGCTCCGATGCTCTGAATCCTCCCCGTACCATTGTCTTGGTTGAAGACGGCCTGGACTTTCGAGACAATCTCGGGGTGGTCTGCGGCGAATGCCCGCGATCCGTCCAAGCCCTGCTCTTCGCTTCCCCAATGTCCTACGATAATTGTCCGTTTTGGATTTGGATAGCACTTCTTGATGATTCGCATCGTTTCGAGCATGAGAATTGTCCCGGTCCCATTGTCGGTTGCGCCAGAGGCGCCTTCCCAGGAGTCGAGATGAGCGGATAGTATGATGTACTCGTCGGGTTTCTCACTGCCTTTGATTGTGGCGATCGTATTGAAGGCAGGCATGGGTCCGAGGAACTTTGAATCAGCCTCGATGCGAATGACCGGATTGTCTCCATATTCGACGAGGCGGTAGAGGAGATTGTAGTCCTCGAGACTGAGGGCCACAACCGGTGCCTTTTCGTTGATTGTTCCGAAGACTCTGTACACGCCCCATCCGCCCGACCAATCTGAACTGACAATCCCAACGGCGCCAGCCTGCTCGAGAACAGAGACGAAGCCGAGCGTATCTCGTTGCAGGTTCAGAGACCGGCCGCGCACAAATCCTGTCTTTCGGTACCTTTGCTGCCACTGTTCGGCAATTTTGATTCGGATTGCCTTAATGCTATCAAAAGACTCTTTTGTCCCAAATTCTTCCCACACCTTGTCAGGTCTCCCCGTCGGCTGAGGTGGTGAGACAAGCACGAACTTGCCTTTGACGTTCGGCAGCCACTTCAAGAAGGCGGCTGAATCAGGGACGTCCGCGAGAATGATGAGTCCAGCTGTGATGCCGCCTTTCTTTGTGGGTGGGCTCCATGACAGCATCATGCCTTCCAGCGTGCGGACACGGGGTTGGAGCAGATCAATATGTGTTGTGCCGCGCTCCCATCCTCGCCATTCGCCGTACTTCTCGTTCTTGGCCTCCACTCCAAATTCCTTGTACTTCGAAACGAGCCATTCATTTGATTTGATCATGCTTGGTGAGCCGACAAGCCGGGGGCCGATCACGTCGAGAAGCTCATGAGCGTAGAGCGGAAGCTTCGAGGAATCCATCGCTTCGTAGTAGATACTTTTGGCGATCGGATCGTTTGTCGGGAAAGTCGGTCCGGTGTTTTGAGGTCCAAACCTTTGTGCAGATGCGGGAACAACAAGTGCGAGGACAACAAAGACCGTCATCGCCAGGCGACCAATGCGTTTCATGAATCCTCCATGCAGTCAGTAAATGTGCGCCGATTGCCCAAGAAGTGATTGGGCATGATGTCGCTCAAAGTAGGTCAAAATGCTGGTCACATCAAGGAAAATCTGATCCAAAGAAGTCGTGGCAGTGCGCGAGAGAAATGGCTTGAATGCTCCTATCGATGTTGGTACATTTGCAGCACTGTTAAGGGGGAAGTGTGTGAAGATGGCTGAACCTGTATCACGAAAGGCTAGCGCTTCATATCGACGATGAAATCACTGCGACGCATCTTGACGTTGGCTCTGGCCGGTCTTGCATTGCTCTATGCTTTGCTCCTGATCCCTGACAAGGATCCTGAAGTGCCGGTTGCGCCACCGTCGACGAAAATCCGGCCATTCTATTGGAATCAGGACTCCACCTGGGATATTCTGGAAGCCCGCTTTGTCTCGGCGCGCCAGAAAGGGTGCGACCTGATCACGATCCTCATTCAGGGAGCATTTCACCAGTGGCGCCTGCGCTGCGACGAGTTGGCCCGCTCGAAATATCCACCTCGTGCGCCGGTCTACGCCGACCTTGAGCAGATGATGTTTACTGTTGCTCCTTGGATTGGAGCCTGCCCGCAGTTCTTCCAGGAATACAGCTCCCTCGTTGCAGAGACACGTCAACTAATTAAACAGCAATCAGTCCAATGGAATTTTGAAGAGCGACTGTCGAAGGAGACAATCTATCGTCTGCTTTATGGAGGGAGAATGGCTGTGGAGGAAGTGATCCTTCAGTTGCCTGAGAACCAGAAGCCTCCTGATCTGGTCCGAGGGGTGGAGGAGCCGGCGGTAACTCCAGCGGCTTCACTGCTCGGTGTAGAGGTTCGAAGTGGTGACATCCTTGTTTCAAGGGGTGGAGCGCCGACATCGGCGTTGATCGCGCGTGGGAATGACTTTGCCGGCAACTTCTCGCACATTGCGCTCGCTCATGTTGATCCGGAAACGCACGTACTGAAGCTCATTGAATCGCACATCGAAAGGGGAGTAGCGGTAGCGACGTTGGAAGAGTACATCAAAGACACAAAGCTGAGAGTGATGGTTCTGCGTCTGCGTTCCGATCTTCCAGCGCTTGTCCAGGACCCGATGCTTCCTCATAAGGCTGCAGCCCTTGCGCTCGAGCGTGCAACAGCAAGACATATCCCGTACGATTTCACGATGGACTACAAATCCGACGACAAGCTCTTTTGCTCCGAAGTCGCATCGTCTGCCTACGGGAAATTCGGCATAAGTCTATGGATGGGGATTTCTCACATGACGTCGTCGGGATTACGCACGTGGCTTGCAGATTTCGGAGTTGAGCACTTTGAAACCCAGGAGCCGTCAGACCTAGAGTATGATCCTCAGCTCCGTGTGGTTGCTGAGTGGAGGGACACGGAAGTTCTTCGGAAAGATCGGTTCGACAATTCGGTAACAGAGGTGATGCTTGAACGGGCGGAATTGGGTGAACGGCTTGTGGCACGTTGGTACATGCTCCCGGTAGCCAGATTGGCGAAGTCGTATAGTGTTGTTCTCAATTGGTTTGGTATGATCGGTCCGATTCCGGAGGGAATGTCGGCGACGTCTGCTTTGAAACACCAGTGGTATGCCGAGGAGCACGCAAAGATCAAGAACGGACTCGTGAATAAAGCTGAGGCGTTTCGGGCTGAACGAGGCTATTTTCCTCCATATTGGTGGCTCTTGCGGTTTGCCCGCGACGTTGTTGAAGGGAAATGAAACACGGACACAATCCAAATGACGCAATGATCCGATGACACGATCACAAAATACGTCGATCTCTCACGCGTTTATCCTCTGAGGTCATTCCATGCAGCTTACTTTTGTTGACTGGGTCATCATCGCAGCGTATTTCGCCTTCAACCTGGCTATCGGTTTCTACTACCGTAAGAAAGCGACCGGGAGCGTGGACGATTATTTTGTATCCGGCAGAAACGTCTCCTGGTGGCTCGCTGGAACCTCGATGGTGGCGACGACGTTCGCTGCTGACACTCCGCTCGCTGTGACCGGACTTGTCGCCCGCAACGGAATAGCCGGGAACTGGATATGGTGGAGCATGGTGTTCAGCGGCATGATGACCGTGTTCTTCTATGCGAAGCTGTGGCGAAGGGCTGGAATTCTCACAGATGTCGAGTTTGCAGAAATTCGCTATTCAGGAAAGCCGGCCGCGTTTCTAAGGGGATTTAGAGCGCTCTATCTCGGTTTGCCCATCAACCTGATCATCATGGGGTGGGTCAACCTGGCTATGATCAAGATCCTGACGTTGATACTCGATGTGGACAAGATCTACGCGACCTTGATCCTCATCGCTATCATGGTCTTGACCGCCTCCATTTCCACGCTGTCGGGTCTTTGGGGGGTCCTGGTCATGGATCTTTTTCAGTTCGTTCTCAAGATGGGGATGGTGATTGCACTCGCCGTGTTTGCTGTTGAAGCAGTCGGTGGTATGTCAGCGCTAAAAGATGGGCTCGTGCTGCTTGATCAGGCGCGCGCTTCCGGAACTGGCTCTGGCGGCTCCGTGATGTCGTTCACTCCCGATCTCGATTCACTCTGGATGCCGATGATCACGTTCTTCGTCTATGTGGCAGTGAACTGGTGGGCAACCTGGTATCCGGGAGCTGAGCCTGGTGGAGGTGGGTACGTGGCACAGCGGATCTTCTCGGCAAAGGATGAGAAACACTCCATTCTGGCAACATTTTGGTTCAACATTGCGCATTATGCGATACGCCCGTGGCCGTGGATTCTTGTTGCGTTGGTAGCGATGGTGCAGTTTCAGAATGATCCTGCCTTTGCCCAAGACCCGGAGTCAGGCTACATACGTATCATGATGTTGCATCTTCCTGTCTCATTACGCGGACTCATGATCGCGGCTTTTGCGGCGGCGTACATGTCAACGATCGGGACGCAGCTAAACTGGGGTGCATCGTATCTTGTGAATGATCTCTATCGGCGCTTTCTTCGGAAGGGGGAAGGCGAACGCCACTACGTGCAAGTCTCACAGCTCACGACGGTTTTCCTCATGGTATGCTCTGCTGTCGTGTCGTTCTATATGGAATCGATCGGGCAAGCCTGGAAGTTCCTCATGGCGCTCGGGGCAGGAACTGGGATGGTATATATCCTGCGATGGTTCTGGTGGAGAATCAATGCGTGGAGCGAGGCCTCTGCGATGATCACGGCTTTCGTCGTCTCGTTGACGCTTGAGTTCGGATTCAACATGAGTAGCGACAACGCGTATGATTTTGCAGCCATCGTGCTGATCACGACGGGAATCACGACGGCTGTCTGGCTGGCCGTGACCTATATGACGAGACCCGAACCGGACGAGATCCTGATTCCGTTCTATAGAAAAGTGAAACCATCTGCCGCCTTCTGGAAACCTATTGCAGCAAAAGTGCCGGATGTGGTTCCTCAGCGGGACGGTTTGTTCAACCTGTCGAATTGGCTGCTCGGGTGTGTGCTCATCTACATGGCTCTCTTCGGGTTCGGCAAGCTCATTTTCGGCGAGATTTATCTCGGATTCGGATTCCTCTTCATCGCGGCTGTTGCCTTTTGGATAATCTATCGGAACCTTTCGAAGCGGGGCTGGGAGACTGTTGGCGGGTAACACCTGGTGTCACAGTTAAGTCCCACGCACCTCACATGAAACTCTCATGGAGGTGCGTGGGACTTTCATTGTACACCAAGTAAAGGCTCAGAAGATGCATGGTCAAGCCAATTCGATTTGCAGTTCTGTCTGAGGGACGTCTGAATCGTCCGAAGTTCCACGCACCTTTGAGGTGCGTGGAACTTCCTGCGGATACGCGGCGCTGATTGTACTCAGTATGTTACCTTGACTGACCGTGAAGCCTTGCTCTCAAAGTCCTGGCGGCTCACGGCCGATATTCGGTAGTACCAGTCTCCCCTCAATGTCTCTCCGTCAAACCCTTCTGCCTTATCCTTGAACGATGTCGTTGATGAAGAGACATAGGTCACAAACGTCGCGGGACCTACCGCAAAATCAGGTTTCCGGCTTCTGTACACGCGATACCAGTGACACGCCTCAGAAGGGGGAGTCCACATCAACGATCCATCTTCCACTCGTACCTGCAACGGAGTGGCCGGAACGGAGCGGGAAGGGGCGGTCGACGCGACAAGTGTCAGAGGGCCTTTTGATCCTGCTGGGGGAAAAACTCCTCTGTTCGTTCCATCCGTTGCCTCCAGGTAGTACTCGACACCTCGCTCGGTAACTGCATGCGCTGGAATTGCAGCCGTGAAGATCGCCTTTACCTTTCGATCCATCTCGATTCTATTCCATTTGGTCTCTTTGACCGATCTGTAGAAGAGAGTCGCCGCAATCAAGTCATACTTGCGATTATCAAGCGTTCTGGCTTTTATCCAGACAGGTTGCCCTGCAGTATGGGATGTTGGCGGAGAAATCACCACGAAGAGGGGCGCGTCCGTATCGGCGCTTCCGGCCGCACAACGCGAAGGAACCGAAAGCGGACTCTCTTTACCCGTCACATCGACAGCCGATACCTGATATATCGCGCGATGGTTGTGCCGATCTACAAAGGAATTCTGAGATGGAGGGAGGAGCGTCTCGGTGATAACATGGCCGTCGCGATAGATCCTGAACCCCTTTGTCGGAAGCCCGCTGTACTTCCAGCTGATTAAAGCGCCATCCGATGTACCTTTCGCTGAAACGGATCCAGGAGCTTTTACTGCTTGATATGCTCTCAGCGTCTCCTCCTTTGCGACGTAGTTGCGCTGGATGTAACGATTCTGCATACTCATCACATTGCCAAGCGTGCTGATGTCCGTAACACGATGCGTGAAGTTCTTGACCCACGATTCGGCTGCCCCTGGCAGGTCGGTCCAACGGTACTTCTCGAACTCCCTATTCAGCGCGATATGTTCTTTCACGGCGGCGATCCGGCAGCGAAGTTGACTGAGACGTACGCGGCGGTCCGGGTGTTGTGTTTTGGCTATCCATTCATCGATTGTGTTGAGTTGCTGTTCCGCCTTCTCGTAGTCTGCGAATGGATCGAGATCCGACCGGAAATTCATCTGCAGCGTGCGTCGTCCGCTTGTTTCTTTGATCTCGCATCGGACGGTCGTCCATTGTTGGAGGCCTCCTGTATACAGGACTCTGCACGATCCAAGAAGCGGCCCAGACATGGAATCGAGCCGAAGCTCGATGATTCCGCCTTGTGTTGCAGATGCTACGCGCGCCTCAAAGATTGTCGCACCGATTCCAAAATCAACGTCCTGATAACGCGCCCATTCTCGAGCATCGATCCAGTCAAGGCATTCGCCTCCTTCTTCGCAGCGATTCTTGCCGACACCATACTGGTCGGAGAATGTGGCAGCACTTCGCTCTGAGCTCTGGTCACGGCTCTTCCCGGCAAAGCTGAATCTTGCGATCTGAAAAAGTCCCCGGGCTTCCAGACGGGCAAAGGGGGGAGTCCCCTCGCACTCTGCATAGTCTACAGCGAAAGGCTCATTCTGGTCGATGATCTGGGTAATGGCCTTCGCTGCGTCAGCTCCATAGGCAATGTTCGCATATTGTTCGTAGACGATGCTGGATGAGGAGAGGATCTTTCTCTGATCCCATGGCGCACGTGCGATGTACCACATCTTCGGTTCGACTGCATCCGTCAGTCTCCAGGTGAGGCAGTAGAATCCCCTCATGTTTGGCGCGCGCTCGTTGAACGCGGATATGGTGTTCGAGAGATGCAAATTGTATGGGTAGTAATATTCGGAGCTATAAAAATCCCGTTCCAACCAGGGACACCCCCAGTATTCACGGTCTCCGTAGATCGCACCAGTCTCGCAACGGTCGGAATAGTACGAAATCGGTGCGCAGATCACGTCCTTTGGCAGTGTCGCGATCGATGCCGGATTCAATCCCCAGCCTGCGACAGCGAGACGAGTGTTCGGCATTCTCGATTTCACTCCATCATAGAAGCCGGTGAAGATCTTTCTCCATCTGTCGTAAAACTGTGGCTCCTTACCGACGTTCTCAGACTGGAAGCAGAGAAGGAAGTCGAGTGTCGGATAATCCTTTGCCAGTTGGTCGACTCGCGCTCGAATCACCTCCGCATCGTCTGCCGATACTTTGTAGTCTTTCGGGATGAGGTCGATGTCCAGTCCAAGCCCTACCTTCACCGCGCGCGAATGCGCATAGTCAATGACTTTCTGAAATAATGATGCGCTTTTTCGGAAGACTTCTTCGTTGCCGAGACCCTCATTGTGGAGAGCGCAATCGGCTCCGAAATCGTAGTCATCGAAGAGATCCTCGGCGCCAAACCGGTACTGATTGACATCCCAAGGACTCATCGCCCAAGCGTGCGCCTGCCTCGCCGTCGGCATCCAAACACGGGACATGTATCCCTTGTAGACGAAATTGTGAAACATCTCGTTGTGGCCGAGTTCTCCGTTGTAGTTATGGATATGAATGAAGTTGAGTCTCATCTTGGCCATCTGATCGAGAATGAACTTCCAGTCCTCCCAGGAGTATGAAGTAGCGGATTGAGGAAAGTTGGTCCAAGGAAGAAATCCACGAATGTACATCGAGGGTGCGTTCCTCTCGTCGACGTCGACCCAAGTGAGAGCGGATTTCTTGTCAGGGAGAATGTCGCCGCTGAGGAAGAAGCCCACGTGGTAGTAATCCGTCAGTAATCCGTAGACGCCGTAGAGGCAGCCGGACTCATCGCTGCCGGCAATAACGATGGCCGGGCCTTGAGGAAAGAGGAGTTTCTTCAGAACATAACCTTGTGGACCCGGATCGGTCGCACTTGCAGAAATCGCTCCTTTGCTGGCAAGTTGAGCGATGATGGGGTTCGTCTGAGTCTGGCCGATGATGAAACAGGGTTTGGCGAAATCCTTCTGCGCTCTGCGAATTTCCAGGAAGGTGCCAGAGAGTTGATACAGATATCGTTGGAGTTCCTTCGCTGCGTATTGTTCAAGGTCGGAGGCTTGGGTGCCGATGATAATGTCCCCACCGGCTGCTGTCGTTTGCCCGAATGTTGCCACGTTCATGAGGCAGAGTGTGAGGAAGATCAGGATTGCCAACGGTCGCATGGTTCTCTCCAAGCGTTAGAAGGTGTGTAGCACGTGCAGGCGTGGTCTGTTGGAAGTGCTACGCACCTCGCAATGGTGGAATGTGTGGGTGTGTGGCAGTTGCACGAGTATCCTTTCGTGAGTGCCACGCACCTATCAGGTCTTGATTTTCCAGAATCCCTCGATTTCTTCGAGTGAGTGTCCTTTTGTTTCGGGTACTCCTTTCCATACCGTCAAAATGAGCGCGACGCAAAATGCCGCGTACACGTAGAATGGAAACCCATGGTTGAAATGCTCAATGAGGACAGGACTCTCGTCCATCATCGGAAACGTCTGCGAGACGATAAAGTTGGCTGTCCACAAGCAGAACGTGGCGATGGAGAGGGCGCGGCCGCGAATGCGGGTGGGGTAGATCTCCGAAAGGAGAACCCAGGTCACAGGTCCGACGGAAAGAGCGAAGCAGGCGATATAGGCCAGGATGAACAGGAGGATCCAGATCGATACAACCGCATACTGCGCCGCCAGTCCCATTGCGATCAGCGACAGGCACATGCCGCTCGCGCCGATGATCATGAGTGGCTTGCGGCCCAGCCGGTCCACGGTCCAGATAGCAACAATCGTGAACGCGAGATTGACAGCGCCGACGACAATGGTCTCAAGAAGCGCGGCGTCGACTTCTGAGCCGAGCTTCTTGAAAATTTCCGGTGCGTAGTAGAGGAACACATTGATACCGGTGACCTGTTGAAGCACGGCGAGGGCTATCCCGAGTATCATCACCTTCCGCCATCCGGTCTTAAATAGCTGCCCGAGGGATTCCACCTCCTGGTTGAGTGTTGTTTCGATGGAGGTGATTTCAGATTGTGCAAATCCCGAACCCCCAACCTTCGTCAGAATCTCCAGTGCTTTCTCTTTCGATCCCTTTTCGACAAGCCAGCGTGGGCTTTCCGGAACAAAAAACAGGAGTGCCAGGAACAAAGCCGAGGGGAGAGCACCTGATGCAAACATCCAACGCCAGCCGGTCGAGACATTCCAGGCCTGATCACCCTGAAGAGCGATGAAGTAATTCACAAAGTAGATGATGAGCATTCCCGTGACGATCGCGAATTGGTTCACAGACACCATCGTTCCCCTGACGCGACCGGGAGTGATTTCCGCGATGTACATCGGCGATGCCATGGATGCCACTCCAACTCCGATGCCCCCCAGCATTCTGAAGATTACGAAGAGCATGAACTCGTTCGGCACCGCAGTGCCGATGGCGGAGATGAGGAACAGCGTTGCAGAGAGAACGAGCGTTTTTTTCCGACCCATGGTGTCGCTGAACCATCCGGCGAACGAGACACCGATGACGCACCCGAGCAGTGCGCTGGAAGCCGCCCAGCCTTTCATTGCCGCGTCGAGGGCGAAATGGGTTTGCAGGAAACCTATCGCGCCTGCGATGACCGCGGTATCATATCCAAAGAGCAAGCCACCGAGTGCGGCAATGACGGTGACAAGTGCAACGTAGCCAGTGCTACCCTGATGGTCCAGTGGTGAGGAGGTCATAGTCTCTTTCGATATTCAGTGTGTGTAGTGCGCTTGTGAACCCGTGCTCGTCTGCGTTAGTCCAGTTTCTTCAACCTTGCCACCCAGCCGCCGCCAGGTGTCAGGTGAATTTTCACCATGTCTGTTGGCCTCACGTTACGGGTGGATGTTGCATAGTCGGAAGCGACTTTGTCGGCGTTGATTCCGTCGGTGTAGATTGTCATCTCGTAGTTACCTGGATCGAGGAAATCCAGGGCGAGATCGAAGTCACGCGGGGTCCAGTTTGTCATGGAACCGAAATACCAGTCCGAGCCCTTCTTACGTGCAACGGTCACGTAGTGACTGATGCTTCCGTTGAGGACCTTCGTCTGATCCCACGTAGTCGGAACGGCAGACAGGAATTCCATGATCATCGGCTCACGTTCGTACATGGTGGGACTGTCACACAGCATTTGAAGCGGGCTCTCGTACACCACGTACATCGCGAGCTGGTGGCATCGCGTCCCCTGGCTCATCGGCTCCGTAAAAACGGGCCGAAAATTCTCCTTCGTCGCATTACGCATTGCCCCGGGAGTAAAGTCCATCGCTCCTGCGAACATTCGTATGAATGGAATGGTGACGTCATGATGCGGCGTAATGTTTGCAGACCATTTGCTATGCTCGAGGCCTTGCACTCCCTCACGTGTCACGACGTTTGGGTACGTGCGGCTCAGTCCTGTGGGTTTGTAGGAGCCGTGGAAGTCAACTAAAAGGTGTCTTTTTGCCGCCTCAATCGCCGTCTTCTCGTAGAAATTGACCATCTTCTGATCGTCTCGCTGCATGAAATCTACCTTGATGCCTTTCGCTCCCCACTTCTCAAAGCGATCCAGAGCTTCCGGCATTCGGTCATCGAGTGCCTTCGATGTAACCCAGAGTACAATCCCGACATTTTTCTGTCTCGAGTAGGCAAAGAGCTCATCCATGTTCATATCGGGATTGATCTCGAAGAGGTCGGAGGGTTTTGACCAACCTTCGTCGAAGATTACATATTCAATCTTATGCCTTGATGCAAAATCGATGTAGTGCTTGTATGTCTCTGTGTTGATACCGGTTTTAAACGGGACTCCGGAGAGGTTGTTTGCATTCCACCAATCCCAGGCGACTTTGCCGGGCCTTATCCATGAAGTCTCTTTGAGTCTGTTCGGGCTCCCGAGACGATAAATGATGTCGTTCTCAATAAGGTCGCCATCTTTCTCAGCAATCGCGAATACCCTCCATGGAAACTCCCTCGTTCCTGCAGTAACGGCAATGTAGTCTGCGGACTTTGTGACTCTCACCGTCCGGTCGCCTGAGAGCCGCTCTTCCAAGGGGTAGGGAGGGAACTTCGATGCGAGGCTTGGCGAACCTCCTCCCGCACCCTTCAGGTACAATCCGGAGTAATCGAGCAGGTCGGATTCGGAGAAAGCGATCCTCAAACCGTTCGCCTTCACGAAGACGACAGGGAGGTGACACATTTGTGTGTCTGAAATGGAGTTCACAGCAACAAACTTGTAGAGCCGCTCTGAGTGCGAAAGAAAGCTCGGCTCTTCAGGAAACCAGACAGAATCTGTGGAGGCGAGGTTGAGCAGCAGATGCTCATGCTCGATCGTCTGGATCTGATCGAACGCTGTCGCAAATCGGTACGCTACGCCGTCATCATACGCCCTCACTTTCAGACAATAGCCTCCCTGAAACTGGATGACGAGTTCGTTGTAGATATCCGGTATGACGCTTCGTTTCTCAGCGACAGGAGGGATGATGGTTGTCTTCACTGACCCCTGCTTGCTGGATTTTACACTCGGCCGAGCGCCCAGTTTTCTGCCGTCTTTCAGTTCCATTGAAATGGGGGAGGGCGGAACCAGCTCGGTGCCCTTGTGGTAGATCGAAAACGTCAGCTGCTGCTCCGTTCCGATCTTCATCTCAATCTTTCGGTCAGGTGATGTGACGCTCAATGATTCTTGTCTCCCTTCGGCGGATCCCACTCCGAGTGTGAGGATCAACAAGATGAGGCATGGCGTCGTGAGGGCGAATCTATTCATGAGAAGCCTCCTGAATGAGTCATTCCAGAATGATTTCGTCGGCGAAGACCCAACATGGTTGCCCCGCTCCTTTGTGCCACCCAGGGCATGTCTTCAGATTTGTTGCCTTCAGGCGAACATAGCGGGCCTCGGTCGGAGAAAACTCAGCGGTGTATGGAACGCTCCACACGCCCCGGCGATTTTGTGGGATTACCTTCGTGACCTGGACGACTTGCCTGAAGTCCCGGCCGTCATTTGAAACAGAAAGACTTACGTCTTCCGGAAGAAATATCCATGCGTTGATGTCCTGAAGGAACCCGACCTCCATCCGATGCAAAGAAGTTGGCAAGCCGAGATCGATTATCAATTCCATGTCGACTCCATGGAAGCCCACCCAGTTCAGGTGGTAGTCGTCGAGTCCACGCAGGCCATCCGTGAGGGCGGATGCATCGCCGTCGTGATAGAGCCTGCTGGCAGGAAACGTAGCGGTGGCAGACTTAAACAACACAGAATTCTTCCGCAGGCTTGAGGACAAGTACTGCTCAGTGGCGGTCAGGTACTGGTCTGGAGTCGTTCCTTGCTCGTTCAGAGCATGAATGCCGAACATGTTGCAGCGTTGGACGAACGTGTCGAGAAGTTCCCTCATTGCTGGCTTCGTGAGCCAGTTGTCGCCAGGTGCCTGCTCAAAGAATCCTCGATATCCTGTTCCGTTCAGTTTCGCTTGTTCAAGGATTGCGAATTGAATGGGGAGTGTGGCGGTTTGCACGCGCTTCAGCATTACGGTGTCTGTTCCCACAGCACGCTCCGCTTCGTTGAAGAGCTGTGTGTAGACTTCCATGCAATCGTCAGAGAGATACCCGCGTTTCATCGGTAATGGAAATCCATAGATGCCAAGTTGTTGGCCCGATGCCTGCAATGAATCGTGCATCGTGTCAATGTAGGTTCGGAGGAACGGCGCCGCAGCGCCGTAGTACCCTCGGAGAAAGTCATCCATCAGCGAATCAACGTTGACGTCGGGATTCCAGAGAAGCTTTGCGATGAGATATGTTCGCAACTCCTTAAGCTCATTCGGCAACGACGGCCCGGCTCCCTGCTCGAAGATGTGCGTGATGCCCCTTTTTGCGAAGTACTGGAGATTGGGTTGAAGCACGCGGAGATTCGGGAACGGACTGATCAGATTCCGGAACTGAACAACATAGTCCCAGAGATAGATGTTTGATGTCAGGGAAGTCCATGCATCGACATCTCTTCTGAAAGATGCGCTCAATGAATCAGTCTCAAGCGGCCTGCTTCGGTTGCATTCGATGCTGCAGAGCATGATGTTGACATTCGGCCGCGGCTTGATGGTCTTCGGTGCTGACCGTGAGTATTGGTAAGCAAGTGTGGAGATTATCTTGTCGGGGAATTGCTCCGCCACTTTGTTGACAAACGCGAGGAGAGATCCTGACGGCGACCCTTCAGTACTGTCGATGGCGCGGCAGGCACCACATTCACAGGGGCTGAAGGTGTCATTCTGTGAGACTGACCAGAACCTCTTCTCCGGTTGCGCTGTCACATGAGCGCGCAGTTCGTCTACGACGATGCGAAAGACTTCGGGATTTGTAAGGCATAACTGACCATCTGGCACTCTGCCTCCGGCGAGCTCTGAAAAGTACTCCGGATGCTCTTTGAAGTACTTCTCCGGCGGAACGAGTCGGGCGAATGTGTGAACATAAAGACCGAACAAATCTCGGTGGTTGTCCAATTTGTGCCATGCCACATATGCCGAGTCGGTAAAATGCGCGTCACGAAACTCGAACCGTGGGACCTGGGTATCGATGATTGGAGGAAGAGCAACTGTCTTCTTCTTTGGTACGATTTCCGCCGTCGGACCATACATCCGACACCCAAGATATGATTCAAGGAGGGAGTTGACTCCATAGAGCGTTCCTTTCTCGTTCCCTCCCGCAATCACAAGAGTATTGCCGCTCGTGCGGATCGCGAAACCGTCTTCTTCAAGCTCCTCCCAATCAACTGCAATTGGACAGCCTTCACCGTGACCGGTGCTCCCAATCCAAATCGTCGTTCCAGCTTTCGTATCCCGTCGTAGAGGAAGGCTTGCGCCGGAAATTGCATGCAGGTACCGCCGCAACTGCTCGGCGGCAGCTGAGTCGGATGCCGCTGCATTCTTCGCCAGGACAAGAGAACTTGTTGCGCGTCCGTTTTTGGTGAGGTAGAGCTGTAATCCCTTCGGTTGAGAGAAGGAGACGGACATCAGAAAATGACCCAGGACCACCAACGTGAAGAGACGCAGTGGATGAATCGGCATGTGCAAGGTCTTTGGAATTTCTTGAGTATTCAGTACTTTGCGCCTCATTGAGGGTGTTTCAAAGGAAGGATCGTGGTCGGTGCCACCCAAACGTACAAAGTAAACGAGAAATGCGAAAGAACATTCCGTGGCATCGTTCTCATATCAGGCGAAGCGACGCGGAATGGGCCTCGATGCCGTCAGCACAGGAGATCCAGCTATGACAGCCCGTTTATTGCTATTCATCCTGATTCTGTTCCATGTACAAGCTCTGTCTCAGGAAAAAGAAGAGAACTATGTGCCCGAACGTGATCCGCTGGTTCTCGAAAAACTCTCCAGATGGCAGGACTACAAATTCGGTTTGCTCATGACCTGGGGGATTTACAGCCAATGGGGAATTGTCGAGTCGTGGTCCCTTTGTGGCGAGGATGAGGGCTGGTGCAAACGAACGGGTCCCTTTGCCGATGACTACGATGCGTACAAGAAAGCATATGAAGGATTGAAACGGACGTTCAAACCATTGAAGTTCGATCCTGCAAAATGGGCGGAAGCGGCGAGCGCCGCCGGCATGCGGTATGTGGTATTTACCATGAAGCACCATGATGGCTTCTGCATGTTCGAGACCAAAACCACGGACTACAAAATCACATCGAAGGAATCGTTTGGTGCAGATCCGCGCTCCAATGTCGCCGCTGAAATCTTCGGCGCGTTCAGGAGAAAAGGGATGATGATTGGGGCGTACTATTCCAAACCCGACTGGCACTCGCCGGACTACTGGTGGCCCTATTTCCCAACACCGGATCGTCACGTGAACTACGATCCCGCGCGATATCCGAAACATTGGGACCGGTTTAAGGAATACACGCACGAGCAGATTAAAGAAATAATGACCAACTATGGGTCGGTAGATATTCTCTGGTTGGACGGTGCATGGGTGCGACCGTTGAGCAACATGCCGAAGGAATTCGAATCGTGGGGGAAGAAGGGGGAGCGCAATCAGGACATTGACATGGCGAAGATTGCGAAGATGGCGAGGAAGCATCAGCCGGGCCTCATTGTCGTTGATCGCTGGGTAAACGGTCCTTTTGAAAACTATCTCACGCCCGAGAACAAGGTGCCAGAAAAAGCTCTCAGCGTACCGTGGGAGTCCTGCATTCCGATGGCGACGAGCTGGTCGTACGTGAAAACTGATAAATACAAGTCCGTGCGTGAGATTGTTCATTTGCTGGTCGACGTTGTGGCGAAAGGGGGAAATCTTCTTCTCAATATTGGGCCTTCACCGGAAGGCGAATGGGCTCCGGATGCCTATGATCGATTGAAGGGCGTGTCGGCGTGGATGAAGGTGAACAGCGAGGCGATCTATGAGACACGTGCAATCACGCCGTACAAGGAGGGGAACGTCTGCTTGACTCAGAACAAGGAAAACGGTGCTATTTATGCGATCTATCTGCCAGGGCCGGATCAACAGAAACCTCCGCAGCGAGTGCATCTGAAAAAGGTCCGGCCTGCGATCGGATCTGGTGTGACGTTGCTGGGATCGGACGGTGAATTGAGGTGGAAATCGGACGAGAATGGCGTCACCATTGAAATACCGGAGGGGATTTGCCAGAATCCTCCGTGCGCCGACGCGTGGGTTCTGAAAATCTCCAGGATCGCCCGCTGACAGACCGGGCTCTCGGCCATCGAGGCGAGTCAGTTCTTGATTGCTTGCTCTTTGATTCATTCTCAGATACCTTATGCACGCCCTCCGCATCGTGCTGTCCTTCTATTCAAAGGAGAACTTATGACCTTCAAGCGAATGTTCCTTGCCTGGATCACCCTTTCTTTATTGATGGCACCGTCTTTCGCTCAATCCATTCTGAAGCCGGAGACTGAAGCTCAAAAAGCCGAGCGAATGAAGTGGTGGACGGAAGCCCGGTTCGGGATGTTCATTCACTGGGGACTGTACTCGATGCCCGCCCGGCACGAATGGGTCAAGAACTACGAGCACATCACCGATGAGGACTATCAGAAATACTTTGAGCTCTTCAATCCTGACCTCTTCAATCCGAAGGAATGGGCTCGAATGGCGAAGTATGCCGGCATGAAGTATTTCGTGATCACGGCAAAGCACCACGAGGGCTTCTGTCTATGGGATTCGAAGTATACAGACTACAAAGTCACCAAAACCCCGTATGGCAATGATCTTCTCAAGCAAGTTGTGCAGGCCTACCGCGACGAAGGGATCAAAGTTGGCTTCTACTATTCACTGCTCGACTGGCATCATCCCGAGTACACCGTTGACCGCAACCATCCGATGTACAACAATGAGGAGTTCAAGCGGAAGGCTGCAGGCAGAGACATGAAAAAGTACCGCGAGTACTTGTTCAGTCAGGTACGCGAAATCCTGACTGAATTTGGCACGATCGACTGTCTGTTTCTCGACTATTCCTTTCCGAAAGGGAAGGATGGGCGTGGACGTGATGACTGGGATTCTGAGCGACTATTGAAGATGGTGCGTGAGCTCCAGCCGAATGTCATCGTGAATGACAGGCTGGATCTTGACGATGTGCCTGGAGGCTGGGATTTCAAGACGCCGGAGCAGTTCATTCCCCGCGAGTGGATCTCCGTCAACGGCAAGAAAGTGCCGTGGGAAACGTGCCAGACGTTTTCTGATTCGTGGGGTTACTATAGGGATGAAGAAGGATGGAAGAGTCCTCACCAGCTTGTTGCGCTTCTTGTCGAGACGGTCAGCAAAGGCGGGAACTTGTTGCTCAACGTGGGGCCAACGTCGCGCGGGACATTTGACGAGCGAGCCAAGAACCGGCTCAAGGAAATGGGAGATTGGATGAAACTTCACTCCCGATCGATCTACGGCTGCACGCAGGCACCGGCAGAGTTCAAGGCCCCGGAAAACTGCATCCTCACCTACAATCCAAAGGCGAAGCGGCTGTATGTGCACGTGTTGAGCTGGCCGTTGGGGAATTTGTTCCTGCCCGGTTTCGGCGGCAAGGTGAAGTATGCCCAGCTCCTCCATGATGGCTCAGAGGTATTGTTCGGCAAAGCCGACAGACCGTTCCAGAACAAACTTGACACGATATCTTCAGAGACCGTTATTCTGAAACTTCCGGTGAAGAAGCCGGATCCTGTTGTGCCTGTCATCGAGCTTGTCCTGAACTAAGAGCTTTGGAAATGGAATCACCAGACGTTTGTGCCTCGAAAGGTTACCACGATGAACAGCAAAGAACGAGTCCTGGCCGCTCTCCGGCACCAGCAGCCTGACACAGTTCCCGTCGATTTCGGTAGCACGGCAGTGACGGGGATGCATGCCCGTATTGTCGCCGCTTTGCGCGCACACTATGGCCTTGAAAAATCACCCGTAAAGGTGCACGAGCCGTATCAGATGCTGGGGATGGTCGATGAGGATCTGAAGCAGGCCATGGGCATCGATGTCGAAGGCGTACCGCCGCCCGAGACGATGTTTGGGTTCAGGAACGAGAATTGGAAGCCCTGGCGAATGGACGACGGGATGGAGATACTTGTGCCGGAGAATTTCACGGTCACCAAGGCTGCCAACGGCGACACGCTTATTTATCCAAAAGGTGATCTGACCGTCCCGCCCTCGGGGAGAATGCCGAAGGACGGGTTCTTCTTCGATGCGATTATTCGGCAAAATCCGATCGACGACGAACAACTCGATCCGAGAGACAACCTTGAGGAATTCACTCCGATCTCAGACGCCAACCTCGATTACTTTGAGTCTGAAGTGAAGGCCAGGGCAAAAACAGGCAGGGCGGTGATGGCAACCTTCGGGGGGATGGCATTTGGGGACATTGCGCTTGTCCCGGCCCCATTCCTCAAGCATCCGAAGGGGATTCGCGACATCGAAGAGTGGTATGTGTCAACGCTGACACGTCAGCCGTACATTCACGAGGTCTTTGAGAAGCAATGTGTAGTGGCTATAGAGAATCTCATGAAGATTCATAAACGGGTGGGAGAATCGGTGAATGCGGTGTTCATCTGTGGAACTGATTTCGGAACACAGTGGTCAACGTTCTGTTCGGTTGAAACCTTCAATTCCCTCTATTTCCCTTACTACAAGAGAATCAACGACTGGATCCACATCCACACGACGTGGAAGACATTCAAGCATTCGTGCGGCTCGGTCGTCACATTGATACCGTCATTCATCGAAGCGGGCTTCGACATTCTCAATCCGGTGCAGTGTTCTGCCGCAGGGATGGCGCCGGAGGAGCTCAAGAAGGAGTATGGTTCTGAGATCGTGTTCTGGGGCGGGGGCATCGACACTCAGAAGACGCTCATGTTCGGCACGCCGGATGAGGTGAGAGATGAGGTAGTGCAGAGATGTGATGTCTTTGGGAAGGATGGCGGATTCGTGTTCAACGCTGTGCACAACATCCAGGGCAATGTGCCAGTGACGAACGTCATTGCGTTGTTTGAAGCGCTGAAAGAGATTCGGAGCATATAGCAGGAATGTCAATTGATTTGAATTGACTATCCGGCCTCATTTGCTTTCTTTGAACCAGCGGAATCCAGATAAGTCCCACGCACCTTTAAGGTGCGTGGGACTTTCGTTGTACAGGATCCGGACCAATGGCAGAAAGGTCTTTCGATGGCACGTCGAGATGCGGTGTTTGCCTCAGGCGAGATCTACCATGTCTTCAACAGAGGATGCAATCGATGCTGTATCTTCAGAGAGCCGGAAAACTATCATTACCTTCTCCGTCTGTTGGGTGAAGCGGCGAGACGGTTTGAAGTCACCGTGATCTCGTATTGCCTCATGCCGAACCATTTCCATTTCCTCTTGCGGCAGAATTCCAACCGGCCCCTCAGCGATGCGATGCAGCAAACATTCAACCGGTATGTCAAAGCCTTCAACAAGAGATTCGGGAGGACTGGTACTCTTTTCGAGGAGAGGTTTAGGGCCAAAGCAGTCGATTCAGAAGAGTACTTTGCTCATCTCTGTCGGTACATCCATCGCAATCCCGTCGACGCAGGTTTGGTTGGAGCTCCAGCGGAATGGACCCATTCGGATTTTCTCGACTGGATCGGCAAGAGGACACCGACTCTGAGCAAAGGATTCAGACAGAGTCTCTATTTCACGAGTCCATCCGAGTACGATCGTTTTGTCATGGACTTTGAGCCGGCGGGAGAGCTTGAGGCGCGACTCCATGAATACACGCTGGAGTGAAGTGCGGAGCAAACCAGGAGAAATGGCAGGAGGGCCACGCTATTCTGTGACCCTCCTGAGTACTATTTTGCGTACACGGGGTAACACCACTTGCGGTACTTTGGCACACGGCCGCGGACCACATTGAAATACAAGTCACGCAATCTTTGCGTCACCGGTCCCATCGACCCGCTTCCGATCTTCCTGTGATCAGCCTTAGTGACAGCGACAATCTGAGCGCCCGTGGCGACCATGAATGCCTCGTCTGCGAGATACACTTCTGTTCTGTCGATTGATCGCTCCACCACCTCCATACCCAGCTCGTCGCGCAACAGAGTGATCATCGAGTTCCTTGTGATTCCTTCGAGGATATTATCTGTCACCGGGGGAGTGATGATCTTCTCCTTTCGCAGAATGAAGACATTCTCTGCGGATCCTTCTGAAATATGGCCATCCTGATTGAGAAGAATGGCCTCGTCAAATCCTGCCAGGTTCGCATCCGACTTCGCAAGAGCCGAGTTCACATATCCTCCCGAGATTTTTCCCCGGGCGGGAATGATGTTGTCATCTATTCTTCTCCACGAAGAAAACATCACGTGGGCGCCTTCTTCCTTCTCAAGGTAGCGCCCAAACGGAAGAACGGAAATCGTCAACATCGGAGTTACATTGTGGAGACGGACTCCGATGATTTCGTCGGTGTAAAACGCAAGCGGTCGTACATAGCAATCCTCGTGCAAATCTTCCTTATGGATGAGTTCCATGAGTTTTTGAACAACTTCCTCGCGGGTGTACTTGAATTCCATCCGCAACAGACGGGTTGATTCCAGAAACCTCTGGAAATGATCGATCGGCCGGAAAATGAACAGCTGTTTTTCTTCGTCGTTCCAATACCCTCTGAGTCCGCCAAATACTCCTGTTCCATAGTTGAGACCATGAGTCAGTATCCCCACCTTCGCTTCAGAGTACGGTACAATCTTGTCATTGAAGAACGCAAATTTTGGGAGAGGCATGACGAGATCCTTGATAGTGTCATGGAATGAACCCGATGATCCTTCGGAATGAACATCGGGATATCGTCGGTGCGTAAATCTATGCCAAATCTTCCTAATGAACAAGGCAATCTATTCGAAATCCCCGAATCGGTTTCCTGGCTCACCCTCCTCGACGTCCGAATTCCCGACACTGATCTTGCACTGGGAGAGACTCACACAGGGACTTTTTCCCTCTCATAATTGATTCTCGTGCTCAATCGCTGTACCTTTAGCAAGGTATTCAGTTACCGGTTATTGGGTGGGATGAAGGGATCAGTCTTCAACAATCAGAGAATAGCGAATGACAGAGAGAGTCAAAAAGCTTCGCGAACAGAGTATCAATGCTACTCCGCACCTCTCCGCTGAGCGCGCCAGAATCGTCACCGAATTTGCGCGCGAGGCACAGTTCCTTTCCGCCCCAATGCGGCGTGCACTGACGTTCAGGCGCATTATGGAGCGGAAAGAGATCTGCATCAACGATGGAGAACTGATCGTCGGCGAGCGCGGGCCCGCTCCAAAAGCAACCTACACCTATCCGGAACTCTGTTGCCATAGTGCCCGCGACCTGGAAATCCTGAACAGCCGGGAGAAAGTCTGGTTCCGGGTCGACGACGCTACAAAGAAGGAATACGTCGAGTCGATCATCCCCTTCTGGCAGGGGAATACGCTCCGCGAAAAGATCTTTGAAGAAATGACAGAAGAGTGGAAAGATGCTTACAGCGCCGGCATCTTCACCGAGTTCATGGAGCAACGGGCGCCGGGTCATACGGTGCTTGATGACAAGATCTATCACAAGGGACTTCTTGACTTCAAGCGGGAGATCGCGGAGAGCCTGAAGAAGCTCGACTATCTGAACGATCCTGACGCCTATAGCAAGAAAGAGCAACTCTCAGCCATGAGCATCGCAATCGATGGTGTGCTCACATTGGCGCAACGATATGCAGAGAAGGCGCAGGAACTTGCAGAAGTGCAGCGTGATCCAAAGCGGAAAGCGGAACTGGAATCGATTGCCCTCGTGTGCCGGCATGTGCCCGCGAATGCGCCGACCACGTTCTGGGAAGCTCTTCAATACTACTGGTTCGTTCACCTTGGCGTTGTTACAGAACTCAATCCGTGGGATTCCTTCAATCCCGGCCGGCTTGATCAGCACCTGTATCCTTTCTATGCGAGGGAGTTGGCGGACGGCTCGCTGACGGAAGAGGGCGCTCGCGAGTTGCTCGAGTGCTTCTGGGTGAAGTTCAATAACCAGCCGGCGCCGCCGAAGGTCGGAGTGACTGCTGCGGAAAGCTCGACGTACACCGATTTTGCCAACATCAATACGGGCGGCTTGAAACCAGACGGAAGTGATGGAGTGAATGACCTCACGCATCTGATTCTCGATGTGATCGATGAGATGCGTCTCGTACAGCCAAGCTCGAATATTCAACTCAGCAAGAAGAATCCGGATGAATTCCTCAAGCACGCGTGCCGGGTCGTCCGGAAGGGAGGAGGTCAACCGTCCGTGTTCAATGCCGACACGATTGTCGAGGAATTGCTACGGCAGGGGAAGAGCGTGGAAGATGCCCGGAATGGCGGGGCGAGCGGTTGCGTCGAAGTCGGGGCGTTCGGAAAAGAGAGCTATATCCTGACGGGATATTTCAATATCCCGAAAGTTCTTGAGCTCACTCTGTCGAATGGCGTCGATCCGCGAACCGGGGAAAAAATCGGCGTCGAGTCGGGCGATCCTGCATCCTTCAAGACGTTGGATGATCTCCTGGATGCCTTCAAGCGCCAGCTGAAGCACTTCATCGAAATAAAACTGAGAGGGAATAATGTCATCGAGCGCCTGTATGCGGAGCACATGCCTGTGCCGTTCCTTTCCGTGCTGATCGATGACTGCATCAACAACGGTAAGGATTACAACAATGGTGGTGCGCGGTACAACACCAACTATATTCAGGGTGTCGGCATTGGCACTATCACGGACAGCCTTGCCGCACTGAAGTTTCACGTGTTTGAGCATAAGACGTTCGCATTGCCCGAATTCCTGAAGATCCTGAGGCAGAACTTCGATGGCGACGAGAAGACGCGACTTCTGCTTGTCAACAAGACCCCGAAGTACGGCAATGATGACGACTATGCGGACAGTCTGATGCAATGGACGTTTGATGCATTCTACGATTCGGTGAATGGGAGAAAGAACACCAAGGGAGGAGTTTACCGTATCAACATGCTTCCTACGACGTGCCACGTGTACTTCGGTTCAGTAACCGGAGCCACGCCGGACGGCCGTATGGCGGGAACGCCTCTGTCCGAGGGAATTTCACCTGTTCAGGGGGCGGATCGGAAAGGCCCAACAGCAGTTCTGAAATCGGCGGGAAAGATGGATCACGTCCGGACCGGTGGGACACTCCTGAATCAGAAATTTACGCCGCAACTCCTCGCCGACGAAAAGGGGATCGACAGCCTTTCTCATCTCGTGCGTTCGTACTTCACACTGGGCGGGCATCACATTCAGTTCAACGTCGTGAATGCCCAGACGCTGCGCGAAGCTCAGGCACACCCTGAACAGTACAGAGATTTGATCGTCCGTGTGGCGGGATATAGCGACTACTTCTGCGACCTCGGCAAATCGCTGCAGGATGAGATCATTGCTCGGACGGAGCACCAGGGATTCTAGTACGCGATGAATGTCCCACGCACCCACAGGAGAGTACTCGTGCAGGAGCGTGGGACTTTCTTTGATGCTGTAGATTCCACGCACCTTCAGGGGAGTGCTCGTGTAGGTGCGCGGAATCTTCTTGGGATCTTCCAGGGACCCTGATGCTGCAAGTCCCACGCACTTACAGGAGAAAGCTCGTGCAAGTGCGTGGGACTTTCTTTGATGCTGTAGATTCCACGCACCTTCAGGGGAGTGCTCGTGTAGGTGTGTGGAATCTTTCTTGAAGCTGCAGATCCCACGCACTTACAGGAGAATGCTCGTGCCAGTGCGTGGGACTTTCTTTGATGCTGTAGATTCCACGCACCTTCAGGGGAGTGCTCGTGTAGGTGCGTGGAATCTTTCTTGATACTGCAGATCCCACGCACCTTCAGGAGAATGCTCGTGCAGGTGCGTGGGATCTTTCTTGAAGCCGCAGATCCCACGTACCTACAGGATGGTACGCCTGCAGGTGCGTGGGATCTCCCAAGCATTCCTACCCCTTCAAGCTCATCAAATCGTTGATCACACCGTAGGCAGTATCATAAAGAGTGGGATCAGTCTCCGTGATCACAAACGGTGCAAGCAGGTCGGTCTCAAACATGATGATCGATCCCGTCTCTCTGATCGGCGCAAAGGGGTGCCCTCTCTCGATTTCTTCAAGAGACACCCTGGCCCGCACATCCGTTCCTTCCCGCCATGCTTTGCAGATGAGTTTCAGGTTTTTCCCCTCTTTCACAGCACGTTGAGCATCTGCCACTTGTACATGCGTGATTCCCTGCCGTTCGACGTCGAGCGGCGTCATCGATGCGCCCATCAGAGCGTTCGCGAGGACAGCGATCTTCGCGGACGCGTCCCAGCCTTCAAGGTCATGACGCGGATCCGCTTCTGCAAATCCCTCCTGTTGGGCGAAGCGCACAGCATCATCCAATGATTCACCTTGCTCCATCCGAGAAAGCACGTAGTTGGTTGTGGAATTCAGAACTCCCGAGATCGACTTGATGACACAACCTTTCAATCCCGACCCAGCCAGGTTGAAGACGGGAGTCCCGTCCATCACGGTCGACTCGTGCAGGAATTTCACTCCCTTCTCTTCTGCCAGCGTCGTCAGTTCGCGATACGCAAATGCCGCAGGGGCTTTGTTCGCGGTCACGACATGCCGTCCGCGGCTGAGCGCTTCCCTGACATGCGAGAGAGCTGGCTCGCCGCGTTCTGCAATCGAGAGCGTGGAGAGCTCGACGAGAACATCGTAGTCGAGTTGACGAACGGCATCAAATGCGTTGAGACTTGTGAGCTCGAAGTTCGCCCACGAGAATCGCCCGCCATCCCGTATTTCCTTCAGAGCTTTCACGACATCCACGCCATTGTGATTCACTACCGACCCGCGCGACTTCGTGATGATGCCGACAACGGAGAGAGGTAGATCGTGAAGGCGGGGATGGATGTCCCGCTCGACAAACAATATCTCTGCGACCTTCTGTCCAACATTCCCGAATCCGACGAAAAGTGCTTTCATTGATGGTGTACTCATTTCCTGTTTTCTTTCGCGATGGCGTGCATGGCGTCGATGAGGCGCGAGACTTCATCATGAGTATTATAGAAGGATATCCCGATTCTCGTAACGCCACCCCGCTCCAGCAATCCCAGCACCTCAATGGCCCGCAAGGCATAGAAATGGCCGTCCCAAGTGCAGAATCCCTTCTCCCCGAGGACTGAACAAACTTCCTCAGGGCGCTTTCCTTCAGTCGTAAAAGAAATTGTCGGTGCCCGGAGAGATGAGCCAAATGGCTGTCCGTAGACGGTGATTCCCGGGATCTTCTTCAGTTCTTCATAGAGGAATCTGGCAAGGCCTCGTTCGTGCTGGCCGATTGTCCCGAATGCTGAGACGAGCTGTGACCGAAGATCGGTTCCAACTCCGAGGGATGCGATGTACTCGATTGCGGCTTTGACGCCGGCAAGAGCTGCATGGTTCAGGGTGCCAGTCTCGATGCGATAAGGCGCATGTTGGTCTTGAGTAATCAACCGGTCGGGCTCGAGTTCGTCGAGCAACCCCTCTCTTGAGTAGAGAATCCCGACATGCGGGCCATAGAACTTATATGCCGAGCAAAGAAGAAAATCCGCATCGAGCTCGGCAACATCGATTGCAAAATGAGGGGCGAAGTGAACTGCATCCAAGAGGAGCCAGGCACCAACCTTCGTGGTCAGCTCCCGGGCGCGTGCAACATCGTTCACAGTACCCAGGGCGTTGGAGGCGAGCCCCATGGCCAGCAATCTGGTCCGCTTGTTGATTTTTGCCGCCATGTCTTCGTAGTCAAGCGTACCATCGTGCTTCAGGACAATCTCCCGAACAACGACACCCCGCTCCTTGAGAGCCAGCCACGGACCTCGATTTGCCTCGTGGTCAAGCTGCGTAATAAGGACTTCATCACCCTCTTTCATCGAGCGGCCAATGGCCTTGCTGAGGGAGAAATTCAGCGTCGTCATGTTCGCGCCGACTGAGATGCAGCGCGTGCTTGGAGCATTGAAGAAAACAGCAAGGTGCTCGCGGGTGCTTTGGATGATCGCGTCCGATTCCTGCGTGGTGATGAAGGAGCCGTGCGTATTTGAGTTACAGGTTGTGTAGTATGAAGATATTGCATTGATGACGGATTGAGGTACCTGTGTGCCGCCCGGCCCGTCGAAATAGGTCAAAGGCAGGCCGTGATAGAGCCTCTTCAGCGACGGAAAATCGGCTCTGAGGGCGGACAAATGGCGCTGTGGAGGATGATTCATGTGTGTTGTCATAGGGCGGAAAATGAAGAATTCGATGGAAAGGTGTCTGTAAGCTGCTGTCTTCGTTCGCTCTTGGGCGCGGAAACGACGCAGGAATCTAGGCAATGTGGGAAGGAAAATCAAGGCGAGCCGCGACTCGGCGGGAGTGTTCACCCGACGCAAACTTCTGACCCGCACGTGATTAGCGCCAAACGCGTGCAACTTCCTTTCAAGAATCTCGTCCATCTATTTGTCATCCGCATGAGCCGAAACACCTACATCGATCCAACCTCTAATTCAGCCACCTTTTTCCAAAGGTATCACCCATGCGCTCATTCATGGTCTTTGCCCTCGTACTCTGTGCAGTGACCGCGGTTGCCGCTCAGAATGGAAGGAGCCTCTCGCTTAAAAAGAGTCCCGCACGCATCGTCATCGACGGAATCGTCGATCCACTGTGGAGCGTCGCAGATTCCATTGACGGATTCTATCAACTACAGCCATATGCGGGTCGACAATCTTCGCGAAGAACGGTCGCGAAACTGCTGACGACTGATGACGCTCTGTTCTGTCTGATGGTCTGCTACGACGAGCGGGACAGTATCCAGGGCAACACGGGGAAGCTCGATGAAGCTTCAGGAGATGTCGTGTCGATCATGCTCGACACGTTCATGGATCGCCGTACTGCATACAAGCTCGCGGTGACTGCCGGCGGAGCAAGGGCGGATTGTCGATTGGTTGATGATGCCCGAAACCGTGACTACGCGTGGGATGGGGTGTGGTTCTCCGACGCAAAGATCTATGACTGGGGCTATGTCGTTGAGTGGGAAATTCCATACAGATCGATTCAGTACGATCTCTCGTTGACAGAATGGGGACTAGATTTCGACCGATGGATGCCCGCCCGAAATGAGGATACGTACTGGTGCAAGTATGAGGAAGTGGAGGGACAACGAATCTCGAAGTTCGGCAAGCTTGTTTTCGAAGACTTCCGGCCGTCGATCAAGGGCCACAATCTTGAATTCTATCCAGTCGGCATTACGCGTGCGACGTATCTCAGTGACGGAAAATACAAAGGTGAACCGGATGTAGGTCTCGACGTCTTCTACAATCCTTCGCAGAAGCTTACCTTCCAAATGACTGCGAATCCCGACTTCGCACAGATCGAAGCCGATCCCTTTGCTTTCAACATCACACGCTACGAAACCTATTTCAACGAGCGCAGGCCGTTCTTTACGCAGGGGAACGAGGTGTTCATGCCGTCAGGCAGAGATCGGAACTCCGGTTTCTATCGGCCGCTTCAGCTGTTCTATTCGCGGAGAATCGGCAAACGGCTGCCCGACGGTTCAGATGTCCCGCTGCTCCTCGGTGCGAAGGCTTTCGGGCGTCTCGCTGATTGGGAGTATGGCGGATTCGTAGCACGAACGGGTGAACGAGAATACACGCTCGGTGGAACGAGAATCACGGAGCCGGAGGCGACGTTTGGATCCGTCCGGCTGAAGAGACAGATTCTCGACAACTCGTCTGTCGGGATTCTCTACGTCGGCAAGCATACGCCTGCCAATGATGATGGTGTGCTTGACATTGATGGCGCGTTCAGAGGTTCCGACTGGCAGCTCTCGTATCAGCTTGCCCGTTCCTTTAACAATAACGAGGGAGGTTACGCTGGCGCGGCTGGCCTCATGATGTTCAAGGATGATTTCGTGCTCGGCATCCGGAGCAACTACATCGAAAACGACTTCAATGCTGACCAGGTCGGATTTGTCCCCTGGAAAGGGACCGGAGAGTTCACCGTCTTCGGAGGACCGAGATGGTACTACAACGACGGCTACGTTCGACAGATTATGCTTTATTCAGGCTTCTCTCTCGGTCACAAGGAGGTGGAGGCGTACACAGATCACATGGGAGTGCTGGGCTATAACATGCAGTTCAGGGACAATTGGGGATTCGAAGTTACATTCGTTGCCGGGCGGTCAAAAGATCGGAACGTCAAATACGATTCGTACGAGTTCGACTACTCCAACTGGTACCACATCTCGCCGAAGTGGTTCGGCAGTTGGGGCGGCAGTCTTCTCAAGACGTATAATTTCTCGAGGAACTACCTTGCAGTCTACTCTTCGACGTGGGCGGAAGTCGGATGGCACGCACTGCGCGTGCTTGATGTGGGAACGGCCTTCAACGTGTTTATCGAAGGAAATCCGGATAACAAGATCCAGGACATCACCTACAACGCGCGGCCATATTTCTCCGTAACGCCATACAATGATCTCAGTGTGCGTGTGTACCTCGATAACGTCTTCGTCCGGTCCACCAAGCAGGTACAGCAGATGGTTTTCGGATTGCTCTTCTCATACAGTTTTCTTCCGAAGAGCTGGATCTATCTTGCCATCAACGAGGTGCGGGACCGCTCCCCCCAATTCAGTGCGACAGGAGCATTGCTGCCAAACACGCTGCACGTCAGGGATAGGGTGAGCGTGTTGAAGATAAAATATCTCTACTACTTCTAGCAGTTCGTTGTGGAGTTGTATTGAACCAGTCACCTCCACGTCAAGTCGCCCGGTTCTGTCGTGATCAGGGGGATTCTTGTTGTTGATGTCGCGTCTTAGAAGCAGGTGCTAGCGTACAACGCTGAGGGGTGTGTTCGGATCGAAATTCGACTTGCTGACCTGAGGGTTCTGCCGATTCTTGGTGTAACCGGAAACGTACTTTGCCACGTAGTCCGACAGTTCTCCAACCGTCACAATCCCATCCTGATTCGCGTCTGCGCTTTCAAACGATTTGACTTTCCCAGCGGTGTCCGTGATCTTTCCACCGAGCCCCGAGACGAGCACAAATGTGAATATCCCGTGCTCCCAGTACAGCCATGCTTCGTTCGAAACCTCGTTTTCAGCACAGGAGGTGATTGAAACAATCCCTGGTTTCACCTTCGCCATCTCGACAAGGTAACGGTTGATGAGATTATCCTCGGCGATGCCTCTTGTTCCCTTGATGTAATCGTTGACGGCACCGCTGTAGCACGCATCTGCAAAGATCATGACTCGCTCGGCACGAATGGATGTCCGGAGCGCTCGCCTCACCTCTTCCATGTTGAAGGCAGTTTCCTCGATGCGCATGGGATCGGTATCATGGGTGACAAAGTATGAGTAGCCTTTCCCTCTGCTCAGGCCGTGGCCGGAGAAGAAAATCATCACCAGATCTTCTTTCTTTGTCTGCTTCAGGAAATCGAAGACGGCATTTTCGATCGCAGACTTCGTTGCTTTCTCGTTCGTGAGGATCATCAGGTGGTCATCGGGGAACGCGCCGCCGTTCGGACTCTTGAGGAATTCGTAAAATGCCTCCGCGTCCCGGTGAGCATATCGGAGATTTGGAATGCCTGGATTCTGGTACTTGCTGATACCAAACACAACAGCCCAGCGCTGTCCTGCAAATTTCAGCTCCTCTCGTTTGACAATCAGGAGTTTCGAAGTGGATTGACCATCGGTGTCTTTCGTCGCGACTTCGAATCTGTTCTCACCAGGCTGCAGGCCGACTTTTATCCTGAACGACAGTCCTATTTGGACGGGTCGGGTGTTCACTGCGAGCCCGTTGATCGTCACCGGAGGGAGCAGGTCCTTTCCTTCAACCTCGCCTTCGATGACAACGGAGTCCGATTGCGTCACAGCGAACTCACTCGGCCCTGGTTTCGTGAATTTGATTTGAGGCACGATTTTCTGCGGAACGATTACCTCCGTTGGCAGGTTCGCCCGAGCTTGTGTCGTGATGGTGAGCATCTGCTCCGCATATTCCCCAAAGATGCTCCCGGCCCGAAGCTTCTTCATGACATCGCTCAACGGTTCACTGAGGACAAAGAGGCCATCTCCACGGTTTGTTCCCTCGAAGGCCGAAAATTTCTCAGAGCTCACAAAAGCATGAAGCATCTCTTTGCCAAATGGGGGAGTCACCTGGAATTTTGTCGGAACGCCGTACTGAACGCCCCCCGTAACCTGGTCATCGCGGTGCTGGTAGTTTGGGAAGATGATGACATCATGGCCGTTTGCATCGCTGTAGATAAGACGCAGATAGCAGTTCTTGTTCGCTGTCACGGAGATCCGTAATGTGTCATCCTCGGTGTAGGTGAGGGAGGGATGATTGACAGTCACCTGGACCTTGAGTGGCTCATCCGCCGCAGTGCGCGCAAAATCATGTGAGAGTGGCGCGAGAACTGTTGCGGCAGTGAGGACGTACACAAAGACGGACAGGTGCGACATAGGTATCTGCCGGCTGTGACGGTGATGGGGAGGGCTGAGTGGATCGGTCTTACGCTGGCAAATTTAAACCGAACCCCACTGAATGTCAAGATAACTTGCGCCGTCCCTCAGCGCTCTCCTGAGCCGCTTCTGATTGCCTTTCAGTGCAATCTGGATTACTTTGTCTCATTACCATAAGGAGTCAATAACATGCGAATCCACCTCCTCTGCAAAGCTCTCTCTCTTGCCCTCGTGTGTTCTGTTGCTGTGACCCATCAAGGGCTCACGCAGGAAGCGAAGAAAGTCTCGCTGGAGACAATGAACGACCCTTCGTTCGGACAGGCGCTTTCCGTTCCCCGAACGTGGTGGCTTGACGACAACACAGCGTACGTTTATGACGTTCGCAAGCCGGACAGCGTGCGCACGCTCGAGCGACTGGATCCGGCATCGGGACAACGAAAGCCTGCGCTGGACTGGAAGAAGGCCGCTGCCAGCTTCAAGTCTCTTTTTGCAGAGGGAAAAGCTCCCCGCGTTCCTCCCGTCCCATCGGCGATCACTGGGTCCGGCAAGTATGGCCTCATTTTGAGTTCAGGCGATTTATTTGTGCTCGACATCCCGAACGCCGCGTTCATTCGGCTTACGGATACACCGGAAGAAGAACAATCTGCGAACTTCTCACCCGACGGATTGAAGCTCGCGTTCGTCAGAAACAAAAATGTGTTCGCCATCGATATCGTGACAAAGAAAGAATGGCAACTCACGACAGACGGGGGCGGGACTACCCTCAACGGAACTCTCTCGTGGGTGTACTGGGAAGAGATTTTCGGCCGGCGGGACATCGGATATTGGTGGTCAGAAGATTCAAAGGCGATCGCATATCTTCAGACGGATGAATCCGAGGTCAGTATTCAGCACTACGTCAATTTCGAACCATGGACGCCGACTGTCCGGACACAGCGATATCCAAAGGTGGGGGAGAAGAATCCGGCATTGAAAGTCGGCATTGTCGAACTCGGTTCTCAGCGGACGACATGGGTTGATCTTGATCCTTCGTCGTTTGAGTACGTCATTCGAGTTGGATGGCATCAAGACAGCAAGCAACTGTGGGTCAGGACAATGAATCGACAGCAGACGCAGTTGGATTTGTACTTCGTCGACCGACTGACCGGAAAGAGCCAATTCATCCATAGGGATACGGACGAGGGATGGCTCAACATGAACGACGATTTCTATTTCCTCAAAGATGGCAAACACATGCTCCTCGCGTCTGAAAAGGATGGGTACTATCATCTCTATAGGTACACGCTGAAGGGAGAGATGGTGAATCAGATCACGAAAGGGGAATGGGCCCTTTGCTCATCGGGAGGAGGCGCATTCTGGGTGAAGAAAGCAGTGACGGGCATCGACGAGTCGGGCGGTTGGCTCTACTTTACGTCTCTCGAGAAATCCTCACTGGAGCGTCATCTGTATCGAATCAAGATGGATGGTAAATCGATGGAGAGACTTTCAACGGGAGACGGCACGCACTCTATCTCAATGAGTCCCAATGCAAAATACTACTTTGATCGCTTCTCAAACATCACCACGCCCCCTTCGCTCATACTCTACGACGCAAAGGGGAAAGTGAGGCAAATTCTCGCCACACCAGAGTACGGCGGCTTCAAGGATTTTGGAATTCAGTTTGCAGAACTCCTGTATGTCCCGGCAAGGGACGGATTCAAACTCCCCGCTTCCATCACGAAGCCGCGGGACTTTGATCCGAACAAGAAGTATCCTGTCATCGTTCAGGTGTACGGCGGCCCTTCCGCGCCAACAGTCTCAAACTCGTTTCAATATGACGCCATCTGGGAGAACGTGCTCGGCAACAATGGCTACATCTCGGTAAAGATCGATAACCGGGCAGCGACTGGCATCAGCAAGAAGCTGGAGAATCTGCTCCTGATGCGCTCTCCGGGAGAAATCGAGTTGAACGATCTCGTCGACGGTGTTCGGTGGTTCAAGCAGCAGCCGTACATTGATCCCGACCGATTCGGCGTCACGGGCTGGTCAGGAGGAGGCACGAACACGGTGCTGGCAATGACTCGATCGAAGGAATTCAGAGCCGGCATCGCCGGCGGCACTATGGTGGATTTCCGATTGTACGACTCCAAATGGGGCGAGGCGTTGATGAAAACGGAGAAGGAGAATCTGAAAGGGTACGAAGAAAACTCGCTTCTCAGATACGCAAAAGACCTGCACGGAAGGCTCCTTCTGGTGCACGGCTCTCACGATGACAATGTCCAGATACAGCATCTCTGGCGCTTTGCGGATGAGTTGATCAAGGCAAACAAGTTGTTTGAAGTGATGGTGTATCCGATGCGAGGTCACGGTGTCGGAGATCCGGCCGGTGCCAGACATCTGAACAATGTGCGGCTGGATTTCTGGAAGAGGAATCTCTGAGTCAGCCGGCAGGGACGTAGGCTGTGATGTCCCTGTGGATCGACATCGGATATGTTGCCTTTCCCGCCAAACTACGGTACTTTGGCGATGTGAGCCCCCTGCGGCACCGTCGTTACGTCGCTTCTTCTGATTGTTCGAAGGAGGCATTTAATGCGATTGCGACTGATCCCCGCTTTGCTGCTGTGCGTCCTGACCGTTCACGTCTCGGCGCAAACTGTAGACCGTCGTGCATTCTGGGCGGGACAGTTCTATCCGGGCACTTCATCGGAGCTTCGTACGGCCCTACGCTCCAGCTTCGACCATGCGCGCCCGAGAGTTGTCAAGGATAACATCATCGCACTTGTCGTTCCGCACGCGGGATATGTCTACTCAGGCGGCGTGGCAGCGTCAGGCTACAACCAGCTCGGTCCGGACCGGAAGTATGACAACGTGTTCATCCTTGGACCGAGCCATCGTGTCGGATTCGAGGGAGCATCAGTCTACGTCGACGGCAACTTCTCGACACCGCTCGGAACTGCCCAGGTCAACTCGGTCATCGGCAAACAGCTCCTCAGAGCGAGCAGTGTTTTCACTTCAAGGCGCGATGCGCATGCTGAGGAACACAGCGTTGAAGTGCAGATCCCGTTTCTGCAGTATCGCTTCGGCAAAGACCTCCGGATCGTTCCAATTGTCCTCGGTTCGAGCTCTCCTGCAACCTGCAAAACGATTGCCGAGGCGCTCAGGCCTTATTTCAACGAGAACAATCTGTTCGTCATCAGCACCGACTTCTCGCATTATCCCCCCTATGAGGATGCGAAACGGGTCGACAGGCGGACCGCTGAAGCGATTGCCTCGCGGTCACCGGACAACCTCCTCGCTGCGATGGTGCAGAACTCGCAAGCTCGTGTACCGAATCTCGGAACAAGCGTCTGCGGGTGGCCTTGCGTCCTGACGCTCCTCTATCTGGTGGAGCAGATTCCATCCTCCAAAGTAGACATCATCGAGTACAAGAACTCTGGCGACATCTCTTCCGACCGGAGGGACGAGGTCGTCGGTTACTATGCGCTGACAGTCTCATTCCAGCAAGTGCAAAAGGAATCCGGTTTTCGCCTCAACGAGTCGGAGAAGAAAGAGCTGCTGGTCCTTGCGCGGAAGACGGTGGAGCATTTCGTCCGGACAAGAACGCTCGCCTCACTCGATGCCTCGGCCTTTTCGAAAACACTTCAAACGCCATGTGGAGCGTTCGTTACGCTTAGGAAGAATAACGCCCTACGCGGGTGTATCGGGAGGTTTGATGCGACGGAGCCGCTCTATAAAGTCGTTCAGCAAATGGCAGTCGCCTCATCGTCGGAAGACTACCGGTTTCCGCCTGTCAGTGCGAGCGAGATCGACAAGTTGGAGGTGGAAATATCGGTTCTCACACCGATGCGCCGGATCAAGTCGGCAAATGAGTTCGAGCTTGGTAAGCACGGCATCTACATCAGGAAGGGGAATAATGCCGGCACCTTCCTTCCCCAAGTCGCCGCTGAAACCGGCTGGACCAAAGAAGAATTCCTTGGACACTGCGCTCAGGACAAAGCCGGGATTGGCTGGGACGGGTGGAAAGACGCCGAGCTGTATGTGTACGAGGCGCTCGTGTTTGGCGAAAAGGAGCTACAGCTGCGCTAGATTCTTTGGAGATGCCACGCACCTCCCGGAGAGTCCTTTTCAAGGTGCGTGGCATCCCTTCCCACGATGAAAGACGAAACGAATTCCTCTCTCCCTCTATGGGCAATCTCATTTGTCGCGTTTTCCCTCGGCGTGACGTCGATGGCTGTTCAGGTTGTGTTCCTTCGTGAATTTCTTTCCGTCTTCCATGGTAACGAGCTGGTACTCGGGGTGGTGTTGGCGAATTGGATGGCCCTTACCGGAATGGGTGCATTCTTCGCCGCGAAGATGAAGCACGTTGAGCATCCTCTCCGGCGGGTGGTGACGGGCGTCCTTCTCATCGGGATTTTGCCGATTATCCTTGTGGCTCTCCTTCGCATTTTGAGAGTGACCATTTTTCCAATCGGAACCATGGTCGATCTTCTTTCCGTTCTATGGTACTCCCTCGTCATCATGGCGCTGTATTGTCTGGTGGCCGGCGGCCTTTTCACCGTTCTTGCCGCCGGCTTTGCGCGTCATCGCCAAACGGGAGCCATCGGCTCGCTCTATGGTGTGGAGGCGATCGGGAGTCTGACCGGAGGAATGATCTTCAGCATCCTCCTGGCGTTCATTCTGAACTCCTTTCAGGTTCTTGTTGCCATCCTTGCGCTCAACCTCGCCACCGCCCTCGCGCTGGTCAGGGACATCCCGGCCGCGAGAAGGACCATCTGGGTCGCAACTCTTGTTCTGTTGATTCCACTTCTCGTGTTCAATGGTGACCTCCGGACAAGAGAATTCCTTTTTCCCGATCAGGCGATAGAATTCGCGAAGGATTCACCGTACGGTACGGTGACGGTGACGCGGCAGGGGGAGCAACTGAATTTCTTCGAAAACAACATTCTTGTTGGCTCAACGTCTGACGTCGTTGGGGCGGAAGAGCCGGTGCACTATGCGATGTCTCAGCTCCGGAATCCTAAGTCCGTGCTCATGATCGGCGGTGCTGCATCCGGTGCTCCGCGCGAAGTTCTCAAATACAGCATCGACAAGCTTGACTACGTCGATCTCAATCCACAATCGATTCAGGTCACGCGGCAGTTCACGGATCTGCTCAACGACCAACATATTACGGTAGTCAATGAAGATCCACGCGTGTTCCTGCGAGCGAACGGCCCGAACTACGACGCGGTGCTGCTCAACGTTCCGGAACCGTCCACGATTCAGATCAATCGTCTTTTCACGACGGAGTTCTTTGGGCTCGTGGCAAGCCGCATGAATGCCGGTGGAGTCTTGTCGTTGGGTCTGCAGCCCGGAACCGATTATCAGAGCGATGAAGCTCGCAGCGTCACCTCTACGATCGTCAATGCGATACGGCTTCATTTTGGAGATGTTCTATTGGTGCCGGGGCAGCGCACCTACCTTCTCGCATCCGATTCAATCCTTGACATCCGCATCGGACATCTGATCCGGCAGCGGGGCATACCAACCCTTTATGTAAACGATTCCTATCTCGATGACGGGGATCTCGAGAGAAGAAGTGCGCTGCTGGAAGAAGCTCTCGATAGTTCCGCTCCGGTGAACGCAGACCTTTCACCGGTCTCATACTACCGTCACATGGTGTATTGGCTCAGCTACTTTCGGTCACATCTTGGGATCGTTGCGTTCTTCGCGATTGTGCTGATATTGCTGGCGACAGGGAAGGCCAACGTCGTAACAGCAGGATTGCTGACCAGTGGGTTTGCGGCATCATGCATCGAGGTGTTGCTCCTCGTGGCGTTTCAGACATTGTACGGATACCTTTATCAGATGATCGGCGTTATCGTTACAGTGTTTATGGGTGGGCTGGCGGTTGGAGCGTTACTCAGGCCAAAACTCGTACCAAGGGTGTCAAGAAGGGCGTACATGATGGCGCAGATTGGAATAACAGCGTATGCTCTGGTTCTTTTGTTGTTTCTCTCCGAACTCGACAGGTTTTCCGGCACCTCTTTCCTGACGGTGACATTGTTCATGGTGCTTACGTTCGCTATCGCTGCCTTGGTGGGCATCGTATTCTCGATTGCTGCTGAACTGCGTGCTGGCGACGCTACCGCGGTTGCCTCAGAGTTGTACGGCGTTGATCTGCTCGGCTCAGCTCTGGGAGCATTGCTCGTTGCTACGATTCTGATCCCCGCTGCGGGTTTCGAGGGTGTGTGTCTCATCGTTGGAGCGTTGACACTCCTCACGGGACTCCTGGTAACGAGGAAATCCGGTTCTACGATTGTGACAGGGTGACCCTATGCAGTCGACGTCAATGACAAAGCGTGAATTCATCCGAAAATGCCTGTTGTGCTCCGGAGGCATGCTGCTGTCACCTGGAGCACTGAGGGGCCTCTCTTCATTGCCGGCCGGTGACGATCTGTGGAAATGGAGCAAGGAGGCCCTCTTCTACAAGAAACTTGATGGTGGCCTCCAATGTCTCAAGTGTCCGCATGGGTGTATTCTCGATGAAGGTGAGACCGGCATTTGCCGGAGCAGGATTAGCCACGAGGGGAAGATGTACTCGATCGCCTATGGCAATCCCTGCGCGGTGCACGTTGATCCAATCGAGAAGAAGCCATTCTTCCATTTTCTTCCAACTACCCGATCATTTTCGATCGCTGTTGCGGGATGTACTTTCTCATGCCTCAACTGTCAGAATTGGGAGATCTCGCAGTTCAGTCCAAAAGAGACACGCAACTATGATTTGTTTCCTGAACGCGTGGTGGCCGAATGTGCGAAGAGCGGTTCGGAATCAATCGCCTATACGTATTCCGAGCCGACGACATTCTATGAATATGCGTACGACATCGCGTCGCTTGCGAAGAAGAAAAACATCCGCAATGTCTGGAAGTCAAATGGATACATCAACGAAGAGCCGCTTCGGAAACTGTGCAAAGTCCTCGACGCCGCCAACATCGATCTCAAGAGTTTCGAAGAAAGCACCTATCAGAAACTCTCCGGAGGTCATCTCGATCCGGTTCTCAGGACGCTGATTGTCCTTCGGGAAGAAGGTGTATGGTTGGAAATCACCAATCTCATGGTGCCAACGTGGACAGACAAACTTGACCTCGTGAAGCGCATGTGCGAGTGGCTGGTTCGAAGCGGACTTCAGGCGTGCCCACTCCATTTCAGTCGATTTACTCCTCTCTACAAACTAACCCAGCTGCCCCTCACCCCTGTTGTCACCCTGGAAAAGGCAATGGAGATTGCTCTGGCAGCAGGGATGCAATACGTGTACATTGGGAATGTCCCCGGCCATTCGGCAGAGAACACGTACTGCCATGCATGCCGCAAACTCATCATCGAACGGCGGGGATACCAGATCGTCAGCAAGCACCTCAAAGGCAGTGCCTGTGAGTACTGCGCAACCGTGATCCCAGGCGTGTGGGTGTAAAGGAATTGTCTTTTCCGCGCTTCAATCAGAGTCGAACCCTCAATTGCTCGTTTCTCAGGAGGAAAATCCCATGGCAGGACTTCGCCGCACAATGCACCTCGTTCTCTTGGTAGTGCTCTGCATACTCGCGTGCCAGACGACTCTCGCCCGGCAGGCAACGGTGACAGAAGGGAAGCAGGTCTTCCGGACCTATCCGTTCGGAGATCCCGATCCTGTCGCGCGAATGTCGAACATCTACCCATATTTTCGCTTCGAGGGTTACAGCGTTGCTCCCATCGACAAAGAATGGAAGGTGATTACGCTCGAGAATCCCTACATCAAAGTACTGATCGCCCCTGAGATCGGAGGGAAAATTCTTGGAGCGTTCGAGAAACCGAGCGGCCGGGCATTCATTTACTTCAACAAGGTTGTGAAGTTCCGTGAGATCGCGATGCGCGGCCCATGGACGTCGGGAGGCATCGAATTCAATTTTGGCGACATCGGCCACACGCCGGCAACGGCAACACCGGTGGACTACATGGTCAGGACAAATCCCGACAGCAGTGTCAGCTGCATTGTCGGTTCCATCGATCTTCCTTCGAGAACGGAATGGCGGGTTGAAATCAGATTGCCGCGGGACAAGGCCTACTTCCAGACAGAGTCCTTCTGGTACAATCCTACCGATTTCAACACCTCGCTCTATCACTGGATGAATGCGGCCGCAGATGCGTCTCAGGATCTTCAGATACTCTATCCGGGAACGAGTTACATTGACCATGGTGGCGCGGCGTTCCCATGGCCGGTTGATCGGAACGGGCGCGATCTGTCGAGATATGCTAACAACAATTTCGGCTCGAGCAAGTCGTATCATGTTCTTGGCTCTTACACAGATACCTATGCAGCATACTATCAGAAAGACGATTTCGGGGTTGTGCATTGGTCTCCATACACCGACAAGCCAGGGAAGAAAATATGGATCTGGGCTCTCTCGAGGGAGGGCGAAATCTGGAAGGATTTGCTGACGGATCCGGAGCTGGGCAATTCGCAGTACGTCGAGATACAGTCCGGTCTTCTGTTCAACCAGGCGGCCGGCGGCAGCACGATGACGCCATTCAAGCATCAGTCGTTTGCCCCTGGAAGCGGAGAGAATTTCGTGGAGGCGTGGTTTCCCTTTCGGGATATCGGCGGCATAGTTGAAGCGAATCTGAGCGGCACGCTGAACGTACAGCACGTCGGAAACTTCCTGAAAATCGGTTTCTGTCCGCTTGGAACGACGCTCCAGCCGCTCGTTGTGAAGTTCCGGGGAAATGAAGTGATGAGGAAGAACCTCAATCTGAAACCGTTGCAAGTGTATCGCGATTCAGTCCGTGTCGACGGCAAGGGTGACATCGAGGTGCATGTCGGTGATCTCATCGTGCATCGAAGCTCCGATTCGGAGGACCGGAAGCTCCACCGTCCGACGGTCGCCAACAAGGACTTCGATTGGGGAAGCGTTCAGGGTCTTTACACAAGTGCCGTGGAGTATGCGCGCCAACGTGACTATGCCGGTGCGCTTCGGCAGTTTGAGGCGTGTTTGAAAAAGGAGCCGGCGCATTCGGGCGCGCTCGCGGGGGCCGCCGAGATCTATGTGCGTAGAATGGAATACGAGAAAGCGCTTGCGTACGCAACGAAAGCTCTCGCCAATGATGCATATGATCCCGACGCGAACTTTGTCTACGGAGTGGTAAGCCGCAAGATGGGAAGATTGTATGATGCCCTCGATGGATTCGGTGCTGCAGCCCGATCGATGAAATATCGCTCCGTTGCCAACGCAGAGATGGCTGAAGTATCATTCCTGCAGAAGAACTGGCCTGCAGCCGAAGCGTACGCTCTGCGCTCACTCGATTATGACCGGTTCAATGTGAGGGCGAGTCGTTTGCTGGCGATTCTCTACAGGGTCCAAAGCAATAGTGCCGATGCCCAGAATGCAGTGGAGCACCTGAATGCGCTTGATCCACTGGGGAATATAGCAGCCTTCGAACGATATCTTGCCGACAGGTCGTTTGCACGCCTGGCGGATTTCAAGGCGCGTATCAAGGGAGAATTGCCCGCCGAGAGCTATCTGGAGCTTGCCAGCATCTACCTGAATCTGAGGCTGTATGGAGACGCCCTTGCGGTGCTCGAACAAGGTCCACCACATGCGATGATCTCATACTGGATCGCATATCTGAGCGACGTGTTGGGGAATCGCTCAAAAGCTGAAGAGCATCTCGCGAAGGCAGTTGCCGCGCCGACAACACTCATCTTTCCGTTTCGGCAGGAGAGTGCAGAGATTCTTAGCTGGGCCAACAAGCTGAAGCCCCACTGGAAGACCAGGTACTACCGCGCTCTTGCTTATTGGAGCAAGGAGAGAACTGATGTTGCATCTGATGAGCTCCTCGCTTGCGGCAATGAGCCGACGGATTGGGCTTTCTATGTTACACGGGCGAATTTTACGCGCATGCAGAAAAACGGCGATCCATTCAAGGACTACTCGCGAGCCCTTGATCTGGGAAAAACAGAATGGAGACCCTATCATGCTCTGGTCGAATTCCACATCAGCCAGAACGCCTTCTCGTCAGCCCTTGAGATCGCCCGGTCGGCAGTGAACGCGTTCCCCCGGAGCTACGTGGCTCTGTTCGATCTTTCACGCTCCTATCTCTACGCTCAGCAAGCGGTCTCGTGCGTGCAGATTCTTGACACTTTGACGGTGCTCCCATTCGAGGGCGCGAGCTACACCCGTGATATGTATCGCCAGAGTTGCATCGTGGCCGCGGCGGAGATGATGAGGAGCGGTCGGCACGCTGATGCGGTTCAATTCCTAAGGAAAAGCAAGTCGTGGCCGGAACGGCTCGGCGTCGGCAAACCGTATGAAGTCGATACCCGATTCTCGGACTTCCTCGAGCTCCAGTGCCTGGAACAGTCAGGGAACAAGAGCGAGGCGAGTGCGTTGGCCGAATCAATCCTGAGCTTCACGCGCAAGCATAGGGGGGATGGTAGTCTCGCGCAGTTGTTTGGCGCATTGCAGTTGCGCAAGGCCGGACAGGTCAACGAGGCGGGTCAGCTGATAGCTGAGTGGACGAAGTCGGATGCACCTGAATCAGTTCGGTGGCTTGCAGGTGTCTATGAAGGATCGAAGCCACGAATTCAGGAGGCAGAAAAGAAAATGCGCGGTAGCGCGGCAGGTGCTTTCCTTGGGCGAAGCGGGATGAATCAAGAACTTGCCCTCATGATGGATGTGTATTCGATCCTGACCGGACCCGGCGCCGCGCCGAACCTTCGGTGGTGATGTCCAAACAAATCGAAATTTCTGCGCCTTGCTCAGAACAAATCAATAGGCCGATAGCATGAATCACAAACCACTATACAGAATCGCGATGCTTGTGGCCGCACTGCTCGTTTGTTGTGCGGCATTGGTTGAAGCGCAGCCCGCGCCCACCGATCTCAAACCCTCCGATGGTTTGTATGGCACTGCATCATGGAATGCGGATTCTCTCGGGAATCATCGTGTCGTTTTGAAGGTGATCCAGAAATCAGATGCTGTGGTGGCTCACATCCCATGGCGGCGCCGGGATCTTCATCCCGAAGAGAAAGGCATCGTCATCATCGACGCTTCCACGGAGAAGAAGGTTGCCAATGCCCATTGGATTACGGTCAATCGTGAATTCGGTGATGTGGTGTTCCAGCCCTCGACAGTTCCGGGCGAGTACTATGTGTACTATCTGATGTATCGGGCAAAGGGATCGAAGAACTACCCGAAGGGAACGTATCTGTCGCCTGAACGGACCGCCGACAATGTGTGGCTTAACCGCTTCGGGTTGCCGCAACTCAAAAATGCATCAGACCTTCTACGGTCGCTCCCTCAGGCAACTGTCATTCAGTTTCAATCGATCGATTCACTCAACAGCTTCTATCCGATGGAGGTTATTGCGACCCGCCAGGAGGTAGAAGACCTTCTGAAAAGTCACAAGGACGCGGAATATCTCCTCTTTCCGGAAGACCGCGACCATTCGATTCGTATGACGGCGGATCTCCCGTACCGGTGGATTCAACGCGGTCCGCAGCAACGAATCGTGCTTGAAGCGAAAAAGGGGGAATTCATTTCGTTCCAGGTGGGGCTGGTTCCGATTCAACGTAACGTCGAAGATGTCTACATCCGGATGGGTGACCTCAAAGATGCTGCGGGATCCCTCATTCGGTCCAGTGCCTTCTCTACCTTCAACACAGACGGCATCGATTGGAAGGGTAATCGTTTTCACAAGAAAACTGCGGTGAGACGAGAATCTGTCCAGGCGTTCTGGATGGGGATTCAGGTTCCTCCTGAATCGAAGCCCGGGACGTACGAAGGTGAGATTGTCGTAGAGCCCTCAGGGATGTCGAAGAGCTCGGTGAGAATTGAACTGACTGTCACTCCACAAAAGGCGATCGCCGGCGGAGACAACGAGCCTGCAAGGCTCTCGCGGCTTCGGTGGCTTGATTCACAGCTGGCTGCCGATGATGAAACCGTGCCCCGATTTCCCGCTCTTGGTGTGAAAGGACGAACGGTCAGTTGCCTTGGCAGGTCGGTTACGTTGAATCAGTATGGGTTTCCAGACAAGCTCACCAGCTATTTTTCTCCTGAAGTAACCCAAATCACAACGACCGGGCGTGAGATCCTGGCCCAGCCGATGAATCTCGTGGTGGAGCGTGTCGATGGAAAAGACGCTGAATGGGGAGGCGGGGACTTGCACTTCACAAAGAAAGCTCCGGGAGTGGTCTCCTGGAAGAGCAGGAGCAGAGTCGGACCGTTTGACGTGTCTCTTATTGGCCGAATGGAATCAGATGGTTTCGTGGATTTCGAGGTGACGTTGGAAGCTCGTGAGAATGCAAATGTGAAGGACGTCCGGCTCGAAGTTCCCATCGTTGCTGAAGCCGCACGATACATGATGGGACTCGGTGCGAAAGGTGGCTTTCGGCCAAAAGAGTATGAGTGGAAATGGAATGTCCAGTACAATCAGGACGCCGTCTGGCTGGGCGATGTGAATGCCGGCGTTCAGGTCAGTCTGAGAGACGAGAATTACGTACGCCCGCTCAATACGAATTTCTATCTGTTGAAGCCGCTTCACATGCCTCCGTCATGGTACAATGAAGGGCGCGGAGGTATCCACGTTCATCGCGAGGAGCAGGGGCGGGTCCTTCTTCGGGCCTTCAGTGGTGTCCGGAGTGTTCGGAAGGGTGGGAAGCTCCATTTCAATTACTCGCTTCTCCTCACGCCGTTCCGGTATCTCAACACGAACAACCAGTGGAACACGAAGTACTATCACCGGTTCGTGCCCATCAAAGATGTCGCTGATGCCGGAGCGAATACGATCAACGTTCACCACGCAACCGACATCAATCCGTACATCAACTATCCGTTCCTCCGGCCGGCAGAGATGAAATCGTACGTCGATGAAGGTCATCGGGCGGGCTTCAAGGTGAAGATCTATTACACGGTGCGGGAGCTCACGAACCGTACGCCCGAACTGTTCATGCTCCGTTCCCTGGGTGATGAGGTGCTCTCGTACGGGCCCGGGGGAGGTTTCTCGTGGCTGCAGGAACATCTCGATTCGAGTTACATCGCGGCTTGGTTTGTTCCTGAGCTCAAAGACGCAGCCGTCATCAATAGCGGCGTCTCGCGATGGCATAACTTCTACGTTGAAGGGCTCCGGTGGCTCGTGAGGAATGTTGGCATCGACGGTATCTACATCGATGACGTGGCTTTTGACCGTGCGACGATGAAGAGAGTCCGCAAAGTGCTGGATCGCAACCGGCCGGGGGCGCTCATCGATTTGCATTCGGCGAATCAGTACAATACACGGGATGGATTTGCCAACAGCGCGAACCTCTATCTTGAGCACTTTCCGTATATCGACCGTCTCTGGTTCGGCGAGTACTTCGACTACAACTCGTCCCCCGACTTCTGGCTCATTGAAGTCTCCGGTATTCCATTTGGCTTGATGGGTGAGATGCTCGAAAAAGGTGGGAATCCGTGGCGCGGGATGATCTATGGGATGACCTCGCGTTTGCCATGGGCAGGTGATCCGAGACCGGTATGGGAGTTATGGGATGAGTTCGGAATGCACAAGAGCGAGATGATCGGATACTGGTCGCCATCTTGCCCGGTGAAGACTGATCAGCCTAATGTTCTCGCGACTGCTTACTTGAAGCCGGGGAAAGCGCTCGTGGCGATTGCAAGCTGGGATCCGAACCCGGTAAACTGTTCGCTCTTGATCGATTGGAAAGCGCTTGGGATGAATCCATCGAAGGCTGTGATCACAGCTTCTGCGGCGAAAGACTTTCAGCCGGCGGCAACCTTCAGGGTTGACGAGAAGATTCCTGTTCAGCCCGGGAAAGGGTGGCTTCTTGTAGTAGACGAGAAGAGATAGGTGTGAAGTGGTCGGGACGTAAACACAAAGGGGCTGTCCCAAAAGTCATTCTGAGGGAAGACGATACTCAGTCGACCGAAGAATCTGATTCATTTCGGCAGATTCCCCGCCTGCCTTCAATGAATTGTGAGGCGGGCAGGTTCGCTTCGCTCAGAATGACGTTGGCTCTTATGGGACAGCCCCTTTCACTGTACGCTCGCAGTTCCGCTACCAGAAGGGATCATCAAGCGTGTTCTGCCGGCCCGATCGGACAAGCGGAAGCCAAATCTTGAAGGTTGTGCCGACATCTTCCGACGTTGTGAACGTCACCTTGCCACGGAGGTATTGCTCTCCAAGCAGCTTCATGCTGTAGGTGCCAAGACCCCTGTTCGGGCCCTTTGTCGAGAACGACCGCTGGAAAACCTGAAGTTGAACATGGCGCGGCATGAAACGCGGATTGTGCACGAGAAACTCGATGCCTGTCTTGCTGGTTCTGCTTCCAATCCGGATTGCTTCGCCTTCTCCGGAGGCCTCGAGGGCGTTCTTCACCATGTTTCCCACTACGCGCCGAAGGAGAGTCTGATCTGTGAGGAACTCCGTGTCAGCGGCATCCGCATCAATCTCGATGCTCTTGGACCTTCCGACATCGTGACTCTTGTAGGTTTCCCTGATCTCCTGAAGAAATGACGCAGATTTCGTCGGCAGAAACGTGATCGTCAGTTCATTGTTTTCAGCAGCGACCAGATCGCGTTGTGCTTTGATTTCTTCTACGAGCTGAGTTGCCAGCTCGAGGAGTGGAGCCTTGAGTTCGTCAACCTCGGACGCGTCGGTGTGCTTGAGCAACTCCACAAATCCCCGCAAGCCTCCTGCCGTGTTGAGCACATCGTGGAAGAACACGCGCTCCAGCGTGCGGCGGCGCTTTTCATGGCTGACGTCGGACACAGCGAGGATGGTGAACTGGTAGTCGTTTTCGCGCAATGGAGATGCGTAGACCCGGAGTTCGAGCGGCTCCACGACGTCTTTCATCGAGAGATGCCATTCTTGCGCCGACACGTTTCCAAGCTGGCTTGAGAGGATTGCCCCGATCGCGCCGCAGGCGCGGCAGAATTCCGATGTACCGCAGCCGCCAGGGGAGTCGCTCGCATGGATACAGTTCAACGCTTCGCCAAATCGTTGTCCCAGACACGCTCCCGAATCACGAGCTCCGACGAAACTCAGGAACTTGTCGTTCGCCATGACGATCTGTCGTTCCTTGTTGAGCACAAGGACGATGTCGAAGACGGAGCTGATGAAGCTGTGTAACAATGGGATTTGGGGAAGCTTCCTGGCTTGCGCGAGGATTTCTTCGCGCGAAGCGCGTTCGGCAGGAGCGAACTCAGTTGGAAGTCGTTCCGGCAATCGCGAAATCAGACGGAGAGATTGCGATTCCTTTTGCTCCCCGGATCTCTCATTGCCGGTACGTGGAAGACTCATACGAAGACACTCCTCTGCCGGGCACCCTGCGGTGCCGAACAAGATGAGAAACTGTTGTGGGTGGAACGAAGAAACCCTTCTTTCCCGAGAAAGGGTCGAGTCGTGAAGCCTCGAACTGCTTCGCGTGAATGCGGGCTTGAGATTGCCCGGGAAGAGAAGGGCGTTGGTAACAGTACTGACTAGTACTATAGAATTCAAGCCTCTGCAAAAATAGTGAGATGGCGATTCCGACGAAGTGCGATGTGTCACCACATGTTGTCCGTCTTGGGTGTTAATTATCAAAAACTTGTGGCATTCTGCAGAGAAAATACTTAATATCGCGGTGCACACTCCCAAAGGTTTCGACATGTCATCTGCATATCGCGCACTCGCAATTGACGATTCGCCTCATGTACGAATTCTCATGACGAAGCTGTTGAAGCGCTTCGGATTCCAGACTGTTGAGACAGCGGAGAACGGCCGGATCGGACTCGAAAAATTCGATACATTCAAACCTGATGCTGTGTTCCTTGACGGAATCATGCCTGAGATGGATGGCCTCACGGTGCTGAGGGCCCTTAAAGCGCGGAATCCGCTCGCGATCGTGGTCATCACGTCGTCGCTCTCCGAACGCGACAAGGTGCTCCAGTTCAAACAGAGTGGAGCCGATTACTATCTCATGAAGCCGTTTGAGGAACAAAAGCTCCAGGAGACTGTTCAAAAGGTGTTCAACCTCCTCGCCAGCCGACAGAAGGAAGGATGATGGTCTGCGAACGCTGTAACGCGGAAAATCGCGACGATGGCCGCTATTGCAGGTCCTGCGGAGCGCCTCTCGTGACCGTGTGCCCGAAATGCGGCGTTCCATGTGCGCCGGACGATCGGTTCTGTGGTTCGTGCGGCGGACCCCTCGCGTTGGCGCTTGAGAACGAGCCTCCCATGCTTGTGAATCCCGACGCTGGTTCATCCTCCTCCGGCATGATCAAGCAGTACACCCCTGAGGAGATCGAGGTCCTTCTCACCTTGAGGAGAATGCTCAAGAAGGATCAGACAACTGTGAAGACGCTGCGTCAGGACGATATCGACGAACTGTTCGGCTAACCAATGTCGCTGACCCGTGAACAACAACAGCTTCTCGAGGTGCTCGCTGAGGACGGCATTGTCCAGGCCGATCAGTTGAACGCCAAGCGGGCACTCATCGAGGATGTCGCGCGTCAGAAGGGCATTGCCCGCAGTCTCGTGGAGATTCTTGGAATCTCTGAAGAGGATGTCGTCAATTCCATCGTGAAGGCCACCGGCATTGCCCGGATGAAGATCGCCACGGAAATGGACGCGGCGCCATCAAACATTCTCACAGAGGACGAGATTCTCCGTTATCGGGCTCTCCCTGTGTTCCTCATCGGTCTCGAACTCACCATTGCGTTCATTGATCCCCCCTCGCAGGCTATGCGCGCTGAATTGCAGAAGATCGTGCGCAGCCGCGTTCTCCCTGTTATCACGACGATCTCCGACTTCGAAGCCGCGTTCCAGAAGTACGAAGGAGCGCTCGACAAGCTTGGGCGCATCAGTTCCCAGGTAGATTTGTCGAAATACGATCTTCGGGCTCGCGAGGGCGAAGGAGCCGTCCGGGAAATTGGTGCGGACAGCGACGCGACAACGGCGAAGATCGTCGATGAACTTCTCCTTCGCGCCGCGAAATCGGGCACGAGTGATATTCACATTGAGCCGGGCGAAACCGAGATGATGGTCCGCTTCCGTGTCGATGGCGTCCTGCAGCGGATAGTTTCGCTGCCGATGTCTGCACACCAGGCCATTATCGCCGTGCTGAAGGCGCGTGCATCGATGGACATGTTCGAGCGGGCCTTGCCGCAGGATGGACGGATCTCTCTTACGTTTGCCGATCGTGTGTTCGATGTGCGGATCAGTACCTTGCCATTGCTGCACGGAGAAAAGATGGTGCTCCGGCTTCTGAGCAAGAATGCAATGATCCATAGCCTGGATACGCTCGGGTTCTCTGAAGAGAATATCTCGACGTTCCGGTCGCTTCTCTCACAGCCGAATGGCATCGTGCTTGTCACCGGACCGACAGGAAGCGGAAAGACAACAACGCTGTACGCGGGTCTCAACGAAATCAAGAGCATAGGACGCAATATCACGACAGTTGAGAATCCGGTCGAGTACAAACTCGATCTCATCAACCAGGTACAGGTGGTGGCGGAACGGGGACTGACCTTTGCAGCGGCCTTGAGGTCGATTCTCCGCCAGGATCCCAACGTTGTTCTTATCGGAGAAATCCGCGATGCCGAAACAGGCACGATTGCCACAGAAGCGGCCCTGACCGGTCACCTCGTTCTGAGCACGCTTCACACCAACGACGCAGTGGGAGCAATGCCGCGCCTGATCAACATCGGCGTAGAGAGCTTCTACGTAAGTTCAGCTGTGGTCGGCGTTCTCGCCCAACGCCTCGTCCGTCGGCTCTGTACTCGCTGCAACGAAGAATACGAACCCGATCCGACATTGCTCGAGTCAGCTGGCCTTGCACATCTTCCTCCGGGAATCACACTCTTCCGGCCGCGCGGCTGCAACGCCTGCAACGGGTACGGGTACAAAGGAAGAGTCGCCATTCATGAGGTGCTCGTTGTGACAGACGAAATGCGGGACCTCATCTCAACAGAAATCTCTACGAGCAAACTGAGGAATATCGCCGAGGCCGATGGCTTCAGGGATATGTACTTTGACGGGATCCAGAAAGCGCTCGCAGGCATCACTTCTCTTGAAGAAGTCTTCCGCGTTACGCGGCAGAAATAGACGTGTCGGGTGTGGTAATCCCCAACGCGTCTGACAGACTTCGGAATCACCTCAACACAAATCGTCACCCAATTCACGATGGAAAGAAGTTTCATCCTCTCTCCATTAACTATGAAGCACGACCCTTACACCTGTTAGAAAGCGGAGATCGAGAATGACCGTGCGAAGCATCATTCTGTTCCTCCTTCTTGTGTCGACAGCCCCATTGTCGCTCCTGGCGCAGTCCGCCGACGAGCAGATTCGCGTCAGCATCACCGAGCCGAAAGCTCCGAAGGGCGCCCCTCCATTGACATTTCTCAACGGTTACCGGCGTACGATTTCGGGACAATTGATTTCCTACCGGTCGTCTCATCCCGACGCCGAGATCGCGCTTCTTGTCCGTGCGCGCCGGGATGTGCGGTCGATTGTCTGGGAAACCGACTCCGTCCCACGGAAGTTCGCGGCTGACACATGCAGGTTCGTCTGGTTGGCAGGATTGGAACGGGAAGGTTTCCAAAATCCTCATGAGGTGCATTCGTTCGAGATGCGCGTGAATGGTGAAAAGTGGTTTACCTTTCAGAACCGAAAAGATAGCACAGCCAGACGCTGGGCTGTCAAAGCTCCGAACGGATCTGTTCTTTCATTCGATGCAACAGTGGTCGACAGGGTGGGAGATCTGTTCGGAATGATGATGCTCGAGATACCGAAACAACTGATCCCTCCGGGGAAGCCGGTCAAGCTCGAAGTGATCGGCGAAGATGCTGAGAGCGGAGACTGGTTCATGACGTTTCAGTACAGCTTCTCGTTCGAGCCCCGCGTGCGGACCGAACCGGTCATCCGACGCGAACAAGATGGGCCGTCTCAACTGATACGGCTGAGTCTCGACAATCTTCAACCGTCGAGAACGATCCAGGTCTCGTACGGTGGCCGGAACATCGTCTCAAAAGGCCTGGAGATCGGATCCAACATCTTCTTCATCCCTCTCAAGGCAGTGAAGAGTGCGAAGGAGCTCGCTCTCTCCTTTACGTTGAATGAAAAGCAAATTGCGAGGAGGACGGTAACGGTGTCGCCTGTGAACGAACGGGAGATCTATCTGCTCTCGTATTCACACAACGATATTGGATACACCGATCTCCAGCCGAACATCGAGAAGAAGCAGTGGCGCAACCTTGACGAAGCGTTGAGGATTATCCAGGCAACAAAGGATTTTCCGCCGGATGCGAAGTACAAGTGGAACATGGAAGTGCTATGGGGGCTTGATGGCTATTTCCGTGACAGGCCGGAGCCGGAACGGCAGGCGGTCCTTGAAGAAATCCGAAATGGCAATATCGGACTCAACGGTCTCTATGCGAACGTTCTGACAGGATTGGCCAATGCCACGGAGATGTACCGCTTCACAGAGTTTGCCCGCGAACTGAAGAAGAAATACGGTATTGAGATCCAGACCGCCCTGGTTTCCGATATTCCCGGCTTCACTTGGGGAATTGTCCCCGTGCTTGCGCAGAGCGGTGTGAAGTACTTCTCCGTCTCGCCGAATCCCGGCGACCGCATCGGTTCGACGATCGAAAAGCTTGGAGACAAGCCGTTCTATTGGACATCGCAGTCCGGACAGGAGAGAGTGCTCACCTGGGTCGCAGCGGCGAGCTACGCGAGTTTCCATGAGGGTGACCTCACAAAACTTGGAGATGAGAAGATCTTCAGGCTTTTGAGGAAGTTAGATGACTCGGCATACCCATTTGACATTGTGCAACTTCCGTACACCATCGGCGGCGACAACGGACCACCCGATCCAAAGCTCCCCGATTATGTGAAACGATGGAATGAAACGTACGAAAGCCCCAGACTTATTATTGCCACGCACGCAGAAATGTTCCGTGAGTTCGAGCGCCGCTACGGGTCTACGCTTCCCACGTATGCAGGTGACTTCACTCCGTACTGGGAAGACGGCGCCGCCTCTTCGGCCACCGAGACAATGCTGAACAGACAGGCCTCCGACCGGTTGATTCAGGCGGAGGCGGTGTGGTCTCTTCGTGATCCCGGCACCTACCCTGCGGTGGAATTCTCGAAGGCGTGGAAGAATGTCGTGCTCTACGATGAACACACATGGGGAGCGCACAACAGCGTGTCCGAGCCGGATCTGCCCTTTGTCAAAGGACAGTGGGAGATCAAGCGAGGATTTGCGATTGCGGCCGATACGTCTTCTCATGCGCTTCTCAAGCGAGCGCTGGCTGACAGTATGGCGGCGAGGTCCGACTCAACGTTCTGGGTGACGAACACGCAATCATGGCCGCGAACGGATCTTGTCATCCTGCCTGGAGATAAAAGCAGGTCAGGCGATGCGGTCGTAGATGAACTCGGTGCTACCGTTCCCTCGCAGCGTCTATCCACCGGCGAGCTGGCGGTCTTCATCAAAGACCTCCCCTCGCTCGCGACGAAGCAGTTCCGGATACGAAAAGCAAAACCGAAAGATCCTGCGATCGCCAGAATCATGCAAAACATGGTGGAGAATGGCACCCTGCGCGTCACGATAAATACCTCGAATGGTGCCATCGAATCGATTCTCTGGAAGAGAGCGGGTCAGAATATCGTTGACGTATCAAAGGGGAACGGAGTGAATGAGTATCTTTATGTGCCGGGGAAAGATGCCAGGGATGCGAAGCGGATCGAACAAGTACAGGTAAGAACGGGTGAAGCGGGCGGGCTCGTGGCCTCGCTCGTCGTCGACGCGAGCGCTCCGGGCTGCAACAGGTATTCCTATGAGGTGCGCGTCATCGCAGATCTGGATCGCGTCGACATCGTGAACAGGATCGACAAGAAAGCGGTCAGAACGAAGGAAGCGATCCATATCGCGTTCCCATTCAATGTACCCGCCGGAGAGCTTCGATACGATGTCGCGTGGGGAATTGTGAGACCGGAGCAGGATCAGATTCCGGGAGCATGCAAGAATTTCTTCTCGGTACAGGGATGGGTCGATGTTTCTAATGATGAGCGCGGTGTGACGTGGGCAACGCCGGACGCTCCGCTCATCGAAATCGGCAGCATCACGGCGGAAAAACCATGGATGACGGAAATTCGTCCGGCCCAGAACTTCTATTCCTACCTCATGAACAACTACTGGCACACGAACTACAAAGCTGATCAGGAAGGTGCGTCAGATTTCAGGTTCTCGATTCGGCCGCATGCAAGATACGATCAGGCTGCGGCGGTGCGCTTCGGAATTGAGCGGCGCCAGCCTCTTGTGATCTCCTATACCCGGCCGCCAGAAATGACATCGACGCCGTTCTTTCAGATCGCACCTTCTGACGTGATCGTTCAATCGCTCCTTCCCATAGAGCCTCGGTGCGTCCTTGCGACGATGTACAATCCTACGAGCAGACCGCAAAGCTTCGAGTTCAAATCGAGCCGCAAAGGCATCAAAGTCTACGCGAGCAGCCTTGCGGGAGAACGAGGAACTTTGTTGGAAGGGAAGATCGGAATTGGGCGGTACGGCTCGATGGTGCTTCGCATTGAGCAGGAGTAGGGAGTGATTCGAAGGCTAGGTACCACGCGCCTGCTGTACCATTTACTGTGAGGTGCGTGGTATCTCTTCGTGTACCAGTGTTTCCAGTTTCTTCAGATTCACTGAGTTCGGATAGAACGTCCCCCACCAACGCGCACATCGGTTTGCATCGAGCGGCACGCCGATCGCTGGCACACCGTATTTGTGACACATCCGCATACCCTTCGCAAGCTCCGGCACACATGCGATGCCAAGGACCCCAACGGAAGTGCCTTCCTTTTTTCTTCTCCGGAAAAGAGATTTCAGGTCGGCGTTCATCCAGATATATGGTTTCACCCCGTGAAGTCGAAGCAGCTTGCTCACGAGATTGATCGTGCACAGATCTGTACAGCCTTTGCAGACATAGTCGAGGTCGCGCTCGGCCGACCGGCACTCGGCGATGAGATCGCGTAGACAGTGCGGGAGGAGGGCAATCTTCAGATCTGTACCTCTGAACTGTTCTGCATAGAGCCGGTTGCCGAGTTCGATTTCCAGCATGAAGAGATGATATTGTTCACGGCTCGTCGTGAGGGTGCGGTCGAGTCTGTCGAGAGCTTTGAGATGCCTGAGGTGGAGTGGTGTGGAAAGGGTGAATCGGCTTAGGTCTGAGTTCAGGCGCTGAAGGATTTGTGTATCGGGCCTTGGTCGATGAGATGTCAGCAATCTCCTGATGTTCCGTTTGCTCGCTCCGAGCCACCGGATTCTGTCGAGCAGTGCTTCCGGCGATTCCGAATCGCCCAGCATCGAGTCTGCAATCGATCCGATCAGTTCGTAGTATGCGTCGGATGATGCTTCCTCCGGTCTGAGAGAGTACGTCTTTCCCGCAAAGCCTTCAGCTGGAAGTTGCACAGAGTCCCTGCGTCAGTTTAGTCCCGTCAAGGAAGCGCTGACGTCCCAGAGCTTTTTTGCGACCGATGCATCGCGCGCCGCTCGTGACGACCATGCTTCCTTCAAGTCCTGAAAGTACTTTCCGCTCAGTCCCGCAACCTGGTCCGACGAAGCAAGCCAGACCCCTGTCTCAGCTCCCTTTTCGGGCGTGCGGAGAAGGAATCCAAAATGCCGGAAGTACATCCCCACGACGTTTGGAAGATCCCTGCCGAAGTTTGTCCGTACGGCACCCGGATGAAACGCGTTGACAGTGACTCCGGTGCCTGCGAGTCGTCGGGCGAGTTCGTTTGTGAACAGGATGTTTGCGAGTTTCGAGTTGGCATATGCCTTCATCGGGCTGTAGCTTTGTGTCGAATGCAGGTCATCGAAGTCAATAGCCCCGATCATGTGCACCTGCGAGCTCACGTTCACGATGCGCGCGTTGCCCGCAGCTTTGAGAGGTTCAAGGAGCAGGTTCGTCAGGTAAAAGTAGCCGAGATGATTGAGCCCGAACGTCCACTCATGTCCGTCAGCGGTGGTCATCCGCTCGCCAAAGATGCCACCGGCATTGTTGAACAGGATGTCGATTCGCTGGTGAGAATTGAGAATCTCATTCGCCAGGACTCTGATGGCGTTTTGAGAGGACAGGTCGGCCACATAGATCTCCGGGCTCGATTCCGGCGAACATTCTTGAACCAGCTTCTGGACAGCTTCCGTTCGTTCCCGGGACCGGCCGACGAGCATCAGCTTGTATCCTCGGCGTGCAAGTTCGCAGGCTGCGGCTTTTCCGATACCCGATGTGGCCCCCGTGATCAGACAGTATCTTGAATCGTTGTTTCTCATTTACGGTACAGTTTGTTGACTAACTCGGTTTTCTTGGCTAATATAGCGCCACGATGTGCTTGTCGCAAGAGAATTCCTCTTCGCCCGCACGTCGCGTTGTCCGCTGCATAGCGTCCCGCGAGGGTGTACTGCGACACCGCTCCGGCACCACACTCTCGAAGCCACCGTACCTGAACCGAGCCGGCATCGTTTCGCCACCGCTCCCGATGCGCCTGGCTCTCTCCCTGCTCAGGAGAGAAAGGAAATCCTTCGATGAAACTCCTCCTTACGCTTCTTCTCTCGTTTGTATCTGTTACACACGCTCAAGGGGTGGCGACAAGAAACTTTCTCAACGAATCGAATGCCGAGCGGGAAGCCCGCATGAAATGGTGGACCGAGGCTCGCTTCGGTATGTTTATCCACTGGGGATTGTACTCGATTCCAGCCGGCGAGTGGAAGGGGAGTACCAACCACGCCGAATGGATCCGCACCACCGCTCGCATTCCGCTGGATGAGTATGACAAGTTTGTTCCGCAATTCAATCCCGTGAAGTTCAACGCCGCCGAATACGTCAGGATGGCAAAAAACGCGGGGATGAAATACATCGTGATTACGTCGAAGCACCACGACGGATTCTGCCTCTTCGACTCGAAGTACACCGACTTCGACGTCATGTCGACTCCCTTCAAACGCGACATCATGAAGGAACTCGCCGACGCATGCCGCAAAGAAGGAATCAAGATGTGCTGGTATCATTCGATCATGGACTGGCACCATCCCGACTATCTCCCCCGCCGGGATTGGGAGACCGATCGCCCGACGGCCGGGGCCGATTTCGACCGCTACATCGTGCACATGAAGAACCAATTGAGGGAACTGGTGACCAACTACGGTGACATTGGCGTCCTCTGGTTCGACGGTGAGTGGGAATCGACCTGGAATACAAAATATGGAACTGACCTCTACAACTACGTGCGAAACCTCCAACCCAGCATTATCATCAACAATCGCGTCGGAGCCGGGCGCTCCGGCATGGAAGGCTTCACAAAAGCGGGAGAGTTTGCCGGGGATTTCGGAACTCCCGAACAGGAAATCCCGGCAACGGGACTCAAGGGAGTCTCGTGGGAAACTTGCATGACGATGAACGATAATTGGGGATTCAACAAACACGACAACAACTGGAAGTCCACGGAAGATCTGATCCGCAAGCTCTCCGACATAGCTTCCAAAGGAGGGAATTTTCTGTTGAACATCGGCCCCACCGCTGAGGGCCTCTTCCCGCCTCAAGCTGTCGAGCGGCTCGCTCAAATCGGGTCATGGATGAAGACAAATGGAGAAGCTATCTACGAATCGAAGGCAAGCCCGTTTTCAGCTCTCACATGGGGACGGTGCACTCAAAAGCCGATCGATGGCGGTGTCAGACTCTATCTGCACGTGTTTGACTGGCCGAAGGACGGGAAGCTTGTCGTCCCTGGGATCCTCAATGAGCCAAAGGTAGCGTACCTCCTCGCAGACAAAGAACGCCTCCATCTTCTGGTCCGGCGTCAGGAGGACGCTCTTGTGATCGATGTACCGGCGCAAGCACCTGACCCGATCAACAGTGTCGTTGTGCTCGAGGTGCGCGGAGCAATGGATATCACGAGCCCTCCCACGATCAGCGCCGCAACCGATGTTTTCATCAACTCCCTTGACATCGTTGTGAAGTCCGAGAGAGAAAATGTTGAGCTCAGATATACTCTCGACGGCACAGTCCCGACGGCAGTTTCCGCTCTCGCGACGGGTCCCGTCAGAATTGCCAAGACAACGACGATCGCGGCGCGCTGCTTCCGTGCCGGAAAAGCGGTCAGTGGTTCAGTTTCGGCCACGTTCGCAAAGGTCGCCCCGTCGCCTGCCGTACAGGTCAATGCCCCTGAGCAGGGAATCAGTTTTTCATACTATGAAGGGAGTTGGGATGTATTGCCTGACTTCTCGAAACTGAAGCCCGTGAAGGAGGGGAGTCTCGCGGCATTCGACCTTTCTCCAAGGAATATCCCTGAGTATTTCGGACTCGAGTACCGTGGATACGTCAAGCTCGCAGAGGACGGTGTGTACGGATTCTTCACAGACTCCGATGATGGCAGCAAGCTTTTTATCGATAACAAGCTCATTGTCGACAATGACGGACTTCACGGGATGAAAGAAGTGAAGGGTATCGCGGCTCTGGCATCTGGATTTCATTCCATACGGGTTCAGTATTTCCAGAAGGGTGGCGGCAGAGATCTCAAAGCTATGATTCAGATGCCAAACGGTGAAAAGCAGAGTATCCCGGCCTCGATGCTCTTCATGCAGAAGTAAAGGGAACAATCCTTCCAACTTGAATTGAAATGAGGCAGTTGCCGCGAGCATTTTCAAATATCCGCTGGACTATCCTCCTCGCAGTCCTTTTCGCATCAGGCGCATGGGGACAGCGTGTTCCTGGCGTCTCAGCGAGACACGATTTGATATTCCCGCACCTCGCCAGGTCATGGGATGAAGCTATCCCCCTTGGCAATGGCATGATCGGCGCTCTGGTTTGGCAGCGTGACAAAACGCTACGAATGTCGCTCGACAGGGCAGACTTGTGGGATCTCAGAGAGATCAAGGAATTTAGACGTCCCGAATTCCGGTTTTCCTGGGTGGTGGAACAGGCAACAAAGGGAGATTACAGGCTTGTCCAGGAACTGGGGGATGTTCCGTATGACCGCGATGCGGCGCCCACGAAACTCCCCGGAGCCGCGCTTGAACTCGATATCCCTGACATTGATGAGGTAGAAGCTGTTCAGCTTCGGCTGGAGGATGCCCTCTGTACAGTTCGCTGGAGATCGGGCGTCAGGCTCCGGACGTACGTTCATGCGACGGAAGAGCGCGGGTGGTTTCAGATCACCGGCATGAGGAAGGAGATCAAGCCGCGGCTCATTCCGCCCCCGTATTCATCGCCCGATACAGCGACAGCAGCTGGAAACAGCGGACCCGGAGGAAATGATCTCAGGCGATTGAGGTATTCGGCGCCGGAGCTCACCGAAAGCAAAAACATGATCGTGTACCGCCAACAATGCTACGGTGAATTTTCGTACTCCGTTCATGTGAGTTGGTCGGTTGATCAGGATAATACTCTTACAGGTTTCTGGGAAATACACCCCAGCCAACCCTATTCTCTGCAGAAGCGTGAAAAACCAACAGGTGTCGTTCGCTTCACGGAGAAGTTGTCGTTTGAAAAGGACCTCAGAACTCATACGGAATGGTGGAAGCGGTTCTGGGCGCGATCTTCGATTCAGCTTCCTGACTCAATTCTCGAGACGCAGTGGTATCGTGAACTTTACAAATTCGGCAGTGCATCGAGGCGAGGTGCGCCGCCGATCACGTTGCAGGCGGTTTGGACTGCCGACAATAGCCGGCTTCCGCCGTGGAAAGGAGACTTCCATCACGATCTCAATACACAATTGAGCTATTGGCCATCCTACAGCTCCAACCATCTTGAAGAAGAGCTGGCCTTCCTCGAATGGCTTTGGTGGTGCAGGCCGGTCGCGGAGCGATACACCAAGACGTATTTCGGAACGCCAGGTCTGAACTTCGCGGGTGTTTCCACGTTGACCGGCGAACCGATGGGCGGGTGGATCCAATACTCTCTGTCTCCAACGGTCTCCGCCTGGCTCTCTCATCACTTCTACCTTCACTGGCGCTACTCGCTCGACAGGACCTTCCTTCGGGAGCGCGCCTATCCCTGGATCCGCGCTGTCGCCGTACATCTGGACGAGATCTCCGTTCGTGATTCACTCGGCAGAAGAAGACTGCCATTGAGCTCCTCGCCCGAGATACACGACAATCGCGTTGAAGCATGGTTCCGGGAAACGACGAACTACGATATTGCGCTCATCCGATGGCTTTTCGGTGCAGCTGCAGAGCTGGCGGGTGAGGCGGGATTCAAGGAAGAGGCTGCACGATGGAGCCGTATCAAATCCGAGTGGCCTGACCTTGCGACCGCTCCGGGTAATGGAAAACTCCTCGTGGCCCCCGGCGAAGAGTTGAAGGAATCACACCGGCATTTTTCCCATCTCATGGCGATTCATCCGCTCGGACTCCTCGATTGGAATCGCGGCGAACCTGACAGAAAAGTTATTGATGCATCGCTGACGGACCTCGAGAGGCTGGGACCCGATTGGTGGTGCGGTTACTCCTACGCATGGCTCGGAAGCATGTGGGCCCGCGCTCAAAATGGTGAAAAGGCCGCCGAGGCGCTGAAGATCTTCTCGACCTGTTTCTGCCTGCCCAACAGTTTTCATGTGAACGGAGATCAGTCAGGGACGGGGAAGTCGAAATTCACGTACCGGCCTTTTACGCTGGAGGGCAACTTCGCATGCGCAGCAGGGATTCAGGAGATGCTCCTCCAAAGCCACAACGGTGTGCTCCGGGTGTTTCCTGCGATCCCCTCGGGTTGGGAGGACGTCTCGTTCACAACGTTGCGGGCTGAAGGGGCCACACTGGTGTCAGCAGAAAGACGCAACGGTCGCACTCAGGCTGTCAAGATCACGTGCGAGAAGGGCGGACCAGTGAAGTTGGCTGATCCATTTGGAGGGGCTAAGTTTACTCAGAAGAAGAACAACATCGCTAATATCCGGTTCAAGAGCGGATTCATCGAATTCCTCGCAAATCCAGGTGCTGTGCTGGAGTTGAGCCTGGATAAGTCGTGCAACTGAACGTCTATTGCATTCATACTTAAGTTCTTTTGGAGGAAGGATTTCATGTCGCAACGCTATTGTCTCACACTCGATCTCAAGAACGATCCGGAGTTAATCCGCCAATACAAACACTGGCATGAGGACAAGAACATCTGGCCGGAAATCGTGCGTGGAATCCGTGAGTCAGGATTCGAGGATATGCAGATCTTTCTCCGCGGCACCAGAATGTTCATGATTGCTGAGATTGCGGATGGAGTCGATTTCGATGCCGCGATGAAAAAGATGGGTACCCTTCCGCGGCAGAAAGAATGGAACGATTTCATGGGGACATTCCAGCAGCCTCTGCCGGAGGCAAAGCCCGGCGAGAAATGGCTGCTAATGGAACGAGTGTTCAAGTTGCCGTGAGAGATGGAGACGGAAAATTGCCAATGGTCAATGACTAATTTTCAACGGGTGTTGGTTCCGACTCTTGGATTTCACAAGGAGGATTCATGAAAGACAACCGGTTCAGTCGTAGAGAGCTACTGAAAAAAAGCACGTTGCTTGCGTTGGGTGCGCCATTGCTGGGATCGAAAATGGGTGTCTCGTCGGAATCGGATATGCTCGCCATTCCGCAGGACATGGATTCCTGGAAGCCGGACAAGCCCCTGACGGCGGTGGTTCTCGGGGCCGGCAACCGCGGCAACACATACTCGGGCTACAACCTCAAATTTCCGGATGAACTCAAGATTGTGGGCGTCGCTGAGCCGATCGAATTCCGGCGCAAGAGGTTCGCGAAGAAATACCAGATCCCGGAGGACCGGCAATGGGTAACCTGGGAGCACGCGCTGAAGGTGGCTAAGTTTGCCGATGCCCTGATCATTACGACACCAGATCACCTGCACTACGGACCCGCAATGGGAGGATTGAAGCTCGGATACGACATGGTCCTTGAGAAACCGATCTCCCAAACGTGGAAACAGTGCAACGACATCATGAATCTGACTGTCAAGACAGGACGAATTGTCGCGATTTGCCATGTCTTGCGCTACACACCCTATTTCCGGAAGATGCGCGAGATCATGCAATCGGGACAGATTGGTGAGATCGTCAGTATCCAGCACCTCGAGCCCGTTGAACATATTCACATGTCGCATTCGTTCGTGCGAGGCAACTGGCGAAACAGCAAAGAGTCCAATCCGATGATTCTGGCAAAGTCGTGTCATGACCTCGATATCCTCCGCTGGATGATCGGCAAGCCGTGTACGAGCATCTCGTCGTACGGCTCACTCAGTTACTTCAACAAGGCACACGCCCCTGAAGGAAGCACGCTCCGGTGCAATGGCGGCTGCAAAGTAGAAGCAACGTGTCCGTTCTCCGCGCTCAAGATCTACTACCGGAACCGGACGTGGTTGTCTCACATGGATCTACCCGAAGAAGGAGACAAAGGACCCACCATCATGAAGCATCTCCAGGAAGGCCCGTACGGCCGGTGCGTGTTTCATTGCGACAACGACGTCGTCGATCATCAGATCACGAATATGGAGTTCGGCGGGAAGATCACCGCGGCGTTCTCCATGGAAGCGCTCACGTCGTATGCAGGCCGGAGAACCCGCATCATGGGAACGAAGGGCGATCTCGTCGGCGACGAGAACGTGTTGACCGTCTTCGATTTTGAGTCTCGCAAGGAGACATCGTGGGATGCCAGGACTACACTGAAGGTGCAATCGGGACATGGGGGCGGCGACTATGGACTCTTGCATGATTTCATTCGCGCAGTGAGCACGAAGGATCCCAAGGTCCTGACCTCAACCATTCAAGAATCGATGGAGAGCCATTTGATGGCCTTCAAAGCTGAGGAGAGCAGGCATAGTGGTAAGACGATCGCCGTCAAAATGACCTGAGTAGACTTGACCATGAACACAGGAATCATATTTGCACTTGCGCTGGCCTTCACGATGACAGCATTCGCCCAGGAAGCAGCGTACAAAGATCCATCGAAGCCTGTTGACGTCCGCGTCAAGGATCTCGTCGGACGCATGACGCTCGAAGAAAAGAACGACGTGAATCCCATCTGTCCGCACTGCAACAAACAACCGTTCAAGATCTGGTACCGCGAAGTTGAGAGTTTCTTCGGCAAGAGGTACGTCTATTTTTGCCCGGAATGCAGGAAGGTCTTGAGCATTTCGCATCGAAAAGGCTTCTGGATGGGATGACGGTCCCACCTGCTTACTCTATTTTTCTCTAAGTGCCTGAGGATTGAAATGAATCTCCAGCGATTGAAGTCTCTTGCCCTGTTGTCGCTTCTTCTATTTGGTATGTCGTTTGCACAGAATCCGATTGTCCCCGCCGGAGTGTACATTGCGGATCCATCTGCTCACGTCTGGCCGGATGGCAAGCTCTATATCTACGGCTCGCTCGATGAAAGCCCGCAGTACTACTGCTCGTGGAAGCATCATGTACTCGTGAGTGAGAATCTGAAGAAGTGGAAGATCATTCCAGATGCGTTTTCATCCAAAGGTGAAGGCGATGCCGTCCCGTACAACGACGACCTTCTGTTTGCGCCGGACTGCGCGATGAAGAAGGACACCTTCTACCTTTATTATTGTCAGCCGAGCCGGTCTGCTCCTGAAGGTGTTGCCACGTCGCTCAGCCCGACCGGCCCGTTTCGCAACGGGCAGCCGATCAACCTCGGAGGTTACAATCAGATCGATCCGTCTGTCTTTATCGATGACGATGGCCAGGCGTACTATCTGTGGGGCCAATTCACGATGAAGATGGCCAAGATGAACCCTAACATGAGGGACCTGGATCTGTCGACACTCAGAGACAGCATCCTCACGGAAAAGGAACACTTCTTCCACGAGGGAGCGTTTCTCGCGAAGCGTAACGGAATCTACTATCTCATCTATGCCGACATCAGCCGTTCTGAGATGCCAACATGTATCGGGTACGCGACCAGTACGTCGCCATTCGGACCGTACAAGTACGGGGGAGTGATCATCGACAACGATCATTGCGATCCAGGCAACTGGAACAACCACGGCTCGATCGTGAAGTTCAAGGACAAGTGGTACGTTCTCTACCACCGGGCGACGCACGGCTGTAACACCATGAGGAAGGCGTGCATAGAGCCTATACAATTCCGTCCGGATGGTTCGATCCCTGAGGTCGAGATGACGTCGCAGGGTGCTGGTGGTCCTCTTCCGGCAACCTCGAGGATCGATGCAGAACGGGCGTGTCTGCTCTACGGATCTGTCAGGATTCAGCTGTTTGCCCCTGACAACGAAGAGCTGGCTGGCATGGGGAACGCGGACAAGGCAGTATTCAAATATGTCGATTTCGGCGAGGGCGTGAGGGAGATTTCGCTCCGCATCGCACCGGGCTCCGACGGAGGCCGAATTGCGGTTGCTCTCGACCAACCCTGGCACAAAAGGATCGCAAACATCACGGTCCCTGCCTCGAAAGGCGAGAAAGAGTGGCAGACCCTCACGTTCATTGTTGAGCGTGTGTCAGGCGTCCACGCCCTCTGGCTGCAGTTCTTCGGGAAGGGAAAAGATCTTTTCTCGATCGACTGGATCTCTTTCAATTGAGGAAAGAAATTCGCACACTTGCAGAGTATTCATCCACACGAGAGGATCGCAGAATGATCACGCGCCGGAATTTCTTGAAGGTTGGAGGTCTGTCCGTCTCATCGATGGGATTTGTAAATGAGCTGTTTGCGCGATCTTCGCCTTCCCAGGATCAGAAGCTGCAGAACATGGTTGCGGGTGTCAAGCCGCTCACGCCCGAAGACTATGAAGTCCGGCTCGAAAAAGCGAGGAGGTTGATGGCGGAACAACGGATCGATGCTCTCTTCGTGAGCGGCGGCTCTGATCTGGGCTATTTCACGAACGTGAACTGGTTCATCAGCGAGCGTACATTCGGAGGAATCATCAATCGAAAAGGGAAGACGATCTGGGTTTGGCCGGCGTTCGAGGCAGAAAGCGCCCGGGAGATGATTCCGAAGGACCAGGAACTGCGGCCCTGGGAAGAGCACGAGAATCCGTTCAATCTCATCGGCGGCGTCATGAAGGATCTCGGTGTCCCATCGGGCAGGCTTGGTATTGCCCCGGCCACTCGCAGTTTTATCGTGTTCGGCCTCCGCAAAGATGTGCCTGGCGTAGAATTGGTGAACGGTGCAGTCATCACCGAGGGCTGCCGTGGAATCAAGAACGAAAAAGAAATTGCGTTCATGGACCTCGCAAACAAAATCACCAAACTTGCCTACAGGGAGGCGTTCAAGCAGCTTCGGGAAGGAATGACGCCCCGTGATATTTCCGGTGCCATCAGCGCGGCGCATCAACAGATGGGTGTGCGGGGGAGCGGAGGTCCTCAGTTTGGACCGAGCACTGCGTTTCCTCATGGATCCCGGGTCCCTCGTACTCTTCAGAATGGCGACGTGATCATGGTTGACGGCGGTTGTACAGTCGAGGGATTTCAATCGGACGTGACTCGCTCGATCGTCTTCGGCACGCCGACTGACAAACAGAAAGTGGTGTGGGACATCGTAAAGAAGGCGCAGACAGCGGCGCTGAATGCTGCAAAGCCGGGTGTCGCTTGTGAGGAAGTCGATCGGGCGGCCCGCAAGGTCATCGAAGATGCCGGGTACGGGCCTGGGTACAAGTACTTCGCTCATCGCCTCGGCCATGGGATCGGAATGGACGGCCATGAGTATCCCTACCTCGTCAAGGGCAATACGTTGAAACTGCAACCCGGGATGACGTTCAGCGATGAACCCGGGATTTACATCTACGGCGAATTCGGGATACGTCACGAAGATTGCTTCGTCGTCACGGAGGATGGGGCGCGGTATCTTGGAGGGATGGAAGCAATTGCCATCGACAAACCGTTCGGCGATGCGTAACACGGGATTCCGTTCGGGCGCCCGCATGTCAACGGGTGTTCAGGTAGAAAAAACCATCACATAAGAACTGAAGAAGAGAGAGTTGAAGGGATCGGAAACTGAATGAGTGACCAAAAAACATATCGGTTCGTAAAGTATCTTTGGGAGGAATCAGTCGCACAAAAACTGGATGCGGTTGGTCAGCTCGTGTACCGCTCAAACCTGTTGGGATCTGACCAGCGCATCACAAACACCGGCGGAGGGAACACGTCGGCCAAAATCCGTGAACACGATCCATTGACGGGACACACGGTCGAAGTCCTCTGGGTGAAGGGCTCGGGCGGCGATCTCCGCACGTCGACGAAGGAGAATTTCTCTTCGTTGTATCAGGAGAAACTGCTCGCGTTGCAGCAGAAATACCTGAAGACGGAGAAGAGAGGTCCGAAGACGGAGATTGAGGATGCGATGGTCGGCATGTATCCCCATTGCACGTTCAATCTGAATCCAAGGGCGCCGTCGATCGATACGCCGCTCCATTCGTATATTCCACACAAGCATGTGGACCACATGCACCCGAACGCGGTGATCGCGATCGCTGCTTCCAAGAATGGCCAGCGGCTCACAAAAGAGATCTTTGGAGATGACATTGTCTGGACCGGTTGGCAGCGGCCGGGATTTGACCTCGGTCTCAAGTTGCAGGATATCTGCAAGAAGCACCCGCATGCCAAAGGCGTGCTGCTCGGTCAACACGGCATTATCAACTGGGCCGAGGACAGCAAGGCTTGCTATGACCTCACGCTTGACCTTATTGAGAAGGCGGCGCAATACATCGCTGCACACGACAAAGGCGAGAGGACATTCGGTGGTCAGAAACATCAGAGTCTGGATCCCTCGAAGCGTCGGGAGACATTTGTGCAGATTCTCCCCTGGCTTCGGGGGCAGGTGAGTCAGCAGAAGCGATTCATTGGGACCGTGCAGGACGACGACACGATGTTGCGCTTTGTGAACAGCGTGGACGCTCCTCGGCTTGCCGAGCTTGGCACATCGTGCCCCGATCATTTTCTCCGCACGAAGATCAAGCCATTGTATGTTGACTGGGATCCGGCTGCTGAGAACGTCGACGTGCTCAAGAAGAAGCTCTCCGACGGGCTCGTTCGGTACCGCCAGGATTATGCCGCCTATTACAACCGATGCAAGCGGCAGGATTCTCCGGCAATGCGTGATCCGAATCCCACAATCATCCTCATCCCCGGGCTTGGTATGATTGCGTGGGGGAAGGACAAGAGCGAATCTCGTGTCACGGCGGAGTTCTACAATTGTGCGGTGGAAGTCATGCAGGGTGCGGAAGCGATGGATGAGTACATTCCCTTGCCGCAGCAAGAGGCATTCGACATCGAGTATTGGCTCCTGGAAGAGGCGAAACTGAAGCGCATGCCGGCTGAAAAAGAGCTTGCTCGTCAGGTTGTCACGGTGATCGGCGCCGGAAGCGGTATAGGAAGAGAAATCGCCCACAGAGCTGTGAAAGAAGGTGCCCACGTTGTGTGTGCGGACCTGAACGTGGAGGCGGCTCAACGCACTGCAAAGGAGATCACGGACGAGTTTGGACTCGGGATCGGTGTCGCAGGAACTGGAATATCGAGTTGCGGTCCGTCAATCGGACTGGCGACTGACACCACAAATCGCTCGATCGTACGCACGATGTTTGAGGACATCGTCCTCGCGTATGGAGGAATCGACGGCGTCGTTGTAACGGCAGGGGTATTCATTCCGCCCGACATCTCGGGCCACATCCCGGATGAAAAGTGGGCGCAGACTTTCGCAGTCAATGTCATCGGAGCGTATCTCGTTGCCGATGAAGCAGGAAAGATCTGGCGGGAGCAGGGGCTGCGCGGCTCCTACATCCTCACGACGAGTGTCAATGCCGTCGTTGCGAAAAGAGGGAGCCTCGCGTATGATACGAGCAAGGCTGCTGCGAATCATCTTGTGAGGGAACTGGCGCTTGAACTTGCTCCGTTGGTGAGGGTCAACGGGGTGGCGCCGGCGACGGTGATCGAAGGAAGTGCGATGTTTCCGCGCGATCGCGTCATTGCTTCATTGGCAAAGTACAGGATCGTGTTCTCTGATCAGGAGACGGACGACGTCTTGCGGCAGCGACTTGTGCAGTTCTATGCCGAACGTACTCTGACGCGGCAATCGATCACTCCGGCCGACCAGGCGGAAGCGGTTTTTCTCCTCCTCAGCAACCGCCTTGGAAAGACAACGGGGCAGATTCTCAGTATCGACGGGGGACTGCAGGAGGCGTTTCTGCGCTGACCAGTCCCAAGGTGAGCACCATCTCTTCTCACGCACGTGTGTAGAGGGTAACAGATGAGTATCGCTCGTACTGCGCTGCTATGGATCTCCGAAAACCGGAAGCTCCGTGAAGCGCTCCCGAAGTACAAGTTCATTCGCCGGGCCGTTTCCCGGTTCATGCCCGGGGAACGTCTGGAAGATGCGGTGCGAGCTGCCCAGCGGTTGAAAGATCAGTCGATTTGCACGGTGTTCACGCACCTTGGCGAAAATGTATCGGATGCGGCTGAAGCGAGGAACGTGACCGCTGGTTATGTCGAAATCCTCAAGGAGATCGAAAAAGCGGGACTTGATACGCACGTCTCCGTCAAGCTTACTCACCTCGGCCTTGATCTTGATGAATCCCTCTGTCTCGAAAACCTCCGCACGATTGTGAAGGAAGCGAAATCACGCCGGACGATGGTCTGGATCGATATGGAACAGAGCGCCTATGTGGATCGGACTCTTGCCATGTTCCGCACGATTCGCCGGGACTATCGTGACGTCGGGCTCTGTCTCCAGACGTATCTCTTTCGGACCGAGAGGGATCTCAATGATCTCCTCGCTGTTGCCCCTGCCATCCGATTGGTGAAAGGCGCATACAAAGAGCCCGTGAGCATCGCCTACGCGAAGAAGGCAGACGTAGACGCCAATTTCTTCAAACTCTCCAGGACGCTTCTGGCACACGCCTCCGACGGGGCGAGATTGATCGTTGGAACACACGACATGAATCTCATTCGGTCGATCCAGGACGAGGCAAGCCGGGCCGGTACTCCGAAAGATCAGTTCGAGTTCCACCTCCTCTACGGAATCCAGCAGCAGGAGCAGCTTCGACTCGTGCGTGAAGGTCATCAGGTACGCGTTCTGATCAGTTATGGAAGCTACTGGTTCCCGTGGTACATGCGGCGTCTCGCAGAGCGTCCCGCGAATGTATGGTTTGTCCTCAGAAAGATATTCTCATCCTGAACACCTGCAAAGGAAACGTGAAAATGAAGCGTACGATAGACTCAGTGGTGCTCGCGGCGATTCTATTGATGAGCGTTGGCGCAGCTCAACCGAAGCTGAAGGTCGCTGTCATTCCGAAAGGAACGACACATATTTTCTGGAAATCTGTGGAAGCGGGGGCCCGCTCGGCAGGGAAGGAACTTGGCGTGGAGATCGTATGGAAGGGCCCCATGAAGGAGAACGACCGAGCACAGCAAATCTCCATTGTTGAGCAGTTCGTGACAGAGGGGATTTCTGGCATTGTGCTCGCGCCGCTCGACAATACGGCTCTCCAGCGGCCGGTGGCATCGGCGCTTCAGAAGAAGATCCCGGTGGTAATCTTTGACAGCGCTCTCAAAGGAGAGCCGGGCAAGGACTTTGTGAGCTTTGTCGCGACCGATAACAAGAAGGGGGGACTCCTGGCAGGTGAACACCTTGCCGCTTTGCTCAAAGGAAAGGGGAAGGTGGTTCTTCTCCGGTATCAGGTGGGATCAGCGAGCACGATGGAACGTGAAGAAGGATTCCTCCAGGCGATGGCAAAGAACTCAGGGATCACGATGACGGTCGACAACCGTTATGCAGGAGCCACCGTCGGTGAAGCGAAGACTTCTGCCATGAATATCATTGACAGACTGAAGGAAGCGAACGGCATTTTTTGTCCGAACGAGTCTTCGACTTTTGGGATGCTCCTCGCGCTCCGTCAGAACAATCTGGCAGGCAAGGTGAAGTTTGTGGGATTCGATACATCGCCGCCTCTTCTTGAAGCGTTGCAGAAAGGCGAACTTGATGCGCTCGTCGCACAAGATCCAACACGGATGGGGTACGAGGGCGTCAAGACGGTGGTGGCGAACATTCAGGGCAAGCCGACTCCCAAGATCCTCGACACCGGCGTTCGTTTGATTACGCGTGAAAACCTCAATTCACCGGAGATCAAGAAACTCCTTTCGACACAACAGTAACCGAGGAGATGGTCTAGTGAAAACACTTGCATGTACCTTCCTGGCGATCGCTATGACAACTCAGTTGACAAACGCTCAAAGCAAAGCTCCTACTTTTTCGGACGATCTAGCGTTCCTCCGCAAGCATGTGGAGGTCATCGTTCTGAACTCCAAGAACTCCGACGGCCAGGTGGCTGTCATCCCTGCATACCAGTGCCGGGTCATGACGAGTACTGCGACGGGTCAGAAGGGATTGAGCTATGGCTGGGTCAACAGGGATCTCATCGCCGCTGGAAAACCTCAGCCGCACATCAATGTCTATGGTGGTGAGGACCGGTTCTGGATCGGGCCCGAAGGGGGGCAGTTCTCCGTGTTCTTCAAAAAAGGTGACCCGTTCGACCTCGACCACTGGTTCACTCCCGCTTCGATCGATACAGAGCCGTTCGAGCTCGTGAGCAAATCGGACGAGAAGGTCATATGCCGGCGAACGATCGAACTAACGAACTACTCGGGAACGAAATTCAATCTCGAGGTGCTGCGCGAAATCCGGCTCCTTGACGACAAAGCGATCGAGAAGCATTTGGGCCTTTCCTTGAAGGGAAAGGTCAAAGCGGTGGCGTATGAGTCCGTCAATTCCATCAAGAACACAGGAGCCAGCGCCTGGAACAAGTCCGGCGGATTGCTGTCGATCTGGATCCTGGGGATGTTCAACGCCTCGCCGTCGACGACCGTCGCGGTACCCTTTGTCAAGGGGGACGATTCGAAGCTTGGTCCAATCGTGAATGACGCCTACTTCGGGAAAGTGCCCTCTGAGAGGCTCGTGGTGAAGGATGGAATTCTCTATTTTGCTGCTGACGCGAACTACCGGAGCAAGATCGGTCTCTCGCCTCGCCGCGCAAAACCCGTTCTGGGCAGCTATGATGCCGTGAACCATGTGCTGACGCTCGTCCAGTACACCTTCCCGAAAGGTGCGACGGACTACGTCAATTCCATGTGGGAAATTCAGAAAGCTCCGTTTGGCGGAGATGTCGTCAACAGCTACAACGACGGTCCTGCCAAACCCGGTGCGGCGCAAATGGGAAAGTTCTATGAGCTCGAATCCTCTTCCCCTGCCCTGGCGCTGAAGCCAAACCAGAAGGGGACGCATGTTAGCAGAACAATTCACATCGAAGGATCCGAGACGGAACTCAATGCAATTGCCCGGGCGACCCTTGGTGTGAGCCTTGACCAGATCAAAAACGGCTTGAAGTAGGCAAACGAGACACCATCTATGCCGCTCCCGCCTTCCATCAGCGTCTGGCTAAAAAGACTCGGACCGGTTCTCGGCCTTTTGTTCGTCATGGCGCTCTTCTCGATTCTTGCGCCCGAGAAGTTCGCCACCGGAGCTAATCTCCAGCTCATTCTTCTGCAAACCGCGGTCGTGGGGACTGCCGCCCTCGGCATGACGATGGTCATCATCAGCGGAGGGATTGACCTTTCCGTCGGCTCTGTTATCGCTCTCACCACAGTCGTCGTCGCACTTCTTCTCAACAGCGGATTCCCGCCAATCCTTGCCGCCCTCGGAGGAGTTGTCGTTGGAGTCCTTTGCGGTTCGATCATCGGAATGTTTGTGACGCAGGTGAGGCTCAGTCCGTTCATCGTCACGCTGGGAATGTGGGGAGCCCTCCGCGGTTCAGCCAAAGGGCTAGCAAACGAACAGATGATTGTGCCTCCCGATACGTGGCTCACGGGGCTTCTTAACACGCTCACCGACGAGCAAGGATGGATGCTTTTTCCGACGGGCGTGTGGATGATGCTGGTGCTCGCAGCTCTCATTGCAGTTGTCCTGAGATACACCAGGGCCGGACGCTACATGTTTGCCGTCGGGTCAAACGAGATCGCTGCCCGGATCTGCGGCGTGCCGGTTGAACGTACCAAAATGTCAGTCTACATGCTTGGATCAGGATTCGCCGCGCTCGCAGGGGTGCTCCAGTTTTCCTACCTGACCGTCGGTGATCCGACAACCGCCGCCGGGATGGAGCTTGATATCATCGCTGCCGTCGTGATCGGCGGGGGAAGTCTTGCGGGCGGAGAGGGCTCGATTCTCGGCAGTCTTGTCGGAGCATTGATCATGACGAGCGTAGGAAACGGATGCACCAAGATGGAATTCCCGAACTGGGTGCAGGAAATCGTTGCAGGCGGCATTATCGTCATCGCAGTTGCGCTCGACCGGTTCAGGCACAGAAAGCGCTAGAAATACTTCTTTGTGCACCTCTCGTTCCAGCCGTCGACGTCGTCGAGGAACGGCGGGCGCTCACAATCTATTCACCACCACTGAGACCCACACAATGAAAACCACACAACGTTGTTCTGCTGTGCTCATGTTCTGTCTGCTTTTCGGAGCAGGGATCGCGGTTTCATCGATGCAAAGTGCCGATCAAACGATTGCGGTGATCCCGAAACCGCTCACGATGAAGAAGGAGAGCAGCAGCTTCACTCTCTCTGCATCCACAACAATCGTGGCAGTTGATGCCGATCTGAAGCGCATCGCTGAGATGCTCGCGGAGCAGCTTCGAGTCTCGACCGGGTTACCGCTCCCTGTTGAGGCGAAGGAAAGTCGTTCGGGCTCAAATGCCATCCGCCTCGCTTTGGTGACCGATAAACGCCTAGGTGAGGAAGGATACCGGCTTCAGGTCACAAAACGGCAGGTCACGATTGAAGCATTGAAGCCCGCCGGTGTCTTCTACGGCGTGCAAACGCTGCTTCAGCTTCTTCCGCCAGAAGTCGAGAAACGACAGGTCGCAGCGGGTGTCAACTGGAGCATCCCTGGCGTTCGCATTGAAGACAATCCACGCTTCGTTTGGAGGGGAATGCATCTGGATGTTGGGCGTCATTTCTTCTCGAAAGATTCTGTAAAGCGCTACATAGACATGATCGCCTCCTACAAAATGAACACGTTTCACTGGCATCTTACGGAAGACCAGGGATGGCGGATTGAGGTAAAGAAGTATCCCCGGCTTGCTTCCGTCGCGGCCTGGAGGAGTGAAACTCTGGGGAACGGAGTGCCTCACGGAGGATTCTACACGCAGGACGATGTTCGTGAAATCGTCCAGTATGCTAAGGATCGGTTCATAACTGTCGTGCCTGAAATTGAAATGCCCGGTCACTCTCAGGCGGCACTTGCAGCCTATCCGGATCTTTCATGCTCCGGGGGACCGTTCAAAGTGGCAAAAGAGTGGGGAATCATTAATGACGTATTCTGCGCAGGAAACGAGAAGACCTTCAAGTTTATCGAAGATGTTCTGGACGAAGTTATCGCACTGTTCCCGGGTACGTTCTTCCACATCGGCGGAGACGAGTGTCCGAAACTCCGCTGGAGCAACTGCAAACGATGTCAGGATCGTATCGCAGCGCTCGGCCTGAAGAACGAAGAAGAGCTCCAAAGTTACTTCATCAAGAGAGTCGAGGGGATGCTCAGTGCGCGGGGAAAGCGTCTTATTGGCTGGGATGAGATCCTTGAAGGAGGGCTTGCCCCCAACGCCAGCGTCATGTCGTGGCGCGGGATCAAGGGTGGCATCGAGGCGGCGAAATCGGGACACGATGTCGTGATGACTCCTACCTCACACTGTTACTTTGATTACTATCAGGGGGCAGTCGGAGAACCTGCGGCATTCGGCGGATTTCTGCCGATCGACACGGTCTATTCCTACGAGCCTGTTCCTGCCGAGCTAACGACCGAGGAAGCGAAACACGTCCTTGGCGCGCAAGGCAATCTATGGACGGAGTGGATACCAAACTACCGGCACCTCGAATACATGGCAACGACGCGGATGATGGCGCTGAGCGAAGTCGTCTGGTCGGCGAAATCACAACGCGACTTCAAGGATTTTCTCCAGAGAATCATACCGCACTATCAGCGCCTGTCCTATCGTGACATCAATTATCGCGTGCCTACTCCGCTCGGCGTTGGGGGGCGTAAGATCATTCTCCAGGACACGGTGGCGGCCATCAAGAGCCCGGTGCCTGGTGCAACGATTCTCTACACACTTGATGGCTCTGATCCAACACCAACATCAATGCAGTATTCTTCGCCTCTTGTCATCAAAGGGGATCAGGTGTTGAAGGCGGCGCTTCAGTTTCCCGGCTCAAGGATGAGCAATCCGATCACGACAGTGTTCCTCACGGTCGATCCGGCGGTGAATGGTGTGCGATATGAGTACTTTGAGGGGAGTTGGGAATTTCTTCCTGATATGAAATCCATGACCCCAGTGCGAACCGGTGTGACCTATGATATCGGCTTGAGCGACCTCTCATCCCGCACCAGGAACTATGGGCTGGTATTCAAAGGAATGGTCTCGCTTCCGGCAGACGGAGAATACACGTTCTCTTTGTCGTCAGATGACGGCAGCAGACTCTTCATTGACGGGAAGGAGTTCATCAACAACGATGGACTTCATGGAAGTGTGGAAGTAAGCCATAAGGCGAACTTCAGCCGCGGAAAACACTTGATCGAAGTACATTACTTTCAGCAGTGGGGCGGTCAGGACCTGAGTCTTTCACTCGAAGGCCCGGGCATGGCGAAACAATTGCTCCCACCTCGTATGCTCTCACCGCAGTAGAACCATGATGATTGGAAAGAACATGAATCGATGGGCCCCGGGGCGACTCATCGCTCCGGGACTTCTTCTGCTCGTGGCGCTGTCATGCGCGTACTCACAGCGGAAGCTCACACCGCTCGTGAATCCTTTCGTGGGGACAGCCAGGAATGGCCATACCTATCCGGGAGCCACTGCTCCATTCGGCATGGTGCAGCTCAGTCCGGATACGCGGACAGAAGGGTGGGATGCGTGTTCCGGATATCATTACTCTGACTCAACCATTCTCGGGTTCAGCCACACACATCTGAGTGGAACGGGCGTTGCGGACTACGGCGACATCCTGGTCATGCCGACCACTGGCGCTGTGCAGGTTCGTCAAGGCAATCCCTCGAAGAATGAAAGAGGCTATTGGTCGAGATTCAGACATTCAGATGAGACTGCCGTTCCGGGATACTACATGGTCCGTCTTCTGGACTACGACATCACCGCTGAACTTACTACGTCCGCGAGGGTCGGCGTTCACCGGTATACATTCCCAAAAACGGAGAACGCGAACATTTTGATAGATCTGAAGCACGGCCTTGGACTCGACAAAGTGATTGATGCCCAGGTCCAGATCGTCGGCGACCGGGAGATTGTCGGGTACCGGCGGTCTGATGGATGGGCACGCAATCAGATCGTTTATTTCTCTGCTCAATTCTCCAAGCCGTTCAAATCATTTGGTATCGCCATTAATGAGGTGCCTGCGGCCAAACGACGCAAGGCGTCAGGCCGCGATCTCAAGGCGTATGCCGGATTCTCGACGTCCGCGGGCGAGAAACTTGTGCTGAAGGTGGGTCTTTCCTCGGTGAGTATTGCAGGAGCGCGGAAGAATATCCAGGCAGAGGTGCCTGAGTGGGATTTTGAGGGTGTGCGAAGATCGGCAGATCGTGCGTGGAATGAGGAACTGAATCGAATCTGGGTTGATGGGGGGACTGAGTCGCAGCGGCGCACGTTCTACACTGCCCTCTATCACACGATGCTGGCTCCCAATGTGTACAACGATGTCGATGGCAGGTATCGGGGGATGGATGGAACAATTCGTACCGCAGAGGGCTACCAAATGTACACAGTGTTTTCCCTGTGGGACACCTTCCGTGCCGAGCATCCGCTCTTTACGATCATCGATGGTGCCCGGGCGCTCGACTTCGTCCGGTCGATCATGGCCAAGTACGACGAATCCGGCATTCTCCCTGTCTGGGAACTCGCTTCGAACGAAACGTGGTGCATGATCGGATACCATTCTGTACCGGTCATTCTCGATGCCTACGTGAAAGGTCTCAGGGATTTTGAGACTGACAGGGCGTTGATCGCGATGAGACACAGCGCCCAGCTTGACCACTTTGGTTTGAAATCGTATCGGCAGAATGGCTACATTCCTTCTGAGGCGGAGTCTGAATCAGTTTCGAAGACGTTAGAATACGCATATGACGATTGGTGCATCGGGCATTTCGCCGGCATGATGGGAAAGAAGGCACTCGCTGATGAGTTCGGCCAAAGGGGGCAATACTACCGGAACATGTTCGATCCCACGTCGGGATTTATGAGGGCCAAGGAGAATGGCAGATGGTTCAAGCCCTTCGATCCCACGTCGGTCACGTTCAACTACACAGAGGCGAACGCTTGGCAGTACAGCTTCTTTGTTCCGCACGATATTCCGGGACTCATCGGTCTTCACGGAGGGAAAGAAGGATTTCTCAGCAAGCTCACGCAACTCTTCGCCGCTGACGAAACGCTCACTGGCCGCAATCAGCTTGACATCAGTGGAATGATCGGACAGTATGCACATGGCAATGAGCCGAGCCACCATGTTGCATATCTGTTCAACTATGCCGGAGCGCCGTGGCGAACACAGGAGATTGTTCGGAGAATTCTTGACTCACTTTACTCACCTCAGCCCGACGGACTCTGCGGCAATGATGACTGCGGACAAATGTCGGCGTGGTACGTGTTCAGTGCGATGGGTCTCTATCCCGTTACCCCGGGGCTCCCGTACTATTCGATTTCAAGTCCGATCTTTGATCGTGTCACCCTTCGCCTGGAAAATGGGAAACAGTTCATCATACGAGCTCCCTCAAATTCTCGTGAGAACAAGTACATACAGTCAGCACGTTTGAACGGTGCATCGACAACGAAGACCTTCCTCGATCATAACGACATCATGAGGGGAGGCTCTCTTGAATTCGAGCTTGGCCACGCACCCTCGACGTCATGGGGGACTTCTGCTGCTGATCTTCCTCCGTTTCCAAATGTCCCCGAGATAGTAACGGCACCGGTGTTCGATGCTGCCTCCACCGTTTTTGCAGATACGCTGCTCGTGAGTGTGAGTTGCTCCGTGCCGGGAGCAGAAATCCGATTCGCTGTATCGGAAAGCGGAGTTCCGACCGACTACCGGCGATACACGGCTCCTGTGGTGCTCGACCGGACGGCGACTGTCTATGCCTTTGCTGAGAAGAAGGGCGCCGAACCGAGCAAAGTGATTCGAGCGACCTATACGAAATTCGTCCCGCCTGGAACGGTGAGTCTCCGTACGCGATATAGCAGGCAGTACACAGGCGGAGGTGACGCGGCACTTCTCGACGGACGACGCGGGACAACAGATTTTCGTCTTGGGGTGTGGCAAGGATATGAGGGCGAGGATCTCGATGCGGTGATTGACCTTGGCACTACGAAGCAAATCACAAGCGTCGCTCTTGGGTGCCTGCAGGACAACAATTCCTGGATCTTTTTCCCGCAACGAGTGGAGTTTGAGTTCTCACAGGACGGGCAAACGTTCGGGAAGGCACGTGTTGTCAAGAATAGCGTGAGCCCCACGGAGGAAAAGATCTTCACGAAGGACTTTGTCGCGAACGTTGACGTTGCGGCAAGATATGTCCGGATTCTCGGGAAAAATTTGGGTGTCTGTCCGGACTGGCACAAGGGGGCCGGCAGCAAGGCCTGGCTTTTTGCAGATGAAATTATTCTTAAAACCGTTGAAAGGTAGTTATGAAACGTCGAACCTTCATAAAGGCTGCATCTGTCGCGGGCGCAGCGACGCTGATTGACCGACAACCACTTGCTGCTGAAAGTCACGCCCGTCCGGTTTATCCAAAGTCAAAGGACGGAGGTCCGATCATTCTCTCGACATGGGATTTCGGTCCAGAAGTGCCTCAGGCGGCTGTGGCTGCTTTGAGCAGGGGAGGAACGCTGATCGATGCTGTTGAGGCAGCCGTCATGATTCCCGAGGCTGATCCTAAAGTGACAAGCGTTGGCTACGGCGGCTATCCCGACCGTGAAGGCCGTGTGACGCTAGATGCGTGCATCATGGATGGAAACGGGAATTGCGGCTCCGTCGTCTTCCTCGAGCATATCAAACATCCCGTTTCGGTGGCGAGGCTTGTCATGGAGAAAACGCAGCACGTGATGCTCGCCGGAGAGGGTGCGCTGCAGTTTGCGCTGGAAAATGGCTTCAAGAAGGAAAATCTCCTCACCAAAGAAGCTGAAGCAGCATACAAGGAATGGTTGAAGACGAGCAAGTACAATCCCAGACTTCTGGACAAGGATAACCATGACACGATCGGATTGCTCGCGATGGATGGCAAAGGAGCGATGGCGGGAGCATGCACCACGAGCGGTATGGCCTGGAAGATTCGGGGAAGGGTGGGAGACTCGCCTATCATAGGGGCAGGACTCTACGTCGACAGCGACGTCGGTGGTGCAACGGCAACCGGATTGGGAGAGGCCGTCATCAAGGTCGCAGGGAGTTTCCTCATTGTGGAACTCATGCGGCACGGCAAGTCTCCACAGGAGGCCTGCCGGATGGCGCTGGAAAGGATTGTTCACAAACAGCCGAAGTACGCAGCTGGGAACGATTTCCTTGCCGGGTTTGTAGCGATGAACAAAGACGGCGAAGTCGGTGCGATGAGTTATCGCCGGGGTCTGCAATATACTCTCTACAAAGAAGGTGTTACGCGGATCGTGGACGCAGAGTTCCTGGCATCCTGAAGGATGCCCCGGAGAGAACCTGCCGGGAATTCGCGACATCGTCACCAATGATCTCGGTTCTTCACGTCGATGGCATAGGAAACATGATTCTTGAAGTCTGTATTGATTCTGTTGAATCTGCACGAGCGGCCCAGGAAGGCGGGGCGCAAAGGGTGGAGCTTTGTGCTGATCTTCTGCATGGTGGCACGACACCAAGCATTGGCATGATTCAGTCGGTACGGGAAGCTGTTTCAATTTCCATCCACACGATGATCCGTACTCGTCCCGGCGACTTCTGCTACTCCGATGATGAGCTCGAGGTGATGGCACGGGACATTGAAGCCGCAAAAAAAGCCGGTTCCGACGGGGTCGTGCTAGGGGTGCTCACGTCAGCCCGAACGGTTGATTCGGTCAGGACGAAAACTCTTTTAGATCTCGCCCGGCCGATGAGTGTCACGTTTCATCGGGCAATCGACGAGTGTGCCGATGTTGTAAAAGCGTTTGGTGGGCTTCGTCAACTCGGAGTTGACCGGATCCTGACGTCGGGGGGAGGTGCGGATGTCGTCGCGGGATCGGATATGCTCAAGACGCTTGTAGATTCGTCTTGCGGCCATCCGAAGATTCTTGCAGGCGGCGGAGTCAATTTTCAGAATGTTGCTGAGGTTGTAGAGAAAACCGGTGTCAAAGAGGTGCACGCGCTCTCCGCGTTGATCACGGAACCGCCTCCCGGTGGGACCGCACAGCTCGGGTCGCCTCGCCGATACCTGGTCGATGTTTCAAAGGTCAGGCAAATGGTTGTGCTCCTTGAGCAACTTCAGTGACGCTCCGGCCGGCTTGCTTTTTCGGTTTTGAAATCGTATGATCTTTCGTTGATGTTAGCGGTAACATCCGTCGGCAACCTCTCAAACTTCATTTCCCATCCCCATTTACGCAAGGAAAGCCCTCTATGCAGTCCATTCAACTTGCGTTCTCCGACTGGCTCATCATAGCTCTCTATTTTGGTTTCGTGCTTGGAATAGGCGTCTATCTAAAGCGGTTCACGAAAAACGAGAATGACTTCTTCCTGGCGGGGAGAAAGAACAGCTCCTGGGTTGCCGGACTCGCATTCCTTTCGGCGAACCTCGGAGCGCTCGAGCTGCTGGGCATGACGGGAAATACGTTCAAGTACGGAATGTACGTCGCACACTTCTATTGGATCGGCGCCATTCCTGCGATGATCTTCCTGGGCCTCTACATGATGCCCTTCTACTATAGCTCGAAGATCAAATCGGTTCCCGGATACCTCAAGCTGCGCTTTGATGAAAAAACCAGAGTGCTGAACGGTATCGCGTTCGCGGTGATGACGTTGCTGGTCTCCGGCATCAACCTCTATGCAATGGCGCTCGTGCTCCACACCTTCCTCGGATGGGACTGGAATGTGAGTATGTGGATCTCGGCAGCAACGGTTGCAGCGTACGTCACGCTGAGCGGACTTCTTTCGGCTATATTCACGGAAATCATTCAGTTCTTTCTGATCTGGTTCGGCTTGTTCCTTGTCTCGATCCTCGGCATCATCGAGATTGGGAGCGTGAACGAGATCTTTCAGCGTGTGAATGAACTCTACAAAACAGTTTCCTACACCACGCTCTGGTCTTCAAGCGGCGATCCTTCACTCAACGGGATGATGATTACGTGGGGCGGGATCGTCCTGGGATTGGGATTTGTCCTTTCGTTCGGCTACTGGACAACAGACTTCCTCGTTGTGCAGCGGGCATTCTCCGCGAAAGATTTGCGGGCGGCAAGAATGACTCCGATCCTCGCCTCGTTTTTCAAAATGGCGGTTCCCTTCATTGTCATCCTTACTGGCCTGATCGCAATCGTCCTGGCAAACGACACAAAGAGCGGCTTCTCCCTGATGCAGGACGGCGGGCAGGTCAATTACGATTCCGCGCTCCCACTCCTGATCGCGCGATACTATCCGCCCGGACTTGTTGGATTGGGTGTGACTGCGCTCCTCGCCGGCTTCATGGCGGGTCAGGCGGGCAACATCAGCGCGTTCAATACGGTCTGGACGTATGATATTTATCAGTCAGTGCTGAACAAGAAGGCCTCCGAAGAACATCTGTTGTGGATGGGCCGGATGGCAACGATTGTGGGGATCTTGCTCAGCGTCGGGACCGCGTACTGGGCGAAGAGTTTCCCCAGCATCATGGACTACATGCAGGCAATATTCTCCTGGGTGAATGCGCCACTCTTTGCCACAATGTTGCTTGGCATGTTTGTCCGGTGGATCACTCCAAACGCCGCCTTCTGGGGACTTCTGGCTGGCATGGGTTCCTCGTTCACTCTGTTCCTTGCTGTGAAATTCAACTGGATCGACGGAGCGATCATCACGATGTCGAGCGTCGCAAGCGATCAGGCGGCGAATTTCTGGCGTGCATGGTGGGCATGGCTCATTTGCTTTGTGGTGACGATCGCTCTGAGTCCCTTTACGAAGCGAAAACCGGATGAAGAGTTGGTGGGACTCGTGAAAGGCTTGACGCCGGCGGTGAGTTCCCAAGGAATTGCCTGGTATCGGAAGCCTGAACCCTACGCTGTGATTTCCATCGTCGTGCTCATCATCCTCAACATTTACTTCTGGTAGGAGCGTAGAACCATGGAACAAGAGAAGAAAATGAAACCGATCTGGTACTTTGTCGGAATCATGCTGAGCGCGATGGGAGTCGTCATTCTGGTTTCTGGAATCGTGAACTATGCAGATCCTCAGGTGTCGACAACGGTCCTTTCTGAACTTCACCCTGCGCTCTGGTGGGGGGGGATCATGATTGTTGCTGGCCTGATATTCCTTCTGGCAAACCGCAAAGCAAGCGTCGACTAATCCCGTTTGGAACAATGGCTGCAATATCCAACGATCTTACACGATACTTCCGGGAGAATTTCGGATCCCTCAGGAACGCCATTGGCGTGCGGTCACCCGGCCGGGTAAACCTGATCGGTGAGCACACAGACTATAATGAAGGATTCGTCCTTCCGGCCGCGGTTGACAAGGCGGTCACCTTTGTCATTGCCCCCCGCACCGACGGTGCCCTGCAATTCCACGCCGCTGACCTCTCTGACACCTACTCAGGCAGCGTTGACGCGATTGCCAGATCGGACAAAGGATGGCCGAACTACTTGCTGGGCATAGTGGCGGAACTTCAAAAGTCGGGTCATGTCATTCCCGGCTGCAATGTCGTATTCGGCGGCGATGTCCCTATTGGAGCCGGAATGTCTTCGTCAGCTGCGATTGAGTGCGGATTCGCGTTCGCCCTGAGTGAGTTGTTTCATCTTGGACTCGGAAAGCTCGAACTGGCAAAGCTCGGGCAGAAGGCCGAACACAATTTCGTCGGCGTCCATTGTGGCATCATGGATCAGTTCGTGAACATTTTTGGTTCAGAACGCAAAGTTCTGAAAATCGACTGCCGCTCGCTGGAGTTTGAGTACTTTCCCTTCGAACGAAGCGACCTGAATATCGTTCTCTGCGAAACGGAGTCGAAGCGCTCTCTGGCATCCTCTGAATACAACATCCGGCGTCAGCAATGCGAGGCGGGAGTCGCAGTGCTTCAAAAACATGACTCGAAGATCAGGAGTCTCCGGGATGCCACTGAGGAACACCTCGTTTCTCATCGCGACGAACTGGATGCCGTGGTCTTTCGTCGGTGTCTTCATGTGGTCAGGGAGAATGCCAGAGTACTCAAATCGTGCGGGGCGCTCCAGCAGGATGACTATCACGCCTTTGGACAGAATATGGTGCGGTCGCACGAATCATTGCGCGATGACTATGAAGTGAGCAGTTCCGATCTCGATTTCCTTGTCGACGCGGCGCTGTGCATCAATGGAATCTTGGGGGCAAGGATGATGGGCGCGGGGTTCGGGGGGTGCACAATCAATCTCGTAGAGCAGCGGCATGTCTCCGCGTTCGCCGACGAGATCAAAGAACAATACCGACGCCGTACTGGAAAGGCCAACAATGTGTACGTGACGCAGATCCAAACCGGTACAGAACTCGTCCCTCTTGGGTAAGTCGTTGGCGCATCCTTCAGTTGTCATCGTCGCTGCACCCGGTTCAATCCAACAATCATCGCACGCTTCAACACCGTCAGCAGGTGCCTCATGAGATGCATGTTCGCGATCTTCCTGTTCGTGACATCCATTGGATTCATGTGGGGTCAGCCAGTCCGTAGTGTGGATCTCTCAGGTGATCGCGGACTGACGATCACCGGATTTGAATCTGCAACCGACGGACGCATCAAATGCACAGAGTCGCTTCCTCTCTTTTCCTTCGAACTCAACGACACCACCGTCAGCGCGCTCACGTTCACAGCAGCCGCGGCGGCAGACAGCGTTCTGTGGAGCCACCTGTCTGGCATCGATGGATCTGTCAGGATTCAGAAGGACTTCACGCGCGGATGGAAGGCCGTCCTGACCTTTCGCAATTCTTCGCCGCGAAAACACCAGATTTCAAACGTCGTTCCTCTTGGGGTTGGCCGGGATCGCGTCTACATTCTGTCTGCTGGTCCGTCCGACTTCAACCATCGGCTCAGCCGCTCACAGCTGTTCCGACCTGGAGTCGGGCCGATCGGCGTTGTGCTCCCCGATAACGCGTGGGAGCTTGGATTCTGTGACGTCAAGGTTGCCCCTGGCCGCTCTCTCGTCGCAATTGCCCGCCGAACCGAATCAGGAAAGGCTGATGTGCGGCGATTCAGGACAATTCTTGAGCCAGGTGGATTCGTGCGCTACGAACTCTTTCTGGACGAACATGCTGGCGACTGGCATGAAGGTCTCCGGATGATGTTTCAGGAACGCTGGCTCTATGATCTTGAAACGTTTGACAACTCGCTGTTTAAGAGGTCCGATCTTCAGTGGGCTCGTCACAGTTACCTGCTTCTTCTGCAGTTTGCGTGGGATCATACCTATTATGACGCGGTGTCGGGGAAGCGTGGTTTCGACGATTTCTTCACAGCCCAGGACGGTATCCTTGGCGGATACGATGCCTACATGTTATGGCCAACCTGGCCCCGGCTGGGCCTGGATCAGCGAAATCAATGGGATATGTATCGTGATCTTCCGGGTGGGCTGAAAGAACTCCGTCGCCAGGCTGATTTCGTACATAACCGCGGCGCGAAGTACTTCATCTCCTACAATCCCTGGGACGAGAGCACGCGCAGGGAGGACCATCTCCTCGGTATGCAGCGTCTCCTGCACGAGATAGACGCCGATGGAGTCGTCCTTGACACGTGGGGCGAGTCGAGCAAGGAATTCCAGCTTGCTGCCGACAGGGTGAAGCCCGGGATCATCCTCTATAGCGAAGGTATGGCAGTGCCAAAAGACATGCCGGGAATTGTTGCTGGAAGAGTCCACGACGCGATTTATCTTCCGCCGCCGCTGAACCTCAATAAGTTCATCAAACCGGAAATGGCGATCTTCCGCGTGATTCAGCTTGCGGAAGGAAGGATCCACCGCGAGATCGCTGTCTCGTTCTTCAATGGCTATGGAGTTGAACTGAACATCATGCGGCCCGGGCGTCCCGATTGGGCGGAAGAAGAATACGCCACCCTCGGACGTACAACGAAAATCCTGCGCGAGAACTCTTCAGCGTTTCTCAGCAAAGAATGGCTTCCACTTCTTCCCACTGCAACCGACAGTATCTGGGCAAATCGATTTCCCACTTCCACGAAGACCATTTACACAGTCTACAGCCTGCGACCTGAAGGATTCAGCGGACCGCTGTTCGAAGTGCCGCCGGTACGTGACTCCCACTACGTAAGTCTCTGGCACCACACAGAACTGATGCCCGAGACCGTGAACGGAAGGACGATGATCCCTGTGACAGTTGAAGGCTTCAGCCGCGCGTGGCTTGACTCCCGAAGGGAAGGAAGCCTTGATTGTGTCGCGCTCCTTCCAAACCTCCTTTCGGTGTCGATACGGCAAGACTCGCTCACATTCGAGGCTGCAAAGGGAACGAGCGTCGTCGTCTGGGCGGGGATGCCTTCCTACAGCACAAAGAAAGCCGTATTCGCGGCTGGCCGGCGAACGATATCTCTCCTCGAACATCTAGGCCGGCATGAGGAGAAATTCGTCATCCAGCTGTTCGATGGCCGAGAACTTATGGATGAGCGTGTCGTCCTTGTGCCACTCGCGACTCCGCGGCTGATCAGCAAAGTGAACAAGACCCAGCCTGCGGGCAGGCCGCCACAGGGAATGGTCGAGATCCCTTCGGGATCGTTCCTCTACAAGACCGCACGAAGCTTCCTGAGTCCCAACGAAGTCATTCCATATCCGGAGTACTTTCAGGGCCAGACCGTGAACGCAACACGGTACTTCATCGATCGGTACCCCGTCACGAACGAGGATTACCATAAGTTTCTGACCTCCTCGCGATATACGCCGGCCGACACTACGAATTTCCTCAGGCACTGGATTTCGGGTCGTCCACCCAAGGGCAAAGAGAATCATCCTGTCGTGTACGTTGGACTTGAAGACGCGCGAGCATACGCACGATGGGCGGGAAAACGATTGCCGACAGAACTCGAATGGCAGTATGCGGCCCAGGGATCCGACGGCCGCAAGTTTCCATGGGGTCCTGCATTCGACTCGACAAAGTGCAACAGCAGCCTCGGGCACACGACAGCCGTTGATGCTTTCAGCGGCGGCGCAAGTCCGTTCGGTGTGCTCGATCTTGTCGGCAACGTATGGCAGCTGACAAACGATGTCTACGACAATGGAAGCTACACCTTCGGAATGATTCGTGGAGGTTCGCATTACAATCCGACTGCAAGTTATTGGTACGTCAAAGGTGGGCCGCAGCCGGTTGACAATCCGCAGATACTGCTTCTTGTCTCGCCGGCGCTCGACCGGAACGCCACAGTCGGATTCCGGTGTGTCAAAGACGCAATTCAGTGATCCGCTTGTCGAAAGCAAGGCATGTCGAATCTGAGAAGCCAAAAGCTCGGTGTATCAAAGAGGTTATCAGCGCGCGTAACAGCGAAAGATGTTGCAGCACGTCTCGGGATTTCAGCGATGACGGTCTCCCGGGTGATGAACAAGCGCAGCAATGTTGATGAAAAAACGCGGCGGCTTGTTCTTGCAGCGGCAGACGAGCTCGGATACCGGCCGGATCATATCGCCAAGAGTCTCGCTCTGCGAAAGACGCACACGATTGGTGTGGTGGTTCCCGAAATCACTCATTCCTTCTTTCCGGAAGTGATTCGGGGAATCGACGAGGAAGCTCAGCGTGCCGGGTATCATTTGATGCTGATGCATACTGCCGAGAGCGCAGAGCGGGAGCGGGATGCAATCCTCACGCTGGAATCAAAACGCGTCGACGGAATCCTTCTCTCAACGGCTGAAAGCGTCGTTGACGCGCAGTTCTATAAGGAAGTCCTCCACCTCGGCTTGCCGATTGTGTTCTTCGACCGATGTGTGTTTGGCATCGGCGCGAATTGTGTGAGCATTGACGATCAGGAAAGTGCCCGGTCGATTACAACGCACCTGATCGAACACGGCTATGATCCGATTGCACATTTGTCGGGATCGCAGCGGGTTTCCATAGGACTGGCGCGATTGAGAGGGTTCAAGCAAGCGCTCGTGGAACATGGCAGAAAGGTGCGGAAGGATCTCATCGTCGAATCGGGCTTCCATGAAGTCGGTGGGTACGCGGCGATGAGCAAGATTCTCGATCGGCCCCGGGATCGATGGCCGCGCGCCGTGGTCGCCGTGAACGATCCGGCGGCGTTCGGTGCAATCAAGGCTCTCAACGAACGGAACATCCGGATTCCGGATGACATCGCCATCGTAGGGTTCTCCGATGATATCCGCTCGGCGTTGATCTCGACACCGTTGACGACGATGAGACAGCCAGCGTATGAGATCGGCAAGCGTGCAGTACACAAGCTCATCGCTGTCATGGAAGGGAAATCGCACGTTGCTGAAAAAATTGTGGTGAAGGCGGATGAGGTCATTCGTATGTCGTGCGGATGCAGGCGGAAATAGGACTCCCTGTATGCGTCCCGAGGCAGTGCATTCAAGGTTTGGATGGAGGAGATCGCATATGAAACGAATCGCTGTGCTTGCACTGCTTGCCGCTCTGCCGGCCTTCTCACAGACGACGCATGTGCGCGACTGGCTGATCCTTGGCACGTTCCCGAATGCGGATGGCACAACGCGGTTGACGAAAGACTATGTCGGAGGCGAACTCACCATGTCGCCGAGAGGCGGTGAGGTTGTTCAGAACCGCCAGTGGCTTCTGTACCATTCGCCCAGGGAGTTCATTGACTTCCTCTGGAGTGATTTTAATTTCCCGGTTCGTGAGCGATGCGTCGTCTATGCCGCCTTTTTTGTCCACTCGCCTGGTCAGCAGGATGTGCGGCTGCTCGTCGGAAGCGACGATGCGATTGCGGTATGGTGCAATGGCAAGGTGATTCATACTGCTGATGTCGTGCGGGGACTCGTGGTTGACAATGACACCACCCGATTGACCCTCAGTGCCGGCTGGAATACTGTCGTCATGAAGATCGCGAACAACGAAGGAGGCTACGGCACGTCTGCCCGATTTGTCAACGGACCCGGGCTTCGCCTCACGGCCGAAAACCCATTCCCAGCTTCGACCCCGCTCTCACCACCTAGCATTCGAGGTACCTCATCATCGCTCTCCTTCCGCTTCACGCTCCCTGACAGCGGAGGTGTGATGGCGTCCGCACAGACTGCATTCCATAACGGCGGAAGCCAGCCGGCTCAGAACGTCACCTTTGAGCTTGCTTCAGGAATGAAGGCCATTGCTTTGTCAACTGTTTCCTTCGCCGGAGGGGAATCAAGAAGCGTGCTGACAGACCTTCCTCTTCGCGATGTGCTGGGACTTTCACTCTCGGCGAAGCCATTTACCGTTCGACTCAGATACCAGAATACCGATACCTCGTGGCCGGTTGCGGTCGCGGGCGACATCCTGACGAAGTTCTTCCAGCCCTGGGACCTCGGCGGCTGGAAGGCGGAGCGGGTGGATAGCAAGACGGAGCGGCGCGTCAAGACAATCGTGGTTCCTGATGAGCTTGCCGGACTGAAACTCCGGGTGGCGACTGAGATCGGAGACTTGTGGGGCTCGGTTGCCGTGAACGGCGAGACTGTCCTGGCAAAGTTCAGCGGCGATTCGGGTGAACTGACGCTTACAGAGAAAGCCTCGGCTGGTTCACGGTACACCATTGAAATCGTCATTCGATCCGATGGTGCATTGAAAAACGACCTTCCTCTCCTCGCAACGTTCCGGCCTCAATCGGAGAGAATCGAACGATACCTACTCGATCGAAGATTCGCCAAAGAGATCTACAACATCGACATCGGCGACCAGTCTGAAATCATGCGCGGAATCCTCCGCCTGCTGCAATCCAATGACTTTCAGACTCTTGAGGCTGTGCTGAGGCCATTCGAAGAGCGACTCGCTCCAGCTGTGGAGCGTGCGAAATCCGTTACTCTGCACATGATCGGTAATGCGCACATTGATATGGCCTGGCTCTGGCGGTACACGGAAACGATAGAAGTCACTCTCGCAACGTTCCGGTCGGCATTGGACAACCTCCGACGCTATCCCGAGTTCCGGTTCTCCCACGGGCAGGCTCACAGTTATTCCTGGGTCGAGGCCCGGGATCCTCTGATGTTCAAAGAAATCCAGAAATATGTGCAGGAGGGGAGATGGGAAATCACAGGCGGAACCTGGGTGGAGTCTGACGGGAACATGCCCTCGGGCGAAGCGTTCGCCCGCCAGTATCTCTACGGAAAACGCTACTTCAAGAGCAGATTTGGCATCGACGTGACGAACGGGTACCATCCAGACACGTTCGGACACGCCGCGTCACTTCCTCAGATCCTGAGCAGGAGCGGAATGCAGACGTACACCTTCTTCCGCCCTGGCGACGAGGAGCGAATGTTCTGGTGGGAGACGCCTGACGGGTGCCGCGTTTTCGCACACCATCCTTCTAACTGGTATGGAACTTGGTCGGGAATCGCGGACACGATCTGGACCTCTGCGGAACGAACAAGGAAGAAATTCGTCGTGAACGATGTGGTCCAATTCTTCGGAGTGGGGGACCACGGCGGCGGCCCTACACGACGCCAGATCGAGCAAATAGATCAACTAAGCAAGATTCAAATGTATCCGAAGACACGCATGTCTTCGTTCGGGTCGTTCTATGGAAGCCTCGTCCCGCAGCAGATTGCGGCTCCGATTGAGCGGGGTGAGCAGAATTTCGTCTTCGAAGGGTGCTACACGAGTCAGGCAGCGATCAAACTTAACAACCGCAAAGCGGAAGCCCTTCTTCCTGCAGCCGAGATCTTTGCGGTCATCGCAATGTCATTTGGGGAAACCTACGAGGCCGGGGAACTCGGACGAGCCTGGCAGAATGTTCTCTTCAACCAGTTCCACGACATCCTCTGTGGATCGAGCATTCACGACGTGGCAATTGATGCCGATCAGTCATATGCAGAGGCGTTTGATATCGCCGGCAGAGTGCTCAACGGTGCACTCGCTCGAATTGCTGCCAATATCAATACTTCTGCAAAGGGAAAGGACGCTCAGCCGTATGTTGTTTTCAATCCTCTCAACTGGACCAGAAGCGATCCAGTCGTGCTGACGTTGAAATGTGGCATGGGCGATGTCCCCCGCGTGTTCGACGCGGCAAGGCAGGAGGTGCCCTCTCAGATTGTGCGTCAGGATAAGGACTCCGCAACCATCGTCTTTCTTGCGAAGGACGTGCCCTCTGTCGGGTACAGAACGTTTTGGGCTTCCTCACAGCAACCTCGAAAAATACCGATCCCCTCATCCCTGGTGATGAAGAACCGATGGTTTGAGGTCGAGGTCGATGAGAAGACTGGTTGGGTCTCGAGGCTGTATGACCGGAGCTTGAAGCGTGAGCTCATCAAGCGAGGGGAAGATCTGAACCAGCTTCAGATTCAGGAGGACGATGCTCCGATGTCGGCGTGGGTGATTGGATTGAAAGGAGAGCCGCGTGTCATTGGATTGCCCTCGAGCGTCCGCGTCATCGAATCGGGTGCCGTGAGGACCGTCATCAGGTCAGAATATCAGTTCGAGAAGTCAACGTTCATTCAGGACGTCATTCTCTACGTTGATCGGCCGTTGGTTGATTTTCGTTTTCAGGCGGACTGGCGCCATCGCAAGCGGATACTCAAAATTGCATTTCCGTTGTCCATCACAGCAGACAGCGTGGCGTGCGACATCCCGTATGCGTCGGTTCATCGTCCAACAAACGGGCGCGAAATTGTCGCACAGAAATGGATTGACCTTTCAGACAAAGGATCAGGCGTGACGTTGTTGAACGATGCGAAGTACGGCTTCGACGTCAAAGGTGCGACGATCCGACTGACCGCGCTTCGGTCTCCGACAGACCCCGATCCGCGGGCCGACGAGGGAGAGCACGAATTCCGCTATGCTCTCTATGCTCATGCGGGAGGATGGCGCGAAGGGCGCGCAGTTCGTCGCGGATATGAATTCAATTCTCCGCTGATTGCTTTTCAAACAACCGGGCATCGGGGAACACTACCGTCGAGCTTCTCATTCGTGCAGGTCGACAATCCCGACCTTGTTCTCTCAGCGATGAAAAAAGCGGAAGATGATAACGATGTGGTTGTTCGTATCTATGAAGCCTCGGGGAAGCCAGGACGAGCGACGATCTCGGTATGGAAGCCGATTCATCGGGCTGCGGAAACGAATTTCATCGAATGGAATCCGGTTCTCGCAAATGTTCCATATGGCGTCAACCACAAGCTGATTCTCGACTGGAGACCGACTGAAATCAAGACTCTGAAACTATCACTGGGAAAACTCCAATGAAACCATTGGTGGAAAAGCTGCTGGCAGCAAAACCTGTTATCACGGATGGAGCGTGGGGCACGCAAATCCAGAATCTCGGCCTGGAGGCAGGCGCATGCCCTGATGAGTGGAACTTGAAGAATCCCGAAGCGATCGAACGTGTCGCCCGGTCCTACATCGAGGCAGGCAGCCAGGTGATCCTGACAAACACGTTTGGCGCGAGCCGGCTCATGCTTGAACGGCATGGCCTTTCAGACAAAGCGGCCGCGATCAACCGGGCAGGAGCTGAGATCTCGCGCCGGGCTGCTGCCGGGAAGGCGCACGTGTTCGGTTCCATGGGGCCGTGCGGAAAAATGCTATTCACAGGTGAGGTTGCAGAGGACGACCTTCTGAATGCATTTCGCGAACAAGCCCAGGGACTGGCGGAAGGAGGGGCCGAAGGGTTGGTCATTGAGACGATGAGTGAAATCGGTGAGGCGGTTGTTGCTTTGAAAGCCGCCCGGGAAACCGGATTACCAGTGGTGGTTTCGATGGTCTATGATTCTGGGAAGAACTACGATCGCACGATGATGGGGACGACACCAGCGATGGCCGCAGCAGCTCTTGAAGAGGAAGGAGCGGACGTTGTCGGTGCGAATTGCGGCATGGGAGTAGAGTTTTTCCTGCCCGTGTGCACGGCCTTGCGCGAAGCGACGACACTGCCGGTCTGGATCAAGCCAAATGCCGGATTGCCCGAAGCAGAAAACGGCAAAGTGGTCTATCGCACACATCCTGCGCGGTTTGTAGAACATGCTGGCAAAATTGTCTCTGCCGGTGCTGACTTCATCGGTGGATGTTGCGGTACGAGTCCCGAGTTCATCCGTGAGTTGGCCCGCGCCTACGTCCGGGGCGCTACGAAATAGAATCGGACGTTGATTGAGTAACAATCGGAAATCTACTCCCATGAAGAAACCTGCACTTCATCTCATCTGTAATGCGCATCTCGATCCTGTCTGGCAATGGCGGTGGGAGGAGGGGTGCGCGGAGGCACTCTCCACCTTCGGCACTGCCGTTGAACTTCTGAAGGAACATGACGGGTTCATCTTCAATCACAACGAAGCGATTCTCTATCAGTGGGTGAAGCGATACGATCCAGCACTGTTTAGGCAAATTCAGAAACTTGTGAGTGCCGGTTGTTGGTGCATCAGTGGAGGCTGGTTCCTGCAGCCTGACGTCAATATTCCCGGGACCGAGTCGCTCATTCGCCAGATTCTGGTGGGACGCGCCTTCTTCCGCAAGAACTTCAAAGTTGAGCCGCGCGTGGCATACAACTTCGATTCCTTTGGTCATTCCGGCGGATTGCCGCAAATCCTGCGCCAGGCGGGGTATCAGATGTACATCCATATGCGGCCGTGGCACCCTGATCTGGTGCTTCCGTCGGATCTCTATCGGTGGCGGGGCATCGATGGATCGGAAATCCTCACGCATCGAATCGCTGTCGGATATTACCACTCTGAACATGACGACATCGTGAAAAAACTACAGGAGGGGAAAGAACTCGCTCTCCGTCTGCAGAGAGATGTCCCGGTGTTCTGGGGACTCGGGAACCATGGCGGTGGTGCAACAAGGGCAGCGCTCGAAGCAATCGACCAGTTCATGGCAAATGAACGGAGCGTGAAAGTACTTCACAGCACCACGGAACGGCTTTTTGATGCTCTGAAAGGATACCGTAACACTGCACCGATTGTCGATGGAGACTTGCAGCGCGTTTTCACCGGCTGCTACACGTCTCTTGCGAGGGTGAAACGACGTGCGCAGAGGAGTCTTGCAGAGATCGTTCAGTGCGAAACGCTCAGGTCATGGGCCTGGCACGCTGGCAAGCTCGTGTATCCGGAAGCGGAGCTGGAGGAGATCTGGCGCGATCACCTCTTTAACGATTTTCACGACATCCTCCCCGGGTCATGCACGGAGCCGGCAGAATCGGATGCGCTTGACCAGTACGGAAAGGCGTCAGAATCACTCCGGCGGCTGCGGCTCGACGCAGTTGCGCGGTTCAACACAGAAGGGCGCCAGCGAAGACTCCCGATTCCTCTGACGGTATGGAACACCAATCCCGCATGTCAGCAGGTGCCGGTGGAAGTGGAGTGCGTGGTCGATCATCGTCCCAAATGGACAGGCGAATGGCATCTCGCCCTGCGAATGCTCGATGGAAAAGAAGTCGTGAGTCAGGAGGAGCAGCCTGAGTCGGTTCTCCCGTTCAGCTGGAGGAAGAAAATCGTGTTCATGGCTGACCTTCCGCACGTCGGCTGTGCACGCTACGAGATGCAGTGCCTCGAAGGAGCGAAGCCAACGGTCAGCGAGCCGTCTCCTCGTCTTGGAGTCAGATTCGATGATCGGGAAGGATATGTGACAAGCCTCGATGCGGGAGAAGGACGTGAATGTCTGACGGGAAAGCTCCTGCGGGCCCTTGTTGTTGAGGATAACGGAGACTCGTGGGGAAACGACTGCTGGGAGTACCGGAACATTGTGGGAGAGTTTCGGCGCGATACCGAGCGGTCGCATATCGTGGAACAGGGCCCGATCCGTACCATCCGTCAATCGGTGGCGGACTTCAATCACAGTTCGATCGTCGTGAACACGACGACCTACTCCGCCTGGCCGGTGGTTGAGTTTGCGCTGAGGATCAACTGGAACGAAAAGAGAAAACGGCTCAAACTCTCCATACCGACCGTCTTTCGGGCCGGTACCATCATGTGTGAAGTACCAGGAGGTGCGATCGCTCGTCCAGCCGATGGACAGGAACACGTGCAGGGACGCTGGTGCATGGTGGACGGAATGGTGAATGGTCGCTCCACAGGCTTTGCCGTCATCAACAGCGGCCAGCATGGATTCGATTTCAAGGACGGGGAGCTGCGCTTGTCCGTCCTCCGGAGTGCAGTCTACTGCCATGACAAGGGATTTGCTGCGAGCGAACCTCCGATGAGAAAATTTATGGATCAGGGGATCCACGAAGTGCGCCTTCTCATAACAGCAGGGGATGCCCCAGTGGTGAGGGATTCTGTATCGGGACTTGCAGACTGGTTGAATGCGCCGCCCGTTGCACTGGCTCACCTCCCAATCGGCGATCGCGTGAGAGAGACATTCGAGTTGCTGTCGCTTGAGCCCCGGTCTGTTCGCGTGCTCGCCTCGAAGCGTTCCGAGGATCGCACGGCACTCATCGTGCGATTGCAGGAAACGACGGGGAAGCGGACGGCGGCCCGCATTTCGATAGAAGGAGGTCCTGTGTCGAGAGTCGAATTCGGTCCCTACGAAATCAAGACCCTTCGCCACGGTAGAGACAGGAAAATCCGCACTGTCTCCTTGATCGAAGAACAGAAACTATGAAGCCCGACATCGAACAATTGACCAAGACGATCCGCCGTGCGAAAGGGGATTACGTCCCTCAAATTGAATTGGGCGTTCATCCGAGGATCAAGGAACGGTTGCTCGGCAAGCCGATCGTGACACAACAGGACGACGTCGAATTCTGGCACAAAGCCGGATATGATTACATCAAGCTGCAGCCAATCGCAGATTTTAATCCGGGGAAGATCGGGCTGGGGGAACGTCTCACCTTCAGCGATAACGGAACGCTTGTCCGGAAGTGGGCATCAGAGAATGTCGGAGTCATCTCAACGGTGCAGGACTTCGAAACATACTCGTTCCCCCGCGCAGGTGATTTCGATTATTCAAGGTTTGAGCAGATTCGATCGCTCCTTCCGGAAGGAATGGGAGTGATCGGTCAGTATGGTGATATCTTCACGATGACGTGGGAGATGATGGGATTTGAGAGTTTCTCCATCGCGCTCTTCGAAAATCCCGATCTGGTTTTGGCCCTGAATACGAAATTGGGTGAGCTCGTTCTTTCGATGTATGAGTATTTCGCAGAGTCTGACGCGGTCGACGTGATGTGGTTCTCAGACGACATCGCCTTTAGAGAAGGTCTCTTGGTTTCGCCCGACACGCTTCACACCTATTTCTTTCCATGGCTGAGAAAAATCGGCGCGCTCGCACGGAAATCCGGAAAACCGTTGCTCTATCACTCTGACGGAGTTCTCTGGGATGTGTTCGATGAGATCATCGATTGCGGCGTCGATGCGATTCACCCCATTGAGCCGAAGGCCATGGATATCGTGGAAGTGAAAGAGCGGTATGGCGCGAACCTGTGCCTCCTCGGAAATGTCGATGTCGACATCCTCGCGCGAGGGACGGAATCGCAAATCCGTACCATCGTGAAGGAGAATATCGAGAAGGTCGGTTACAACGGAGGGTACTGTGTTGGCTCAGGAAACAGTATCCCCGAGTACGTCAAGTATGAAAACTATCTTGCCTTACTGGATGCGACTCGTGAATTCGGCGGCGGGTAGTGATACGTGCATCCCATCGGTCGAAGGCGAGTGACCGGTCCGGCCCTCCGGCGAACAAACGAAAACGAAAAACTGACAAGGAGTGTGCTCAATGCGTCGCAACATGAATGCCTGGAAAAACTCGGTCCTTACATCGGACGAGCGATTGGCCATGCCGATTTTGACGCAGCCGGGGATCAGCAACATCGGCCGGACGGTACACGAGGCGGTAACACAGGCGGCCATCCACGCCGAGGCGGTCCGATCCGTCGCGGCATCCTATCCGACGGCTGCATCAACAATGATCATGGATCTCTCAGTAGAAGCCGAAGCGTTTGGGTCCACAATCCGCTTCAGTGATCATGAGGTCCCGACGGTCACAGCCCGGTGTGTCTCCGATGCAGAATCGATCGAAAGGCTCGCAGTTCCGTCGCTGTCGTCGGGTCGGATCCCGGTCTATCTGGAGGCCGCAAGAATCGCGTCGGCAGCCATCACGGATCGCCCCGTATTCGCGGGCTGCATCGGTCCCTTCTCGCTTGCCGCACGCCTCTACGATGTCACGGAAATCCTCACCGCGATCCTCCTCGAACCTGATTCCATTCATGCACTTCTGCAAAAGACCACGCAACTGCTCACCTCGTATGTCCTCGCATTCAAAGCGTCGGGAGCGAATGGCATCCTCGTCGCCGAGCCGGTTGCCGGAGTTCTGGCCGAAGAACAATGCGCCGAGTTCTCCTCGCAGTATGTTCGGCAGGTCGTGAGTGCAGCGCAGGATGAGAATTTTCTCGTGATCCTCCACAACTGCGGGGATACCAATGCTCTCGTTCAGACAATGCGCAGTACAGGCGCATCCGGTCTCCACTTCGGCAACCGTTGCACGATTGTCGAAGCGCTGAAACAGCTTCCGGAGAACTTGCTCGTCTTTGGCAATCTCGATCCCGTCGGAGTTCTGAAGTCGGGCACGCCTGAATCGGTGGCCCGGGAGACGCAGCAACTTCTTGAAGCGACGAAGGAATTCCACAATTTCATCCTCTCGTCAGGTTGTGACGTGCCGCCCGGCACCCCGACCGAAAACATCGAATCGATGTTCCGTGCACTCGGTCAGTATCAATCGTGATCAGCAAGGGACAAATTTCTCTTGTTCTCCATTGCACGACTCATTGGAAAGGGAAAACCCATGAAACGCTCGAGACGAAGTCTCCGCACGCTGAACCGGCGGGATTTCTTCAAAACTTCGGCTCTGGGTAGCCTGGGACTACCACTCCTCTCGTTCTCAAACGAAAAGAGCTCAGCGCGCGTGCAAAAAACGGAGGCGCTCATGCACCCGTCACCAACCCCGGCATTCACATCTCCCCGGAAGATCGATTTAACCCCTGCAACCTGGATCTGGTATCCTTCGTCCAGAACCCTCGCAAATACCGTAGTTCTTTTCCGGAAGGAGATTTCGATTCCGTCGCAGGTGCGAAGCGCCGCAGGCTGGATAGTTGCAGACAGTCGATACAGACTCTTCGTCAACGGGAAACGGATACAGTGGGGACCGCCGCCGTCCGACCCGCGATGGATGGAAGTCGATCCGGTTGATTTGACCCGATATCTCCACGAGGGGATCAATGTCATCGGTGTGGAAGTGCTCTTCTATGGTCATGGTGACGGTACCTGGCCGGTGGGAAAACCTGGTCTTCTGTTCAATCTCCAAATCGAAGATGCTGACGGACGAACGACTCCTGTCTATTCGGACGAGTCCTGGAAGGTACATCTGGCGCGAAGCTGGAGGCCCGGACAATACAAGCGCTGGTATCTCCGCTCGTTGCAGGAGGAGTTTGATGCGCGACTTTATCCACATGGATGGCTTGACCCCGATTTTCGCACGGATGCCTCGTGGTTAGCGGCTCTGAACATCCAATGTCCGGCGGACAAACCGGCCGTTTGTGCGAAGTACCCTGACTATGCCCTCGACGCCCGGCACACGGGAGAGAACGCCGAGCTGAGGGAGAGAAGCGTTCCGCTCATGAAGGAGTATTTCATCGCCCCGAAGAGGCTCGCGGAGTCTTTCTGGATCAACTGGAAGCGTCCGGCGGAGGAGTACTTCGAGACAGTGCCGCCCGACATGTTTGTCGCCGAACGCTCGCAAAATGTGGTGGTACAAGCGGGCGAGAGCTGGAAGATCCAGCTCGACGGAAAACGCTCGGCTGCCATCACGTTTGAATTTGAAGAGCAAATCGTCGGCTGGCCGATGTTTACCATCGAAGCGCCCGAAGGCACGATCGTTGAGCTCATGGTACAGGAAGCGCATGCCATAGGCGGACCGGCGCTCCTGAACACGCAGTTTTACGCATGGTCGCGCTTCATATGCAGGAACGGTGTCAACGTGTTTGAGCCGTTTGACTTTGAGAGTCTTCGCTGGATGCAGCTGCTGATCCGCGGAGGAAGGGGAGAAGTCACAGTCAGCGGAGTCGGTGTCCGCAGGCGGATTTATCCGTGGGAGCATCAGCCGGAGGTCCGATGCTCGGAACAAAAGCTCCAGCGTCTGTTCGATGCGACAGTCAACACGCTGAACAATTGCGCTCAGGAGACTCTCGTAGACGGTATGGCGCGCGAACGCCAACAGTACAGCGGAGATGGCGGGCATCAATTGCATGCGATTGCGATGGGGTTTGGTGAAACGCCACAGCTTGCGCGATATCTTGCAACCTTCAGCCAGGGCGCTACGCTTGATGGATATTTTCTCGACTGCTGGCCTGCGTACGATCGCCTTGCGCGGCTGATGGAGCGCCAGCTCCAGCTGACCAGCTGGGGGCCGTTGCTCGATCACGGTGTTGGATTCTGCTTTGACTGCTGGTATATCTATCTCTATAGCGGAGATCGTGCTGTGCTGCAGGAGCCGTTTCCGCGTCTTGTGCGGTATGCCCGGTATCTTGAATCGATTGTCACGCCTGAAGGATTGCTTCCCGCAGAGAATCTGGGCGTGCCGTCGCTGTACATCGATCACAACGCCTTCAAGCACCCAAAACACAAACAGTGTTCGTTCAATCTCTACGCTGCCGCGGCGTTTGAGCATGCGTTCGCACCGATGTGTGAAGTGATGGGGGAAAGAAAACGGGCTGAGTATGCACTCGCATTTGCAGCGAAGCTGCGTCGAGCTGCTGTGAAGAAATTCTGGGATCCTTCGAGGGCAGTCTTCATCGACAATCTTCCCTGGACGGAGGAGGAAATCCGCTATTCGGACAGGACATTGGCGACGGCAGTTCTCTTCGATCAGTGTCCCGGCAAGAACACGAAAGCATCGGTCGAAATTCTCGCATCGGCACCGCCATCTATGGGATTCTCCTATCCCGCAAATGCGGGCTGGAGGCTTTGGGCGCTTGCAAGGGCGGGTCGGGCAGATGTTGTGCTGGAAGACCTCCGAACACGATGGGCGACAATGGCATCCGTGAGGGAGAACAACACGTTACAGGAATTCTGGGAGGTTGTACCGGATTCCACATGGCAGTGGAGCCATTGTGCAGTCGTGCCGCTTTACATCTTGCAGATGAGTCTGGCCGGTGTGAGACCGCTGCTGCCGGGATTCAAACGATACGAAGTCGTTCCTCAGTTTGCCGGTCTTTCCTCTATCACTCTTGCGATTCACACCCCAAAAGGTGCCATTCGCATTCAGTCGGAAGGTGCTCTGGGCAACCGGGAGATGATAATTCAGACGCCGCCGGAGTTGGAGGGAGAGATTGTATTGCAGGCCGGGGAAGATGTCCCCCTGAAGAAGATCCCGGGATCACGCCTGCTTGGGCGAAGTGGATATCGTTTGCCGAAAGGAGAGACAGTGTCGCTCCGGCTGCGGCGTACCTGATACGCCTTGGCTGATGATGTCAGGCTGGCGGGAAGTCCGTTACCGGTACAGACACTTCCTTGCTTCATCCCCGAAGGCGAGCAGAAGTTCCATCTCAGCGTCGAAGAAGTGGTCAGACGGACAGAGAATATATCCGCCGCCTTCACCTGCCTCCTCGAAGCATCGCCGTACTTCCTTTCGGGTTTCTTCGGGTGTACAATTCGTAAAGAAGTGAAACTGATCGAAACCCCCGATCATGCACACCCTGTCACCAATCCGCTGCTTTGCCTCCGCCAGAATCGTGTCGCCCCCCATCCCTTCAGGAGTAAACGTTTCCATCGCGTCAGGTTTCATGGCGGCGAGCCGTTCCAGAAATGGCATCATCCCCCCGCATGTGTGGTACACCACGCGCTGGCCGACGGAGTGAGCGAGATCGATGAGCGGAGCATCGTACGGCGCTACGAATTCATCGAGAATCTCGGGAGAGATCACCGTCGAGGATGCATCGCCACCGCCAAGTTCGATCACGTCGTAACGGGCGCCCTGGAGCGATCGGATGAACGTACGCTTGCGGTCTTGCAGGATCGAGAGGAATAAACGTACCCACTCAGGATCCTCAAATGTTGCCATGATCAGATCTTCGATACCGAAGAGCACCGATGCGTCCTGCCAGCAACCCGGCTGCCCATACACATCGAAGGAGTTGACAAATCCACGCACGATCCCTCGTTCCCCGAACGCCTCAGCCTGCCGGTTTACCTCGGGCACGTCACAGGTCGGCTTCACCGCATAGTCCGCAATGATCTCGATGTCAGACTTTTCCTTGATGAGGCGTTCGCACACCCAGGAGGTATGCTCGTTGCTTTGGAGGACTGTCGTCAGGGTCTTCTTCGGCGTGATGAACGAATAACGCACCGTCGCATATCGTTCATCAGGGATCGACTCCGTGGTGATCTTCCATTGCTCTGACACGATCCGGCGGGGTTCAAGGTAGCCCGGCTGATGGCCGGGATCGAAGTATTCGCCTTTCGACGCGTCGGGGGAAAAGACCTGCACCCAGTGAATAGGATCAAGTCCGAAGGCGTCAAAGAATTCGTCGTTTGAAATGCCGCCCATATACTTCTCAAGGAAATACGGCATCACGTGATGGGTCGTGACCGGCAACCTGTCGGGCTGCTGGCGGGAGAGCGCTGCAACGAGACGCTGTTTTGAGGTCATGAAAGAACCGGAATTCTCTTGATGTTTGGATCGGTGAAGATGTCCGCCTCGTCGATGTTTGCCGACGAGAATTCGGATACAATTGCCCCTTCCTCTCCCGCCTGGAACCAGTGAAGCGAGTTCGAATCGATGGTGTATTGCTCACCCGGCCGAAGGACGATCTCGTGCCAGACGGAGAGGTGCTGCCGATGCCGCTCAGGCACGATCGCTTTCGGATGCGGCGTTGGCGGTCCATCCACGTACAGATAGACTTCACCCTGCCTGCAACGAAATGTCTCCCGCTTCCCCGGATTGTCCGGGCTGATCGATGGATGGCGATGTTGGGGGCACATCTGGCGGGGAAAGAGAATCAGCTCTTTGGCGCAATACCGATCGTTGCTCTCATAGACGACAAGCTGTAATCCGATATTGACGATGTCGTTCAGTCCGAAGTCCGCGATCTCGATGTTTGCTCGTTCCTCGTCAGACAGGACGATGTTCGCCTGTCGCAGGACGTCGGCCACCATTGTTCGTCGTCGTTCGACTTCTTCGCGTGTCATCGCTCATGCTCCTGAATAGAAATTCAAACAATGCCGGCTTGCCAGCCTCTACTGGTGCTCCCGTAAGAACGATTCAATCTCTGAACGGCGCGGGGCTGAAGGCTGAGCTCCGAGTCTCGTGACCGAAATGGCTGCTGCGGCCGATGCGAAGATCACGGCCTCGCGCAAATGAGCCTTCTCCGAAAGCGCCAC